>Ga0179593_1468067_pt1 | contig 21938 bp, 31 predicted proteins | sample CZODoug2_1_08_16_FD_185931 | JGI IMG/M metagenome (GOLD analysis project Ga0179593, IMG submission 185931) | Vadose zone soil fungal communities from Angelo Coast Range Reserve, California, USA - CZODoug2_1_08_16fungal (PacBio error correction) | ecosystem: Environmental > Terrestrial > Soil >...
CGCCCTTGCCATCCACCCTCGAAAAGCCTGAAAGGGCCAAGAGGAACCTCCACCCGTTGGGAAAAAAAACGGAAGGTTTACCTCATCCGCGGGGGAAAAATGAGAAGGCACCGGGGGACGGGACAGAAAACACTGTGGAAAAGTGGGGGGGGGAAACCTTCTCGGCAAAGGTGGACAAAGAAAAAAAAGGGTGGTGGGGAAAAAAGGAAAGGATCGGTGAAAGCCATAGGGAAAAGGTTTCATGAGGAAAGGGGTGTGGGGTGTTTTTTGTCTCAAATATCCCAGAGAGGGCTCGCTCGAGGTCTCTAAACGATCAGGGAGAGGCAAGGGTAAACTGACCGAAGGAGCATGAAAGGGGGGGATGGCCGGGGGTGGACCAGGGTCACGCGGACTTATTTCAGTGGACAAAAAATACTTAGACAGAAAATGGGAGGACCGGGTGGAAGGGGCCCAACCCCGCACGTCATAGAGATCGCAAAGGAAAACCGTACAATACAGAATCTCAAACCCAAGCAAAGTTTCTGGAAAGAAACGAACGAACTGGGTGGACGGAACAGGGGGGGAGATTCGAGTGGCGCGACACGAAGGGGGGCTTCAGATAAAGGGGGAAGGAGTGCTGCATAGGGAGGGGACAACGCGTACTAATCAACCAACCAAAAACGGGTTGATTGAAGGGGGGCCACGAAAAATGGAGGGATCGCGTGCACAATTAAGAGGAAATGGGGGGAACCGTTTCAGGGGTGACGAGGACAGGTTTTTGGGCGGGGGAAACTCCCCACTATGGACAAACGACGACTGAGCTCCACCGCCGAAAAAGGGGCGTAATGGGACGGTGCCAAACTGAAAAAAAACCCCATTTAGCAAGAGAAAAAAAGGGACGGACGGACTTCGACAATCAGGAAATGGTAAAAAAGAACAACCCTTATTCTGCAAGTCGCAAAAGTGACACCCCCCACTGACCTGTTCAAGACTAGGGCTCATTTGGGAAAAAATGCTGCACTCAAGCAAAATGGAGCCTTAAAAAATGACATGAAAAAGTTTTAAACTTAGGGGACATCTACAACACACTCCTTTTCGAAGTGTAAGAGACCTAATAGGGAGGAGATAACCAAAAGAAAGAAAAAACAAACAAACAAAAAAAAGACTCTTGGGCAAACGGGAGCCGTGACCAGGAGGCAGCGGGTTTCAAAGAAAAATAGGGTTCTGTCTCTTGAATACACTTTCACCCAAGCACCAGGGAAACTGTCACCAAGAACCGGGGTTAGCTCAAACTTCAAACCCCAAAAAAAAAAAGACTAATCTTGGCTGGGAGGAAAAAAACTGGGAGGCCTACGAAAAAAACCCCAAGGATGGAAGATGGACGCGATTTTGTTGAGTGAGGGGAAGCTGCGCCTCTCATGCGGCATTCTCTAGACGCCGGGGGCGCAACTCCAGAGGCCTAAAAGTCCAACCCTAAGCAGTGCGAAAAACAACAAGCGGCCCCGGGAGCAAAGAAAAACAACAATCGGATACTTTCAGGCATTACAGAGCCAGACAATTTCAATCCGGTGCGATCCTCAAACAAAAGCAGTGTGTCGTCTGGGGGGAAGGGAAAAATTCTGCCCAGTAGCTTGACTTTTAATTGTTGCAGGCGCCCATCAAAAAAAAGGGCGGGCAAAAAAAAAACACGGAACCTCAAAGCGTGCCAGGGGAGAACCTACCCTCGGTGATCGAGTTTCTTGGCTCATGACTTCGACCCAACCAGTACAGAAAAAAAAAAAAAAGCCCGTGGGGACTGGCACAACAAGACCAGGGAGGGCGTCAACCTGCAGCAACCTAAGGCCTCTCGAAACCCCCAAAGAAGACCACAAGAGGAGCTTGAGAAAAAATGCAGTTACGGCGTCTCCGATATGCAAAAGACTGGGGTTTGTAATGTACACCTAAGAAAAATATGGGATCGTTCAGCAACAGGACTGAAGCGGCGATCAATTGAAAATCTTGCCTTCAGGTTTGGGAAAGGACCCGAGGTTTTGAGACGAACAAATGTGTAAACCTATTGAAAATCATAGATGTTTTCTGTAGGGGAGGAAAGGTCAAGGTCCATCAATTGAAACTTGCATACATCAAACGAGGGTAAGAGGCCGAGGGAAAAAATGACACTCGTAAGGCCCCTCACTGACTTACAATGAATTGCCACTTGGGGGGCGGCTGAGAAAAAAAAAAAAGGAGGCGAGGGAGAAAAAATCAGGTGCGATATTACTACCACCTTTTTTAGATGTGTCAGAAAAACGGTGGCTTGTCCTAAAAAAAAAAATGCTTGGGGGGACATCACTGGATAAGAAAAAAAGGGGCCGTGCTGTCCAGCCGTTTGACTTCCAATGTTGGTCCCCCTCAGGCAGGCACGTGGAAGCACATAGGGACAACCAGGGGGACATAACATAAAAGCCTAACAACCCGTAAGGCTGAAGAGGGGGAGGAAAAAGAATCACCAGAGAAACGAGTCATCCATAAACTGGAGGTAACTCCAGGACCGGTGAACGGACCCTAAGGAAAAAACACAAAGGAAGGATTGTCAGAACTCATACGAGAGGCAGAAACTCCGGTCACTTCCGAACGACGCTAGTGAAGTCCAAAGGTGATTTCGAACCATGGGTCCGAAAAGCCGAGATGGGGTTCAAAAAATTCAATCAGGAGAAGGGAGTTGGGCGACCGCTAAAATCGTTTACCAACACCGGGGTTTTGATCGATGGAAAGAAGGAATCGTCGGAATCCGGTCAGAGATCCCCTCCCCGAATGAAAAAAGCGGAAAGGGACGGTTTACAAAAAGAAAGCGGGAACGTTTGGGAAACCTGCCGGGTTGACGTGAACCAGAGAGCGGGACCTTTCACAACGTAAAGGATCCGATTCGCAGGACAGAAAAAAGGATGGGGGGGAAAAAACCAGAACGACCTCTGGAACAAAGAGCCCGTGGAGTTCAGTGGTGGCCACAGCCCGGGGGGGCGGTTCCAGAAAAGTCGCCCCGACTGGTCAGAACGCAAAAGCCGGGAAGACACAAGTAGGAAGGGAGTTGTTGTTTGCTGCAAAATCAACCGGTGGGCCCGGTGACAAAAAAAAAAAAAAGGTGACGAAAAAGCGAAAATCTTTTGGAATGGGTGGTTTTAAAAAAAATCGTGGGAAGACGGGGTGGGGAAAGCGAAAGAAGACGTGGCGGCGCCGCAACTGAGGGCCGGTTTAAACTGAAGAGAGGTTGGTCAAGCTGGTGGCACGGGTTGCGAAAAAAACGAAAAAGGAAAGGGTTTGAGAACAGGGGAAAGTTTGGGGGACCCAATCCCGAAAAAGAAGGTGAACGGGCCAGCGGGTCTCAACGGTACCCGTGCTGGGGGGAAAAAGAGTGGTGCTGCGAGTACGTATTGGGGTGGTGCGAAGAAGTCGGCCCAGGAAGTATTGGCGCGAGCTGGGTCGTCCACAAAAGAGGCCAAGCATAAAAGGGGGGGGGGGAAAAACGAAAGGACCCAAGAAACCCTTAAACTCCCCACCGGGGAGCACCCCTCACCGCAAAGGAAAGCCTATCAATGGAGCTTACAACACCGCGAACAATGAAAGAAGCGAACGACGTTAAACGGAACGCAAAATAAACAGAACGAAGGGGGACTTGCTTTCTTTGTTCCTAAGAAGAACCGGGTCACAGACAAATGTGGAGGGTGGGCAAAAAAAGGAGGGTAAAAGCGGAAAAAAGCGAAATGCAAAAGTTACAGATGCGGAACAAGGTTCTCAAGGAAAGGGTTTGCGAAAAAAAGAGGAGGGGGGTCACACAGAAACAGCACAGAAAAAAAAGTCTGAAGGGGATCAGGAAAAAGAGGCACCCGAGTTAGGGGACTCCGGGGTGTGTTGCTGGAGGGTCAAGTGAACCTCGAGACGCCAACAACAAAAAAGGGGGCCAGGGCCTTGTTTTGGGACCAAGGGCCAGGAGGGGGGAGTGGGGCAGGGCGTCAAACTTGGGAGAAATGCCGAAACGAGTAAGGGGCAAGAATGGAGGAACGCCCGTCAAAAAATAATACAAGTGCTTGAACCCGCCCCATTAAGAAGGGGGGGAAACATACAAAAAAGACGCACACGCTCAGATCGGAAAGCGGGAAGGAAGACTCAAGATGTCCTTGGGGTGCTAGACACCCATTTAGGACTTGCCCCCACTCGGAAGGGGAAAGGGGCCACACAGAACGGCCGGGTGTTTTTTAAAGATGGGCGGTAAACAGAGGGGTCCAAAATCACGGGGGACGGCAAGGGGGGGGCGGTTGTTCAGCGAAATGAACTGCCGGAACACCTTTTTGCCTAAAAAGAGGGAAGGGGGGGACAACAGACTGTTGTTAAAACAGCGTCAGGGTCCGTTGATCCCAATGCGTTGAGTGGCACATCAGGGGGGAAACAAAGACCCTAATTGGAGGGACCCGAATGGCGCAACGGAAATGACCGTAAAGGGGGAGAAAAGGGAGATCCGAAAGAAAAACAGATTATTAAAAGGGGGGGGGGGCTAAAGATGGGGAAAAACATACACTTAGTGGCCTGAAAAAGTTAAGGGGAGAAATACCCCCGCTTTAAAAAGACTCAGGAACTGAACTCCTTAGGGTTTTGTGGCAAAAATTTCTTAATCAAGTGAAACATCCGCGTGACAAAAGAAGGGGTGGGGGGGGGGGGGAGCAAGGGGAAATTAATGATCTGAGGAAGGGGGTTACAAACCCTTAGACGGGGACCCCCAACCCCCCCCCCAAGGCAAAAAGGCCTGTGCTGGGAACGGGGGGGACCCCTCGATTAAAATAAAAAGGGGAACAATTGGGGAACGGTCAACCCACCTGGGTAAAGGTGGGGAAAAACAAGAGATTTGGGGGGCTGGTCGGGTAAACGTCCGTGGGATATTCGCCTGGAAAAAAAACGTAATTGTCATTAAGCGGAAAAGTGGAGAACGTTGTCAAAGTGTACACGAAGCTTTGACGTGCAATCCAGAAAAAGCCGCCCTTTTTTTTGGGGGAGGGACTGAAGAACCTTACCGGACTTTTGTGGGTGTTGGCCCGGGGTTTAATCCAAATTGAAAAAAGGGCAACTTGCCCCAGATTGAAAAAAACACTTCAGAGGGGGTCAGGACCCAGCCCGGGGGGGGACGGTGGACCCGGAAGCCCAAATGTCATAAATCAAAAAGAAAAAAAAGGGGATGAAAAAAAAAGAGAAAAGAAGCTTTATCTAACAAAGAAAACCACACTTACAGCAAACGCTCAAGGGGTACGGGAAGCGCGCAGCCCAATCATTAGTTGGGGGGCAGCCCGAACTTGGAAAACCAATCTTGTCTTACCCCGGGGGGAAAAAATTCCAATTGAGGGAAGGGACAGTGAAGACCTCCCAACGGCGAAAACTCAGCTGGCCTACAAAGTCAAGGAACGGGAGAAAGTTGCAGGAAAAAGGGCAATACTGGACAGAGGGGGGGGGTGACCCCAGCACCCGCAAGCACTCCCCCCCCCCTCCTCCGGGAAAGGGGGGGGAAAAGGGGTGGAATAAAAGTGACACAACATGATCCGCTAATTCTATAACAGGGCAAACAGATGGGGTTTTTGTTTGGGCGGGGACGGGGGACCCGGGTGGGGGTACAAGAGCCAGCTCATAATCGGACAAAAAAAAGGAAAATCTCCCACATTTCTTGAACACTAACTGGTTTGGGAAACAAGGATACCTCCTTCAGCCAGGGGACCCAGGGAGGGGGTAGTGAGGATAGGGTCCTCTAGTCAAGAAATTAAAAAAAACGTTACCTCCCAAGGAGGGGGAAAAGAAAGTTGTTTTGAGGGGGGGACCCTCTTTTGAAGGGGACTCTGTTTCTGGAGGGTGATGTACGACTTCACCACGTTTCCAGGGGGGGGCAGGGGCACGTGTGTTGCCGGGCCCAAAGTGGGGCCGGGGGCAATCCACACCATTGGGAAGGGAGGGGTTAACAAGGAGGGGGAAAGCCAATTGGTTATTCAAAGAAGACTGGAAGGATTGTGCCAAGAAATTCGTGAGTAAACTGGTCAGTCGTTGGGGTTTCATAGGGAAAACTACACCAATTGGAAGAGTATCTTTTCTTAAACGCATTAATGGCACCAAACCCGTGCCAAAGGGGGACCCTCTAGGGTAGAGAGAAGAAGAATGGGACCAGGAAAGCGGGGGAGGAGTAAATAAGAAGGGGGGTATGGGGAAAAGAAGCTAAGGAGAGGGGGGGGAGGGGAGGAAGTGGGGTGGTGTGGTGTGGGGGGAGAAGAGTAAGTGCGAAAGCAATAGGAGGGGAGTAATGTCGCTGAGTGGGAGGGAGACGCGAGAAAAGTGGGATAGAAGGGGGATATGGGGTAGAGAGGAGGAAGCGGGAGTAAATGGGAGGGGGAGAGTGAGAGTTGGGTGGAGAGAGTTGGGGTAGGAGGAGTGAGAAAGAACCGGGAAAAAGGTTGGTAGAGGGGTGGTAAAAGAAGTAGGGGGGAGGAAAAACGGGGAAGAGGAAAGGGTTGTTGGGATGAATGGAGTGTAGAAGGGCAAAAGCGAGCTGGGGTGATGGTAGACGGGGAGAGGGTGGATAACTATGAAGGAAGGCGATCGGAGGGATACGAAGGTAAGTGCAGGGAGGGGTAGTTGAAAGAGGTAGGGGACGGTGAAGTAAGAAATACATGATGAGAGGTGTCGTGGAATGGGAAGCGGTGGGAGATTCAGGTTGAGAATGGGGAATGGGGGAAGGAAAAAGAGAGGAGGGGGGCTAATAGGTGAGAGATGAGAATAAAGCCAAACAGAATAGGAGGATGATTAAAAAAGGGGGGAGGACAGAGGGGGAGGGGTTAAGGACCGGGAGTTTTGGGGATGGTAGATGAGGAGCGATGATGGAGGTGGGGTAAGAGGTGGGTAGGGGGGGAAGGGGGGTCGGAATGGGCAGTACAAGGGGAAGAGGGGAGGGAGGGTGGGGGGTGAGGAAAAGAATAAAAGCATTGATGGGTACAATTCCTGGGAAATATGGTGTTCCACTGTAACAACCCCCAAAACATCGGGGAGTTCCCCTTCCTTGAAAGAATCAACCGAGTAGGGGGGAGTTTTTGATAGGGTTGGGGTGAGTCTAACAACGGGGGGGGGGGGGGGGGGGAGGGGGGCCCCTGTTTGGGGAAAAGAAAAATGTCTTAAAGAGGTCGTACGGCTAAGGGGAAAAGAGGGGGGGAGTAGCGGGGGGGTTGTCTCCAAATATCATGGAGTACAAATGGTTTTGAAGAAAAAAATAAAACCACAGACAACCCCAAGGGTGTCCCCAAAATGAAAGGAGGGACAGGTGACCAAAACAAACTTTTTGGTTGTGGTCCAGGAACGAGGGAGGTTTGAGGTTGGAACCCGAAACCAAGTGGAAGTCAAAAACAAATTTACCCGGGGAAAAGTACCTCCTTGTGGAAAACTCCGGGGAAGGAAGAACCGGGGGAAACTGGAGCTTGGGGGGAAAAAGGTTTACCCCAAGATGCAACGAGGAGTAATAAGAAAACGGGGGAGAAATCTTTTTAAAGGGGGGGGGTTTGAGGCGTTGCATGGGCACGGGAAGCAAGTCAAAACTCCTTTGGTATGGGAATCTTACAAGTAAGGGAAGGATAAAATAAAAGGGTTTTCCTTTTTTATTTTGGGGAAGTCCTAAAAACGCTCACCCGAAAGAGGGGAGGGTCAGACCGCATTTGCCGCTTAAAAGAAAAGAAAATTTGATAAGAAAGAGGAACTGGGGTGATTGAAAAATCAGATTGGGGCAAGGGTTTAACTGGTCTTGGGGGGGGGAACCGGGGATGTAACTGGCCACAGGGGGGAAGGGTGGGGACCAGAAGGGGGGACCACCTTACTATACCGACGACAGAGGACACGGCAAACAAAAGGAATTCAAGCCCGGCCAAAAAGGAAGTACCATCACGACACGGAAGAAAAGAAAAAGGACCCTTGGGGAACAGTGCAAAGAGGGGATGGGGACGTTGTTCAAAAAACGTGTGGGAAAGGGACACTTGGGGGGTAAACAAAACTGGGGCGTAAGTTTTTTCGGGTCACCTCACAAAAAGAAGGATCAAAGTAAAATGATTCAGTGACACGTGCCAGGATTACCAGGGGGGGGTGTGGAGGAAGCAAAAGGAGTCTTCCCGGGGGGAACGAGGGTGTTCTAAACAAAAAAAGAATCAACGTAAACATTCCCTCTGCTGAAATTGTCCCCTGTCCAAAGCACACCACCCAATCGGGAATGGGGGGAACATCAACAACACAAAAGAAGGGAACCAGTCAAATGTGTGCCAGGAAACCTTCCTTGGAAGGAAAAAGTGTAGAAAAAGAAATTGGTAAACCTGAAAAAAAGATTGGGCCCCCAAGGAACGAACCAAGGCCTTTGGAATGAAGCCTAAGGGGTCATAAGCTCACAAAAGGGTGCCGGGGTATATGTCAAGTAAATCGCTCAGAGGGAAAGAGCCGTTTGACAACTCGGGAGAAGCACAAGGTAAAAAACCGCCAACGGAAATCTCCTTTACCTGGCGGATGGGAAATAGAGAATTACCGGAGGTCACCATAAAAATACTTAGCACCATACGGGAAAAAACCCGGGTTTCTTAAAAAAAGATTGGAGGGAGTCCGACACAGGACACCCATCAACGAAGGAACGAGGAAGTCAAAATAAAAAGGAAAGGGGAAAAATGTGGGTTCCTGGGGAGTGAAACTTGAGAAAAAAAAAAAAAACTTAATGGGGCAGTTCCGGCTGGTGACCACAAGGTAAAAAAATAGTCTATGAAAGTTAGAGCAGCCATCAATGTGGGTTTGGAATCCGTGAATTCCCCGTAAAGCCCACGCACATCGATAAAGTGCTTCGGGGGGGTAAGCTGGGCTTGGTGCGTGCGTAATGGGGTACGGGGAACTATGTGCATACGTGGGGACCGGATGGGGGGTGGAGCAATGGTGGTGTGTCGGAAAGTGTGGGGAGGGGGAGGAAAAAAGGGCTGGGGGTGTGCTGGACCGAAAGGAAAAGAGTGGGGAAGGGTCCTCACGGCAACGGCGTGGGTGTGCGGCATAAATTTTGGGAAACAGGTATGTGTCGCTGCGGAAGTCTGAAAGAGAAAGACGTGGGGGGGTGAGAGCAAAAAACAGTTGGTACCAGACGGAAGGCAAAGGTGGAAAGGGAATAGATGGCAACACCGGATTGTGGTGGGCCCCTTTTTGGTAAACAGACAGAAAAGGGGGTGGTTGGGGGGTGGGGGGGGGGGGTGGTGTGGGGGGGTTGTGGTGTTCATAAAAAACACCTTGATCACTCAGGTCGAGCCCGGAAATGAACTAAGGAGGTGGTCTGAAGGCAAAAGACACCGAAAAAGAAAATGGATTTGGGGTTCACTGAGACAAAGCGGACCCGCCAAGAACCAAAATGCGGATAAAAGAAGAAAAACTACAAAAAAGGGTTCGCAAACCACGAAGCAAACCTCTGGGGGGAAAGCGAAAGCAAACATGTGTTTTCAACACTCGAAGCTCCAGTCAAAAAACCCGGGGTACGAATATAGAGGTTTGGAGGGAACCCACATACCCCGTTTGAAAGGCACCAGGGGAGGGAAACTGTTACCCAGTGCGTTTTGGGTACAAGCTGGAAAGGTTTAAGGGAAGGACCTCCCGGCGTAGGAAGGGGGGAGGGAAAAGGAAGGGGAAAAAGGAGTTGATATTTGTTTTTTTGTGGGACGGAGAACGAAACAACTTGTTGGGTGCCAAAAACCGTTAAATTTACTTGGAGGACAATTGGGGGGGTCCGTAGAAAGAAAAAAGAAAAGGGGAAGTGAAAGGGCAAAAGGGCCCCTGGTAGCGTTGGAACAAGTGGGCGGGTTGTTGCCAACAATGGGGGAAACAGAAACCATTTGACCCCACAAAGACACAAAACCTCGCACAGGCTCCCGGCCCCTAAACACCCTCTGGGAAAAAACAAGGTGAGAGGTCCAAGGCGCCAACCATCTTCTGGGGGGGAAAAAAAAAAAAAAAAAAGACGGTGAACATGGTTGCCACCTTAAGCCCTTCGGTGTGGGCAAGCGGAAGGTCACCATTGGGTCGACCACCGAACGATTTAACTTTCTTCCAAAGTTGTCAGGGGGGCCCAGGGAGAGGATTGGCAGCTCGCCGGCAAGCGAATCAAAAAGAGGCAGAATTCAATAAGGGGCGTCCCACGTAGGCAAAAAAAGACGAAAAGTTGTTTGAAGGCAAGAAACAAAGTAAGAAAGGGGAAGAGGGGGAATTAAAAAACGAAAGGCGGAAGGGCATCGGGACAAAAAAACTGGGGGTTGGTTCACAAAAAAGAAAAAAAAAAAGGATTGGGACACAAGCAGGACAAAAGGGACCTACCGGCCTCACCGGGGAAAGGGGGGGGGAATCCAGACAAGGGAAAGTTCAACGGACAGTTAGGGACGTTGTGTGAAAAAAATGGAGGTGAACAGAAGGGGGAAAGTCTTTTTATGGGCCTACATGGTCAAGAGTGTCCAATTGGAAAAGGGGAGGGAGACTCAAACCCTTGGGTCCCAGACCCCCTGTACCAAAAACTGGCCGCAAGTATTAGTGGGTGACCATTAGCGGAGTAAATTACCTTGGGGGAGGTGGAAGAAAAAAAGGTTACGAAGGGGAGGGGGGGACCGAAAGGCATGTAGAGGCGAAGGGGGTTAGGCAGGGGCCAACAAAGTCGCCCGGTAAAAAAGGGGCTGGGCAAAAAAGAGTTTACGGGACCATAGTGGGGCGGAAGCGAAAACAACATTTTTTGTGAAAGGGAAAAAGGGAAAAAAAAAGAAGGGAAACCATCGTGGAGGGGCTGTACAAGGAGCACGCCGGCGTCCTGGAACCGGTTGGGAAGGTGAAACACCCCTGGGTAACAATCCAAATTACCCCAAGGCGGACCGCAGGGGGGTCCATACATCTTTACCCAAACAGAAAAAAGGTAGAAAGCAGAAAACGCGAGTGGGGACTGACCACTCGTCCACGTCCGTAAACCCATTCGGTTCCGGGGAAAAAAAAAGAGAAAAATGTAGGGGTTGTGGGGAAGGTCACTTCCACAAAAGTAAGGTTGGACTGGGGGGGGAGGGGAAATCCCTAAAAGAAATCACGGAGCCCCTTGGGGGGTGGGGTGCTCCCAAACGTTGTTAAAGGACAACGCAGGAAATAGAAGTAAAAAAAGAAAAACACCGATAAAAACACAGGAACCCAGTTGCAAAGACTTTGGTGTAATTACCCAGGTTCCAACCCTGAAAAACACACCAGCCCAAATAAATGAAGGAGAAAGAACCAAGGGAAAAAAAGGACACCGACCTCCCGGGAAAGACGGATTGTCTAAAAAGTCCAACAGCCTAATATTCTACCGGGGAGACCGGGGGGTAAGTCCCCATTACCCCCGTACCCTGACAGCGGGGGAGAAAAACAAAATTTTGAGAAAAAAGTCACAAAAAACAGGACAGGGTCAAAACGGGGGGTGGGCCAAGGGTCATTCCCATTTGGGAAAGAACGATGGGCAGCTGAAAAAAGGAAAACCGTAATCAAACCAAAAGGGTTGTTTTTAACCACTTTTCATTGGAATTGTAGAAACGGATTCTTGCAAGGAGGGGGGGAATGCACATTCCGAAGAAGAGAGAAAAAAACACCACTGAGGAAGGGGGGAAGAGAAAAAGGGAACTCCCTGAAAAAAAATCCCACCCTCCGGGAACTAAACTCGCCTAATTTAACGGCCCGACACGTTTTTTTTAAAACTAAGTTAACGAAAAGCAGAAACCGGGAAAGTGAAAGAAGGGCCCAATGACGTTGGCCAAGGCCCCAGACATTTGAACCCCTTCAACCAGGTGGCAACTCTTTCGCTCCAAAGGTGATTGACTAAAGACGGGTAGAAGGGGGGGAAAAAAAGGAGAGGTAATCAAAAAACTGAAGTTGGGGTGGGACAACCCAGATCCGCCAATCCTCAAAACCGCAAGGGGGGTTCCAAAAGGACCCCGGGTTCCCCCTGAAAGGTAACCTAAGTGAAAAGAAAGATCAGGAACGGCACCAAGGGGTTCCTACGGGGGTTAAAACGTAAAAGTAAAGTAGGAAAAGGAAGTGGTTGAGGGGCGGGGTTGGCCGTGGAAGGGGGGCCTAGGTTCTGGGGGGAAAATGAGATGAAAAAAAGGCGGGAAAACCACCAAAAGCCCGGTTCGGGGGGAGCAGATCGAGATGCCAGCCCCACCCGGTAATAAAAAAAAAGAAAAGGAAAGGCAAACGAAAAACAAAAAACACCTGTCAATAAATCCGGGGAAATGTGGTTGGTAATTGTTAACGACAGGGTTTAGAAAGAAGGTGGGAGGAGGTTTGTCCAGGGGGAAACAAGAAAAAACCAAAACTCATGGAAGTCCTTGGGAGTGAAAAATTGGTTTTTTAGTGGGAGGAAGACAATTGTAAAAGTGACAACAAACCTGCACGTTTTGATTGAAAGGTGGTGGTAAACCGGAAAGGCCCAAAGGAGAGCCCACACCTGAGAAGAGAGACCAGAACGTCAGGAGAAAAAAGGGGAACGCAACTGTTCAGTGGGGGGGGTCATTGGCCCGATGTGAAGGGTGTGGGGAGAAAGTGGAGCTCCCACTTATAACCCGGACCCCCTCGGCCCCTGGAAAAGCAACTCCCTACCGCTACTTTGAAACCTTGGCAATGTAAACAGAAACCCCCCACCCTGGGGGTAGGAATACGACGGGGCTTGTGGAAAACCCGGACTCTCGTTCATCTAGACCATGGACTGGGAAAAACCCTTTTTAACGACCGGCCACGATTTTAGGAATCAAAGAAAGTCCCCCAAAAATGGGGCCCCTACAGGTTTCTACCAGGAGAAAAGGAAGGAGGAACATAGGGGCACAGGGGTGAACCGGAACAGGGATTAACTGCGCACCACAATGGACTAAGGTAATGTCGGGGAAGAAAAAAGACCAAAAAAGCAGACTCCTGGGGCTTGACGTGTCACCGAATTCACGAAAACCGGCTTTTTAAGAGCAGATTACACCACCAAAAAAAAAACCAAGAAATGCACGTACACGGGGCGAAAATCGTCCCAGTCGCCAGCTGGTGGTGAAAAGGAAAAAAAGAGAACAAGGCACCAAAAAAAAGATTTTTGAACTGTCTCCCCGCCTTTTGCCGGGTCGGTGCCAAAGAATCGCACGAAATAGTTTGGGGGGGCTGGAGTTACAAACGAACTGGGACGCCCGGACAACCAAGGAGTTTCTTTGTGCGGGGAAGATGGTGGGTTTCCCCCACGAATCCTGCGGAAAAAAAAGAAGCAAAAATCTCCACTTCAAAAAAGGACAAACTTCTTCACCCTACACCTGGGAAGAATAAAATGAGATTAGAAAGGGGATGACCAAAGACGGGGGAACGCCAGCCCTACGAACAAAAGAAAAAAACTCGAAACTGAAAGGTGGGGGGGGAGGGAAGCTTTCAAAAGAGAGTGGAGTTTTTCACCAGGGACACAGAAATACAACCACAAACCACTCCGGAAAGAAAAAAAAGAAGGGGGGTGGGCGTAAAGGGGTCGCCCGAAAAGGGTTGCACCCTTCTCAGGGTAGGTGTGGACATGGGGAACAAGGTTCGCAACAGCCAAAAAAAGAAGCTTTTTTTTGACCACGGAAATCACTTTCGAAAATCCCCTAAGGACGGGGGGGCAAAATGCTGAACAGACGGGAGAAAGATCACTTGGATGGGGGACACAAACAAGGAGTTTGGATGACCACCAGAAAACAACCGAACAGCACCTCGTGGGGGACGGTGGCAAAGTGGGACCAACCACCTACTCCAGGCATACCGTAGCCGAAAAAGGGGGAAGAGTTGTCACCCCCGTCCCCTATCCCAAACCAACAACCCCCCTGTGCGGAGCAGTAAGGGGGGGTTATTGGAAAGACAGAAAAGAAAAACAAGAATCACAAACTGAGAGGGGGGAAGCAAGTACAGCTTCGAGGACATGGAACGTACTTTTGGTTTTTGTAAAAGCCCAAGACTCAACTACGAAGGCAGGGGGGAGGAAACAAAAAATGTTGACCTCAACTGGGCCCGTTTATCAGCAAGCTATGGGCCACCGTGGGGAATTGAGTTGGGGTAAATTGTGGGGTTTCAACAGCGCGTGCACAGGTCATGTTTTAACGGGACAAATCCCTCTGGATATCGGAAGGGGAGACATGGGAAAAACCAAGTAGTAAAAGAACGACTAAGGAGGGGGGTAAAACGGGTGGGTGTATTACAGGAAAAGTCATGGATGGAAAAAGCAGGACAAAGGTGCTAATTAGGGGTGGAATACAACTTTTGAAGTGGAAGAGGAGGAAAAAAAACCGGGGGGGATTGTGGGGGAAAGAAGACGGGGAGACATGCCGAAATCAGAGACCCCACAAAAAACCTTCCCAAACGGAATTCAAATAATGCCCCGAAACTTGGTGACGCAAAAAGAAAATGAAAATCAGGTGGGGGGTAAAAAAAGAAAAACCCAGCGCACAAAAAAAAAGTTGAAGAGAAATAAAAGCCCCCGGGGGGGCAGCCTACAAAGGTCCAAATATAAGGGGAAAGGTTGAGCAATGGTCAGCCTAGAGCCGTTGTTTCCTAATTGAAAGGGGGGAGGTAAGAAGAAACATAATGCTTTTAATGTGGGACCCATAAAAAAAAAACGAAAAAACAGTGCGTTGTTTCAAAACTCCCTTTTCTCCAGGTTCGAGTATTTCTGTGCTAACAAAAATTGCAAACAGCCTGAGAAATTAAAAAGCAAACCTGCATTGGTTGAAATTACAGTAACCATTCCAATTTTCACCCCAAAAAAGAGAAAACATGCAACCAAGATAATTAACAACCCGTCAAAAGGCCCCCAGGAGGGGGGGGGGGGGGGGGGGGGGGACGACACCACCATCCGGGTGGTGGGAACTGGGTTTTTTGTTGGTCCACCAAAAGGGTTAAAGTAATCAGTGGGAACCGGTGGAAAAGTCAGAACTACTGGGGGAAAGACAAGACGACCTTTCGAAGATACGGGCGGTTTTGGAGTACCTGGGAACTGGTTTTGTCGATGTCCCTTACAAAAGGCCGGTTCAGAAGATCGGAAACAGGGGACACTCAAAAGAATCGAGCCCGCTTAAGGCAAATCCTTAAAAGTTGTAGAGGGGGAAGTTAACCTCACACAATTTTTGTGTTTGGTGGGGACAAAAAAAGCCCCCCCCCCCCCCAAGAAGGTGGGGAAGGGAAAGAGTTGGGGGGGGGGGGGAAAGCAATGGAGGGTCCCCCAGCTTTCGAACATTTCGCAAAGAGGGGGTGGACAGCAAAAGATAAAAGATCGAGGTTAATATGGGGGGGGGGGGTGGTTGGGATGTCCCACTCACCGGTGAAGGGAAAATCGTGATGTGAAATGGGTTCATGGAAGGGCATTTAACTAGGCCAGGGTTTGGATGTGGGAGTACTGATCTTTGGGGAGAAAGAGGGGGGGGAACCCCCACAATAGTTCCGGGGGCTTGACATGCCCCAACGAAAAGGAGGAAAAAAAGATTGTTGGGGGGGGGGGGGGACAACATGAAGATTTGAAAGTGAATACGTCCTTTTTTCTCCGGTTTGGGGTCCGAAAAAACCTGGTACGAACAAAATACATATACCCTCTAACGATCGCCCCGAGCAAAAGAAGGGTTTGTCACTTAATGGCATAAACGGGGGTGGGTGGAAAGAACCACTGCGCAATTCACATTAACACGTCCAAGGGTTAAACTGGACCCAAAGTAGGGGTGAGCCAAAAAAAGAGTTTCCAACCAACTTTTTGTAAACTGGGGGGACTCAAGGGGAAATTGACACCAAGTTGGGTGGGGTAACCATAAGGTCGGCTAGACCCCTCCTCAGGACCGGGGGTGGCCGAGGGGGGGGGAAAAAAGAGCCAACATAACGTGGGGACGTTTGAATCCCAAGAACGGAAAAGAACCTTTCCCACTGTTGGGGGACCACCCCCGTGTACCAAAATCAGGAAGGTCAGAAAAGACCGCGAAGTCAAAGGGAATTAAGGTAGAGGGGAGCCTAAGAAGCCCACATGGAAACAACTCTTCTTAAGGTGGGGTCTTAACCAAAAAAAAAGTCAAAAAAGAAAAAGACCCCTTGCATTTGGGAAAGTTCGAAAGACCGAAAACGGAAAGACTTCCCCACTCACCAACATTTAGGGGCACTAGTGTTTAAATATGAAAAAAGAGACATTACTGGGTACGATTGAGGGGACAGTTTTTGGGGCACCTTGCAAGGTTGAGTCGAAGAAGGGAGGGAGGCTGTGTCACAGCCAAGAGCAAAAAAGTTGGAAAAGGGGGAAGGAAATTAAAGTCAAAAACTACAAAAAAAGGAGAGGGGGATGGGTCACTGTTTTAATGGGTTTGGGGGAAACGGGGAATTTTAGGTCCATGAACGACTAGGACTGGCCACACAAAACCAACACTTGGCCATAATTTTTTTTTGGTGGGCCAAGTGGGGCACCTTTACTTGGGGGGGGAAATTTGGGCCCTTGGGAAATAGGGGTTTTTTCGGAAAAAAAAATGACAAGAAAGAGCCCTTTGAGAAAAAAACGATAACACAGTGAAAGGAGGGCCCGTCGCCCAAAAGCCCACTCACAGAAAAAAAAAAAAGGGGGTATGGTTGAACACGCCCCCTTTTGAAGGAAGGGTGGGGGGAAAGGGACCCAAAAAGAACCCAACCGATGCCCGCCAAGCACGAGGGGGGGGTCAAAGAAGGAAAAGAAAAGATGTGGACTTGGTTGGGGGGGGACTGAAAGAACAATGTGGGGTTAACAGACGTCAACAAAAGATCAAGAGACAGTCGAAAGGTCCCACACGTCAGTGGGGTTGGGGGACATCTTGAACGGATCCCACGAAAAAAAAAAGAAAGAGGCTGACAACTTGGGGAAGGGTTTGTTCACCAACAAAAAGTGCGGTTAGAAAAACTGACCTTACAACGGGTTTCCAACTAAGGGAAAATGAAAACACGACTGGACAAAGCGTTGAACGGTGCGGGTCACAAAAAAAAAATAGAGGGTCAACACCTTCACAATGTTTCCAGAACTAAAGGGTGGGCCCAGTCAACTGTGCGTCCCCCGGAACTACGAAGACACTAAAGGGAGGGGTCGTAGCCGTTCAAAGAACAGAGTGGAAAAAGGAAAGGGCAGGCATAAAAAAAAGAAAAAAAAAAAAAAAATGCCAGGGCAAAAAAGAGTCCCCCAGGTGAAGCGAAAAAAACCCAAAGACCCTACGACGGAGACTTTGACAGTCTTTTGTGGGGCCATGGAGGGGTTAAGGAAGGGGGGGTTCATCGGGGGGGAAGGGCCTGGGGGGGCAACTGAGCGGGGTATGACCGGTAGACTGGGTAAAAACAGAAGGAAAGGCATAAACCATAAAAAAAACCGCGATCAGTTTTGGTGGGCCGAGGGTTGACAAAGAGGTAGGAAGATCATGCCAATTATTTGGGCGGGGTTAACACTTACCCCACCGGGGTTTTGTACGTGGCCCGAATGAGGGGTGGGGGGGGGAATTTGGTGGAAAACTGCTTCATGTTTTAAAAGGGTGGAAATTCCTTTTGAAAAAAAGGGAGAATAAAAAAGAAACCTTGGGTCTGAGGAGTTTGGGGCACTGTCAGGAAAAAAAAAATAGGGGGCCTCCCAAAGGGCGCAGTGTTGGGTTTAGACGCACTGACCAAAGGTCCATCCGGGGAGTTGGGTGGAGAACCCAGGGAGAACATGGAAGGGCGGGGCAACTAAGATTGTGTAAGACCGTGGGAAATTCGGGGGGCCCGGACCGGAACTCGGAAGGGGGGAAGGGGGGTTCGGGCAAAAGAACCCCCAAAAAAGCCTCTCTCTTTGGAAAAAAAAAAAAAAAACTTTTATTGTAAAAAAGGGAGAATATTCTTGGGATTCAAAACAACAGGAAAAGAAGAGGGGACGGAAACCGGAAAAGAAGGTCGGGGGGGGGCAAGACACAAATTTGGCTTGACCAGTCCCAACCAGCCCATTAGAGTGCTTTCCCCAAAACCATAACCCAACAAGGGGGGCCCACCAACCCCACCAACTCCAGCCAAAAAAAACTTTCCCACAGAAAAAGAAGGAAAAAACCCCAAGCAACAATTTCCCCCCGCTTTTAGGCCATAGGGTTGGTGAGAAAAGCATCAAAGAATCGCGCCCCAAAAAAAAGTCACAAAAAAAAAAAAAAGTCTGGGGCCCAAATCCTGGTGGGGGTACGTTGGAAAACACGCAAAAGAGTAAAAATAGGTTACGGGCCCACAAACAACAACATAGAAGGGTGTTTGAGGGAAGACAAATTCCCCGGGGTGTTTTTAAAAACCCCATAAAACTCAAAAGAAAAAATGAAAGGGAAAAATCCAACCCCTGGCTTGCAGCAAGAATGGAACAAACGGGCGTATTTACCGAAAGGGCCCCTCCCCCCCGGGGAAACCTTTCGGAGGTTGATGGAAGCGAGTCAAAAAAATGAAGAAAAAATGAAAACCAAAAAAAAAGTGGACGGAAAGGTTTTGGGGTCTGAAAAAGGAACCCTCGGGACCATATCCAATGGGGGGTTCCCCAAAAAAATGGGAAAAAAAAAAAAAAAAAAAGGGTGCCCCGCCTGAAATAGGTGCAGTGGAAATTTGAAGGGCAAAAGGGGCCAGCATCCCCCAATTTACAGGGTCTTTAAACAAGGGGAAGGTGGGGGGTTGGAGGGAAAACCAGACGGAAGGGGGGGGTAAAAGCAGTGTTAAGCGTAAAAGGTCCGTGATTTGCCTGCGGCAGTGGTGGGTGAACCAAGAAAGGACAACTCTGAACAGAAAGGGACTAGCAAGGTTGGGAAAAAAAAGCCAACAAACACCGGAAGTTGTTACACCAAAAAGAAAAAAAAAAGTTTTGAAAGAGAAGGAGGGAAGGGGGTTAAGGAAAGACCGTTGAATAAAGGGGGGGGGGGATCCGGTAAAGACCCATGCTTGAGGTTTCCTTAAAGTGGAAAAAAAATGGGGACAATTTGCAAACAGTTTTGTGGACACCCTTGACTCAACACTTCGGGGGGGAAAAATGGTTTCTTTTGGGGAAAAGCACAGGGGGACCGGGGAAAGTGAGGAAACAAACGGAAACACAAAGAAAAGGGGAAAAGATTGAAAGGTGTAGGACAGTTTTTGGACGAAAAAGGAGGGTCCACTAAGGGGAAAACATGGTTTGTAAGAAAACATTCCCAAGCAAACCAAGGGGCACAAAGGTCAAAGGCGGGACCAACTTTTTGGGGTGGGGGTTGGCGTCCTCACAAAAAAGCCCAAGTTACAGAACAGGACCTAACACACCAAAAAAAAAGGAAAGGAACAGTTTCAAAAAAAAGTAGACGCTTAAGGGGAAAAAACCGACCATCCTCAGTGGGGCGGTGAAAAACCGAAATCCCTCCAAATTCTTAGAGTAAGGCAAAAGGGGGTTGGGTCGAGACTGTAAAAAATTCCGTTTGGCCAATTCAAAAAACGAAAGTTCCCTTTTTGACCGAAAGGGGACAAAGTTCCCAAGCCGGGGCAGGAGAAAGGAAAAGGCTTCGGGTGCCGTTCAGAAAAAAGGCCGCCAAAAAAGAGTTTTAAAAGGGTCGCCGGATTTTTGACAACTAAGAAAACGGCAACGGGGGGAGGGAAGAGGGGGGTTGGGGGGGATCCAGGGGTGGGGAACAGTGGGAAAAGGGGGGGGGGAGGGGGTTTAAAGATTTTTACCGTAAAAAAACCGTTTTTATGTTTTGGCAAAGGGAACCGGGCGCCCACTTAACGGGGCGGAATGGGCTACACAAAAGAGGGAAAAGGACAAAAGAAGGACCGCACACGCAAGGGCACAAGGAAAACAGCAAAAGGGTGAAACGGATAGAACCCTCCTGGGGACCAAAAAAGAAGGGTAAAAATTGGAAACTGTTTTGTGTAAACAACGGAATTCAAAGGGGGGTTCCAAGAAAACCTGGGGGGGGGGATTTTTTTTGTTTGTTGAAAAAAAAGGACAACATCCCTAAACTACATTAGGCACCAGGGGTGGCCAAACTGGCAGGCCAGGGTCCATTTTGGAGTGAAAAGGAAAAGAAAAAAGAAGCTTCAGGGTCCGGAAGGGTGGGGAATCAAACCCAAACGAGCGGCAACGGAACTCCAAAGGGATTTTCCGTCCCGGCAAGGGTGGAAAGGGAAACCGGACCCCAGGGGGGGGGGGGGAACAGCAAAAAAAAACCCCCTAGCAAAAAACTACTAATAGTTTTGCCAACAGGGTCACAGGGACGGGGAAAAAAGTTTACGAAACGATGTTGACCAAGAAGGAGTCCACGGAAGAACGCTTTTGGTTGGTCAAACCTTTCCAGACCTCACTAAAAAGCCTTAAAAAGAAAGGGACCCTTGAAAAATGACTAGAGTAGGGTGAAAAGGACCAGAAACATTAGCTGCAAAGTAAAAAGGAAAAACCAGTCAACAGGGGTACCAAACCACCCGCCAAAAAAGAAGAGAGGTAAAAAAGGCGGAGTGGGCCAATGGGAAGGCAACCCCGGGTAGTGGGTTCGTCTATCATGGAGGGGGGCGGAAATGTATTATCTGACTCGTACCGGGCCCCCTGAAAAAGATGGAGGCAGTCAGCCAAAAACCCCTCGAAGAAAACTGACCAATCCGGGGAAGCAAACGAATGGTTTTTGGTAACTAAAACCCAAAGGGGGGGGGAAGACCTACTGGGTAGGGGGGCAAACCGTGTTGAAAAATGTGAAAAAAAGACCAAGTCTTAAGTTTGAAAATAAGCAGAATGGGTGGGGGGTACACTGAACCGGGCAAACAAGTCCCCCGACCGGCGCAAATTAAAAAAAAAATAGAAAGGTGTGGAGGGGGGACGTGGGAAAACGCGGTCAAACGGAAGGTTTTGATTACGGGTGCAAGTAAAAAGATCCCTGTTGGGGTGGGGGCACGGGTTCAAATGAACTGGTGCCCGCTGGGGGAAGGACCCACGGGCAACCACAATTCTTGGGGGAGGGGGGCCCATTGGAAAAACGTAAGAAAAGAAGATGAATCATGATTGCCAACTGTTGTGGAATACAGGGGGGGAAAGGGAAAGCCAGGTAGGACAAAGCCCAAACCCCACCGGTATCCTGGGAACAACCCAAGGTGGGCCGTAACCAAAGGAAAAAAAAATTTGTGTAATTAAAAATTGACGAAAAACAGGAAATTCAGGGGGGGATAAAAAGAAAATTACATGGCAACTCAACGCCCTTTTGGGGGGAAAATAAAAATTTTATCAAGGAAAAGGGTTACACGAAAGGGGAAAAAAGGGGTGAAAGCCAACTTACCCATGAAAACCTATTCTTGGGGGGGTATTGGGGGAAGTTAAAGGTAAAAAGAGGGGGAAACAGACAGAAAAAAAAAGAACAAACCGGGGAAAGAGCAACTGTTCAACCAAAAACGTTTTCTTTATAAACAGAGGGAGGATTGGGGAAATAGAGGACATAAAGGGGTGAACCCACGAGATTACTCCCTTCGGAAGAAAATCCCCAAAGAATCGGTTGAGGGTTCCAAAAAAACCACCAAAAGCGGGCCCAATCTCCCAGGGGGAGGTGACCGATTGAAAAAATGGGAACCACTCAGGAAGTACACAGAATCCCGGACGGTCCGGCTTCCCGGGCGAATAATGCAAGGAAAAGGGGGGGGTTTGGTTTGAAGCATACCAAGAGGGGTTTGGTTGGAAAAAACCTGGATGGGGGGGGGTTTTTGGGGGAAAAGGTTCTAGCTGTTAGTGAAATTCACGGGGGAGGGGGGGATTCCTGGAACAGGGTCCTTTTTAGGGGACGTGGGGGGGGGAAAATGTTGGGGATGGGGGTGGGGGTTGGAAAAAAACACCGGTAAAAGAAAAAAAAAAAGGGTTCCCCCCCCACACAACACAGAAGGAGACGTGCCCAAAGTATCCCAAAACGCTGCGGAGAAAGAAAATCAGG
>Ga0179593_1425818_pt1 | contig 21936 bp, 16 predicted proteins | sample CZODoug2_1_08_16_FD_185931 | JGI IMG/M metagenome (GOLD analysis project Ga0179593, IMG submission 185931) | Vadose zone soil fungal communities from Angelo Coast Range Reserve, California, USA - CZODoug2_1_08_16fungal (PacBio error correction) | ecosystem: Environmental > Terrestrial > Soil >...
GCCACCGGGGGTCAGTGTAAAATGGGAGATGTGGGGGGGTAGACAAGAATGTCCCGATCAGCACTGAAGGCCGAAGGCGGGAGGATAAAAAAGGCGCACGGAAGGGGACAAACCGCGAAGGGGTATCCGTGAACCGTCAGAACCGAAGGACTCCGCATGAATAGAGCCCGTGTCAATCCTCGAGAGGGAAGGGATAAGCCACGGCGGGGCCTACGGAATCGTCGGGGACGCCAACGGGAGAGGAAACTAGTATAAGAGAGGGGATACGCCCTCAGCGCCAAAATTGAAATGCGACAGAGCGAAATGCTAACCTCGGTCGGAAAAGGTCGGTCCACGGGACGTTGTGGTTGCAAGGGAACGGCACTGGTACCGTCATGGCCTAAAAGGAGGCGAAGACGGAAAAAAGCCCGGCGGCCGGTCAACGGACGCAGGGATGAACCTTCAAGGAAGTCAGGCATGGGGGGAGCGCAAGCCTCCAGGGTTCGAGAAGACAAACGGGGCGTCGCTACCACGTGATGATGGGGTGCATTGTCTCGCGATACGACCTGAAGGGCAAGCAGCGGTGGGTCAAACCGCTCAATGGGCACTTGTGACCGTGAAAACGCCGTAAACAATCGGTCAAATGGGATACTCCGCATGCGCGGGGCGACGCGCGATCGGGCATGGAAGAAAAAGGGAAATCCTGGATAGGGGAAACCTGAAGGTGTGTGTGGAAATCGCACAAGCCACCGGTGGAAAAAGACTAGGCACAGAAAAAGAAGAATAAGACGAGCAAAGGGGGTGGACAACAGGCCTAATGCAGAAAACTCGGGGGGGGACGCTCGTGAGTGTCTCGACAGAAAGTCCAAGAAATACCCGGCCCCGGCCACAAAACAGCAGCGAAGAATCGGATTATCGTAAGGGGGACGTGAGCGTGCCGGGTGACAGCACCACAGTGTGGCCACCGGGAAGAGAAAACGGGGGCCAGGTGATAAAACGAAACAAATTGCAGTGTCGTCCGTCAGAGAGTGGTGGGGCCCCGCAGTTTCCCGAGCGCGGAGGGATAAGTCAAAAAAGTACCCTCGGAAGCGGCTGGGACCAGCACTACTCAGCTTCTGGACACACCGGAAGGGGCAGTATAGAAAAAAAAGCCGAAGGGGTTCCAGGGTGGTAGTACCGGACACACGGTACAGCAGAAAGAGAAAAGACCGGTACTCCAGTGGCTTGGCACAATGGAAGCACGGGGGCACAGTGCAGACAGTGCGAACCGAAGGAAAAGGGCTCATACTTTAGGGGACAAACGACGCCAGAAGGTAAGAGTGGGGTCGACGCCATGACACAGCAACGTCACGCAAATGTTGGGGGTCCGCCATGGGGGGGAGTGCGTTCTATTCTTACACACAGTGCGCCGGCGGAGTGCATCCACCCCGGAGGACCGCGGAAACCCTGCGGCAGTAGTTGCTCGATGGGTGGTGAGCGCCATCTTGAAACAATCACAGACAACACAAGGGACACGCAGGGCGGGCTTGATACTTAGGGGCCCAATGTGACCAAGGGCTATAATCGCCGAACGGGGGGGTTTCGGCAGCAGAAGCGTGTCGCCAGTCCACTATCGGATTAATGGTGAACAACCAGTAAGCGTGCCACGGCGTGGGGGGGTGGATCCGAATCTCCCGTGACCGTGCCCTCAGCAGCAAGCCACAGGTGGGTGGGCCGGAGCCGGGGGGGGAGAAACACATCTCTTGTCATTGGCAGGAGTGGTCGGGGGAACGTGGACCAAAGCTCCGTTACACCGCGGCAGGGCCACGAAGGCGAAATCGGAGAATCAGAGGTCCTCAGGCGCTAACTCGAGTCGAAGAGACGAGAAAAGCACGGGCCTCTTGCCTCACGGGCACGAAGATACCGGGAAGGGATGATTCCTCTCGGCGCCGAGCAACTGGACGTCCAGCGAAATGGGAAAAGACGTGGGGGGGTAAGGCTGCGGACAGACCCACTCGATCGCCGAGTGGGAGAAAAAGACTGCGCAACCAGAGAGAGACTGGGGGCCACGGGTTGGCGGAAGAAGCATTGGCGGGACTAATTATGGGGCCATGAAGAGCTCGCGCCGACCGAAGCGAAACAGACGAGCCAGGGAAGGGTTCGGGGCCGTAAGATCTGCACACGGCTGCCATAGGTAAGGAGCAACGGAAAATGTGGGTTACAACAAACTGCTTGGGACGGGACCAGGGGGCACGCGGAGAGCTCTATCGTCATTTTGAGGAAGGAAAGAACGAGGGCAATGAAAACTAGCGGAACGGTCACAAAAGGCGGCAAGCTATGGGAAGTGAAGGAAAATTGTTTGTAATAAAATGGTGCAGGGGGGAAGAAGACGACGGGGGAAAGAAGACAAAAATCATAACTCGCTTAAACCGCCGGCAGCCATCGTGCTCTTTTATATCCGCCCACCCTTCAAAACCAGCCGTGCACCTCCTGGGAAACTACCAACCACGACGACAAATGACCAGGAATAAAAGTGGAAAATCCGGCCCGAATCACAAAAAGGAGCAAGACTTCCTTTTTGACTGCAGCACCCAGGCACACCGGGTCAATAGAACGGGAGCCAGCGATATTCACACAACACAAAAAAGGAGAGAGGGATTGGGTGAAACCCGGAGCATGGATCTCAGCCTTGCGTTGGGCACGGAGGCGGCTACATAATTGCCTTCCCAGTATGACAGAGGTCGGTGTGCCCCCGGCGGTACACCTGCCAGGTGTGGGGCGGGGAACGCAGCCGGGTCGCAGGAGGGGTTTTCCGCCGGGAGGTGCTCCAGGGTGAAATGTGTTAGAGGCCCATCCAGCACATGGGTCAGGGCGGCTTGGACCAACGAGGGAAGGTTTCGGAAGGGGGAATCAAGAAGTGAAACCAGGTTGCCTCTGGAACCAGAAAGGCAAGGAACTGCTAAGAGGCAACTACTTCACCAAGCATGAGGAGAAAACGCACGCGGGGCGACAAGGAAAAGTGTTTGACAAACCACATGCAAACGGAAGAAACGAAGACTAGGGACGGCCTGAAGTCAGGGAACGGAAACGGCCAGTGCAGTGGATTGAAGGGAGGAAGAAGACAGGTGGCAGAAGAGCATGGAAAGACCCGGCAGGAACCTAACAGTAGTCCGACGCCAAAAAATAAAGGCGTCTGCTGGGCAGGAGACAATGATGGGAGATACCGCAAGAATATGAAGAGCTACCCAGGGGGACATGGGAAAAGGAAGAAGTACCGATAAATGGCTCTGGACCGAGAGTAAATAGACAAGCATTAAGGGGTGTGAGACGAAGGGAAGAGGGGAAGAGGGCGGGCTGATACGGGGAGTCGTTCTCCATAGAAAATAGTTTAGGAGAAAAGGAAACGGGAAAAAATTGCGTCACACGAGTTATAATAGGGGGAAAGGAACCGCCTTTGGTGCACGGTAACATGGGGAAGGGCGAATGGGAGGGGTACAGACCGCTGTGGACTATCTCCGCGGAATGAAGAAGGGATGAGAAGCAAACGGTGGGAATGGCCCGATTTGTGGCCATGGTGCGGGGAATCCAACAACAAATCGGCGTGAGTAATTGGGTGGGAAACCTGAGTGTGAAATGCTACGAAAGTAGCGGTGAAGAATCACCTTCGAGTAATACCCCACGGCACTATTCACTTCCAGGAAATGAGGGCCAGAGGGGCCGAGAAAACCAGGACCTGGGGGGGAATTTGGGTGGTTGGAGGAAGAAGAAGAAGGCGTGAAAAGACGGAACCCGATGCGCATCAAACCACGCGCAGGCGGCGTGGGAACGGGAAAGCATAGGGGTTGTCGGTCAAAATGAGAAAAGTAGGTCTCCCATAACACTAAGACGGGTGGCTGCCAAGAGAAGCGTACGGGCCGAGTGAAGAGGTGGCTGCGAAACACTTAGACGTGGGAGGGGACTAGAACCCAAGAGGGACTCGTCCTGAGAAAAAAACGCGCGAGGGAGATCAGGAATAGCAGGTCCAAAAAAGAAAATCGGACCTGCTTTCCAAAAAGACATCAATAAAAGTGCTGGAAAAAAGCGAGTTCACCGGGAAAGTCCGTGGGGAAAGGGTGTCCAAAGTGATGGGGAAGCGCGAACGCGAAAATTAGCATCTACTCTATCGTCTGCGGATGGCGTACGGCCTTGGACGGCATATGTAAGAGATAAGAAAAAATACCGCGCCTAGGCGCAAACGTACCGTCCGTACAGTTATTCCTTACAAAGCCGGTCATTTGATGGGGGGAAAAAGGACTTTTTGTCGACTACTACCGATGGAACGCATAATGGGAAAGGGGAAACTCGATGCAATGGAATCGGGAGTACGCACCAGGGAAAAAAAACAGGTAGGGCCGGGCAAAGCGTCTATAAATGAACAATTAGGGAGAGCGACGAAAGATGGGTCAGAACAGATAAAAAGGGTGAGTTTAATTCTGGCGAAGGGACCCTGGGAGGGACGCCGGGGATACAACTCTACTTACGGAGAATAGGTAATACAGAAAAATGATCGGCAACGAGAGGTTCGCGATAAACAAGATGCTTAAAACTGAAAGCACCAAAAAGTGGTGCATCGGATATACGACAAATGCGCCGGGCGTGCAACGGATGATGGGCACCGAGATCTGAGCTGAGGAAAGGCGAAGGGTTGCCAAACAAATGGGAACTAAAGATACTAAACGCGTGGTCTACTGAGAAGTCGAGTAACCGACAAAAAGAGCTCAATGGGACATGGATCAAGCAAAGAGTTGAGGTTCATCAGAAAAGCACAGGACGTAGGGTATCAGGGTGTTGCCGGTGGGTGCAAGGCGGTCAGGAAGTATACAGCCAGTGTCCCATCGTCGACCTTATGCCCTATCAAGCAAAGGAGGGCAGGGGCAAGGCGCGGGGGCTTGATGGGTGGCGGCTGGAAAAGACGAACAACATAAGCATGGGTTGTGTGTGTCTTCCCGCGGAAGCAACGAGAGGCGACATGAAGCGGAGAGGGGAAAGTTTAAAATAAAAGAACCGTTGTAATTTGATTACAAATACCCAGAAAACGTCACCCCCACAACAACAAAAGCCCGGATACAAATAAGAGTAAGGTGCCAGGGGAAAAGGCGGAGAGGGACAAAGGAGGTAAAACCTCGTCGCACGACTGGTCCGGCCCGACGAGCATAGGCGTTAATGACAACCAGCGGAAAAAACCTCCCCACGATAACGGAGGGAAACAGGGACCGACATCACATCGATCGGGGGAGAGGGAGAAGATAAACTGGAGTGACCTCGCCGGCAAAGACCGGGTGAGATGAAGGTAGTAGAAGGAACACAAAGCGCCGGGCCAGGACGTATGGGAGAAGGGGGGAAAGGACAGAAAGGAAAACTTTGAAGCGATAGAACGGGGGAAATGGCCAGGGGAAGTCAATCTACCCGGAGCACGAAACACCAAAACGGGGGGACGAAAAAAACAACAGGAGGAAAAATAAAAAATTCGGACTAAAAGGAGGGTAAACCGTCAGAGAAGGATTCGAAAAAACCCGAACCACAGTCAAAATTGGGAATTAGGAAACCACCCGAAAATAGCCCAAGGGGAACGGGGGTCCAGGTACCTAAATACGGCAACGTTGAAACTTATAAAACTAAAAGGTCAAAGCAAAGAGAAGCACCGCGGCATATCTTCGGCTTGAAGTTAAGAGGAAAAGTTCGCTAAGACAGTTTCAAAACGTCAAGAAGCAAACTGCAGTAAGAAAGCAACTTTACAGCGGGACCGCCATAGCCATTGAAATCGAGATGGGATCTGGGGAGACGCTCGGGACAAAAAAAAAAAAATTTTTCCATGGTACACTCGGACCACGAGGGGCATGGGCGACTGTGAAAAAGGAGCATAACGAGAGGTACTAAGCGCGTCCGGCGGACACTTAGTGCGGAGCGGAGACGTCCAAGGAAATCCATTAGGTGAAAACATGAAAAACAAAACACATAACACGCTGGCGAGAGGGCACGGGACTGCACAAAATAGATAGGCCCGTACCGCACGGGGTAGAGAAAGGCGCCGGAAGGGGACACAACTCGCACTACAGGTTCATCCAACGAAAGAAGTACATAATCAAAGCAGGAGGACCACAATCCTAACGGTAGGCCCCGTGACTAAAAGGACAAGAGCCAAGAGGAACTACAAAAAACAATCCGGGGAGCGATGCCCATGGCACAAAAGAAAAGATGCAGGTGCAACTGAGAAGACTGGGGGGGCGGAAATGGCAGCAAAAAGAAAGACGGGGAATGGGCCCAACGCCGACCCAGCGTGAATCGGGAGTGGATTGAGCTCCGGTCATATACGCCGTCTTCCCTCCCCGCACCGGGTGGCACAGGTCGACGATTCTCACGGAGGGAAACGATGCGTTCCCGCAGCCAGGGTTAATTCCGAGGGAACGGGTTTCTATTAATTAAATGCGCTTATCGGAGCGAATCCATGTCCATTGTGCGCACAAAGGGGTAAGACCAAACGATGGGGGGTGCGCGCCAACAAATAAGGCCATCTCTTTAATAACAGATGAAATACACAGCAGGGGGTCCTTGCGACGTCGAATGAGAACATTAAAGTACCAACCGCGCGGGGCCAAAAAAGGCAAAAGGAAGAAGCAGCAGAGCCAGACGCCACAGACAATCAAGGTCGAAACCTCGAAAAGGCTAGCGATGCCTCGGTGAGAAACTCTGAAGCTGGGGGGGGAAGCGCAGAGAACTGGAAGCTCGGTCGTACCTGGGGTTTGAGGAACAGATCGAACGAGGATGGGACGAAAATGCAAAGAGTTTTTGTTCGACGATCTTGGAGCGAGTCGGCCCTGCGCAGCACTCAAGCAGAAGTATCGCGGGTAGGGGAGACGTGGCAATCCAAACTAGGCACGCCAGGATTTTGAATCTGACACCTGACGGAGGTACGATTCCTGCTTAATACTGACGTGAAAACTCTGAGAGGAAGGAACCCATCCTTGACCCATGTCAACCATGGTGATGCCGGGGGAGGATGCAACAAGGCCTAAAAAACCCAAAAGGGACGCGGTGACCACTGACAAAGGAAAGGGGATACTCCCATCCATCCAAAACCGGGACCCCACCCGGGCTGGTAGGCGCAAAGGGGAACCGTTTCCTATTACAGAAGCATCGCGGGGGCCTGGGTTCCTGACCCTTAAAAAAGGGGGAGGGGGGACCCAATCCGACCTAGACCCAGAAATTGGATTGTTATGATAGGAGTGGGACCAATGAATGTGGAGGGTGCACCCTTCCCAAGCGTTGGAAGGGAAAAAGTTTGCTAGGGCCTCTTAAGGTTGAGGCACTTCTTTGGGGGGGAAAAGTCTGGTAGGTCTCTACCCTGAAGTTATTCTGGGTCCATCAAGATTGAAAAATAATGGAGGGTTAAAGAGGTACGACAAGAGTCAGGATCTTGGATACTTCACGTCAACTTAAAGGCGAAGACTGTGGAGGGAAAATGTTTAAAAAAAGGGGTAATAAAAATGGCTAACGTGGCAGGCCGAAACATTACATAAAAGGCAGATCCTGCGCGATAAATTGCTACTTCCATAAACGGGACAAAAAAAGCGTGGGGGGTTACGGATCTGTACGTTAAGGAGAAAATCAACGACGACTACAATCTCGAAAACAAGAAATCAGGAGAGCCGGGAGACTTCTATAGGGATAACTATTCGTTTAAAAAATCGAGTTCGGGGCGGGCACGTGGACCGGGTGACCTCCGTGGGAAACGTAAATGTTAGGGGAGGGAAAAAGGTATATCCAGCGCTCGACGTCAAAACCACACCTGAGGAGTCTAAGGCGGTAGTCACCAGCACAGAAAAAGGCTCCGGTGGCCAACTGAGACGAAGAATCGATAAGCCTGAGGAGTACACCACTGGAGCAACTTCAAGGGTGGAAAACTCGGAAGGACCAACACCGTTTGGGTTCTCTGGGGGTGCTCCAGGGGGGGAACTTCGTGAATGCAGAACGGATAGTAAAGATCATGCTGGCAGGAGGGGTTTTGAAAAGTTTCTAAGGGAAAGTAATAAAAAGCACGTAACTGGCCCAACTAAAAGATCTAGGTGAAGCGTAGACAACCCAGTGAAGTGGACGTGTCCGCGACGAACGTAAGGACGTAGAAAGATCGATGAGAAACCCAGACTGCGCGGGAACTGACTCAGCACGTAGACAAACAAGAGAGGACGCAAATGGATCGTTCCAAAGTGCCGGGGGCCATTAACGGGAGGGGCCGGCACGCTGAAAGAACACTATCTAGGGTGAGGGGAGGACCGGAAGAGGCAATAAGCAAAATAGACCAAATAGCAGGCCGAGCCGTCAATCGCAGAACCTGGACTAAAGGAATTTTGTTCAGCTGCTGTTGGGAAACAACGCCGTGGGGGGGTCTCCAGACTTAGTCACCAAAGTCAGATCAGGAAAAGCAAAGTAATATGAGAGAAATTTGAGTGAGCCGGGGCACAGGTCGCCTTCACACCTGAAGAGGCCCAATAGGGGAAGAAAATCTCATCATAAACAATGGGTTAAAGAGGAGGAAATTGGGAAAGAAAGTGGATGCGCTTGAGCAAGCAGGAATCGGAGAGGGACGAAACACTGAACGGAAAAAGCGGGTAAAATAGGACGAAGACCAAGAAAGACGTCAACAATGCACCCTCCGACGCGTGGTCGAAGTAAAGGTGAAGGAGTGCCGAACGACCAGGCCCAGTCGCAGGGCGTCCGCGAAGAAAGCTTCATCGACCTCGGGATGTCGGCCTAACAAGCCAGTTCAGTCCAGCTGGCACCATCAGGGAGAGGGAAGGGGGTAGAGGGCTTGGTCTGAATTCGGGCAGTGGTGGCGCCGGCAAGGATCCAACCTGAGGGAAGGCAAGGCGCGGCTCAAAGGGTGCAACTACAAAGGGAAATTGAATCGTCTCAACAACAACGGAGAGGAAGAGGGTGCAACCACCTTCATGGTGGGCGTATGATACCAAAGACCGAAGCCGAAGTGGAAGAACAGGGAAGAAGGGCACGCTGGCCATGCGGCCTAAAAGTTGACAAAACTCGTCAAAAGCGGAATATCAGTGATCTCGCGGGAACGAGCGGACCGGAACAGTCGAAAAGGCTGTGATCATGCACTGGGGATGAAGATTCGCTCTACCCGGGGTAGAGTCGGGATGGGTCGACGGCAAACGAACCGGAAACTCGCCGGAAAACGAATAAAGGCAGGCGATGAGCCGGGGATGAAAAGCGTGAGACGAGAAGAGGCCATGTTTTGTCATAGGATAGCGCCGCAAAGAGAGATAGCCGAGAAAGATCTGGAAACGTTGAGAAGCCAGTCGACGGGGCGTCAAAACGGATTCACAGAAAAACACGTCCCGTGAACAGGTTCCTCGGGGCACATCCAGCCTAACGTTGCCAGGTCCTAAAAAGTGACCCGCGAAGTAAAAAAGGCGCTGGCGACGACTCAGCGGACCGAGGCGAATACGAGCGACGTTCCATATTCGTCGGAGAACCAGTGTCACCAGACACCACACGGCGGCAGCGAGCAACACGGAACGGACGACAGAGTGCCTAAATGGGAGCAGGGGTGGGGGTGGCTCGGGAACAATTGAACGCCAAATACGGACGCAAAGAAGGAAGACTCGTATATTCGCCGAAGTGGCCGTAGAGCAGCACGGGGAAAAAGTGAACACAAAAGGGGGAAAGCAAGACCCTCTAGGGACAAGTCGAATCGTCAAGTGAAAAGGTTGGAAAGAGGTCGGAGCTACGGAAGGAAAAAATGACCTCGACCGACCATCCCGCTTGGGAAGACGGGACCTTAAACGAAGGGGGGGGGGGGAACAAGATCCAACCTCTTACACAGAAAATTAAAATCGTTGGAAGGCCAAAACCAAAGACGTTACCCCTCCTTTTGTACAAGGGGGGGCAAAAAAAAAAACAAATGGTCAGTACCGGAACTCATAGATGCAAGCAAGCCGTGTCTCGAACTTCCGGGGAGGAAATCCCAACAAAGCCAGTTCGGGTCTACCGGACCCCTCTTAACTCATAAAGGTACTAAATATACAAATGGGTCTGATGGTTGATCGTAGGGGAAAAAGTCTAACAAGAAGCCTCGGGGGGGCCACCGTACGCAAAGGATGTGGCTGGTGAGAAACCGGCCTCGGGGGGACTGCAGTTGGGGAAAAAACCGGCAACGTGGTAAAGAAGGGGTGAAAGGTGAACACCATTACCGTCACCATCGGGCCAAGGGAGCAAAAATCGAGCCCAAGCACTCATACAGAGATAAAAAGGGAAAAGAAACAGAGAGGGAAAAATCAAGGGCCGCGAGAAAAAGGGAAGGCTGTAGGGAGTCGTAAATCCGAAAGTAAATCGCGTCGTGGAAGATGGGTGGGGAAGGTCAACAGAAATACGATCAGAAAGACCTCACAGCAATACGTGGGTGGTGGCGCCGTTGTGAGTCGGGGAAAACCCCAGACGACGAAAAGAGCCGGATAAAAGGGCAGGAGCAAGTGACGGTGGACAAAGCACGCAACTCCGCGGATGAAAGGGGGGAAACGCAGGTGACGGGGCAAGGAGGCGGAGTGAATACGGCCGCGAACGGAAGCAACCGGGAAGGAAGACTCGATGGCCAGCTGCGGAAACAAGAACCAAAAGCGGAAAGGACAAAAGGCCTCGAGGGGAAGCAAGCCGTAAAAAACGAACCGCGAAACGCACGAACCGACGCAGGGTATCGCCGCCAAACGGCAGCGGCAAAACGAAGCCGGGAAAAGGGGGGTGCTGCCGCACACCAGGTTGGGGGGTTGTGGGGGGGGGGTGGGGGGGGGTGCCGAACGTGCAATAGCCTCAACAGGGCTGGGGGTAAGAAAAATATATAATGAGGGTACGGCCCAATGGTGACAAGGAAGAAGGACCCTGGAATGGGCCAGTGGATGCTCTCCGCGTCAGGTTATGGACAATAAGTGGAGTTCGGAGCTCAAGCAAATCCTGGTTAACGGGAAGGGTTTTCATACTCTCACAGTTGGTCTCTGGCAAAATCATCGGGTAAAAAGTTGGGGTTTGGTTTTTGGTTTTTGATGTTGGTGGGTTTTTTGTTGGGGTGTCTTTTGTGGCGGGTGTTTTTGGGGGGTGTGGTTTTTTTTTCTGTGGGTGGTTTTGTTTTTTTTTTTTGTTTTTTCTTGTTGGTTGGGGTGGTTTTTTTGTTGTTGTTTTGTTTGGGTTTTGTTGAGGCGGTTCGGTTTGAGGTTGCTTATGTTGTGGCCTTTATTCTTTTTTTTTTTTATTTTGTTTGTTTTTTTTTGTTTGTTTTTTTTGTTTTGCTTGATTGGCAGTGTCTTTTTTTTATGTGTGTTCGGTTATTTCGTTATTTTTTTTTGTTTTTCTTTTATGAGGGGAGCTTGGTTTTTTACTTGGGGCATACCGACCACCCCCACACCCCACACCCAAACCCCCCCCCACACCCCCCCAAGAAGCCCCCACCCCACCCCCCCGACAACCCCCGCAAACCGAAAACCAAAGCCCCAAAGCCACCCCAAAGCCAACCCACCAAAAAAAAGACAAAAAAAACAGCAAAACCACCCCCCCCACCCACGAACGCGACCACAAATCCACCCCCCCCCCCCCACCGACCACACCCCCCTAACCCCGACCCAACAACCCCCCGACCCCCCAACGACCCCCCCAAAATACCCCATAACACCCAACCCCCCCCCCCCCAAACCAAAACCCCCAAATTCTTCCTTCCCTTCTTTCTGTGAGGACTCTTCCTTATTCCGAAAGAAAAAAAAGCGTCAAAGATGGACAACTAAAAGGACCACTGGACGCTTGTGAAAAAGATCTCGGCAAGGCAAGCCATGATCCGAGGGGAACGCGCTAGCCTGTAAAAGGACGTCGGGGGAAGAAGGACGGCCACCCGCAGCGAGGGTGCAAAGTCCTGGCGGTAAAGAAGGGAGGAGGAGGAAACCGCTACCCAGATTTAGACGAGAAAACCAGTTGAAAAAAGCAAAAAACGAGCTGAACTACAGGAGTAGGTAGTGAAACTTAAGAACATAGGAAAGGGTAAACGAGGAGGGTCACTAGAGGGAAAGTACTAGAAGCGACTAGGGAAAAAACTATTGGGGCAAAATCCACAGTGGGGTCAAGGAAAGGGTCAACACTGGCGACACTGCAACAAAACATTGCTCTACGAATCCTAACAACCGCGAAAACGAGGGAGGCGGCCACAGCACAGAAGGGATAAAAATGAAAAAAAATTCCTTTTGGTAAGGAAACAACAATATCAACAGGAAAAAAACACAAAAAGGGAAGAGCCTTCCGGCCAATGGGGCCCCGGTCCTATACAAAAAAAGGGTGCCGGGTGTGGCTCCACGTCGGGAAACTAAGACAAGATCTTACACAGACAAGGGGAGGGCGTGCATCGTGGAAGGAAAAGGTTACAATGGGGGGGGAGCACGACCCTCATTGAAGTCCCAGATCCCGAGGAAGGGGACTAATTTGCCGAGGGGGATGAAGCGACAAAAAAAAAAGTTAAACGTTTGAAGGGGGTGCACACGACCTCTTCCAACGGGGGAAAAAAAAGTTTAGGTCGCGATGAGAGGTTGAAGATGCAGCAGTCTGAAATCGCAAAAAAGGGCAAAAGGACACAATGTGTCGTGGCCATAGGGGTCACCTACGAAGGGAAAACGTTTGCCTGAGTTTGGGCAGCTGTCGGCAGGAAAAGGGCACTTGAGTCACGAAAGGGGGATCGTCTGCGGTAGGAGAGAGAACTGGTCCGGAAACGGATGGAATAACTAATAACCGACCTCCATGCTCTGCCGAAATTCCGTAAAGTGATAGCCTGACCAGCCAGTAAAGACTTTTGGGTCCCGGGTTGTAAAAGGAAACTACGAAGCGTAGGGGAAAGGACAGATCAGATCTCAGAAAGGTTTGCAAGAGCGAAACTCTCCATGAGGACGCCGGGGGCACTAGTACCGTTACCAGCGTGGAGGGAGGGAGGAGGAGGGGAGAGGAAACGGATGAATTGAGAAATGGTAGAAGTTTTCATTTCTGGTAGCGCAAGGGACTAATGAAACTCAAAGGGGAGAGAGAGTAGTTCAAAAAAGTCCGTTATCGGGGGAAGATGCGGGTCAGTAGCGATAAGAACAGGGAAAGGAACAGAAAACTGGAACCGAGGTCCGAAAAAAACACACGGTTGATCATCGTCTTAATTAAGAAGGGAAGAACGACGAGCGAATGGAAAAAAAAAAAGATATGAGAAAGATCTACTAAAAAAACTCGATCAATAACCAATATAAGACGAGTGGGTCTGCATGGAAGAAGAGAGAACCTAGTGTCGAGGAGGAGCTCGGAACCGGAGAGGGAGGCTAAGGGAAAAAGTTCTTCAAAGTAAAAGTTGAAAACGTTCCCGGCCTGAACGCCCGGCGGCAGGGAGGAGAACAAAAGGGTGGTGATCGGAAAAACAAACTGACGGTTCCTAAACAGAACAAAGGAGGAGTTAAAAAAAAGAGGAGAATTGGCCAAACCCAGGTCATTTTGGGCGGAGAAAAAAAAAAACCAGACGGATAAAAACGAAAAAGGACCGGGCCGAAGTCAGGGGCAAGCTTAAAGCAACTAATGAACCTGCGAAGGGACCGAAAAGCACCCGAGGACCAACGAAGCGGGTGCCGGGCTGGACCTACCTCAGCGGGCTTGAGAGGCCACTGTGAGGGAAAGAAAGCTTCGAGAGACCGGGAGTGTCGAGGTATTAAGATGTCAAGGAAGCCAGGAAAGGGAAAAAGACTGCGGAAAGGTCGCCGGCCAGGGGAAAGGGGGACCTATGAAGAACGCGGGAGGATTGCTGGGCCAGGGAAGTCAGAAGGTGAAGCGAAAAAAAAAACTGGGACGCCCGCCGGGAGAAAAGCCACTTTAGACCTAACGGACAGATTTGATAAGCCCTCACAGCTTGGAAGAAAGCCGGTAAACCTTGATGGTGAGAAGAAGGGAAGAGGCGGCCCGAAGGAAAGCACGGGTACTTTCAATGGGTGACAGCGGCTAACGGGCCCCCACACCCACTAGAAATTTGGCGAGAAACTTCTCCACGAAGACTCGTCTCTACTCGATCAAAAAAGAGGGGAAAATGCTGGTTCGGGGGGGGGGGGGACAACCAGGATTGGTCACCCAAGCAGAACAGCGGTGAAGGGACAGAAGCAACGTACTAGAAGAAATTCAAGACTCGGTTGGGAATTTGGGATCGTCCATGGACCATGGACCCCGACGGGGAACCGAACACAATCAACGATCTGGGAAAAGAGGAATGCATTCACCTCACGAGAGAAAGCACAGAACGAAAAACAGGGCAAAAGACCATTGGAACAGGGGGACAGGATAGAATGGAGAGAAATGGAGGTTGAAGAAGGATAGACTCACGGGCGTCAAAAAAACCGAACGAGGACTAGACATGTTCTCCATGCAGGGTCCGCTTGGGGCGCCACACACTAACTGGGGGGGAAGCCGAGACGGAACGAAGCGGCCAAGCGAGCCAGTACTCTGTGGCTGGAAACGCACCGGCATAAGCTGGAAAGGTAGGGAGCAAAGACAAGGGAAACGAGCTGTTGACAAGAGACCGCAACGACGGGATGGGCAAGAAAAGCAACAGTCCAGGGGACAATCGTTGGGTTCTGATTCAACGTCTTCTACAAAGACCACCAGCAAAAAGGTTCGGGGTCTCGGCCCAAGCTTGCCCTGAATGCCGTTAGCCTATTTAACCGTGGGTGGTCAGAAGTAAAAGTTTATCGGGGGACGATAGTAGCATTCCACCGCATGGGGCAAAACCTGGTAGAGAACACATGCTTGTGTTGAATAACTCCTTCGAGGGGAGGGCAATGCAGGGTGGGGTGGGCCGGATCGCCGTCCGGCAGCTTGGTCAAGGGGCCGGGGGTGGCTGACCATGAAAGTGACCACGTAGGGTCATGGAAAGATGCGCAAAGAAATTAGAAAATCTTCACTCGAAGGGACTATGGGAGGAAAGCTCACGTAGAATCCGCAGAGGACCTCTGGGGACTCGCGAAAAAAGACCTGGACTTATTCAGACGATAAGAAACTGGGGATCTTCCTGAGAATTGGGACCGACTGTAGAGGGGGAAAACCATCTCCTATTCCATCTAGAGGGAAACCATCACGCGTGGGGGGGGGTGCCGATGGTAGACGAGGCTACAGTCTCGGTCAGAAGCCGTCAAGCAGGCCTGGCCGGGAAGGTCCGGTAATTGAAAAGCAACCGAGAGGCGTGCGGTGTCACAACCCAGGGACGCCGTGCTGCTGCTTCAGTACGGAAGGCGGGACGGACGGAAAAAGGGGCCTCGAAGGACCTGGGGGGAACCGGTTGAGAAAAGCCGGCCAACCCGGGAGAAAGAAACAAAAACGGCAAAAAGGAGAGGTAGCTCCGCCCGAGACCTCAGGAACTCCGGGAAAATGTCACCCGACTCTTATCGACAGGAACCTGGCAACCAAGGAAAACACCCGGCAAAGGGATTGTAGCCTGTCCCCCTCAAAATTTGGCATCAAAAAGGCAAGAGATCGCAACAAACCTAGTAGGGAGGGGGAAAAGGGATAGGATGGCGGTTGAAGGGCCATTCCGTGGTACATTCAAAAAACAAGTCCGAGACCAGGTGGACCGGGGGGGCAAGGGTGTCGTACTATAAGATCTTGGGGATGTTAAGTTCTCGGGGGCGGGGGGCGGGGGAGGAGGTCTCACTAATCCAGTGACTCGTCCGCCCATCGTCAAGGGTGGGAGGGAAGGGGGGGTCCGACATCTGTTACCAATTTGGACTCTCCTTACAGGACGGGATTCGTCACTAGCCTTAAGGAGAAGGAAGAAGCAAGAAGAGCCGGGGAAAAAAGTGGAAGAAAATTTCAGGCAAGTACGACGCTTGACAAATACACGAAAGGAAAAAGCAGTTGAAGGCAGAAGAGTCTAGAGCCTGCCTAATAGGAAGAAAAGATAGGGTGGCCAACCCCGGAGTAGGGGGAGGGGCAGGGTATGATGGGACAGGAACTGCTGAGATGGTAAACGCCGAAAGACATCGTAAAAGGCGAACGAGAAGGGTTGTCGAGGAGAAGACGAACGCAGCTTCGGAGGGGAGGGCCCATGAAAGAGTACAGATCTGAAGATAAAAATGGGTCAGAAGAAGTATTATTCAAAGAAGGGGGGCGGGAAGAGTGCGTAACATAGTTCCAGTCCGGACGGGGGGGAACGGTAAGGGTCAAACGGTAGAACCACACGTCAAGCCGAAGTCTGAAAATCAGAGGGAAGGGGATCCTGCACAAAACCAGGGACAGGAAAGAAGACCGGAGAGACCCCAAAAGGAAAGACAAGGGGAAGAACGGGTGGAAAAGGCGAAAACGAGAGCAAGGAAAAAGCTTCAAAGAAAAACTGTTCAAGAGTCCCTGAAAACGAGGATGCCCTACGGGGCAGATACACAAAGGGGGGAACGTTGTCACTGGGGTGCGGGAAAGACAAGGGGGATGAAAAAAAATCGACCAAAACCGAGGCTCTGAACAAACTCTCAGCTGCAAGGTGCCAAGAGGAAGGGGTGCGGGAAACAATGTCATACAATGAGGAGACGACCTCAGAGTTTGGGCCAACAGCTCACCGAGGAGGGGCGCTGGCCGAAGAAAGTAGGGAGGAGAAACCACAGTGCGTGTTACGTGTCCGACCACGAAAGAGGAGAAGACTTCTCGGAGTCTTCCAGGAAAGTTCAGAGACAGATAGGAAATGGAGGTACAAAACCCCGTCAATCAGAATGACCCAGGCGGTGGGCCATAGGGGGATTTTACAAAGCAAAAAAGGTGGGAGTGGAACGGTGGACACCTTAACTGGTGCTCGCTTACGAGGGGGGGGGGCAACATCGGAGAAGGGAATCGGAAGAATGAGTGAGGAGTAAAAAAACTGGAGTCCCGGGGCCATTCTGGGGACGAGAAAAATACAGAAAGGCGCCACCAAAAAAGGAGTCTGAACTCACAGTCGTCATGCTCCGCAGTACGCAGGACGTTTCGCGGAAAAGTACGGGGGGCCAGAGACCCGTGAAGGGCACTCAGTCGCAAGGCTAAAACTATGTACAGGAAGCGCTTACTGAAGTTTAAGACAGGGTCGTCGAGGTAACGCGCGAGGACGGACTCAAGAGTGGCAAGGAGTTACGATCGAGAGGAAACGGGAAAATAAATCATAATTTTTACAGGTCAAGGGCGGGAAAATCACTTTTAAGCTAGAGCGAAAGGCAGAGCTCTATCTATGAGAGGTCAAGACGACGATTTCGGGGCCGCTGGAGGCCGGAAGCAGATACACCATGATTACGTCCCGGGGCCATCGACAAGAAAGCTGGGTAGAAGGGTTCATTCAAACGTCCAGGAAGGCCGAAGGGGACGGCGATCTGGCCAAGAGAAGGGAGTAAAAACATACATCGACTAACTCAGATGGAGTACAAAATAAGGAAGAGTCGATCCCGGAACTCAAGGAATGCACTCAAGCATTGCGAGGAGGTCCAGAGGAAACCTAGCGAAGTACAAGTGTAAGGGCTTCCGGGTGCGGATTTGCCAGAAACGGGGTCCAGAGACGCAGTCTGGGCACTTTACAGACCGAGAAAGGAATCGGCTGAGACGGGGAAAGGGTGGGGGAATCAGAAAAAAGAGTGAATGAGCTCAAAAAAAAACAAAGGAGGAGGAGGAAAGGAGAAAGGTGGGAAAAAACAAAGAAAGGTGGTGGACAGATCCCCACAAGGCACGGGATCAGGCCGCGCCGGGACGCGGAGAGGAGAGCCGATATCAAGGATGAAAAGGGGACGTGTGCAAAGCACAAAGGAAAACCGGAAGAAAAAAGAAATCTCGAGGGGACACTGAACTGGTCATCCTCGAAACATACAAAAGGGGGAGCAGTCCCTTAATGGAGGAAATCGCCAAAAAAGAACCTGTAGGAAAAAGAGGGGGGAGTAAAGGGCCGTACGAAATAAAGAATCGGAAAGGGAGGGCCGGAAACGGGACTTTTAAGAAGATAAATCCACCGAGGTAGGGAGAACAGCAAGTGGGACGGAATCAGGGGGGGTAATAAGCGACAGCTACTCAGGAAGTAAAGCAAGCGCTTGAGGAAAAAGATTCGACTACGTCGATCTTGCCATCGAGGGTCAAGACAAGGGCTTCGAACCGAAACGGAAAATTGCCACTATGTTATGAGGAGAAGTGGAATCGGCGGAGTCCCGCAGGGGGAAAGTCATGGTCCCAAAGTGCCAAGGGTTACCCGGCGAGGCCCTTTGGCAAAGGGGCTAATCGCTCGCGCGCCTCGCGGAGCTGGCGGAAAGAATTTAAGCATGTACCAGAAGGTCCGTCGGAAGACAACCAGGAGGGTTCAAGACCGCGCCCGGCACGGTAGTTCCTAGGAATGAGAAACCGGAGGAGGAAATTACAACAGAAGAAGAGGAGATTGAAAATATGAGGGCTCAGAACTATGGCAAGACAGTCTAAGCATCACCCATACGATCTAGGACTAACGGTGACGAGGTTCCGAAAGAACCAAGGTTCCACCGGCCACCAAGGAAAGGGAAATGTTAAAATTTCCCATCAGATGTGGGGCAACGACATTTTCGTACTGATGGCTTGTGGAGAAGACACCGCATGGCACGATAGGACGGTCATCCCATTACGATCGCAGATGAGTTTCCATTCCGTCCATGGGGGTAGAGGGGAAAAGTGACCACGAAGTGTGTATGGCATAAAAGAACTCCATAGGCACGAGCCCTTACCTAGGTGATGGGGACCACCTCACCCACCTCGGGGGTTCGCGGAAAAGAAGGAGAGACTGAAGGAAAAAACAGATGGTCAACGGAATAAGAAGGCCAGAGGGGGTCAGATCAAGTATTCGGCTGAACACTCCGCCGTCGGGCCCGCCACCACGGGACCCAGGGGAGGTGGGGGGGTATGGCAGAAGAGGCACAGCAGCCTTGAGGCAGTCGTTACCGGTGTCGATGAAAGGTGGATCTGGCGCTAGTCGCAAGACACAAGAACGACGTGCCACCTGGTTACAGAAAGGGGGTGCCGGGGGAATCCCGCGTCCGACTGCAAATGCGAAAGGGGGTGGAATGGGAGAAGTCGAGAACTTGTTCTTGAACGTGGGGGGCGAGTGAATGCCGTTACCCGTGAGGGGGGGGCGGGCAAAGAGTCAGACCATCGGACGCCATATCCTCTCCTAATACGATCTGGGATAAGAAGGCTCTAGAGCGGAGTGCCTCTTTCAAGCTTCAGAATAAACTAAAAAAGGACTGTAAGGGAGATAGCTAAGGGAGAAAAGAGTGAGTAAGGGGCTATTCGGTGAAAAAGAGAAAGGGGTAGCGGTTCACCATATCGAAGATTACCCCATCAGGAATGCAAAGCGACGCGGGGTGGAGACGAATATTGTCGCGGGGAACAGGACCTTAAGGAGAGGCGGCTAAAAGGTAAATGGGCCCGTGCCCGGAAAAGAAATCAACACAAGAAAGAGTCACGGGAGCTTCCATGAACACTGGGACGGAAGTACTGATTCTATACTAACGGACGGAACTTTACGTAAGAACTCCGGGACTGCCTAAGAAAACATGGTTACCGGAGTTCGGCCACGGTAGGGGAAACCTGACGGCGGCGGCACGAAAAAACACAGAAGTCACCGTATCAAGGATCGCCACCACCCCGTCACCGGATAGTCCACCAAGAAGATGATGGCTGTCCTAAACCGGGCCAGAGACTACCGGAATCCGTGAAGTTGAGACCTTCACCATGGAATGCAAGGAATTCCATATAAGTCAAACAAAAATGAACTGATGGATGAGGAAAGAGATCGATGAAGTGAGAAACTGTTAAGGGGCATCCACAGATACAGGGATTCTTGTGGCCGTAGGGCCCCGTGTGGGCCTAACTCGAAAGTCCGTGGGGGAAGTCACCTGATTTTCCTTCTGGGATGCCGATCCCCTCTCCCAGGGGTCCGGATTTGAAAAACAAGCGGAAAACGGGGGGGCCGTGAGCACTGTACCCAAGTTTCCTGGAGTGCCTGCAAAAGGCGTCCGCCACACTCAGCCTTAGGAAGAAAAGCTGACTCTGTACAAAAAGATTTGACACATCAAGGAGAAGACTATAGACGGCTTTCCAGTCCTTCAAGGACAAAGTCCAGGTAGGAAAGGAGATTAGAGCGGGGAGAGGGCGAAACAGGGAATACGGATGACAAAGGATCTTCGCCAACCAACGCGCCTGTTTCAGGGGACAGGAAGGGGAACTCGGATGAAGAGGGGGGGACCGCACCAGTAGGTCAAAAACTACTATCCGCTACAGGTCAACTCGGAGCAGACTGAACTAAACGCATTCATTTATTTAAGGCAACAGGGATAATCAGGACGCTCTCTTCTCTAGGTGGACATCGATGGAAAGTAGGGACAGAAAAAGTGGACCTGTGGCCCGGACTCCGGGGGTAAAGGTAATTGTCACTGAAAGGAGCCACTACGAAGCTGATCGACGCTATCCGGCAAAAAAACCTGAAGGGGACTCAGAGGCAGTGCGTATACACAAAGAGTGTGAGGAAAGGTGGCCAAAGGAAGGGACGGTGGGATCTCACGATCAAACGGAAACAGCAGGGGGAAAAAACAAACACAAAAAAGACTTGTGAACGAGGAAGGCACGTAACAGGCGGAAGCCATCTTTGGCAGGAAAAAACCTGGACCGGGGGTACTGGTGGAAATCCTACGACCCCGTAAGTGAATCCTCATCCACCGTCTACGGAAGAAAAACGCCAAGAGAGGAGGTGACTCAGGTAGTGTTAGGTCAACAATAAGGACAAGAGGACGACGACCAACAGCGGGGAGGGGTAAACTCACAGGGGGGTACGGCTCTGGACGATGATTTCGGGGGGTTGGAGGCCAGAACCCCAGTTTGTTTACGTGGAAGCATCAATCTGACACGACCTGGAGAAACTGCTACTAGGAAACGGGCACTGAACTGAAGAACGACTCCGACCTCGGGCCAACGCCAACTCGTGACGAAAAGGTCGGGGCAATCTATTTAAACCGGGGACAGGGCCCGGGTGGCCATTGGGGCCACCTAGGTTCACGAGAGGCATGCTTGAAAAAGAAAGGTCTTAATCGGAAAAAAGACCGAGTTGCTTTGGAGGGGCGGAAGGACGTTCCCGGCCCGGCTGGACTAGGGAAAAAAAAAAAAGCGACAGATACCTATGCATCGGGCCGTCCCAGTCTCGTGACAGGTGACTTCCGAAGGAACTAAGTTCTGTCGGGGGGAAACAACTTCAGGGGTGGGGTCGACAAAGACGACAAAGTGAGGGGCAAGAAAGGATAGTCGCACTGAAAGGCCCGAGTCAATGCGGACGCGGAGAAAAGTTCGGCCTTTTCCCGGAGGGAAGGGCACGAGAGGGAAAACCTTGAAAAGAAATGCAAAACGGCCGGAGGGAACTGATCCTCATCCAGAAAAAGTTGTGACGTGTCCCTTTTCTGTCATGGAGCGAAAACGCTCAAGCTCGGACAGTCTTCCCCCACACAACCCCACAACACCGAAGAAAGGTCAGCTGAAGTGAGCTGCAAGGCTGAGGGAGCACGGAAGAAAACACGGAGGACTTACAAAGGGCCAATCGCACTACGACGCGGTGATCCTCATTCAATCCGGCGGAGGGGGAAAAGGTCCGAACTAGCTTTCCCTTCTCGTTAAAAGCAGACCGCTACTGTCGAGACTACCAGGCGTCGAGAAGGGGAAACTAGGCACCCGGACAGACAAAAGGGGGAAATTCTCAAGCCCGAGTTCGGAGGTTCCAGCTCGGTAAAAAACAACGAAGGAGAATGGGGGGTCCGTCCGTTGCGAGTACTGAAACGGAGAAGGGGTTAAACGGGAACGCGGCCCCTGATAAGACACGGCGGCAAGGGGAAAATGAGCAGGGACTTTGGTGAAAAAAAATCGAAGAACAACCTGAGATTTTAA
>Ga0179593_1281794_pt1 | contig 21935 bp, 23 predicted proteins | sample CZODoug2_1_08_16_FD_185931 | JGI IMG/M metagenome (GOLD analysis project Ga0179593, IMG submission 185931) | Vadose zone soil fungal communities from Angelo Coast Range Reserve, California, USA - CZODoug2_1_08_16fungal (PacBio error correction) | ecosystem: Environmental > Terrestrial > Soil >...
GGCAAGAAAGTGAAAGGAGAGAGGGGTACGCCTTTTGTCAAAAAGGAGGAGAAGAGAGTGGGAGGCAAAACCATCACGAATCAAATCACGTGGAGGGGGATGGGAAAAGTTTTCCGACTAAAAAAGTAAAAACGGCGGCAGTGAGGCCAAACGGGGGCACTATAGAGGATAAGCAAACCGAGAAAAGGGAAGTAACCACGTTCGCGACGAACTGGGGACCAGGACCGAAAGCTGCCTAGGCGTAAGACAAAGGAAGGAAAGTAAAAGAGTCGGGGGGGCATCCCGGGAGTGAACTAATTTGCTTCAATCTGAGACATGGGAAGGACAGAGTCCTTTGACCACAGGAAAAAAAAGGAAACCATAAAGAGGGAGGAGGGAACTCATTCGCAGAAAAAAACGAGAACGTCTCTGCCGAATAGAGAGAGTGCTGATTGAAACCACCAGACGATGAATCATAAAAAGGAACAAAGCAGAACCTGGCAAATCATGGCGGCGTCCGGGTGCCAGTCCAGTAGGGGGCGCCGAGGATTGCTCAATGGGGAAAAAGCGAGCGGGCTCCAATTGCAAGGGATGTGCGTAACGGACCACGTAAGCGAGCAAAAAGAGGCACACGGTCATCGGACTCTGCAGGCACAGGGAAGTAACGGACGTAGGTGCCCGTTCACGCCCAGATCACTGGGGGGGTGTGTGGCCTCTCAAAAGTTGAAAAAACGGAACACGAAAAGAAAAGGGGTGTCAAGGGGAGCAGAAAGAGGCATTTCAAAGTTCTAAGCCGGAAGAAAAGCTCCGGACCATATCGGAAATGGGGTGTCAAGGAAGTGTTCGAAGGAGGGTGTCGGGGGAACTTACCCTGTCACGGCGGCTCGTAGAAGGGGGGTTCAAAGCCGTATTCATGGGGGAAGACGGAGCAAAGGAAAGAATCTTTCCCGTTGCACTAGGGTAGCACTCAACTGGAAAGGATCACGAAGAAGGGTCTCGCGACCCCGCATATCAAGCGTCTTACGCAGCGAGGGGCAAGCTGAGGGGAGTGATGTGGATCAATCCGGAATTTAAAAGGAGAAGAAAGGGGGACACATCTGACGGGGAAGCTCGTCCCAAGAGGAGGAGGTGCGGACAATGTCAGCGGTGGCCGAATGACGGAACGGACTTACCGGTACGGTCGCGTTGCAGGGGGGTGAGAGCGAAAACTAACCTGGAAGAATCCGGTCGACTCCGTGGGTCTCTGGGAAAAAAGGGAAAACTAAGGGAGGGAGAGTCTCTGTACCAGATCGTGCAGTATGTTTGCGGGAGGGGAGAAAGGGGTTGCTCCCTACGGTATTTTCCCGGAAAAGAAAGGAAGCGATGGGGACAAAAGGGGAGAAACTATACCGAATCGCGACGTGACAGTCTGCATGAAAAGGGGAAGATAAAAGGAAACGGGCAAATTCACTTAATTGACTGTGATGGGCAGGGAGGGAGGGGGTCGAACCACGGGGGGGTCTCCGGGAAACCCTCCCACTCTAGTGAAACCACCCCCGAAACAACAAAACCAAAAACAGAAACCAAAAAAAAATCGAAAAAAAAAAAACAGAAGCAGGCAGCAACCCTCCAACTGGGAGGATGTGGGGAAGGGTCACGCCGAGACTGGAAAAAAAATGCTCCCCTACTCAGATTGCATCGTGTTTAGGTCACGGATGGAAGAAACGGTTCGCGTCATCATCGCAACCGGTACGAAAAAGAGAATAAAGCGCAAAAAAAAATTACGTCTCCTCCATTCAACGATCCAAGGACCAGCTCACGAATGAAGAACACGACGAAGAAGGGCCCCACCGGGCGGGGTGAAAGATCACGGACGTCCTTCATAAAAGAATACAAGGGGTAATCAACTACAGCTCACCCGTTCAAACCACATTCCAGACAAAATGATGAACTGCGAGCGTTGGTGAAAGGGGACAGAGAACCAGGCAAAGAAAGTTTCCCATTGCCTGCGGAAAAAAAAAAAAAGTGAGTCGTTGAAGACACACTGACGTGCACAGAATAAAGCGACCGAAGGGAGGTCAAAAAAGGCTGCGCCTGCGAGAACTGCGCCAACAGGCGGAAAGCTGGGGAGGAAATAGAAAGGCGAAGCGAACCAGGGAGAGAACGGAAAGGAAAAGCTGTTTTCACCGCCCACGAGGGACACTGAGGTGACCTGGAACGCGGGAGGGGAGGAACTAGAGGGAGAAGCGTTGAAACGAGATATGGTAGACTAGTCACAGCGGGAGGAAACACCAAGGTCTAAGACAGGAGACTGCGTGATTGGCGGCGAGTTCAAGAGGCAGGAGAAACCACTTTCGCCAGGGGAGGAAAAAACGGAGAAGAAAAAGGCATCCCGGTCTCTAGAAATCGACCGGGGGGATATAAGGGGGACCAGGAGAGGACGGGAGAAAAGGGACCAACATCGAATGCGAGCGGTAGAAGTACGATGAACAAACGGAATAAAAAAGACAAAAACAAAAAAAGAAGAGAATCATCGCCGAGTAACTTCTCTAAGATGATTCCCAACCAGAATACTTTCTAGAGGGTGAGCCATGAGCACAGGAAAAGCGGCAGACATTTACTAAACAAGAGGTCCGGAGGCATTCTGCGAACGCAATTCAACTTCGACCAAAAACTAAGGGGAAGGGTTTACCTAAAGCAAGGGAATCTCGGTAAACGCTGTCACAATCACTGTGAGACGGATCAAGGGGGGGGGAAGGGAGGAAACGTGGAGAAAAGGCTGCAGTGCATCAAAATAGTGGGGGGGGGGGGACTGGGGTGAGTTCACTTCCAAAGGCGCAAGTCGTCAAGAACGGGCGTTGTGGCTAATAGGAAAGGGGGGAAGATAAACACAGTCTTGCACGGGCGGCGCAAATTCTGGGAGAAGGGACGGGGAAGGAGGGGGGGACGAAAAGGAGAGGGGAACAATCCCGCAATAAAAGGCTGGAAATCGCAGTCATATTCGGAAAAGGAGAAAGACGGCCAGAGAGCTCGTCGGCTCCCGGCGAAAGGGTCGGAGGGAAAAGCGCCAAAGCTTGGAAAGACAAAAAGAAGTGGAATCGCAAAGCTAGAGGAAACCAAAACGGGACACAAAAAGGGAAGAGGCTCAAGAAAAATCCCTTTAGACGGCATCGGTCAATGAAAGGATTCAAAAACCCGAGGCCCTTCTGGGGTTCATGGGAGATGTCCGCGGCGGAAACTTAAAAGAGGGGGCGAATCGAGTGAAAGACGGATGGTTGCTGCGACTAGTTTCGACGCCACGAGGTATTAAGTAGGAACGGGAAAATCAGAACTAAACAAAAAAAAACGGAGGAGGAGGAAAATCAAGAGCTACCCAGGGCCATTTTAAGGCCTCATCACGCGTGGCGGAAGGAAAAATTCGACTCCCAAACGAGAAACGAAAAGAAAACGATTCGCTCCCCGCGCAAGCGAAGAAAAAAAAAACAAAACGGTAAAAAAAGGAAGTCCGATTGGCCGGCGCCCGGTAGGGGGGTAAAAGGGATTAGTGAGCACTTCGTGTCCGCGGAGTTCCATCCGAGAGGTAAGGGAGAATCATTCCCCCCGCACAGTCAAGGAGGCGCGAAAAAGGCCTCAGCCGGCGACTGAGCCGCGAGCGTCAACGGTCCTGATCGTGAATCCCGGAAAGGCATATAAAATACAAAAGGGTCTTTGCGAAGTTGTCCGAGCGATGGTTAATGGACAGAAAAATCGCGTATAAGGCAGCCGTGCTCAGAAACGCAAGAGTCCTCAAGTTCGAGGCTCTAAGACCGCAAAAAAAAATAAGAAAGAAGCATTCCTTGCCGTGTGCAAACAAAGAACAAAGTGACAGCTCGCCAGGTAAACGGAACGAGCGAGGGGGGGGAACTAGTCCGCGAGTCGGTAGGCCCCCAACGGCAAAGCCGGGGCCGGGAAAAAGGGTGCATTGCTGACGAATACCTTGGCACGATTGGCGCGAACATGGTCATCAAAGTCTTGCGGAGAAGAGCAAAGCGAGACTACAACAAAAAAAAAACTAGAAAAAAACAATCAGAAAGACCCGGGATGCACAACGGCCAACGATAATTTGCAAGGGGTTTGACGTGTGGGACGGGGGGCGTAAAGCGTCGAAGAGCATTCGGATTTCTGAAATGTCCGATGTCGAACAGGAAACAACCTGAGACAAAACTCCAGGGTCAAAGAGAGGGGGCACGAGGACATGTTTAGACTCGAGGACCAAACGGGCGCAAAAATGGTTAGTCCTATGTCCGACTCGGGGCCGGGAAATCCAAACGAGCCGCACCGTCTACTTGAACTTTTGGTTTGAAGAAAAAAATGCCTTCCATAATCATCGACATCTAGTACCCGTGAGACCAGAAAGAGAAGCACGTCCCAATCAAAGAGGGGGGAGGGAAAGAAAAAAAAAGGGAAGAGGTGTGAGGGGAAACATGCGTGCAAAAGTGCAAGGTGGACGACGAAATGTCTGATGGAAACTCTGCTCAAAGTCCCAAACAAACACCAGCTCGTATCAAGAGAAGGGGGGTAATCTGGTCGAGCCGCGTGGATTAGATACCCGGATGTCCGGCTTGCAGAAATATTTGGTCTTCACTACTTGGGGGTTTCGACCGAATCACGGGTGGTGGGGGGAAGGGACGACAAGGAAAAAGGGACTGATTCGGCCGGAGAAGGTAAACGGAGAAGAACTAGGGCGACTCATTCACGAGTAATTCTTGGGGGGCGAAAAAGGAGGCAGGGGGATAAACACAGGTAGTAGGGCCAGGGAGGGGATACTTCAAAAAGATGTGTGGGGCAAACGGAGTGACAGTACTCTATCAAGCCGGCGTTATGAGTTTCGTGAGAAGATGAGCAGAAAAAATGGGTTTGTGCGAGAGGACGCACGATAAAGGGAGAAGGATTCCAGCAACGGCGAGGGGGGAGGGAACAAGACAATAGGCCATCTAATAGGGGGGAGGGGGGTTAAATGAGAAGGAACACATCTCCCTTTGGTTGGTGGTCGGGGGATGGACAATTGCAAAAGCCAATTCCAGCAATACTGTTAATGGGGGAGTAAAGATCCCGCCTGATTACAGCCTGCAAAACGTCGGGGGGGGGCCCCCCCATGGCTGGTATCTGTCGCGCAAATCGTATTCATGAAAAGGGGAAGCGGGTTGGTAAAAATACTCTGCCGGCGGCAAATACTTCATAGGAAAGTTCAAAGAAACAGTCATAAGGAGGGAGGGGGGAACGAAAAAAAAGTGCCGTCGGGAAAGAAAAAGGAGATGGACGGTGAGTTTCTATCTTGCCCGCAAAGAGAACGTAATGGAGGGGAACATAAGGCGGCAACACTTCAAAACGGTGAAGTGCGATAACGATTCTGGAGTACAAGCGCCCCGCGACTTGGGAAAAGGAGAGAAAAAATCAGGCATCCTGATTTGGGATACACTATAAAATCGACATCAAGAGAGGAGAAAAATTCGGAGGGAGGGGCCGTAATCGGATCCTCTGAAGGTGGAGAGAAGGAGATGGGGGGAAGGAAGAACTGTGACCGACTTGATCAAAAACGCCAAAAGACGGTAATTTAGCCGTAGAAAAAAGGGAAAGAAGGGGGAAAAAAGGCTCAAGAAAAGGTCGAGCCGGGGCAATGGGGCCACGAAACACCGACATCAGTCAGACCATATCTCCAACCCCATCGGGAATATCTTTGAAACCGAAGGGATATATCAAATTAGGAAAGGAAGTACTAAACTAGCGGCGGAACGGAGTTCTGGCGATCTGACAGGGGGGGGAAAAGGGTCCAAAAAAGCCGGTCTTTGCGGCACGGAAAGTGAAGGCGCCGTCGCAGGGTTGAGATTCGTTTGATTTAAACTTGGGGGAGACCTGGGATTATGAAGAAAAGTGACCAGTTTGAGCACAGAGCCGCGGGAAAAGGGGATTGAATCCTATTCACGACTGAAAGTAACCCCAATTTTTAAAAAATAACAGTCACTTGAGTGCAGGTTCTCTTTGGGAAATCAGGGGAAGAAACATCAAGAGGACTTTTGGTCAATAAGAAAACCGCGGGCATGGGTATCCTGATCTGGTAAAAAAATTTTAGAGAGAGATCAAGAGGGATCATCGGTAGGGGGGGCATTTTCGGCACGTGGTCACGCCTGCTGCGAAAGTAGACTGAGGTGGAAGGGAAATCCGCGTCGGCGCAAAGCATCGACAAAGGGAAGGGGGAGTGGGGACTCTAACGCAGAAGGAGGTGGAAGGCGCAGGAAAAAGTCGCGGAAAAGGGGGTGAAAGTCCGAAGAGTATCAAGCCGGAGACGGCCCTGGACAGCCAAAAAAAGAAACCGTGTCGAACTGTATGTCGGAAACGGAAAGAACAGTGCGGGGTAGGACTTGATGTGCATCTGTGACACCATCAAAACGATTTCGATTCGTTACCGAGGGTCAAAATGGATAAACCCTTCCGATAAGTGGGAGCATAAGTGAGGAATATGGAAGAAAGGGAAAAAAAAGAACAAGGTCTTCTTGAGGAAAAGAGAGAAATCCTACAAAAAAATAGATAAAGGATAGGAGGTTGTGTAGAATTTGACAGGAGTCCGAAAAAAGAGGGTCTGCACTAGGCCCATCAATAAAGAAAAACACTCAACTTGTTGGGGCTCTTGCTGGGTTGGAAGGAAACAGGCTACAACGGCGGTCTGTCAGGGAACCAACGGGGGGGGCAAAGTTGATCCGCGCCACGTACGGACCGGTCTCACGAAAAGGTCGGTCCTGACCAGCAGGACAAGAGTCGGGATAAGAATAAAAAAATCAATTAGACTCTTTGCCATCAGGAAACCGACTAATTCTTCCAAAGCGAAAAGAAGCAAGTAGGAAGGGACCACAGTGGCGAAAATGACCAGAACGATGAAAAAGAAAACTTGAACTTCTCCTTAAAACTTCGAAAAAAACTCGCCGCCGAAGAGGCCTTCGGAGGGTTGACCGAAAGAAAAAAAAAAAAAAAAAAACACATGCGGGCTCTGCAACTATTCCTCAGGAAGGAACATGAAAGAACATGGGGCGTACCACGGGGGGAAAAGTCCAGGGAAGAGAATCACTTGGCCATCACTGTGAAAAGCTCGAGGTTATCCAAGGCAAGGGATTAGAAGCTTCGTCAAGTAAGAGTAGAAAGATTTCCCCTGTCATGCAGGGGGGCAACAGGGAACAGGGGGGGAAAAGATGCGGAAATTGCCGTGACCGCACAGGGATCCGGGGGGGGTGGGGTCCCTTCGTTCACCCTAGCAGCCGAAACGAAGGTTGCTCTGGCGGAGCAGCCAGGGGTCCGAGGAAAAAATCAGAGCGGAACGATCTTCAAGGGGGGGTTTTGGGTCGTATCGTCCGAAGGGAGGGTGAGGCATAAAAAAATGAACCGGCTGTAAATGGGGGGCGGAAAGTGGAAAAAAAAATCCGGAGTCAGGGTTGAAAGGAAAGGCGCAATTACCATAGTGCACTTCATCACGGGGATCCAAAAGAGAAAAAAAAATGATCGCCACCGACAAGGGGGAAAAAAAAAGACCACATCGATACGATTCGTACTCGCCAAGGAACCTCAGAGGAGATGTGGATAGTGAGAAACAAGGGGGAGGTCCTCTCCTCAGGGCCCTAATCTAGGGGGGGGAAAAAAGAGGCAAAAAGAAATCCGGGAGAGGGGTGGCAAGTCCGTGCGAAGGGTTAGGGAAGACGGTCAGCTACGGTGGGCGGAGGCTTTCGTGGTCTAGCGGAACGAACAAAGAAAGAGGAAAGGCACTTGGCGCGTAACCCGCTGAAGGGAGAAAGGGGTCTAGGTTAAAAAAAAAAAAATACCCTCTTTAATATGGGCAGCTTTCCGAGTATGGGCGCCCTCAGGGTCCCCAAAACAGCATGATATCGTCTGAGGAAAAGAACAAAAATCAAGCTACGGGAACTTTCGGGCATCAGGCGGCGGCCGGCAAAGGACCTTATGGTCATGGGAAAATGGGCCTGAAGTGGAAAGCATCACCCCAACGGATATGGGGGGGGGGGTAAAGGACAAAAAAGGAAACACACCGCAAAGAATAGATTTCATCGGGCCGGAGTGGAAATAAGAGACCGTTGCGCGGCAGAAGACCCCTTACATCAAAAGCGTATACTCTAAAACAGGGGGAAGCTCAACACATTCGAAAAAAGCAGAACGACGGCCCTGAGAGAGTGGAAAAGAAAATCCTGCTTAAAAACCTTTGGGGAATCCAGGAGACGAAAAAAATCAAAATAGCATGGTGGTGACAATCCAAGTCTCTAACTCGAAAAAAAGGCCGGGAAGGGAAAGTTGCATGATGACCGAGATGGGAACGGGTTACCGAGCGGCAGACTAGAAAGGGGAAGGGGGACGCGGAACCCACACCACCCTTTATTCACAGGGGGGGGACAACGGAGTGTAACCATGATTCTGCTCCTGGACTCGGTATGAATAAAAACAGGGACCCTCGCAACTTCGCTTAACGGGGAGGGAGGAGAAAAGCGGTGCTGAAAAAAAAGTCCGGAGCCCGGCCGCAAACGCCAGAAACCAAAATTGAAAGGGCAGTTTCACCCGAAAAAGCACTTGGGGAGGGTTACTACGAGGGGAGGACTTCTTGGGCTCAAGTGGGGGAGGGAAAAAAAAATTTATGGAATCAGAATGCCCGACTTGAGGAACCCAGGTCTAGGAACGGGAGGACTGAAAGAGGGGGGAGGTGGACGAAACAAAGAAGGAGAAAAAAACCAGCGTGGATCAACGTGACTGGGAAGAAAGAGTACACAGACCGCACGGATATACCGGAGTCTTTCCACCGTAGAGTTGAAAAAGGGTCGAAAACAAAGGGGGGGGAAAAAAAGATGACGGGAGCGTCGGCGACATTCCAAAAAAACGGAATAAACCGAACCATCTCCAACGGAGACAGGCGAAACTCTGCGGAAAACCTATTACTTGCGAGAAAGATAAAATAACGGAAAAGCGTACCTTTTGCAAGACCAGTGAAACAGCTTATCCGAGGAAAACCAAGAAAATGAATGGCCGAGGACCCGGGTCCAAGTGGTACCTCTAAACAGACGAGGGTAAAACGAGCCCGGGGGAGGACCCAACAAGCGATTGATCAAACGTGTTAAGGGGGGGAAAAGGATACATGCGCTCTCATATTGGGACGTCTCCAAGAAGAATCGGGGACGTTGGAATACCCTTGAAAAAGTGTGGGAGACAAAATAGCCTCAGTACACTGGACTGTGGAGAAAGAAGGAACGAAAAGAAATACAGGAAAGACCATGTTCATCAGGTCATCTGCGCGCCCTTATGGGGGGAAGCAAAAAAAAAAAAGCAGCTCTAGCGGCGACCGCGGAATTCCCAGCGACCTCTTGAACTGGGAGGAGTCGTCACTATAGGGAACTCAAAAAGCAGCGGATGGGTAAAAAACAAGGCAGCGTTGATAACAATGAGGAAGAGTAAAACATCCTCGGGATACTGCCTCGGAAAGGGGAATGGAGTCCAAGGGAGGTCGTCAGGAGCTGAAGCGGTCTTCAAAACTCGGGTCGAACCTTCGATTTAAACTGCGGGAGGGGGGCGGCGACACTATGGGTTCGACGCCACTTCGGGAGATCCTAAAAGGATGGAAGAAAAGAAAAAGAGAACCAGAGGAAGGAGGAAATAGAAGAAAAGTAAAAGAAGTTTCCGGCATAATCACGCCTATATGAAAAGACTCCTCCCCAATCGTAGATTAAAGAGAAGGCTAAAGTAAAAAACCCGACGGCTTCCATACATGAAACAATGGAACGGGCCTCTGAAATTCCCCAGTGCAAAACCGAGACAGGAGGGGGAGATTAGATATGGGGTTCAATGAGGTGCCGTGCGGAGGGGGGGTCATCCGAGGAGGGCGAGTTTAGAATAACGGGGGGGGAAAAGGACGCGCCGCACCTATCGTGAGAGCAAGAAGTCAATCCTTGCAAAGGTGAAAAACGAAGCTCTAAGGCAAAGAGCATCAGGCGCAGATAAATGTCAGCCGGGTCTTTGGAGTAAGGTAAGAGAGGGGTCAAAAAACCACCTGACACCCTCGGACGTAAAATTTGAACGAATCCCGTAGGGTCGAAACCTGAAAAAAGGCTACAGTCGTCTACAGTCAAAAGGGAGAGAGTTGTGCAAAAGTGCCCCGCCATATAAAACCTGGGGAAAAAAGGTCGAACGTTATTTAAAGAGAGAGCCCGCTCTGAAACGAGTTCGAGGACATACAGGCCCCCTGCATGGCAGAGAAGGGGGAAAAAAAGGCGTTCAAAGCAGTAAAAAGATGTTCGGGCGAAGGTCGGAAACAGGCTTTCACTGTCTCAGGGAGGGGGGCGAATGCGCAAGTACTACGGAAAAAAAAACCAAGAGATGGGAAGGACAGACGAGAAGGGGGACGTTAGGAACTGGGGGTTCAAGCGAAAAGGTCAGGGAAAGACGCGCACGTCGGGGATGCGGAAAAACCAGTAAAAGATTTCAAGGAAGAGAAATGGTATATCACGGTAGACAGTTTGGGCGAGCTAGGGACAATCAAGAGCCACCGGGTTTCAAACGAAAAAGCCCAGGAAAAAAACTCGCAGAAGGAAGAAGGGCAAAACTAAGTCTCTCTACCGGGAAAACTTCCACGTACTACGGAAGAAGATGACCTCTATTACCGCTGAAAACGAAGGAAAGAAATGAAAGACAGCTTTCAGTTCACCGCCACGGGGGAAAGTGGAGGTAAACAGCTGAACGGGTCAGGGGGGGGGGGACCTCGAGCATGGCGATGCGCTGTAGAAGATAAAGAGAATAAACCCAGCAGCGAACTGCAGCGGCATCTTGGAAAGATCTTAGACTCGTCGTGGATGAATCAGTTAAAAAAGGGGGTCAAACTGCGGCAGAATAAAAGTGGTTAAAGAGGGGGTGTCAATCAATGACATTGGTGTGGGGGGTCCAATTACAGTGAAATTGACGATCCTCTACTCGGGGATAGAGCAACTCTCACGCTTAGGGGTCACAAAGGACCTATTGGGTCTACATTGAAGACATTTAGTAAAAAGGATACGGGGGGGATTGGGACTTAGAATGGATAACTTCAAAGAAAGTTGGTGCCCAAAGGGTCAGGTACGATCCTGACACTGGGAGGAGGGTTGTGAGGGGGGAGAATGGGAGACGTCCCTTTTTGGTTAAGAGTATTACAGGAGTAACCGTTTAGATGATGGCCAGAACAGGCTCTGATGTCGAAGTAAGCAAAAATGAAACATCTCTTTGCTGGGGTGGTGGTCAAAAGGCGACTAAACATCTCCCTGTTGGGTGTGAAAGAAATGCACAGGCAGTCAAGAGAAGTGAATGTTGAGGACTATCCGCCTTATGAAAAACGGGGAAAGGTACAAGTCGAAGGAGTCGAAGGTAGCCGAGAAGTCTGATCAAAATGCGGGAGGGTAATCCTACCGAGGAAAAAGACAGACCGGCGGCAACATACTGACTAGGGGGTACAAGAAACGAGAAACAAGAAAAACATGCATCTTTTTCACACGAACCAAGCTTAAAAACGGGGGGCTACTGGGTTCGGGGGGTCGAGAAACGAAGCCACGCAAAAACGCGAAACCGGAGCAAAATGGTTTGACGGTCTTGAGGGGAAAAAGAGACCATGTTGCTCTCGGGAAGTTCGTGGGACGCTGCGAAACCGCTATGGAATGGACAATGGGTGATCCGGTAATCCGGATGATAAGGATCACATCTGGGAAAAGCCCAGAGACGATGAACTAGGCTTGCTTCGTCCTGGAATCGCTTCGATGTCGTGGTAGGAGGGAGAAGTCTGAAGGCTAACCCTGGGACGGTCCTGGCACTAAGGGGGAGACGCTTTCAAATGGGGGTCACAGTGGGATGTTGCGGGCCGTCTGCAAACGGGAAAGAGAAAGAAAAAAGGGACCTCTCGTAGGCCGTTTAATGGTCCGTCAAACGCCCGACTCATTCGACGGAAATAGAACAACCCCCTCGGGAAGAAGAGGGGTCAGGGCAGGGAAAATAAGGGAGATCACCAGGCGTCATGCCTACGGAGCCGCGCAGAGGAAGACGTCTGGGAGTTCGTGACTATCGACGGGGGTTTTTTATCTAAGGGGGGAAAAAAAAAAAACAAAAGGATCTGGAAGGCAGAGGCAATCCTACAGGAAGTCTTGATGTCGCGGGGGTTTCCGGTAGTCTTGGGCAATGAGAACTGGTTCGCCGATTCAAACAAATGCCGGTGAAACAACGCTCATCGACGGGGAAATCCGAAAAAATAAGGACTCACACATGGGGAAGGACAGAGATGTTCGTTTTCTCGGAAAAGTGGAACATCATCGGTTGTGTCAAAGTAGGGGGAAAGCAGGCGAGGCCGGGAAGGTCCAGAGGAAAAACGTTTTAACCAAGGAGAATAAAAGTAGAAGCTTCGGGTAAAGGGCAAAATGGTGAAAAGGGACCAGCGGGACGGGGCATACTATGAATTTGAAGAAAAAGTAGGAAGAGGAGGGAGGGGGCACCGAAAGAAGTTATTGTTGGGTGAGGGGATCGAAACAGGGGAGATGCGCCGACAAAAGAGGGGCGAACGGGGGCACGGAGGAGGGTTATTCAAAGCCGATCCGGCCCGGTGGGGGAAAAAAAGGAGTTTCCTGAACACGCTACAAGAAAAGGTTTCGGTGATTTAAAGTGCAGAGTTTCCCAGCAACAAAAAGAAAATCGACGAAAGGGTTGCAAAGGGGGCTGAACCAGGACCGATCAAGTTTCAGCTAAAAAGTCTGGAAAAAGGGTAGGAATCTCACACAAAAATAGGAGGTAAAAAGAGAGAAGATCAAAAAGGAAAGGAGGGGGGAGCCGTGCAAAGGGGCGTCGAAGAGTGTGCTGTGTAAACTTATTAAAATAAACACATAACTAGACAGCAATGGCCCGCAGAGTTCCGACAAGGAAGGCGCAGGGGAGGAAAAAAGGGGTGCAGGATCGGCGTTTTGAAATGCGACAGAAAGGAAAGTTATCCGACTGCTCATACCAAGCTCGAAAAGAGTAAAAAAAACAAATCAAAAGAAAGTAAATCTCTGGAAAAACTGCGGCCGGCATGAAAAAAGAGTCTTCATGAAGCCTAAAATTCCGGTGGGGGGGAAAAAAGAAAATGGGACCAGACCGAAATTTATCATGATCAGGAAAAAATAGTAGGGAATCGACCAAGGAAGCGCGGCTGGGGGTTCGGTATTTCCCAACCAGCGAAGGGGGCCACTATGCCACGAGAACCTGCACATAAGGGCAAGAAAGGGGGAGTTCCCGCTCAATCTGGAGGGGAAAGAACATTCAAAAAAGGTTCGAAAGCAGGGGCCCTGGATGAAAAAGAAGCGGCGCAATCAGCAGAGACGTCTTAAACACTGCATCGTCAACCGGATACCGGGGGGGCGGAAAAGATAACTTGCCGTGCCGCACATATCCGTTTGTGGAAAGGCGTGTCAAAAAAAAATGAACGCAAACGGGGGGTTGCAGAGCAGCGTCAAAGGAGTGCCGAGGTTAGGGGGCATAATCGCTCCGTCAAGATAGGCCAAGGGGGGTTGGCATCGGAGGGACTGAGGAATGTAGGGGGGAACAGCCAAAAGTGACGAGAAAAGGGCCTGAAGGGAACTCCACTTTATTAAGCAGGACGTAGACAGGCAAGAACAGGTGCACGCTGATCCAAGGAAAAAAGGATGTGAGGACCAGAAAAAGTAAAAAAAAAACGGAAAAAAAAAGCTAATCTATTCATGGGGACGAAAAACGAAAGAAAAAAAGGCGGATGTGAGATTGAGACCACAGCCGGATGTCCTGATACAAAAGGGATAAAAAGGGGGGCACAAAACGACAAAGCCTCTTTATATCATTCAGTGGGAAAGAATGGTCGGAACAAATGAAGGTCTGAAAAACGCGGGAAGAAAAAGACCGACCTAATGGTCGACGCCGTGGCGCGTTAACAAAGATGGGAGGAAAAGAAAAGGGTTCTCAGACTCGTTCCTTATTGGAAAGGGCGAGATTCAAATGCCAAGAATTTATTGAAAGACAAAAAACAGATAGCGGGAAAAGCGAAAAAGCAAGAAGCGCCGATCTGGGAAAGGATGAAACTTGCTTATCTTCCGCACATGTCAAAAGTTGGGTTTTAGGGCGGGGATTTAGAAAAAAAACCCAATGGATATGTGGTCCGGCACACTACCAGGGAAACAAAAGCAAAACTATAATGGCATCGTTATGCCGTAAGGGACATCGGGACACCGGTTCTCATTCATAATCACCCTTTACTCGAGAAAGGAGGACTGCAACCCCATGTACAGCTCAAAATCACATTAAGAAAGGTACATCCCAAACGACTGCCGGCCTGAAGGGAAAAAAAGGAAGGCTGATAAAAAAAAGATGGGAAGGAAAAAACACAAGACAAAGCTTCCTGTTTGGTCAAAAAAATGGCGCGAACAGTCGAAACAATTCCGGACCGGGACATGGCCCGAGGGGGGTGATTTAAAGGGGGGGAGCAGGAGAGAGGGGCCAGTTTAGCAAGAGTAACACCCACAACCACGGGGGGGGAACACCGACTTCGTTAAACCAGTATTGATGGAGAGAACAATTTTAGGTCAGCCACGCGGCTGAGAAGAGATACTGCGCTGCCGGGAAAAACGGGAAAGATAGTCGCCGGGCGGACGTGGCAATCTGGGAAATCGCATGAAAATCGAAAAATGTAAGGGAGACTGGTTCAGCCAGCACCACTCGGAAAGTTGCGTTCCTCAAGGGGAAAGTGGTAATGCGGTCTTGGGGGAGAAAAGGGAGAAGTCAGGGGATCAGCATCTAATTCAACGAGGTAGGGAAAAAAAAGTCGAGAATAAGGTAGAATTGCTTGATGCAGGGGCGGTCAACGGCGGGGGAAAAAAAAAAAACTTTTCGCAAAAATAGTGGGGGACTAGGAGAGTAAAAATCAGCAAAAGACGCGGACTCGGACCGTATGAGAGGAACGATCGGTGGAACCTGTCGACGAGATAACCGCGAATGAAAGGGAGAGTAGGGACGAAGACGCAACCCGTCATACCTCACCACAGACTCAACGAAGGCGGACTACTGCACCTGAGTAATTTGAGATCTAGCCATGAGGGCACCCGGGGAGGGGAAACGTGTCTAATCCCACTCGTTTCTGAGGAGGCGAAAAAAAAAAACGAAAAAACCTTCAGGACCTGGCCCATTCATGGGGGGAGGAAGGGGAAAAAACGTGACAGCAGGAAGCAAGCGTTAGCTCGCTTCAATACACGGGAGAGATAAACGGGATCTGGAGGGCAACTTCATCATGTGCCGGAATATGGGCGACTTCCTGAGAAGCGAAAAATGGGCAATCGGCGCAAATTCATGAAAGAAGCCTACGGGAACGGGGCGGGGAAGAAAAAATTAAAACAATTCAGGCAGAAGAAGCTGTAACCAGATTCGCGCCTTCTTCGACTCCCGGACAGTTCAGCTCGAGAGGGGGAGAAATTCCCAAAAGGAGACCAGGGGACGGAAAACGGGCGCAAGAGAAAAAAATAGAAATCCTCTGAGGAACCCACACGAACGCAGGAGCCAAAAGAAAGAGGGCAACCACCCGGGCGACGGCAGCGCAAGGAGTGAAAAAGGAAAAGGACCGTCGGGGGGTGCAGGAAAGCCCGGCGAGGAGAGGGTAGAAGTCTGGAGGAGGGAATCGATTGTGGAAAACTAGGGCGAAGCCAGCGTATTATGCCAAAAAAGGGAGGAGATATCCACAAACAACGGAGTCGATTGAAAAAAAATAAGAGAAAAGCCATGTGAAGCGGTGGGGGCGGCAAAATAGGTCTGCCGCCCCAATCAAAAGTGAACTAAAAAAAGAATTGAGCAAGGGACGAGAAATCCCACGCACACTTACGTCGCGGGGGAATCGTAAGATCCTGTCAAAATGGGGGTTGTGGGAAGTAAAATGTCGGAAAGGCATTGCAGTGTCGTAGTGGGACCGACCGGGGAAAAGTTCTAGCTTGAGACGCCGCCGCGAAGTGAGGAGAGACAGGAAAAAGCCGGCGCCTATCCTCTATCAGTGGGAAGAGGTCAAGGGAAAACAATTAACTTGCTACTCAGGATACAGGAACCGCGGGGGCGAAGTGTTCCGAGGCGTTGTTTGCGTCACCACAAAAAAAAAAACGGCAAAAAGACTTCCTGGGCTGGCAAAATTTGCGGAGGCACGAAGAGGTCAGCACCGGGCGAGCTCTCCTGGACGGAAGGGCAAAGTGACAGAATTAAAATTAGGAACCGGGGTGAAACGACAGAACAACGTTTTCAGGTCGATTTCTTGATCTAGAGCCGCCGCTGGGAAGCGGGGGTGTTTAGAAAGACCGCCCATCCAAAGGGTCCAGAGGGGGTCCAGGAATGGGAGTTGTCGCGGGGTCACTCAGGAGGGAAACGGGGGCGCGAAATGACAGCCGGTCTGACTGCGCATGGCGCGAGGTCAGCAAGGGGCTTTTGAAACATATTGGTTAGCCTGGAAGCGGAATATATTGTAAAAAAAGTTATGACCGGGGGGGGAAGAAGATCTCCGGAAACTAAAGGAGAGTGAGTTTGACTCGTAGAACCATTTCTAAAAAGGAGGTCATCGCAGGAGATCTACGGCAAAGTTATGGCAAGGGAAAGAAGAGTCAAGAAGAAGTTTTGTACGTCTGACGGAAGAAAGCAAAGGAATCAAAAAAAAGCCCCTTATCATCGAAAGAAATACAGATTGTAAAGGACTGGTGGATCATATAATCTGGTGATTACCAGAGATGCACATCATCAAAAACATTCCAATCGTCTTGAAAAGGGAAAAGAACGATGGGTTTGTGGGAGGGGAAAAAAAGAAAAAGAGGAATTTCAGTTTCCAGGAGAGAGAAGGGCTAAACGGAGAAAAAACGCACCAAAGCTACGAGCATCATGAACAACAAGAGAAAAGGAAGGCCCGTGGAATGAATCCGCCTTCGGGGGGTCATGAGGGAATTAATAGGGGTACGACGGTGGTGTTCATACGAAAAAAGGTGGTGGTGCCGCGGCAAATGCTCAGTGGCTGGTCTTGGAAGAAAGTAGTACAAACAATAACAAAAAAACGTACGACATGCACGTCCGGAAAGTTTTAGACAGGGGACGGGAGTGATGGAAACACATGTACTGGGGTTGAAAACGACTTGATCTGGCCAAGTGTTTTTGCACTAGGTCGTATGGTAAGCACTCAGGAATCCGTCTGGGAGGGGAAAATTGTAGTAGATGGGATGCGTCAAATGGTTTCTAGTATTACACAAACGGGTGAGAAGATCAATGGAGAATGTCAACGAGTCCTATATGATGAGTGTTCAGCGTGTCCTTACAAATATCCCTTTGGGGGGTGCTAAGGAAAAAAGGCACAAAAAAGCGCGTGAAATTGTGCAAGTACAAAAGACCAACGGGCAGAAGCACCGGAGCGTGGAGCGTTTCGACCCGAAAAGAGAGAAAAGGCGGAAATACCGGTCGAGAAAGATAGGAAATCGAAAAATAAAGTCAACTAAGGGACCGGGGAAAGAGACACGAATACTTACAAGCGTGTGAACCGCCAGGAAACTTAGGAAAAAATTATGAAAGGGGGTAGGGGTGAGAAGATAGGAACGAAGAGGACTAAAACGGGGTTAATCGGGTTGGACTTGGGGGGACCAAAGAGTCGAACGGCATTTCGCTCACGAAAGGACTGAAGAAAAAAAAAAAAAACGGCGCTGTATTGGCCAAGGGAGTAAAGGAGCCGGATGGAATCAACACTATCAAAGAGGTGTATCCTCGATTCCAGAAGGGGAGGGGAAAGGCCGAGAGGGATCATGTCGTGGTCTCGTCGAATCTTTTCACAGGGCGAAATGAACCTGTCAGACGGGGGGGGGGGGGGGGAAAAGAAAAAAGGGGGATATTGGGGTGGTGCGCCTTCAGAACAGGAAAGCAAAGAATTTACCGGAAATTTCGAGAAAGGGAAGGGCAACCACCCATATCTTCCGAGGGTAAGAAATAGAGAAAAACAAAAACCCCTGGTCAACTCTGTACAGGAGAGGGGGAAGGGATGCTCAAGAGCACATAGGGGGAAAAAGGCAGACGCACTGCGCGCACCTGTCAGGTGAAAGGGGACGAAGGGGGGGTGGGGCACGAGGGAAACCACACACAGATCTGGGGGGAAGAAAAGATTCCGAGTCCTTCGGGAGGGAGAACGGTTGCCGATCAGGGTGCAACAGCAGGGAAAAAAAAAAGGGAAGGACCGACCTTCCTGTCAATGAACCGTTCGCAATGGAACAAAAAAAGAGTAAAGTTATGGAAGCCGATGCGCAGGGAATGAAAGGCAACAACGTGGGTTGGCAAGCCTGTATCCAGGTTCGAGGTGGAAAGAGGGGGGTCATGGTGCAGAATAGGTTCTTTTTGGAAAGAAGAAGGGCCGGCTATCAAGGGGAACGAAGGGGCAATTTCCATTCCAGAGAATGTCAACGAAGAAGAGGATGAAAGTGGGAGTACGTGGGGGAAAAAGGTCCGCGAGCAAAAGGGGATCGATTTAGAAAGCCAGCGGCGGGAGCGCTCATTTATTTTGGGGGAAGTTTGTCGAAACGCAAAGATGATGAAAGAACATTCGTCGCTAAACAGGGGGGACGAGGGGAGAGGGGCAACGAAAGGGGACAAAGGGTGGACAACAGCCGCGGGGCTAAAAACTTCCGTCGGACACTACTAACGAACGAAGGGAGGGGATTTAGGGATGGAAAGCGGTGACAGAAAAAATATTAGAAAGGAGGATTTCAAAAGGCGACAACCTTAAGAAGAGGGTCATCTAAATGCGGTAGGAAATCTCAAAAAAAAGAAAGGAGTATGGGGAAAAGAGAAAGAGACCGAACAGCACAGTGAGAGGAAAAAAAATGAGGGGGGGGGCGAGTAGACTTGAAAAATGCTGCGAATATTGACTGGGGAAGCGATGACACCATAAGAAAAAACAACAGACAATGTGTCGCTTATACGTGGCAGAAATATGACTCCAAACGCGGTCTCGTATTAAACCTTCGGAGTTGACCAGACCAAAAGGAATTAGCCCCTTCGCTACGCCTGATAACTAAAAGCCTCAAAAAGCGTGAGACATGAAAAAAGAATCGTCTTTTCCGGGAAGACAGAATACTTAGGCCAATCGCTCATCCGCCGGAGGGCGTGAAAAAAAAAAGTAGAAACATGAAGACCGTATAATAAGGGGAGAAAGCAGTCTCAGAAAACGTAGGGACGAGAGACTCAAAGCCTCGACGAGGCGAGGGATGGAAAAACCGACCGATTAGGGCGGCCAAGATTCCCAAAACCTTGAACAAGGTAAAGGGAGGTAGCCACTTTTCAGGAATTCCGAGAAATCGATTCCCTCACCTTGGTCAAAAGGCTTCGGAAAGTCGCAAATGGAACTTGATTGGAGAAGGCGGCCGCAACGGAAAGAAATTCAACGTGCACACTGGTGGGAAGGAGGGGGGGAGCCGCGCGAAAGAAGTTGCGGTCCGTGCCGGGGGGACCGAAAAAAGACGGGGGGGGGGGGGAGCAGGTTGGAAACCCTCTCGGGAAATCGGGGGAAAAAACGAAGGTGAGACAAAAAGGCATTTCCTGGGGAAAAGAGGGCAGAAGAGATACAGGGGACCTGATTGGGGTTGGGGGAGTGCGTAAAAGTGTAGGTGCTTAACCATTAAACGCTTGAAGGATCTGAAACAAGTATTCGGTTTTTGTCCAGGGAAGGAGTCAAGGAGAGTACGGACACGAGGGAATCCCATGAGGTGAAGGGGGGGAAGAAACAGATTCGACTCAGCCCGAAAACGACTGCGAATCAATTAGAAAACACAAAAAGGAGGGACCGAGAAAGTCATGTAAAAAATGGACCGCCTTTGTACCTGCATACTCATTGGGACGGAAAGGGCGGGGGGACCGCCCAATTGGGATAGGGGAGGCAAGAAGTAATCGAATTGTTCTGGACTCAGACAAAAGCAGTTAAGGGAGAGCTTTGAGAAAGGAGAACCGACCCTGGCAGGAAGGCGAACTCAGGGAGCTTTCAACAATAACGGTAAGGGATGAACGGGAAAAATCAGGTAATCAGGGACCCTCAGTAAGGAGGTTTACTCCACAACAAAAAAAAAAAAAAAAAAAAAAAGGTCTTGTCCCTCCGCTCGTTATTTTCAACCAAGGGGAACCAGCAGGGAGAGAGTGGACCAAAGGAACAAAGAGAGCCGGGAACTTGACATGCTTCATCAGGCGGATCTAAGGGGGAAATTCAAGGATGGGGCAGGAGGCCCAGAAGGATTTTAAATCAGAAAACACCAAGGGAGAGTGGAAGGCACTGCACAACAAACCACGGGGGACCTGAGATAAGTGGAGGGAGAAATGCAATGACCCCGTGGACGAGGAGAAATCTCCCACTGAAAGTAGATCACACGAAAAAAAGAACGCAACAAAAGTCGAACGAAAGAAAAAAAAACGAACGGAAGACTGATCGAGAAAAAAAGGAGGAAACCACCTCTTGTCCGCGCACCAGAAAGAAATCAAACGAGCATGTTAAAACCTCACTCTATCCACGCGAAAAAAGAAAATGCCGCCGTCTTAGTGCAAGCGAAGCGGGGGTGTTGTCTTGGAAGGAGACGCAACGGAGGGACGGGTCATTGGATCTTCCCCCCACACACCGTGGTCAAAACGGGAAAAAAAAAGGAGTTAACAATGGATCTGAACTAATTCCCAAGCCCGGCCGCCACAAAGGCTGACTAAAACGAGAGAATTCGAGGACCGGCGGAGATCAGAAGGAAAGTGGTGCGTCGCCGAGGACGTAAAAAGAGAAGGGACATAAAACATTGAAAGTTCAGATTTGTTGGAAACCGGGAAACCTCGGAAAGGGGAAGGGGAAGATGGAGTGATGATTTCACGTTGGGGGAAAGCGTACGCAGATGAGAATACATAAGAAGGGAATCGCGTTGAAAAACCAGGGGTAGAAAGAAGAGGGGACTGCGAAGGCGGTCGTGTTACGGAAGTAGGGAGAAAACCACGGGAGAACGGGGACGTACAGACTCGGCAAAGGCGACCGGCAACGAGCGACCGGGATATACTGGACAATAGGTTTAATGGGCGCCGAGGCCATCGACCGAGATTGGCGCGTGGCGACGTACGCGACCACCAATCATAAAAGCAATCTAAAAAACTCTCGAAGGAAAGAAGATGGAAAAAGTAATACAATGTGCAAAGGGGGAAAAAATAGCCCATCAGGGCTGACCTGTGGAGCCCTCTTCATTCAGGGAGGAGCGAACGTGCAAAAGAAAAGACAGACCGGAATGGCACCTGCAGTCCTGATGGACTCAGAACGGGACCAGTAGAGGCAGAAAAAGAATAGGCTTCAACTCCCTTAGAGGGACAAGGTACTCTGGAGAAAAGCAGAATGCTGAGCTCAATTGGGGGAACTAGTCGACACCGAAGAGAAAAAAAATCTCGAAACATTTTCAAAGAGTGGACAAGCGCGGCGCAAACACAGGGCTGGGCAAAAAAACGGGCAGAAAGGATGTTCTGTGACTAAACTTCTCTCAACAAAGAAGCAAAGGAACAGGCGTTTCAGTATGACAAAGTGAGAGCGCCGGCTGATCTGCCAGGCAAGTTTCGAGGCTCCGTAGGGGCTAAAAGAAAAGCCGACGGACCTTCTCTAAAAGGTTACGGCGCGGAAAGAGGGGTAGACTCACGCCCACCCTCCGGGGAAACAAGGGGAGGAGAACAAGTTAATACATATCGAATATCAAAAAAGCAAAAGAGAAAAAGGGGCCCCGAAAAAGTAAAAGCAAAAAGGGGGAGTGCCGCGTCAGTAATTTTGAAAGGCGCTCGGGGGGGGTGTGGTTCGTTGGGAGAAGTCGCAAGGAGGGGAGAGAGAAAGGAATGTGGGGGGCGGGCGACCTATTTGGAAGATGACAAGGCCACGGCGGATTAGGAACAGGAGATCTTGG
>Ga0179593_1368676_pt1 | contig 21934 bp, 21 predicted proteins | sample CZODoug2_1_08_16_FD_185931 | JGI IMG/M metagenome (GOLD analysis project Ga0179593, IMG submission 185931) | Vadose zone soil fungal communities from Angelo Coast Range Reserve, California, USA - CZODoug2_1_08_16fungal (PacBio error correction) | ecosystem: Environmental > Terrestrial > Soil >...
CAGAAAGGAGGGACCTCGGCGGAGGACTAAAGCCAATGCGAGTTGGGAAGGGGAGGAGGGGCTCCAAACTCTTACCTTCCTTCAAGGAGGCTGCACACGCGTAAGTCGCATAACTAGTGTCAAGGGAAGGGCGGGCCTTCCAAATGGCGGGGAAAATGAACTCGTAAGAGCTTGACCCGCGGGAACAAGGAGGCGGCAAAGGTATGGGTTTTTGGAAAGAAAGAATAAAGGGAGCGGGGGGTAGAGGCCAGCATTGAGAAACACCAACTCTGGTGAAAAAAAGTATGTGGAAAGCGGCCCTGCGAAAGGTCACTTGGCTTCACACTGTTACGCACATTTACAGGGAAACAGTTACGGGATTTACTTAGAGAGAAAAAAAACGCAACTGACGCAAAACCAAGCCGTAGCCGATGGTTAAAACGATGGTCTTCGAGTGAAGAAGGGGGCTTAATCTATCTGCCGCAAAAGGCGGGCGGACGACGGGCGGCCACGAGGGACCTCGGCTGCGGGGAAGGTGACGGGTACTTATAGTGACCAAAAGGGTATCGTCGAACGGGAAGAAAAAGGGAAAGACAGTGGGAGGCGAAAAAGGTCAATGCGGGTGCGGCGGACAGCTCAGTCGCTGATCGAAGGAACGCCATGTCTAAAAAAGTCCTTGGGGTGAGAGAATATCTCCGAAGGGAAGGGGGGGGGAAAAAGTTCGACCTTGGTAATTCTCAAGTGAACGTGAGTGTAAAAGTTGCGTAACTCTCGGACTGTCTTTAAGGGGGGAGAGTCAGCACGGAAAAAAGATCGCCTTTCCGGGCAGGGAGACACTAGGGGCGGCCATTATCCTCTTCCTGGGAGGACCAAGTCCAGCATAGGGGTACGAAGGGGAGCGACCCATCAGTTTAGAAGAGCTTAGAGGGTTGACGATGTCACATCGGAAAAATCTCGAGAATACAAGGACAGCCTCTATGTGCGAGGTAAAGAACTTAAATCCCAAGTGGTGAAGGTCTGTGCGGGCGGCAACGGAGGAAAAAAAAAGAACGAGCCAGTGGAGAGGGGAGAGTATGCAAAGAAAAGGGGGGTCCGATGATGGGAACATAGCAGAACTCGGCTGCGAGAGGAGGATTACTGAATAGGCCTGGTAAGTCTATCTACCAATAGGGAGGGCTACATGCCTAAACAGCTACGGCCTTAAGAAAGGGGGGACGTAGGGGTTGCTATATTCCGTCGCGAAAAACGGAAGTCGGGTAGTACACGAAGGAAGAAAAAACAGGAACGGGACACCTGAGGGGGTATTATCAAGGAAAACACGACTCTGAAGAAGGCTACATAACTACTATTTCACTATAAGACCGTGAGTCTAAGGTAGGGGCGAGTCAGGGATCGGGGGGTGCGCGCTGGAAGAAGGAAAAGAAGAGTGGTGACGGAGGAGGACGAAGGCTTGGCAAAAGGTGGGGGACAACTTTGGCAAAAACGACTGAACCCCTTCGGGTGCTGTGCTACCAGACAAGTCTGGTGCGCGACTCAGATGCGGGAAAAAAGGAAAACCCAAATGCGCTGGCGCGCACGGGAGAAAGCAGGTAAAAACAAGATCTATGAAACAGGCACATGAGGAATACTGGGGCCGAAATTGCTCTGCAGAAGGGTTTATGACTGGAGGGGCCACCGCGAGTGGATGACAGCAAGGGTGACTTATAGGTGGCAGGAGAAGGCATACCAGTCGAAAGTTTGTCGACGCGAAAAGACGGATTCATAAAGGATCTGAGGGACTGGGAAAGGGGGACGTGTCCTCAATGAAAGTCAGAACATCCAAGGTTGCCGCAGTCCTCGCCTGTGGGATGAAGACCCATTGTGCCACGACCTGCCTGGAAAGGAAGCAGGGAAAAGAATCGCGACCCGGGTGACCTTTTATCCATACCTAGGTGGTAGTAGAGAAATGGTCGCCGCGTAAAGAAGAGTGACGGAGAGCCAGCGATCGACCAAAGACCAAAAGTGAGACAAGGATTGTCCTCCGGGAGTCCGGTGGAGGAAGGGTGCTTGTTTCTGGATGTATAGGTCAAAAAAAACCTAAGTGGGCCACGCTAAATAAGAAGGGTTGATTTAAGAAAAGGTCAGTCTGGTTTATTACGACGCGACAAAGGTTTCTAGCAAGGCCCACTATGGGAAGAGTAGACGATGTGGGAACGATCGAATATTAGGAATTCAAAACCCGAGCAAAAGCATAATCCCAGCACGAAAAACTGATAAGGTGGGGACTACGGAATGACAAAAAGGCTCAAGAATGTCACCGCTGCCATGATGGGACCCAGAAAATGCTCGCGGCAAAGACTGAAGGAGGGAGGGTCGTCGCATACAATGCGGGTGGCGGTAGAAGGCCGCAGGGGTTCTAAGCAGGTTTGCGTGCTGTGAGCGCAAGGGGCAAAAGGTGCTAATAATGAAGAGCTTTAGCTGGCACGGGCGGTCATTGTGCGCGAGGGGGACGTCGAAGCGACACAAAGAGAAGAGAGGCGGAGGGATGGTCGAGGGGAAAATGGTAGCCTGCAGGGGATGGGGGCGTTGATGTGGGGGGTCGGACTAGTCGGGTAGGTTGGGAGAGGCAACACAAGCAGTCCGCCGCAGGCGGCAATCGTTCCAAAGAGCTGGAAGGGCGAACGGGGCTAGGAAGGGCTAGATCGGGCGTGAGCAGGAGGCCTGCGGAAAGAGTCGACCCAGAGGGGAAAGTTGTACCAACTTCCAAACCCAAGGATCTCCGGCGCTGACTAGGGACCGAAAAACCACCCGCAGACGCAGAGGGATAATCCGCAGGCCAAAAATAGGGAAAATGGGACGCACGACGGCAATCAGTGGCGAAGGTACCTGCTAGATGTATGATGCAGAAAAAAGCCGAGGAGCAAATGCCTATACTCGAGATTTCAGGGGGGCATGGTTCTCGTGCAGGGACCACTCAGCACGCACTCGGTAACCTACAGGGAAACCTGAAAACCGGTCAACTGGGGCACCATTGTCGAAGGTAGTTCTCCTCTGTTGTTGGGCTCGTCCTGAGCGGGCTTAACCCAAGAAAGGGACGGTCCTCGGAGGGAACCGCGCTGGTCTCTAAGAGAGGCCTGGATGCGGCGGGGCATACGGCTAGTCACTCCGCGACTGTATCTTAGAATATAGGTCAGAAAACCAGACGGGTGGCGAGGTGAGTTCGCCCTAACGGTTTCTTCCTCTCTTGGGATAGGGGAAATTCGTACTGTCGTTTTGTGGGTGGTTTGGTTTCTTTCTTCTGCTTACTTTTTTCAAAGACGATTCTTGATCAACTTTCTACTTTTTAGGGCAAGGGGAAGATGGTATGGAGGGGGGCATCTCCGGATGGGGACTAGCGAGGGCTGTTCTTTTTATGGGGTCGAAGGTTCCGTCGAAGGCAGGTCTCTCTCGATCGGGTTACCGCAGTGTGCTTGGCGAAAAAAAAGGCCGGCCGAGGGTCTGAAACGGATGCGAGAAAAGGGCTATCGAATCAAAGGGGGGAACTCCGGGCACCGCGCGGGGGGTCACAGGCAGCCGCGGTCCTGATCAACGGGGGGGGGGGGGACCTTTAAAAGGCGGTGGTCGCTAAGGGAATTTCAAACCTACTACTAAAAAAACGCGGTGCGATGCCGAAAAACGATCTCTCAACAACAAACAAGGTGGTATAGGTTTTTCGGGGAGCCAGAACACCAGACATTCAGGGATACAGGGCTCCAAACCAGCCACGTCACAGCAGTAGTCAGAACGCTACCCGGCGCAAATGTAGACGTCAACCAGAAGAATTTAAGGTAAGGAGCTCATGCGAAAAACGGGGGCGGCGCACCGCTCACATAGGCAGTGTACTTAAAGCGACTCTCGCGTCGCCATAAAAACATCATCTCCTAGGGGGAGCCGGCCGGAGTCCCCTGACACCGGAAGCAGGTTGACAGGCCCCGCCCCCACAATCCCAAAACACGAGTAAAAAGGAAGAAACGGGGCGAACTCCACTTACAGCCGCACAAAAAAAGGCAGGGAGTGGGACTAGCAGCAAGCCAAGAAGATTAGAATTACGTCTTCCACGCTTGGGAAAGGGGCTAAAACCCAGCGTTCCAGGGAAGTAACTTTTTGATCGTTTAGAAAACAAAAACAGGCATCAGAGAGAACTAAACAGCATGAAACCCTCCCAGAGGGGAGGTGAAACGTAGTCCGTCTCGTCAGGTGAACATTGCGTTCTTGCAGGTCCCCAAATCCGGTCCTACCATCTCCCAGAAGGCATAGCAGTATGGCAGCTGCGCAGGGACTGCCTGTCATTCTGAGGGTAGCAGAACTGGGTCCGATCATGGCAAGGGAAGAATGCAAAAGTGGCAAGAACTGCCCTTCGAATGACCCGTTCTTAGTTGAAGGCCGAGTCCGCGAACTATCGAGATAGGGGGAACGGAAACATTGAAAAAAAGCTGATCCAGGGCCGGCTACGAAACAGCGATGAGGGGCAAAACGCCCACAGAACATTCAAGGAAAATTTTCAAAGAACGGAGCGCTAGGTGGCAAGCTCACCCGGCGACGGACGAAAAACAACGAATCCAACCGCTCACGCGGCAGGCATGTTAAGACCAAAATCCCCGCCTCAACGCGGGACAACGAACTCATCGCTTCTAATTAAAACAAAGATCCCGCCTCGATCAGGGGACGTCTCTGCCGACAGAAGACCTGCGTACAACAGGCAGGAAAACTACGGACGAAGTAGACGCGCAAGGTCGAGAAATGCTCGAACGACCCCCAATATGGAGCGTCGAGGGAGGGGAAAGGCAGGAAAGATGACCTCTTGCGTTCGTACGGGAAGTACGTACACTGTAGCGCATCGGCAAAAAGTAAGTATCTGTCGGGTTAGGGGCGAGACGTTTAAAAGGTGGAATCGTGGAGGATCACTCAGAAGCATGTCGTAAGTCGAAACAAAGACGGCACGGCGGAAATACCTGATGCTGAGACCCCCTTAGGTACCGATATAAAATCACACACCCCTACGCATGGAAAAATTCCCGCAAGAAAAGATTCAGGAAAGTGGTTGTTTGGGAAACGAACTGATCGACTCAAGCGGGATCCTGGGCACTAGGCGACCAGAAGGTCGAGTCACTCACAAAAGCGTCCTTTAACGCGAAACAAATTCGCACGCCGAGGTCCGCTTCTTACGCGGGGAGAACTTCTCGGTGTCCTACCCCAAAAAGATTCGGAAACTGAGGTCAAGAAACGGGAAGTTTGGGGGAGGGAAGCTGCCAAGTGTCGGAAAAGAATGGTCGTCCTCGTCGGGGGGGATGCCATAAAAAAGCGCAGGAAGACTAAAAAGACCTGAACAGAGATCATGAAGGTAGAAACACTGAATCGGCACCGCCGTGAAAAATCCTCCGGTAAAAAAAAAAAAGACAGGTCCGCGGGAAGGGACGTAAAGGAGTCGGTTGACCTAGGAAAAAAATCTGCTAAGTAAGCCCAACTGGGGGGTGGGGTGGGGGGGGGGTGGGGTCTGGGGTTAGACGGGAGAAGAGCAGGGAAAATTGGGGACGTGTTCCTAACAGAAAATACGACTGGTCAGGGGGAGAAAACCCATCGACAGGAACAACACGCAAGGCACGAGCTATGTTAAAAATTTCAGAACGCAAATCATTACTCTCACGGAACGACTGTGAGAAAAAAAAGCGGTCTCGCCTCGAAGGGGAATGGGTCTAATTTGCTCGAGCTTGGAACCTAGCTCAATTAAAAGCCGCCGGGAGAAGGGGTGGGTTATGGGACTTTACGGGGTTTCCTAATGGGCGGAACTCGCCGCTAGAAGAGCCGGGCCGGACTATCGGAACAAAAACATACCTGCCATTGTCGATCCGATCAATGAGTACGCGATGGACGCAATCTCAAAAAAAAAGCGAACGGCATGAAACTTGAGGAGACGAAGGCTGAGTGAACAGCATGGCTCGTCGGGGCAAGTTATCTCTAGAATCCACTTACGACTAGGGGGAAGGTGGGCGACGGAAGCCGAACTCTACGCTTTCGGCTTTGGGGTTTCCTGCTCATTCCTACATAGCGGCGTCGGGGGATGTCAAAGAAACGGTTCAAAGAGGGACAAATCTCAACTAGGAAAAGGGAGAAGTGGTGGGGAGCGGAACGCTCTTCAACAGTGCTTAGCTTGGGCGAACATAGTAGAAAGGGGTAGGCGCTCAACAGGGGACAGAACTCATCTGAACGACGGGAGCAGAAAATTACCTCCTCACTAAAAGAACGCCGAAGCGTTGAGGGGGTCTCTCGTTCTCCTTGGGGACAAGGAAATACGGAAACCTTGGGGCCTGGGAGGAATGAGAAAAAGGGTCCAATACTTGTTTCTCAAAGGGCAGAGGACAAGGGAGGTCGGCCGAGAAAGGGACGGGAGCCCCCGCGAGCGAAGGGGAAGTAACGCCGCCCTAACGTTCGGAAAAAAACGAAGTGCGACGACCTGTAAACAGTACGAGAACCGAGGAAGCTGAGGAGTCATGTCGCCACCGGTGAAGCAGACGGTCAAACTCACGTTAGCAGATCGGGGGACAATCCTGCTAAGCGCGGTTGAGCTGGTCGAGAGTAGAAGCAGGAACCGAAAAAAGGGCCCTGTCGGTCAAATGGGGGGGGGAAACCAGGCAAGCCCCATTAAAGGAGGGAAGGTCATAGGAAACAATATAAACAGTGTCGTCACAGACTAAAGCAGGGGAACACCTGGGCCACCACGCTGCAGGGTCGTTCTGATGATTATTCCGAGGTTAAGAGGTCGTCCGCTCGTCGCGAGGGGCTACCAAATCCGGACCGGACGTAAGTGCACGAAAGCTTACTTTCTTCCCGCAAAAAAAGGAACACAACCGGCAGGAAGGAGAACACCAAGCGCAAACGCAAGCCGAGATCTTGCGGTCGTCGAGCCAGAACCGAAATGTCGGAGAAAGTCTTCGGTCACCGGCCGAGAAGAAAGCACACACGTATTATTAGGAAACGAGAGATGGACAGGAAACCTCCTAGGAGGTTCCGTCGACGACCGCAAGCTGCGTGTTGGATGGGGTAGAACGTGCCTGCACGGGCGGACAGGGCTGGCTGAGGAAGATACAAGAAGAGGTCCGGCTTAAAAAAAGGAATCAGAACATTACGGGGTACCGGCCGGCTAGAAAGAGAAGGACCTGGGGGGGGGGGGGTGAGGACGATCAGGTCGGGGTCGGCCAGGCTTTTGGAGACCACCAGCCCTAACTGGAATTGGGAAGTAAGTCTTGGCTTAGAACCAGGCGCCACGGATGAGTGGACGGCTAAAAAACTAGAACGTCTTGTCGCAGCGTCCCCAGGGGACCGAACAGGTAAACTCGCCGGGGCGGGCCTCTTATCACTCGAGACGAACGAGACGAGGGTGGAAAAAGCGAGGGAAAAAGCAGGAAAGAAGGGGGATAAAGGACTGAAAACTGCGAGCGACTGCCCGATCGGTGACCTCGAAAGAAAAGGCCGTACGCTAAGAGAAGGTGAAACACACTGGAGTCGAACGGCCGAACCCTGCTCATCGAAAAACGGTCACACCAGCGAGGGCTAATTTTGTTCCCAAGCGGACGACCTTGGAACCGGCGCAAGTGAACAGTCTTGGGGGGGGGGGAAAATCTTAGATCCGGATATTCAAAAGGGAGGACGGAAAACTATGACTTGGGCTGCAGTGTCCAAGAGGGAAGGTGCATCACCGATGCTCGCGGCGAAGGGCGGGTACAGGGACAAAAGAGCAAAAGAATAAAGTGCGTGAAATAGGAAAAACCAGGATCCCGTCGCCGGGACAACTAAAAAAAAAAAGGAGAGGGTGATGAACCACAAATGAGTGGCGAATCACGGAGTTGTTGAAGCGAGTCGCAGAGCACCAAGACTCAAGAAAAACGAACCGGGGCCAGTGTGAAGCAAAGCCCCTCCGCAGGTCCGGGCAGTCGTCAACGAGTATGCTTAAGGGGCAAAGAATCGCCGAAGGGGCTCTTGTAGACGAGATCACCTACCTGATCGACCAGAGGAGCACCACTACAACGCGTCTCCCTAAGGACGGTCGATCGAATCCTGGGAGACTAACGAATCGTTCGTTATACATGGCAAAAGCCCACGCAATTGGCGCTGGGGGATAGGAAAAACCGCGAAGACGAAAAGGTCGACCACCCGAACGTGACTCAAACACTGCTTCCCCTTCAATCCTCCCAAAGTCCTCGAGTCGGTTATCCGTTGGATCGAGGGTTGCCGACCCATCTGGAGTAAAGACTCGAAAATCTTCAAAACCGCTGCGACGCGTGTGGCGAGGGACGGGGGCTTAGTCTTTCAGGCTAACAAAAGGAAAAAGGGTGTTTTGGACGTATAATTGGCCTGAAAGTTGGGGGAACTCTGCCACTGAATGCCATCGGGGAGTTTCAAACTTAAAAAAGTCGGGCGCCCTGTAAAGTCGCCCGGTCAAAACCAGTGAACCTCAGACGAGCTAGCCGATTCCCCGCCGGTCAAGACAATGAATCCAGGGGGCACTGCGGCCTGTCTTCACGAAACGTGGGGGAACGGGAGAGGGGGAGCCGCGGAAACCGACTAAGATGCTCCGAAGCCTGGGAATCGGGGTTCAGTCGCTGGCTCTCCAAAGGGGTGTTCTTGGGTCTCCGCCCCAAACCTGTTCAAAGACTAGGGGATTACTAGACTCCTTAAAATTTTTCCCTGACCTGAAAATCAATCCCGTTGGGATGGAAAACATTCGTGGGTCTTGGTCGAAAAAGTGAGACCACGAATTGATTCGAGCAGCGTAAGTGAGCGGCGAAACCCTTGGTGAACTGGTCAAGCGAGGTTTCGGAGGGAACTCTGTCGCCGTCGGAAAGGACCAGCATTGATGGTGTCTCCTGCGGGCTAACCCTCACCAGGAAAGAAGCCTTTAACGGCCTCGCTGGGGTTTTGCAAAAACTTGAGTAGATACGATGTGGTCAGCGGGAAGAACACTTATAGGAGTTCCCTGAAGGCTGGGGGGGATTAGTTGACGACGACCGATTGATGCCCGAGTACAACCTTCCCCTTCTCAACGATAATAATTAGAGCCGATAGACTCAGAGACATGACCTAAAGAAACACCGCGATTAAAGTGGGGAGGTGGGAACCAAAATACAATGGTAAAGCTGGGCTCAATACCTTTCCTCCGCTTCCTTCTGCTTCTGCTTCCAGCCCGGAGAGCGTCAAATAAATGAGGGTTGCAGAATGAAAAAGAAAAATGAGCTACTGAAGTCTCAATCACTAAATTTGATTTTAAGTGGTATCGCAGGTGAACTGGAGGTAGATGGTAGAAAATTTCTGTGGGGGGGCTTAAGCGTTGGTGCCTTAGAGGAGGTCTTTGGACGGGGAAGAAGAGCGCGATCGCGGGGCGCGGGGAAAGGACCAGGGTCGCGGCGCGTGGGGGGACGTGGAGTCGCAGGAGTCTCGGGTCGGTAGGGGGGATCCACCATAAGGGCCGCGGCAAAAGGCAATCGGGTCCCAGCCAGAGACTGTCGGCAGTGAGAAGGGACAAAAAGTCGGACTTGACCGGAGTCTCGAGGTCGCACAAGCGTTTGGGGAGGGGGAACAGTTCCGCATCTCGCTGGCTGCCGCGCCCCGCAACCGGGGAAAGCACTCGCATTCACCTAGATCCTATTTGGGGCCCTTGCTCCCACAGCAAGAAGGAGCTACCTAGGGTAGCAGGCCCTGAGAAATTGCCTGTCTCCTAGAAGGAGGGGGCGATGGAGACAAAGGAAAAACAGACAGGACCGAGCAACTACCGGAGCCTTAATTCAGGAACCCGAGCGGGCTTCGGTAAGGCGGGTTACAGTCTCGTAAAGAAAGGGAGGGGCGCCACCGTCATTTTAGTTCAGCGAGAACCGGAGGCAGAGGGGGGTTCATCGTTCTTCAGGAAAGTAAGAAATTAATATCGTCCTTACTCTCTCTCCAGCATATGAGAAGAGCGATAGGTCACAGCCGACGACTGTCAGAGGAGGGAGGAACGCCAATCAGACGTGGGGAGTCTCGGCTGGGCGGGAGGGTTGGGCGGCGTAGGGAAGGAAGGGGAAACAAAGAGAGGGGAAGGGGGCGGACGGGGGCCCTGGCCGGAGAAAAAACAGCTGCTGTTGGTAGGGTGAGACGCGAAAGCGCTATCGGTCTTCGTCCACCCCAACCGTATGGGTGCTGTTGCGCTTTGTCCGTCGGTGCTATTTGTAGGCGAGCAGCTCATGCTGCTAAACCTAAAGCTCGGTCAGGCTTGTTCACTGGAAAAAGGGATTTAGTACTGCGGCGGGTTTGGGGGGGGAAGTGGGCCTGGTTCACCGTGACTGCCTGGAGCGTGGAGAAATGTTCCTACCGAAAATAGAATCTCGAAACTCAACAACAGGAGGAGGGAAAGGGAGGACGCTTGAGGGAGGAATCGCACCGCGTCGGATAGGGAAACGGAAGATGAAGAAACCCCCGCCATCACCTGAGTGTGGACTCGGGAACCCAGGTGAAACCAGTCTACACCCGGAAGCGGGTCCGTCGAGATAGTCGCCGAAGAGGAGGGCAGCACGCGGAAGGGGGTGTGTGACTGGGACGCGACGATAAGTCAAAACTTCGACACGCAATCCGAGGGAGACACGTAGGTACATCAGGGGGACAAAAGAAAGAAAGGGAAAGTCCGGCTAGCCAGGAAACATACAAAAGCCATCACTATTGATCAAAAATAGGAAAGACCCTAAAAGGGGTCCTAACTGAAGAACGCACAAGATGTTTTCGAATCGGGGGGGATGTCAGATACAGAGGGGAAGTATGATAACAAGGGACGAGGAAATCTTCGGGATGAAATTCTGCCGCTTGAAGAGGATCCCGTTCGATTAGAAACTGGGGGGATCGGGTTGGAAGAGTCTACAAAAGAGGGAGAGAAAAAGGACCGTAAAACTCGGGATGGTTCAACGGTGCCGGTTCCAACGTCTCTGGTTCCATCGTCATAGCTGCTGGAGGGTACACGTCGCAGGATGTCATCCCCTCGCAAACCGGAAAGCTCTCGGAAAAAAGAGGAGCTGGCCTAATATCAAAAGTAGAAATTCGAAAGGGATCCTCATTTCCTTTAGTCCAGCGGGCAAAATGGAACAAAGGGGAGAGTCCTGACAACTCCTGGTATCGGTGTGGTCTGGCAGGAAAGGAGCCTATCTAGAGGGGGAAAGGGGACCACATTTAAAGTGGGTCCGAAAGAAGGTTAGGCTACGAAGCGTCAGCAAATTCCTATCACGTGACAAGGAGAGTAAACAAAAAGGAAAAAGAATCCCGGATCGCAGGGTGAGAAACCACGCACTTAAAATAAAAAAGAAATCCAGCCACATCATCTAAATTACCTCATCAAAGCAACCTAAAAGAGGTGAAGTTCGGAGGGATTCAACGAACATCGGAAGGTCGGAAACAACGACACGCAAAGCAAATATCAGACAGTGTACAGAGAAATCGCTCCAAAGACGGAAACTATGGGGGGCAATAACTCGGGGAGGTCTCGTGGGAATGAAAGCCATTCTTGGGACGGTCGCTTGTGCGAGCAGGCAGCTGACCTGTCGGAGAACCGCGCGTGAGGTCGTGGAATACATCTGTCAGCGGAATTTTGGGGGATAAAGGAAGGGGGGTCTAGTGAGGCGAGACATCGACTATCAGAACGGGAAAGGGCATCTCGAGAGCATAAGCAGGTAGTCAGAAGAACGAAAGACAGAGGCGGGAATAAAGACGCGGAAGCGCGCTAAAGCCAAAAAAAAAGAAAACCATAAAGGCCTATCGGGCGCCGTGGGTCGGGTCGAAGTTCAGCAGACTGAGGAAAGAGAAAGCAAGATTGGAAAAAAAGGAAGGTCCGGCTATACGTCGAGACTCAAATACCACCTCGGAGGGCTGTCAAAAGGGGGCCGAGCGCTAGAAGGATTGGCCGAAGGCAGAGGGGCCTGGGAAGTAACGAACACCTGGAAGGCCATCCCAAAAGGGAAAAATGTGGACGGTAAGGCAGCGGAAAGAAGTCGCTTAAAGCCCTGAGCGACCCAGGAGAAACCGCAGGAGAGAGACCAGATCATGCCAAAAGCAGTAAAGGGCTGGAACCAGAAAGAATCCTAACGGGCACGAACAAAAGGCCTCCAAAGGGAACTGGCCCAGCAGAGGGGTCGTGACCGGCTGGGACAGAGAGAATCTCTCAAGTGAGGTTCGAACTGGCCAGAATCAGGGAAGGACCAAAACTACGTGACTTCTCAGCCTGGCAGAGTGGAAGAACGTCATTAGACAGGACAGGATCTGAAAAAAGAACCGCGTTTCTCTTACATAGCCGAAACGCCGGTAAAGCAAAATCAATCACGAACGGGGAAAAAAATCACCCACACGGAAAAAAGGGATGGACTATGCGTCTCAGTCACGGGGCACAGCGACCTATAGGCGAAAAGGAGGGGGCTTGCAGTAGTACTTTAGTTTTTGAGAAAGGGAGGTTTCAAAAAAGCGGGGCTTATAGCCTCCGACTATCGCAGACGGCCATCTACTGCGGATATAGGGCCTATCAATTATAAAGAAAGATGGCTAGCTCAGAAAAGATCCTCCCTGCATGACAGGAGTCGACTGGAGAAGGTGCACCATCGGCATCGTGTCCGGTGATGAAGTTTACCGCCAGGGAAGACTAGTCTTTGAGAAAAGGGAAAATCCCTCAGTCCCTCAGGCAAAACCAAAATCAGGGAAAAAAAATTCGTATGAGGTGAAAAAGGCACAGCTCTCTACAGAGCCGTCCGGCGGGAGAGATAAGGGGAAAGCTATGTCTTAATCTCTCCTTCTATGATAAAAGGAAAGTGGGGCCGGTTCTAACATAGAAGGAGAAACGCGACGTTTGGTCTACGGACCCGGATCACAGAGAAAAAGTTCTAGAAAGGGAAAAAACGATGGCGGTTCAGACGACCGGCAGCCCCGACCTAAAACCTAGTTACGAAAGGTGGGCACGAACGGGGAGAAACTGGCTTGTGAGTGCACAAAAGGTGAAGGAAAAAAAAGAGAACGTTGCCAAAAGGGAGATACATGTCCAAGAATTTGTTCCTAAAGGCCAATGGTGGCTGGGAAAAAAGGTGGGGGAAGAACGAATACGAGCGCGGGAAAACCGGGCTCCTGAGCGTTAGGTGGGGGGGGGTGGGGGGGGTTGGTTTTGGGGGTTGGGTGTGGGGGGGGGGTTTTGGTGGGGGTTGGGTTGTTTTTTGGCATGCCACGGCGTTCGCGAAGGCACCAAGGTACAGGACAAGTCCTTCCCCAGTAGGATGTCAAAGAGAGGTCCAAGGCCGTTGAGCGGACTGGTCACTCGTCCTGAAGAATTTGGGGGAAAAAAGACGGCTGGGAGCATCCGGGAGGTGAGCAGGAAAAAGGTAAAAAATACCAGTCGATGGCTAGGGTCGTTCCAGGGGGTGGACAATAGCCTTCCGAACATGCTAGAGGGAAAGGGGGACACATCATAATGGGGGAAGGAGAAGGTTGTTCTCTGCCCAGCCTGGAGAGAAAAATGTAAAGGGGTCTGGGGGAGGAATGGAACCACTGGCCGCAGGGTAAAGCTTGCATGGGAAAGAGAGGAAAAAGGAGCCACGGGCCGGACCTGAGTCCGTCACTAGATTACAGATGCCCGTTGAGAAAAGACCTGGAAGCGCCGCACACTTAAAAAAAAAGCCTTTGCGACCGCCCGCCAAAGCGAGATCATTGGCGAACCGCGAACAGAAAAGGGATCTTCTTCGGGAACGGAAAGAGAGAGAAAAAACTAAACAAGTATAAGGGAGATGCCTAGTAAAGAGATCCGCAGGTCGGTTCGCGACACGCCAGATCGCGGGGGAGGGTGGCTGCGGGGTCGCAAAAGAAGGGGGAGGTGCGTGCAGGAAAAGAGGGTCAAGAGCTGCTCGGAAACAGGGGGCACGTGCCTACGGTCAGTCTTTGGAGGAAGCAGCTCTACGAAGGGGGGACCTGAGCAAAAGGAACAAAAAAGGCTTGCAGGCGTTGGTGTCCGAACCCGGCAGTGGGGGTAAAAAGAGGGGAACCGGAGGAAGTCTACACCCTGCGGGGGGAAAGAAAAAACTATTGGGGAATCTGCGACGAGGTGGCATGGAACCCAACTATAACCCAGGGGGAGAAACCGGACAGAAAAACAACAATCCGGCTGCTAGGACAATCGCCGTGTACCAACTTAGTACTGGATGGGAAACGGGATCGAGCCTGCCGAGGATCAAAGGGAGGCTCAACTCAAAAAAAAAAACGAGAGGGGACGGCTTTGACGGGCGTCCAGTACTTGTTAAAAATCTCCTGGTGACGAAACTTGCTGGGAAGGGCGACCTTTAAAACCCGCGGCCCTGAGGGCGGCTTCGGTAAATATCCGGCCGAAGACGGGACAGTGGGGATAAAAGGTCCAGGTGGCTGCGATTCAAGACGCTTGTGCAGGGACCAAGTCATGGAAACTTGGTACGGGCACATGTATAACTTGTGGGATACAGGGAACGAGAGGACTTTCTTCAGGGGGCGGGAGAAAGGAAGGAGGTCACGCTGAAAAAGAGGGGAAGGGACTTAGTCCAGGATCCCGTCCGGGGAAAATCCAATCACCGACTCATTGGAAGATTGAGACCCCCAATCATGGGACGCAAAAGTCTATTCAGTTGAGCTATGTCCCAGAGAAAAATCTCTCAAAAAGAAGGGGCGAATGGTGTGCGCCTCCTCTTTCTCTTGGGCCATGCTGGCGAGGGGACATTCGGACCCCGGACCTAAGAGGAAGTTGGGGAAAGGGAAACGAAAGAAGATAGTGCAAAACAGTGAACCTCTCCGAAAATCGATGCTGGCCGGGTCGAGAGGCGACATCGTCACGGGCAGAGCACTCTCTCGAGAACGAGGATGGAAGGTTCGGGTGCCGAGAGTCCGAAAAGGATAGAGACAAGACGAAAGAAACAAACACGAAAAAACGTCACTGCCTAACACCTGTAAGAAATCGGTCGGAGCAGTCGCAGGGACCCGCTCGCAATCCTTCGATTTCAGCAGCCCGCTGCTCTACGGGGAGGTCCGGGAATCTGGTGGCTATGAAGAGCAAAAAAAAGAGTGGGGAAAAAAAAGGCCGTCGTTGGTACTCAACTGCTGCCAAAGTAGGGGGGCTGTTAAAAGAGAAGTTGGGGAGCTCCTGATAGGGCCTCCCTGTACGACAACAGAAAATGGGAGAGCAGGAGCCGAGTGTACCAGCCGGGGTCACCGAAGAAAGGACCATGGGAAAGAGTACCCTTGACGGGGGGTCACGGCGTTATATAAAGGGTAACGAAAAAACGAAGGTGGGAGTTAAAAAGAAAAAACGAGCGTGAGCTGGACGATTCGCCCGCTCCTCGTTTGGGAGGAAGTATAAAAAAAAGGAGATTAACGCCTACTTACGGGGGACAAGCCTTAAGAATTCAGAAATCAAAGTGGGGGGGGGGACTAAACGGAAAGAGGGATCTTGATTGATGAAGTCAAAACTTGCTCAAAGACTTATTCACACTGGTGAGGAAGCGAGCGACAAAAGGGACCGGGGGAAAAATAAGGTGGGTGATGGAGACTAATTCAGAACGCTCCATGACCAACGTGGCTGACGACAAAGGGGGAGAGGAAAAAAAAACGTGACTAATCCGAAGGCACCCGCTCGAAAAAAAGAGTAGTTGGGGGGGTGTAATCTGGCCCATTGGGTCACTCAAAAGGAAGGAGAAAAAGGATTCTGCCGTCGGTAGTAGTCCGACTAAGGACCTGGTTATGAGATCGAGAAAAAGAACGGGCAAAAGGTCGTCCGAGAGAAGAAGGACCAGGAAGAATAGAACACAATAGAAATTCGCCGCCCGAATTCGCACTTAGAATTTCAACGAAAGGACGAAATGAGCAGGTATCCGACAGGCAGAAGAGAAGTCTGATGAGGCGCCATGATCGTCGGCAAAGAACCAGTGGTTCTATTGGGGACGCGAAAATGCGCAGATCCACAACCTTGGGGGAAAAAACCCGAACAGTTGGCTGTGGGAGCGGGGCGGGGTCGCGACCTTTTCCGGGAGAGGGGCGGACCCTTTGAGGAGGGGGGGAAAAGGACCGTAATCGTAAGGCCGACCGAAAGCCTCGGGGGCGGGACTAGACAGGGGGACGGGAAAGAAGGTTGGAGGGGAAAGGGTTCGTCGTTATGGGGGAGGGTCTCCACCCCGACGTCTACATGGGCGGCAATCAAAAGGGGAAAGAAATCGACAGGGAAGGGAACACGTGTCTCGAGATCCGAGGGGATGGACACTTAAGGGCAGGAGTGAGCCCCAGCCAGTGGAAAGGGACCAGGGAAACCAGAGTAAGAGGATAGCGCTGGAGAGGGACGCAACCGCGCAGCAGACGGTCAGATTAAATAAAATGCGGAGGGGGCAGGTGCCGCTGTGGTCGACAGGGAAGGAAAAATCGGGGACAGGCAAAGAGAGATTGATACATCTAGCAGAAGCAGGGCATATAAGAGGAAGGAACGGTGCGAGGGAAGCGAAGGACCAAAGAACTACGCGGCCTACCGGAGCTGAAAAGGCAAAAGGGGGTTACGACCAACGGGCTTCGGGTCCGCGGTCGTTCTTCTACGAAGTCGGGTGGGGGTGGGCGAAAACTATCAACAGTCGACAGGGCAACCTCGGTCATGGTGAAGTACATTAATTATCAGTCAGGCAACGCGAGGAGAAGACTCATCAGAAAGGGAATTGAGGGACTGAGTCTACTTTCGAGGGTAATCAAACCTCCCGGGGGGGGAGATCGGGTATCTGTCAACTATAGGGAAAAGGGTATTTCACTCTGGGCAGGACTGGGGGAAAAATGGGGTAGTGCGTGTCTTCAATCTGGGCGGGCCGACCGAAAACGGGCAACTGCTCCCTCGTGCCGATTGGGCTTTAATAAATAGAAGCGCTGATAGAGGGACGGTCTTCAGCCCCGCAAGGGGACTAGGCTCTGGCGCTGGCCCTTCGGATTGGACTGGATAAGCAATAAGGAATGACGGGGGATTCGTTCGGAAAGGGCTTTTTCCACTCTAAAAAGGTACTGAAATAAAAAACGGGCGCGGTGAACGTGGAGGCGGGTTGGAGAAAAGCCTGTGCCCTTTTTAGGCCTAACTCCACTAGAATACTCGGAACCACAAAAAAGTAGTAGTAAAAGGAAGAAGAAGGACATCTTCGGCCTCTCACACGAGGAGGGCAACGGGGACACACGAAAAAAAATGAAAGCTCAAGCCCACTCCCAAACTTGAAAAGTCACGTGAAAAAGAAGAAAACTGAAGAGAGTTGACGCAGGAAAAACGAGAACCCCAAGAGAAGGTCCTAGCTAAAAGAGACGCACCGCGTGAAGCAAGATGGCAAGAGAAGTTACTGCAGCCACGATCCGAGGGGAGAAGCTCGGTCTATAGAACATCATGCCTAGGGTGGATCCGGACAGCCGATGGACCCACGGGACAAGGACATTGGTTAGTCCACTACTCCGCCAAAATCCCCCCTACCCAGATTACGAGCCAAAAATAAGTTCCTAATAAATTATCGCCCCGAAGTCGGATCGGGGGGGGGGAGGAAAAAGAAAAAAAGAAAGTACGGAAAGTGAGTAAAGTTCTCCTACGTGACAGGAGGGTCGAAGCGATACTGATAAAGGCGGTCGCGAGAGAGAGGGTTGCTGGGGGGGGATACCATTCCATAGTTATGAAAAACTCGCGCTAACTCAGCGAGTGGGAGTAAGGTCCGTGGGAAGGCCGGTCCGGGCAGCGTACAGAGGAGGGGATTCGGGGGAAATCATCTCTGGCCCCCATCGGAAACACCACTCGATATATACGCAAGGAAGGAGGGAATTTAATAGAAGATGAAAGGTAGCCTCCTGGTAGCTGGAATGTAAAAGATCAAAGTGACCGGAAAGCGTCCGACTGAGAAGTAAGCCTCTAGGAGCGTTGAAACGAGAAGCGAAGAGGAATGCGGTGAACGTGAAATTAAGACTGGGGGGAATCGCAAGGTAAAAACAGATGCCCAAAAAAAAAATAGCCGCATGGAGGAAAAGATTGTAAGGCCGGAAAGGGAGAGAAAACCCGACCACCGCGGAGGAGAAAAAATACAAGGAACAAGGACGCGCAGGACCCAGGAAACCATCCCTCCTAATCGAGCGTGGTAAAGGCTGAAAACAGAAAATACTAGAACTGCGACGGAAAAAAACAGAACGCAAAGCCGCCGCGATGAAAGGGAGCGAAAACCTGTCTCCCACAGGCCACTAGCATATCCCATATACCGAAAACTAGAAATGGAGAAAGACCTCAAGCTAGCAGTCTTGGGGAAAGACGGCTGCTCCAGAAAAAAGAAAAAGGAGCCAAGCAAACCAGCCTGCTGTCGGGAGCGTGGAAAGTAGAAAGGTATATGCGACAGAGGCTTAGGGAATGTATGCGGGGAATGGATCGGTGGAGGGGGGGGGGGGCCGAAATTCTCGGAGAAAGGGGAATCTGGTACTCTATCGCCATAATAAAGTCGTAGTCGGAAACCAGACTGCATTACGGCGAGCCGATCTTGAAGGGAAAAGTCTGGACCGGGAGGGAACAAACCCTACGCCGGCCGACGGGAGTCCTGCGCGGGGGTCAAGGGGTGCGGGCGATTCCCATAGGGGTGTGTGGGACGGAAGAAGCGGGTCCTGAAAAGGCGACATCGTCTCGACCACCATAGGCCCAAAAGGGAACCCGGGTGGGAGACCGACGTGAAGGAAGAAGAGGCAGGGGGGGGAGGGAACGGCGAGACGAAACCTAGAATGCGTAAATACTAACTGATTTTCGAAAAGGAAGGAAGAAAAGTAAAAAAAGTGTCGGCGTAGCTGGATAGAGGAAGTGAGGGGGCAAAACACACCGGCTCAGAAAAGCTCCGTTCCCACGCAACAGCAGCTAACCAAACAAAGAAAGCGAGGAACCGAAGGACAACCTCGCGCCGGAACAACAAAGGGAAACATTGGAAAGGGCTGTAACCCTTAAAAGGGACAGCTCGCGCAAGCGAAGGAAAGGGTACGGGAGAACCAAAGCATCCAACGAATGGTGACGGGGAATCAAAAAACTGCCGAGGTGGGGGGAGAAAATCAAAATTCCTCTCGTTCTCAAAAAGACACGCGAGAGTGCCATAGCCTCCTATCAAGCAGCCAGATATAAAAGGCAGCAGGTGCACGGAAGAGGAGAGAGGATTGCTGGGCTGCTCGAAGTGGGAAACGAGAAGAAGAAAAATTGAACTGGGGGGGGGGGGACGTGAAAAGTTTTTTGCTTCACGTCGGTGACGGCCAGAAGATATTCAGGAGACTACAGACCAGGGTAAGAGAGGTGCCGAGAAAAAATGTAACGACGAGGGTCAGAACTCAAAGGAAAAAGAGGGGGGACGGAAAGAGTTATTAGGAGGGGGTGTCCACATCTCTATCATTCTGTGGATAGGACTAAAAAACAAGGACAGCTCGAGGCGGACACGGGCGGGAAAAAAAAAAAAAAACTAACGAAGCGAAAAGAGGGGAACGACATCGGGGTTTTCTCACTCCTACAGCAGGGGGGTAGAATCGAAGGGGGTCTCATGGTGAACCGCTCAACTAGCCGAGGAGAAAGGTGGTGAAGGAGAAAATCCCGTAGTCGTGTCTTTAGAGGTTGCTAGGAACTTTACAATGGAGCGAACGAATGTAAGGAAATAATACTCTTTCGGATAGGTAAAGGGGGGGGGAGGAGTACGAAAAAAAAAGGGGGGAACAACAAAACAGAGTTACGACAATCTTTTTCCGTAAAACTCCTAACTGGGGAAAAGTTAGTAAAGGAATCAGAACATGGAAAGAAAAATGAATGAGTCATTCATTTACAACAAGGGAGAAGGTCTCAGGGAAAAAATTTCCTCTACAAAGCCATCGCTCTCGGACCGTGTCCCTCCCATCGGACAGGAGTGCCTAAGAAAAAAGGGGACAATACGGCGACGCAGTCAAAATAAGGGAAAGCTTCGATTTCCAAAGGAAAAGGAAGGAACGTCGCTCCATCTGGTCACGTCGGCAAGAGGACAGAGTTGACAAGCTTTTCAGAATGGGTAAGGAAAGCAAGCAAGGGACCGAGAAAAATGGGTCGGACAGGGGGGGTAACTTGGGAAAAAGAAAACGACTCAGGTTCGAAAGGTCACAGGTTCCATCACCAAGGTCCGTCATAGGGTGGTAGAAAAGAAAAGCCGGGGGGCCTCTAAAAGCTCAAAGTGAGGCTGGATTAACCAACAAGAATGGAAGGGAAGGACTTCGTCCATAAGGGAAGCCTCTCGGAAAGGCAGGTTACCCAAGGTCCGGCCACGCCTAAAAAAAGCCTGGTACTAATAAACGACATGGCCAAGACCACGCAAGGAGACCCTGAAAAAAAGCACTCGTATCTTTGCGTACGTACAAGACGGAACCGGATCTTCGGTGCAGTGAAGGAGACAAAATTCGGAAGTAAAGAAAAGGAAATGGAGGCAAACCGATAAATCAATTGGCTGTTCAGAGCGTAACCAAGATCTTTGGGAGAGGAGAAAGCTGTCCTGGTTTCGAGAAGACTTCATCCCACAGGGTAAAAAAGCTCTGAGGAGGCGGGAAAAAACCGAGTTTTAGGAAACAAGGCTCGACGAGCTTTACTGAAGCATCCCTTCACTCCAGCAGGCTTTTGGTATTCCAGCCCGCCTGGCAAAAGTGGACCCAGGCAGAAACACCTGCTGGACGACACCTGATGATGGGCCGCTAAAGGACGAATTTTCTGTTGGGATAATGGTGACCCACGGGGACAAGCACGGAGAAAAAGGAGTAAAAATGTCGCAAAATGACTGAAGGGGGACGAACCAAGCGACAGGAGAAAGTAGCCGGTCTTTTAGACAAAGTTTCGATCTAGGCGGAAGCGCGACTAGGCGGCCAAACTATCGGGTACCTCGAGATGAGCAAAGACTGGAAAAGGGGAGGGGGGTGACAGGTCTTCTGGAAAGGACGGCTCGGGCTGGCGAGTCACCGCGATAAAAGAGGGCGGCTTCGGTAACAGTCGGCGGTCCGGGGGGAACTGATACGCCAGGAGGAAACAATTCTTGTTGAAGCTTATCTTCAGAAAGTGCGGAAAAAGTGAAGGAATAGGATTGGTCAATGAAACAGTAGAACGTTGGAGGGGAGGAAAATTGAGGACTGGAACGGGCGGGCGGCTGAGTCAGAAAATCGGGCGAAAGAAGACGCAGGTCCAGGATGGAGGAGGGAGCATGGACTCCCGTCCCGTCCATGTTACGTGAAAAGAAAATCTCAGCCCGCGCGAGGGCTTGAATGGCAATTCAAGACGAGGCGGAGGGTTTGAGCGATGTCAGAGGAAACTTCTCGAGAACCTCACGAGCTATTGTATCCAAGTGATCAACCCACTCCCAAGCCTGGACGGGCGGAGGAAATATGGGGAGGGAGGCTGACCAACCATGTGGGAATCTCTCTTAACAGGGGGGAAAAAACGATCGACAAGATGTGCAAAACCAAGCGTGACTATCGTTCAGCAGGGAGATCTGGATCCTTGAGAGCCCCGTCTGAACAGGGCTCGCCATCCCGAAGAAGGAAGGGAAATCCTGAGGGGGGAAGAAGGAGAAATTCCCTTCTCAAGGAGGGAGCACAGGTAACGTTAGCAAAACAAGCTCAATAACAGAAGCCGAAATGTGAAGAGGAAAGGAAAGTGAGCGGGAAAAAGCTCTCAGCCTTCTTTCGCCGACACTGAAAGAAAAGATCTATGACAAGCTTGATCGTGAGGGGAGGCTAGAGCAACTAGCGAGGGAGGTGCGCTACTGGGGACATGACTTTGGATCGAAAGACCATGCCGGTTCTGGACCACAACCCAGGGCGGGGGGGGGGGTAGAAGGAGTCTGGGAAAACACACCAGCAACTAAGACTGGGGAGATCTTAATACACGATTGCTCACAGCAAGGAGACAGACAAACTGGGGGAT
>Ga0179593_1319978_pt1 | contig 21933 bp, 21 predicted proteins | sample CZODoug2_1_08_16_FD_185931 | JGI IMG/M metagenome (GOLD analysis project Ga0179593, IMG submission 185931) | Vadose zone soil fungal communities from Angelo Coast Range Reserve, California, USA - CZODoug2_1_08_16fungal (PacBio error correction) | ecosystem: Environmental > Terrestrial > Soil >...
GGGACCTCTGGAAGTCCTATGTGCAAAGACGCAATCACGAGGGGGGCAGTTTCGCCTTACACTACGGGTCGGGGACAGGTACTTGCTTTCACGGAAGCCACCGAACTCGGCGAAAAAAACAAATGGAAAATAAGCTGGGTAACCGACTGCACCTGAAGCCAGCGGGCCAACAGTTAAGCGGCCGTGGGGGACGGACAGGGGAAAGGGTAAGTGACTGGGCCCCGAAGGGGCCGCCTCTTCCCCAAGGGGAGGGCGGGATCGGAACGGCGCTGTCCGACTACAGACTCAAGGGACCTTCGCCATGATGCTCGGGAAGGGGGCGACAAGATCAATCGGAAGTGTTTCCTACCCAGAAGGGGTTCGAAGCTCCTGATCACCAAAACACTAACCTATGTCCACAGCCGACAAGAACAAGGAGGGGGGGTGGCCGCCCCCAAGGAAGAACCATCCCTCATGAAAAAAATACCGCGGACTTCTTAAACCCTGAAATAAGCGTGTTTCGACCGTAAGAAAAGAAAAACCGAATAAGGGGGCCGCCTAACGGCGGGCTCAATGTTTATTGGGACCAACCGAGAAATCCTAATGCTGCCTCTGGGCTAGGTCCATTATTACGGGGTTAGGGTCAAGAGGTCCGGATCCGGAGGGAGAGGAATTAAAACATACACTGCGGGACGAGGAGAGTATGCTCTGGGCGCTGGGCCGAGTTCAGCGGAAAGGGGGGGAACCAGCAAACATGGTAGGTGGAAGGTAAAAGTCCCGAGCCAAGGGGGAAGTGTCTCCCCGTATCCTTGTATGCAAAAGACATCTAAGACAAGCGGTCAATGGAAAGGCATCTCATTGGTCACTGCCCACCAGAGGGGAGAAGACGTGTGTGCCAGGGCCATGAAGCCAAATTCTGCACGTCTGGTGGTGGGAAGTCTGCTCAGGGAGGGCCTAAAGGCTACAAGGATCAGGAAAACTCTATCGTCTTAAGTCCAGAGTTAAAAGTCGGCGCCGGAAAAGGGTGAGCCAGGATTAACCTCCTAACCCGAATCGGCTAATTGGTCGAAGAAGCGCGTTGGTGGAGGGGCGGGTTTCCAGGCGAAAAAGAAATCTGCAGGAAGAGAAGGAGAAGGCGGTCCGCTAAGTTCTACAAAGGACAATGAATTATTTACTCTTGAACACCAAAGACCAACGTTCCCGGGGGGGAAAGAGTGACCCCGGGAGGCTGTTTGGAGAGCACCCTTTCAGCAGAACAGGCAGGTCGGATCCTCCTTGGCCTATGGGGGAAAAAGCCTAAATCCTTGACGCCGCGAAGTTGACAGGACGCTTCGAAGCTAAAGGTCTTAAGGTTTTGGTCTTCCCACCCAAAACTCAGGAAAGTTCCACCGTTGGAAATTCCAAAAGGCAGAAGAAGGACCTTAAAGAAAACACGTTCTTAGGAAAAGCAAAAGCGGGCGGGCTCAGGGGAATCGAATCGGGGATCGTCGCCAGGCTAGCCTAAAGAGGATCCGGGAGACCTACGCATGGTGCGGCGGTAGGAGACCACCGTGATCGGGTGGGCCGCGGAGGGGAAACACGCCTCGAAAAAGGACTAATCCCGGAGACGACTCGACCAGAGAGTGGGGGGGAAAAAAGAAGATGGCCGTCGCAGTTCCTCCAAGGGCCGAGGGGAGGCTGCCCCGCGAAGAGGGCGCAGCTTCTAAGGGAGTTCCCGTAACAACAAGGGGAGGGGCCCCAGTGCCCGTGCGCAAAAAAAGAACGACAGCGAAAACCGTCAATCGCGGGGGGGCCAGGCCGAGCAAGGACTCGGAGGGTCGGCATCGGCTTCTCTCTTTCACGCCGGCGGAGGAGGGATGGGAATACTTAAACTGGCAGGAAAAAAAAACAACGAGTGAGGCTAAAAAAGGGAAAGGCGATATTGGAGATAGAAGCTCCACGGCGTAACCGACGGGAACGAGAAAAACCGCTGCCTAGGGCGCTAGCCAAGCGTTACCCCGCCCCGAACGCCTCTAGGGAAGGAGACCACAAGCCGGTCCCCTGTGGAATGTCCCCGCGTTGGAAGGTGACCGACGTGGAAAAAACAGGGGAACCATGGACGCCGGGTTGGGGGAAGGCATAGGGGACGGAGGAACGCAGAAAGCACGTCTGGATGACAGGGGACGTAAGAGGAGGGACGGCAAGTTCGACGAAGGAGGGAAACGAGGAAGTGCGACACGGAGAGCCGCCAACACGGATGCGGAAAAACCGTAAATTCCCGCCCATACGGCGAGGGGAACGAAACGCAGATGACGCTCCCGGGGACACCATGGTGGAGGAAAAGAAAAAGTAAATTGAGATACAGGGCGGATATATAAGGTAAGAGGACAAAGGGCATGGGTGGAAAAGCGCGGGGGAGAAGACCCGTCCGAGAGGGCTCCAGACTAGGACAAAGGGGGGGTCAAAGACGGGGGCACGACTTCCGGGGGGGGAAGGGGAAGGGGTACTTCGAACCGGCGGACACGGAGGTAGGCAGAAGCCACCGTCAGTCTGAGGTCGACGACAGTGCTGACCAAGGCGAACAATAGCCGCCAGCGGTCCACAGGTGGTTACGTTCAAAGGAAAGGGACGTTAGGAAAGGGGGGTCCAGAAAAAGTACTCCGAACGAGAGCGTCGCCGGAACGACAGCGGGTCGTCTCGGAAGAAGCCCAAGTGGGACAGCCGGGCTCTTCCATTGGGGATCGATGGATGTGGTGTGCGCGTTGTGTCAATGACCCTCGCCTGGCGGGAAACGGAGCCGCGGGAGCACGGATTTGAAGGGGAAGAAGCGGACGACAAGGTACAGCCGGAGGCGGAAGCACCGTCGGAGGGGAACACAGCAAATGGAGGCCGGGACAGGCCGAGGAGACCGCCTTCGGGGAACACGGTTCAGACGGGAAAAACAAGGTGCGGGGATGGGCGGCAAGCTCCGTCGATGTCTGTTGAACCAGAAATCCGGGGCGGGAGCTTGGAAGAAAAATTAAAGAAAGGTCAAATCCTTGCCGGGCTGGCCGGACCGGGGCACTCGCCCAGGAAAAGAAGAATCTAAAATCTAGATTAGGTGAACCATTGAGATCTTGCTCTGGGCTGACCGGGCTGGCGACCAAGGGTAGAAGAATGTAATCTGGCATTCAGTCTGCGGTTGGCGCAACCTCCCAAAGGGAGGCCTCGGGCACTACCAACGGCGATCCCCGCTCCGGGGCACGAGAGCTCGCTAATGGGTGGAAAATCTTTAAGAGAGAATTCCTGGGGCAGCATATTGATGGGGAAGGGAGCCACAGGAGCCGGTGAACCGATAGTTATTGGAAAGAGGTCGATTGACTCGGGAATCAAAAACCCTCATTAGGGGGGAAGGAACCAGGGGCAAGGAGGTCGTCTTAACTGGCAAAAGCAAGAATGAAAGAAAGGCTACGGAACGAATATTACTGGAGTACGAACTAACCGATCAGTCGTCTTGAACCAAAACACATTTGTAAAATACAGGGAAAGCATCCAGTTGGACTTGGGCGGAATAAGAGCCAGGGAACTATGGGCTCTCAGCCCAGGGGAGGTAAAAAAAAAAAAAAAAAAAAGCCTTCCGGAGAAGGGCCTTCAACCGGTGCGAGGGTCACGCTGACGTCCACCATTGTTCCCGATGGGGAAAGAACCGCGGCAAGGCGCTGTCAGGAAGGCATGCCGGAAGTAAGTAAAGCATTACAAAAAGTCAGGTACTAAAAGAAGGTCACTCTAGGTAAACCACATCAGCTACTAACCCAGGGGAAAAAAAGCCAAAATTGACTCTGACAAAAGGAGAGAGAGACAACCTGGGGGGGAAAAGAAAACTTGGAAAAGGGCGACAGGGAAAAGGAGTCAACAGACCACTGGGGATCGGGCAGACCAAAACCGTCGATTCCGCAAAAGAAAAAAAAAAAAGTGGCCGCCATACAAGCTGGGTCACTGGGGCCGTACGTAAAAAAACTAGACCAAGAAAAAAGGGTAGTCGTTCAATGGGAGGCTGGAGACTCAGGCCGGGACGGGGCCTGCTGTGCCCCAGTCCCCAACGGGGGCCTCAGCAGGTTAAGTCGGGAAGACAGCTAACCGGTTCGAGGGACGGCGTACGCTCAAAGTACTCCCAGGCGGGCCGGGGGAGGGACAGTCACTGTCTTGGGAGGACCTACCCAGGAAGGGGGGGGGGGGGTCTACACCTTCCTCCGGGTCAGCCGTAACTCAGGTCGAAAGAAGTCCAAGACGAAAAGAGTTCAGGGTCGCGCGGGGGGAAAACAGAAAGCAGTCTAAACACACCAAGGAGGGCTCTTAGTCCATATAAGACACCAAAAGACCATCAGTGGAAGGGGAAAAAAAACAGCAAACTCGATATAGGGAACGGTCCACTATCGTCTTGGTGGAGGGGAGGAAGCTACCCGGATTACCTTCGCCCATCGACTGTAAAGGTTGGGCCCTGGGGGCTAGGTAGATTAGTGGAGAAGAAACAGTAGCCAAAAATGAAAGGGGAACCTAAAGAACGAAGTTCCGGGAAGGGACCAGGAATAGAGTTGTTTCATACGGAATGAACTCGGGTTCTAAACAGTCGCCTTTACTTTCTCGCTGCAAGTAAAAACTGGACTTTGACCCAAAGGAAGAAACTTGATCCAAAACTTTAGGGGAGCTCCACTGCCATAATATACCTACTTAAAACGCCGGATGTGGGGGGTCAGGGGTCAATCTGTCCTAAGGTCTTGGGACCTCGGGGAGCCCGACCGACCCGACGGAAAAAGAAGTCGGAAGGGACCCCTAGATCGAAACGAGGAACACTTTCTCCTGCCAAAGGACAAATCTCGAGGCACACTCTATGCGGGAAAAGGGGGAAGTCCTCCGGAGGAAAGGTACCCGGAAGCGTACCAAACTCCCCCAACATGCTCTCCTCTAAACTGTCCGGAGCCGTGAGAGTCGAAATCCTGAGGAAGGGCCACGAATCACGACTGACCTGAAAAAACCTAGTTAAAAAAAGAGGAAGTTGCACCCCCCCCAACTCGTAAAGCCGGTCCCGGGTGGATTACCAACCCGAAAAAGAAAATTGTGTGGAATGGGGTAGACTAGGGAGAAAGTCATTCGAGGAACAGACTTCGACGTTGTCCTAAAGAACAATTGAAATAAAAAAGTACAAGAAAAATCCTAAACAGGACCCCGTGCTGACTGCGTCAAAGGCGCGAAGGTGGAGGGTCGGCGTCAACTGGTCAATTTAAAGACCCATCAACCTGCGACCCGAACCTATTCTCCGCACCTAAGGATGCATGATAGCCAATCTAGGGAGCCGGGCAACCGGGGAAGACCCATCTGTCCCCGTGGGTCGACCTACTCAGGGGGCTGTCGCCAAGGCACGTGAAGAAACGTGGGCCTCATGGAGGAAGTTCAGAAAGAAACAATCGCGCCCACCAAGACACCCGCAGAGGGGGGGGTGAACCCCCTAGCGATTCCCGGGAAACATCTTCTCGTAGTCGAACAAGCAAGGTAGAGGTCTCGGCAGGAAGTACACGTCGGGGAAGGGGGGGGGACTGCTCCTGGTACAGTAAAGATAAAAAATGGCAGTTTTGTCCCAACATTGAAGAAGGCTGAAGGCTCAGAAACGAGGCAGGACAACCCGGTTCGTTGCGGGCGAAAAAGCACGGGCGTCGCTCCAGCGCGGGTGAAGGTAAATCGCCTGACAGAGTTTCGCGCTTGAGAGGGAAATCGCGCCATCTCGACTGGGCAGCTAAAAACGGGAGGGGGAAGAAGGACGTGGGGAGTAGGAACTCGAGCGGCGGCGTAGAATCCGAGCAAGGCACAACCTGGAAGGCCGTGCGAAAAAAAAGGTCGGGGAAACCGCAAGACCGCGGACGTATGTGTGGCTGATCGTTTGGGCCCAAGACGGTCACCTGGGGTGGAAAAACTGTAAAGGGGTAGATGTGCGGGACCCAGGGGAAAGTCGAAACGTAGGGGCCATGAAAAAACAAAATCCTACCTACAGGTGGCGAAGGAGAAGAAAAGGGGAGCGAGGAAAACCGATCGAGCAGGGCTGGGGGAAAAGCGTATGGCCGACGCTGGAGGGAGAGGAATTGTGCGAAGGCCTAATGGAAAAAGCCATTCAATCAGCACGACTGGGTTAGGAAAAGATCTTTTCAGGCTACGCCTTCCTTTTGACGAACCCCGCGTGAGGAAGTAGATCAGCGCGAGGACAAAGTTGCAGTAAGAGTCTCGTCTTAATTGAGGGAAGGGGGGCCGCTGCTTACAACCACCGTACCGGGGTCAAACATCGGCCGGACTGAAAGTGGCAGGAATATCAGTCGGTCGCGCGGAACTAAGGAGGAAAGCGGGCGTGCAATTCCGATGCATCAAACATCGATTTCAGAAAAGACTGCAAGGCGCCGAATTAACAAGCGCACCAAATGTGTAGGACGGGGGTCATCACCAGTTCACAGGGGGACCGGAAGTGGGGTTGTTGGAAAAAAAAGACCGACAAATTCAAGGAAGGGGAGGGGGCAAGCCGGGCGATTACCTCATGACGAGGAGGGTGAGAAACTTCTAGCACAGCAGAGCTGATTGGGCGAGGTTGGGTCGGAAAGTCAAGAACGGGGAGTCCTCGTATGCATCCTCAGAGATGGAAAAACGACAGGGATACCTTCGCCATGCAGGAAAAGACCGGTAAGAAGCGAGAATAAAACGACTGGAAACGACGAACCGAGTCCATGAAAAGAAGGATGGCCCATCCTATCAACTGAGTGGAGTAAGGTCCGTCTAGGGCCAGAACCGGGTTGCGTGTCGTTGAAAGAGAAAAACTTTCCCGTTGAGCCGGCAAAAAAAACTCTTGGTCACGAAACAGGTGGTGAGAAAGGAGCGGCAGATTGCCGCCCGCAAACCTAAGAGGAACGCGAGAGCCTCCGCCAGTCCCGTCTTTGGAAAAACGGGGCAAAATTTTGCGGTGAGATCTGGGGCCAGGGGGGGGGAAAAGGGGCTGACCGGGGAGAAGTCGAAAGGGCGGGTTGGAACCCAAGGCTCCCTGAAGTAAAAGGCGCTCTGGGACAACAGTTATGGAAGAGGAACCCAGCCACCAAAAAGCCTCTGGGACCAAATATATCGAGAGAGGGGGGCGTGGGCGGAAATCTTCAGGGTCCTGGGAACAGTTTGGGGGTTGTGGGGGGGGGGGGGGGGGGTCAGAAAAGGAAAGAAGGTGTATTAGACAAGTCTTGGGAGGAAGGAGGACCTGGAGAACCTAAGGGTTCGGGCGTGAGGAAGCCCCCCGTCAGTTTAAGATGGGAAGTGGTAATCAAAACAAAAAAAACGGGGGGTAGGGACCGGGGTAAGAGGGAGAAGGACTCGAAGTAAACTTGAAGAAGACCGGTACATGGCTAACGACACCTCTGTTACTCCAAAAGAGGTTCCAACGAGGGTAATCAAGAGGTGAAACGGGCGAAAAGGAATAGGGTACCCAGAAGAGGAAAAAGAAAACCTGCCACCGACGTAGCCAGGACACAGGGTGCGGTCACTGTTACGGGTCACACGGCAGTACCGTAAAATCCGCGGCAAGCGGACGGAGAAGAGGGAAGCTGTGGGGGACGAGGGGGGAACCCGAAAAAAATTGGAGAAAAAAGGAACCGCATGTCGGGGTAGAAAGCAGTCTTCGGCACGAACCGAAACCAAAAGTATCAAGACTAAAACGAGGGAATTAGGAAGAAAAAAAAAGAAAAAGACGGGGAAAGAGGGAGGTCGTCCAACAAGAACTTTCCAAAGGGAGCAGTGCGGAAAAAACCCACTACGTGGGTCAAGAGCTGTTCCGAAAAACACTCGGCCTCGAAACCAAACAGCCGCAGGGGAGCGAGAATAAGGGGCACTGGGAAGCCGGAACAAGCCGACCCTGAAAAACCCTGAGGTCGGGAAGGCCGTGGGGTTGGCACTGCTAACTTGGCTCCGTTCGTGGCCAGGGAAAAAAAAGAGGAGGAACACTGGTAAAAGGAAAACCGGTTTATAAAGAATTTATAATCCTTTGAATTGGGACCTTCAGGTACTTCTACTGACAAGAATTCAAAAAAACTCTCGAAGGTTCGTACTACGGAAAAAGCGACTGGAGAACCTCCCTAAAACGAGGGGGAACCCTTAGTCGGATCTCCATCAATCAAGAAAAGGGAGATATGGGGTGATAAATGTGGGATGGGGGGGGGGGATAAAGATTTAGGGGGAGTGAATTTTGTCCCAAACCGGAGCCGCCACTCCGAGATCACACCCAACCTCAGACTGTCTTACCTAAATGAACCAGTAAAAAAGGTGTTTGGGCGAGGAGCAGAGGAAACGATATTCGGCCCTACGGTCAACGCGGTTGGGTGCAAGGTTGTCGTAAACCCAAAGGGCTTGCACCATAACGCCGTCATGCTAAAATGGGAGAGTCCAATAGAAAGGGGGGTCGCGGAGAGTCCGGGAAAAAAGCCGACCATCTAGGGGAAGACGAAGCCGGTACGGCATTCTCGGTGTTTCGTCGGGGCCGAGTTCCAACGCAGGGCATAATCATGGGCAGGGAGAAGGGAGGTCCTCAAGCACATGTAGGTAAAGGGGGAAAGTCGCAGGGAGGAAGGGTCAAGGGACGACACGACATCGCTTCGGGAGGCCGAACCGCTAAAGGGGAGGACGCCTATGGGGTTCAGGACGAAAAAAAGGCCTACGGGTGTCCTCTGGCCGACACCAAAAATTTCACTGGGCTCCGCCCCGAGGGTGCTCGACATGTAAACGGGAGAAGTAGACGGCGGGCGGAAGGAGCAGCGCCCTCGGGAGCATTAATCCCTCTTTATCGCCGACTAATAGCAAACTGGGCCCGGCGCGGAGTAAGGTACCATCCTAAAAGAAAGGTCCTCGGAGGAAAAGAAGCGGGGGCTCCCCTCCGGCTCTGAAGGCAGGAAGGCCACCAAAAAGAAGGTGCGAGGAAGGCGGAGGTACTTCCTTGGAACCCTTCCCACTCAGGCCCGTCACCGAAGGGGGTATGACATTAAAAAGAACCCTTGGGGTGTCAATGTGGAGGACAGAGGGCGATCCTCACTTGACGGTTGTCATCGCAATTCCGGGGAAGGACGTGTAACGCAGGTACGCAAGACCGGAAGGGTAAGACCTGGGGAAGCTTCGTCCTCGAGGTAAAAGGGGTCGGGGTTTTTGTCAAATCTCCAATAGGAGGGTGGTCCCCCTGTTCAAAAACAAAAGAAGAGCAGGTCGGGGCCCCTGGCGCTGGTAGACCAGATCACATCGGTGGGAGTCGGCAAAAAAAGACTCGAAGCCCTGAGCCAGGTTCCTGGGAAAAGAGAACAAGTATGATCAACAAGGGAGGGCGTGTGGGCCAGCTGCGGGGGGCACGACCCAAATAGGGGGGGAAAAAAAAGACTATGAAAGAGCTCCCCCGAAAGGGAAGACGATCCCAGAGGAAATCAGAGAAAGTTTTGCCACCAGAGCGAGCCGTGTAATCTTCTCGGGACGACGAAAAATCAAGAAAGGGCTGGGGAAGAAAGGCAAAAAAGAAGAAGTCGGAAAAGTCGTATAGGGGAGAGTCACCTGAGGGTCACAAACCGTTCGAATACAACGCTTAAAGGGGGGGTGGGAAAAATCCGCGGGAAAAGACGCTGAAAACCCGGCAGACACGTTCATAAGGGTTTTCTAAAAACGCCAACTGGAAATTACGGCACCGCTTTTCTGGTCATCGCATCTTCTTCTACCGCAGGGGTGGAGCTGGAATGACAACGGTCGCTGGCGACTCTAAAACAGGGGGAGGGAAAAAAGAGGGCGATTTTAGAGAATTTTTCCCCGCGAGGATAGAATTAAGTAGAAGTACAAAAAAAAAGAAAGGGAGCCGCTAAAGAAAAGGAGAGAAAGAAGGGCGGGTACGCAAAAAAAACGAACCGGGGGCAGGGCTAGAGGCTGCGCTCAAAGAAGGTGTGGGGGAACCCTGTCCCCTCTGGGTAGAGGGCGACGTGTGCACCGCGAAGGTTTGTCGTCAGGGCGTTGGGAGAAAATCAAAAAAACCTGGACCGTGGAGTAGTAAAGAGAGACGAGAGGGGGACAATCGAGGGAGGGGGGGGAAACATCAACGAGAGGTGCGGAGGGAGGCTATAATAGTCTACTCGTTCGGTGCTATGGAAGACAACTCCGTAGTCCCCCCCCAAATACTGGGAAAAGACCAGATCCCGACACAGGGAGAAAACGAAAAGATGTTCAGTGTAGCGCAAAACGTACCGACGCATTTTGAGGATGGCCATAGTCCTAAGTTCTTAGATTATAGTAGGCGGTATGATGGAGGGACCGGACCATTCCGCTATAAGCCACCAAGAATCCGAAGAAGGATTCTAAGGAAGAATAATTCCAAAAAAGACTACTTCTTTTTGGGCGCGTTTCAGTCGACCTTCTTAAATTAGGAGGGGGTCAGTGAAATAAGGAGCCATTCGAGGGGGGGGGGAATCGACTTGGGGGACATTCCGACAACCCTCCCACCCCATTTTATGGTACAGAAATCACCACGTTCAGAATGGACGGTTGTTCTATTGAAAAACCGTCCTCCGAAAGACGGTCAGTGAAGGAAGGAGGACAAGGAGGGAAAAGGAGAGGATCCCGCGAGGGGGGGAGAAAAGGGATCACCGGATTTCCCAGGAGTATCGATGAAGTTGTTGGTGGCTTTTGTTCCTTCATGGAACACAGCCTGGACTCAGGAAGAGCAGGACGGAGAAGAGGTATGCAGAGAAAGAAACATGAGAAGAAGGGGTAGCCAAAACCGAGCAAATGCCAGCACCGTCATAGCGGACTTCGCCCACACGGGAAAGTGGATATTCCGAATTGGCTGAAGGACCGCTTAGGAGTGGTCAGAAAAAAGAGGTCGATTTTTTCCAAATTTACTGGGGACGGAAGGGCAGGGGAAGACCCCGGGAGAATCAGTTGGGAAGGAGAGAGTTGCCGGTGAGCAAGGAATCAAAACGTCATTTTGACGCCCTTTCTCTGTGACAGGCACTAACATACAGAGATTCAAGTCCCAAAAGGACAATTCGTTGACCAGGGGGCCGGTACTGCCAGAAGGAACGTAAGCCTTACTCGAGAAAAAAGAAAATTGAGGACCACGAAACGCTCCATACCTTAGACTGTCACCTCCTCCCTAGCCGAAGGAAAAAGATCCACCAAGGAAAAATCTGAAAGGGGGGAAATGCGACTGGGAAAAAGAGAGTTGGAGGAGGGGTATAGAAGAGGCAGGGAAAAGTGGAAACTATCAAGGTGGTGTATGATGACTCATTCTAGTGAGGCGTCCCCCCTTCCCTCCTTTAATCTGTGGAGCAAGGAATTCAAGCTGAGGGAGGGATGAGAAAAAGGAACCGATCGGGTATCCCCTGGGCGTAGATGAGCCACGATGAAGGGGAACGTCCGTGGCCGATCTCTTACTCTACTACAATAAGTGAGAGAAAGACAGTTATTGCCCAAAATAAAACGTGAAGGCCACCGAGGAGGAGGGGACTGCTGGGGAGGGAAGCCGAATCCTATTGATCCTAACAACTGCCCAAAAAGACACTAGAAAAGAGGACATCAACATGTGTTATAGCTTGGGGAGGGCCAATGGACAGGAGTATCTGGCCCTTGCTTCGGTTGCGTGCATTCCGAGGCCGGGTTAACATCACCTGACAACCGGAAGTGTAGTTGGAGAACTTAAAAAAAAAGGGAAAAGGAGAAAGGGGTACGCAGGTCGTCGGCAGAAAAAAACCAAATCGCTCAACAAGGAGTAGTGGATGAAAATAGAGATCAACAGTTCCCTTGTCTTTCTGTACCCGCCGGGGCAAAACCAAGGGGACGCGCGGGAGGGGTCATTCGTAAAAAGAAAGAAAAACCAGTTCGCTGTCCCGTCCGACCACGGCGAATCACATTCCGCCAAGAAAACAAAAGCCCGAAGAGAAAATCTTAAGCCGGGGGGAACAAGTAAACCCCTGGGTGGGGAAGCTTGCTGCGGATCGGGCCTGCCGTGGTTCTGTCTGAACTGTAGTATGGGAACGAAAAAAAGTGACTTTTTCAAAGGGAAAAGTAACGAAAAAAAAGGGGGGAAGTTAAAAGTTTGTAAAGAAGTCCATGCTTGAGCACCTTGAGGATTCGTCGTCGAGTGCAAACTCAGGAACATTCGCAGGAAAGAAAGGGAGAGTCACGAATCCGATTACCAGAGTTCAAAAGAGGGGGGTAGTCACAAACGACTCGGGGGGAATCACACCGTCCAGAAAAGATCTCCACATTCCGAAAATTATCACTTTGTGCCGAAGGAAAAAAAAAAAAAAAAGCCCGAGGAAACCGGGACTCAACAACAGGTAGAGGGAACTTGTCCCTGACCCGGAAAACTCAGACGTTGTTAGGGACGCAAACGCCAAAGACAACATGACGGAATATAGCTAGGCACTATAAAAGCCGTGGGGAGAGGGAATCTTGGGAGTCGTTGCGCCAGAGAGAACGCTCATGAAAAGGCCGGGTGGGAGGCGCAACAGGAAAGGGAGTAATTCCTTATCATGTAAGATCGCCCCTAAAAATTTTCACCGAGGACTACTTCCGTTAGTGAGCTAGCTAGGGAGAGTAGGGCACCGAGGTACAAGGTCTGCCCAAAAGAGGGGGAAGGTAATGTGACGGGTCGGGGAGGATTTAAATATTTTCTTGCCCAACCGGGAACCAGTAGTCGAACGAACTTTCCGTCAACTACAGGTGAGAAGGCATGCTTACCGAACCCTCACGCCGGTTGGCTACTGACAGAAGTCAAAAGGGAGGGCAAAGCCAGAGGGAAAGGGCATAGGCCGCAACGTCAGGAAAGAACGATCGGGATCGACGTGCAAAAAATTCTTCGGCTCCTGCCTGGCGACCCTTTCCGTGACTAATTGCGGCAAAGCGAGGAGAGGGGGAAATCCGCGGAAAGAAAGCAGAGATCGGCACCCCACCTCTGTTCAATACGTACCAGAAGACACCACAAGCTCTATTCTAAGAGGCAAAAGGGTGCGCAGTAAGCGCGTCATGAGAAAAAAAGAAAATGAAAACCTAGAAAAGAAGGACGGGTCCTCTAGTCCTTTTAGGTGACGGGGGGGGAAAGAACTATCCAAGCGACCGAAACAGGAAATTATGAAAACCTCAAACCGGGGGGGTGGAAAGGTTGTCCTGAAATCGCCATGTTCTCACCAGGAGTCTATCAAAAGAAAATAGGAAGGGGGCAAAGAGGAAAATCAAAGTTGAAAACGGTTAAAAAAGGAAAGAACGCGAAAGACCCGACGGGAAAAAAACGAAAGAAGGAGTAGAAGGAGGCAACGGCAGAGGGGCGGACGGTAGGACCCGCCGTGGTCCACGTGGGGCCATGCCCATCCTCCTTCGACCAAGGAGAACCGACCTTCAGGACTGATAAGGTCGGGGAAAAGGAAAGGGAGAGGATATTCGCAAAATGCGATCGGAATGGGGGAGGAAGAGTCGCCCATCAGCAAGCACGCCCCTTACGTCAGGACCTACTCGGTTCAAATCTTCTCCCCCGAGCGGCGGGGGACAAAGCGGGGGGGCCAGGGAAAGGAAGGAAGGGCACGGAGAAAATAGAGCTAGAAGAACCCAATCCTACTCCCTCGTAAACCGGAAAGGTGAGTTGGAAAAAAGAGAAAAAAGAAGGAAAGAATTTCGATCGGAAAGACTCAATTTCCATGAAAGGGGGGAGTGTCAGAGTGGCAACGGGCTGAAGGCGAAACTGCGTCATCAGACTCTCCTCCCTTCCCCTCGGGAACAACAGGGGGGTCAACCAAAAGGAAACTGGCCGGCTAGAAAAAAAGAGCTGCCGTTTCTTCGGTGCTAACGGACGGGAAGGGACGCCCAGGACGGAGAAAGGGAGGGGTCAGAAGAGAGGCTATAACCTCACTATTTTATCTGTTTTAAAAACGATACGGCCAGACAAAATTCGAATCAAGAACACGGGGGTATATATATTAATACTATGGAAGGAGTTCTCCGCTCGAAGAAAGCGTAGAAAGATGGGGAAGAGAAAAGACCCTATGTAAAATGAGAAATTCATTTCTTCTCCCCCGCCCTAACCGAGTTGAGAAGGGGTCGCCATGTTCAAGAGGGGGCAATCATCAGAAGGAAAAAATTGGTCAACAATGTAACATCTGGGAAAACGTGTGACTAAAGTGGGTTCCAGAAGGAAAACGTTGTCCTACCCTTGCCCAGAGAGAAACAGCAAAAGAAAAAAAAAGGAAACAAAAAGGGGAACTGGGTGGCGGGAACGACGGTGAGAGAAAGGGGAAAACTCAGCTGGCGAGGTAGGGGAAAATTAGGGTCGAAGGGAGGCATAGTGGGGACTTTTGGGATACCCTCTAGTCCCCCGAAAAGTGCGACGAAGTCGCGAAAAGGTAGGTAAAAAAAGGGGGTTCAGGGGGGTGACACGAACCGGCGATCGAGAGGGGGGGGCTAAGATGCATCGAAAAGGCCTACGACCGTTCCTATACGTCCAAAAGCGGAGGGACATGGGCGAACAGGTGAATGGTAAGGGGGACTAAACAGAGTAAACCGGAGAGCTCCGACGAGAAATCACGTTCGTCAAGTCGTTTTTCGAGAAAGCGGACCGATAAGTACGCGGTCCGGAGACCAAAGGCGGCTGATGTAGTTTGCTGAAGAAAAAAATCGTCCCACCCATTATTAGGGAGGGGGGGGACCATCACGAAGGGGACAGTTACAAGGGGAAAGGGACTCATTACCACGCGGTCCTTCGTCGCCGGCTCCGCTTTCTTCTAAATGACAAAGCAAGAGGTCGCGCAACAAAAGGAAGTAAGCAGGGGGAAGGGAGGGCGATTGTGGGTACTAAGGGAAGGGGAAAACTCCTTAAGGTTCCGATCTCCTTCTAGGTATAAGAGGGGATTTCAAAAAAGATATTGCAAAAGGAAAAAAAAAAATAGGCCAGAGGAAGGAAAAAAATTCACACCGTGCTAACACTATCTCTGGGCTCCCCCAAAATGCGAGAGAGGGATTCCGAGGCCAGGCCCTCGGGAAAGGAAGAATAAGTAGTAGAATTCGTTTAGAAAAACACCTAGAGCGGTTAGAGGTCGTCAACTGACTTCTCACTGGTACTAGTTTAAGAAAAAAAGGGACTCAGAAGTTGAAGCAGGGCCAGTTGCCCTGGAGAACCGCAGCGCCTGCAGCAGTTGGCTCCTTGGGAGCGTGAAGAGGGAAAACGAAACGAAAGAGAGGGGGGAGAGGAAAGGACTCGGCAAGTCGGGGGGGCCCAGAAGGTAGCCTGATCTGCCACGCTCGGCGACCCCTATTAGAGGGCATGACCCAGAGGCTCAAAAAAGGGAGGGCGAGGCTCAACGCCTAACCTGGAGGGAAGCCCGCCCATCAGCCAGGAGTGGAAAATAGCAGATATCTCGTCGAAGCGCAGTCGGTGAAAAAAAAAAGAGGGGGGGGAAGGCCGTTCCTGGACAGTCATCCGAGGGGACTGTTGGAGGGGGGTAAAAAAAAAAAAGTTATAGTTGAGTGGGACGTTACCCAAATTAATCTTGTCAGTAAGCTAGGGTCAGGGTACGGCTGGTGGGTACTGGAGTCCAAAACGGTTCGTTTTTGGAAAACACTTGGTACTTTACTTCTACTTCACTCGACCTTAAAGTCACGTTTGGCCGGGGGCAAAACCTGGAAGGCAGCTTGCCCCTCTTTTTTACAAATGGATTTCCCTCGTTACTCTCAAAAAGGTGACGGGACGGAAAAGAATGCGCAGTGAAGAGGTAAACCAACGGACACTAAAAAAAGAAAAATTAGCAAGTCGCGTGTGCAAGTTACGCTTCCCCCATTCTTTGAGAAGGAGTAAAGAAGGGCGGCAGGAGCGGTGCGTGGCCGGGGAGGAAAAATGTGGTGGAAAAAAGAAAGAACGAAAAACCAGGGGGGAGGGGACAAATTAACGTTTCGGAGGGGAACGTTACTTACCCAAACTTCTACTAACTCAGCCCAGAGACAATGGTGAATCAAAAACTGGGAAGGGAAAGGAAAGTAGAAACAGGCACGGAAGAGAAGGAAAAACGATACACGTTACTCCGACATTCGTTGCGTCGCCAGACTAAACTACGGTCGGGTTCATCTGAAGAGCGGGAAAAAAAAGCAGACGAAAGCAGGCCGGGACAAGGAAAATAAAACAAGCCTGGGAGGAAGACCTAAAATGGTCAAACACCCAGCGGCAAGCGGCATTCCTGAGCGAGTAAGCCGGGGGGTAAAAAGGAAGGCTGGATGAATAACTATAGGGAAAGTCTTCAAGAAAGGACGCTGGGGACGCATCCAGAGAAAGGAGGTGGTAACCGATGTGCCGGTCAAGCCATGCAATCGAACTACCCTTCTAAGAGGAACGAGAGAAAACGGACGTCGCCGGAAGAGGAGGGACCAGAAAAGGAACTCGGATGGGGACTTAAATAAAGGAGAGTTGGAAGGGAACCCTTCCTCCCGGGTCAGCCGAGACGAATTCTTCCACAGCCAAGGGCAGTGGTCCTCCGTGCAATAAAAAAGAGACGCCGACAAAAAAAAACCGAGGAAGCTGAGGAAAAAAGAACTACCTAGGAAATTGTTTATACGCCCGAACAAAAACTGGAAGAGATGGCCGAAGGTCCCTAAGGGATTGGGGGGGGAAGGCGTTGGACCAAGACGCGTGGCGAAAAAAAGAGGTAAGTAGTGGAAGTCAATCTTTGACGAGGGCAAGATAACGATTAGGGAGAAGAGAGGAAAGGGTCAAAGAGAAAAAACCGCTACCCGAAAAATTGGCACCGAATAAAAAAACGATAAGCCCGGGACGTTCAAGACGAGTGTCGGTAGTAAAAGGGGCAAGGGCGGCCAGCAAGCTGCAAGGAGAGGGGGGACGGTCAAAGCCAGGCGACTGCGATTTGGAATGACCTAGGCGTTTCAGCGAAAAATTCTAAAATACAGTCCACGACGACAACAGGAGACTAGATACCGCGAATCCTGATTTTTACTGCCCCCCTTCGCCATCCTTCTGGTCAAAAAGAAAGAGGGGGAAGGACGCCGGAAGAAAGTAGGGTCTCCAGGAGGGGGCGACGTCCACAGAGGGAGCAGGGTACTGTTGTGGGCTTCAAAAACCTGTTCGACTTCTAGAATCGATGGAGAGCGGGATCCCAGCCAGGATATACCGCCCTCCGAAGAAGAGTACCGGAATAACGGAAACTGCCTACACACATGCTCGAGCCTCTAAATTCTCGTGACAGGGAAAACCACTAGGAGCGACCAAGAGGGGGAGGAAAGAAATCCGCGGCCGGAGCTCCCTAGAAACCAGCGCCTGCTAGTCTTGAAAAATCTCCAACCCCCTTTCACGGAGAAGGTTGAGGGACAAAACCAAAGAACCACCAAAGGGGGGGGAACTGGGGTCAATCGCCCAGGTTAAAAAGAAAAGCGATCCGCAAACTTCGACGGTGGCGGAGACACATCCGTTACTAAAACGGGTGCGCCGTACGAGACAGCCGGAGAAGCCCACCAAACGAACTAAAAAATCAGGGAATGAGCGGGCCTTGTTCTGGAGCTTTTGTTAAGCGCAGGAAGGAACACCTGTGCCAACCAGTGCGAAAGGGGAAAACAAAGAACTATCATCCGCCTGCCTGGGAATTATAACGCCATAAGGCAAATCCGTGAGAGAAAGGAAGGCTACGAAGTATCAAGAAAATGACACGAAGTCAAGACTGGGAACACCGTGCAGTTGGGGTTTCCGTCCCCATTGCTGGGCAGTACAAGCCCAGCAAGTCGTAGAAGAGGAAGCCCCCCCTCAGACCCAAACCGAAAATCAGATCTTCCATTCCCATCCTGGAGGACCATGAGCTCTAATCGAATCACAGAAAAACAAGTCCGGCGACGAGCATTGCCAAAGAAAAGGAACAGTGCTTCATCGAACGGAAGTTCTTTCACACCTCTTACAAAAAGGGTACGGGGAACACAGTTGACCGGCGAGGGGCACTCGGCGAAAGACTGGAGAAGAAAGAGGGTACTGGGCATTTTCTAACTCACTGCGGTATCGCGTCGCTCTCATCTGGGACCTAGGAATCACCGGCTTCTAGCCGCCCGAGGGGGGAGACTAAATCTCAAAGGGATATCTAAACTCCAAAAACGGAGGAAGGGGGAAAAAATAATGCTCGACGATGGCGAATAAAAGGAACCAGCTCTGCGAGAGAAAAAAGAGTCGAGACAAACCCGCGGGAAAAGAGGACGAAGTAACTACCAGGAGTGAGAACAACGAACGGTCTATGAAGTGCCGGGCTGGAGGAGTGGGGGCCTAAGGAGGGGGAGGTGGTTAAGTGTCCTCTTAAGGGCCACTTGTGAGACCGCAAGAGGAAGAGAAGGAACGTTGTCGATCGGGTCGGGGGGGGAAAGGACGATCCAGCAAGAACCTCCTTGGAAGAAAAAAAGAAAGCTACGTGTCATCTTCTCGAGGATACCTATCTGCTGGTCGAGGTTCTCTTTCGGGAGGTACGGAGGATCAAAGAGTGGCACGAATAGTGAGGGAATTGGGACTCCAGAGAGGAGCACGACAGGTAGACTACTGATCGACCCATACTCGTAGTCCTTACCTTAAGAGGTTCTGGTCGGAAGAGGGAGAAGAGAGAACACAGCTGCGTGAGGGGGGAGAAAAGGTTAAAAGATAGAAAAGAGATCACAGGAGAGAGAGTCTCTCAGTGACGCAGTTTCTGGAGACCCATTTGGACCCTTTTGAGCGAAACCAAAAAACCGGCTAGACCACGGCGCCAACGCAGAGGACTGAAGGTACGAAGCGAGGAGGGGCAGGGGGTCCGTCAGGACATACCTCGTAGGAGACGGTTGAAAGGTGCCTATCAGGCCATTCGTCCTACTTAAGGACTGAAAAAAGATAGAAGACCCAGCGGTCAAACAATGGGGGAGAGGAAAAAAAAAAAAAAACGGAAGGGTTCTGGCCAAGACGGCCGCCTAAAACTACTCGGACTGCCGGGGAAGGCGCCTCTAAATCAATGACCTCGAAGAAAAAGGGGCGGCGAAAAAAAGAAAGGAAATTCAGAGGAGGTTGGTTAAAAAAGGGGGGCCTGAAAAACAATCGCCGCCCGACTCAGATCCGGGTCGCAGAAAAATCAAGTGACGAATGAGAAACCGGCGGGAGAAAAGGGCACTGGAGCAGGAAGTTCAAAGTCAAAATCTCGACGGCGAACCCACGACTTTTCGCTATGCCCCATGTCTATTCCGCCGTATGAGAAAGGGATTGCGTCTGCGAGAGTGAGAGGACCAGGGAGGAAAGGGGGGTTAGGGAATACCCAGTCCGTAACTCTTTCGCAATGGGTTACAAAGGAAAAAAAGAACAGTGCAACAAAAACCCCTAGACACGGAAAGCCCTGCCGGTCTGTCCGAAACTGAGGAGAGAGGACTACGAAAGAGCATGCATAATAGCTTCCGTCCCTGCGCATTTCAAAAGGGGGAAGGGGCAAGGGAGCAGCGAATTGAATCGGGAGAAAAAAAAATCGTCGGGGATCAAAAAACAGCTGCTGCCAAACCGCGGCGCTTGGAGAACGAAGCCCCTTTGAGTTTGAGGAACCGACGAAAGAAGGGCGACACCAGCTCGACAGTAGGAGCAACGAAGCTGAGAGGGAAGGGTTGAGGCGTGGCTAAAGATCTGAAAGGCATGACGCATCGCGATCTGTGAAGGACGGTCGTCGTGCGGGCGGGCGTCCACATGCACGTAAAGTTCGGGCTGGGGAAAGACGAGGACGGCAAGAGGAGAGAAAAAAAAAGTTAAGGGGGGGCGTGGAAACAGCGGCGTCGAGGCCGACCACAGAGCGGAAAGTCAGGAAAAGAGCGCGTACTCGAACGGAAGCCGTCTCTAAAAATTTGAACGGACACAAAGTGAACAAACGATATGCCAAAAGAAAGGCGGGGAGAGAAAGGGCAGGACGGGGCTAAGGGTTGCGAAAACAAAAAAAAAAGCCCCTGCCCCGGGAAGACTCCTAGCACCGGGCTAGGTCGGCTTGGGACGGTCTTAACCAAGGGGGGGGTGAGACACACGCGGGCGGCAAAAAGGGAGGGGAAGGGTCAAAACCGAGGGGAGAGAAACAAGGGCCACAAAAGAGGAGGTGGAACTGAACCCCATGAGCGCGTAACGTTTATCGACCACGGGAGTACTCAAAAAGGCCCTGGGAATCGACAAATCAAAAAAACAGAGGGAGGAGAAGAGAATCAACAAAGGGGGGGGACAAAACGGGTCGTTCATGGACCGCTAACTTCCAAGACGGGGGAGGCAGTTCGTCAGACATGAAACTAAGGACGGGTCAGGTACTCTTTCAAAATACCGCATGCCGAAACGAAAAGCCCGCAGGAAAAACAGAGATAATACGCAAGAGGGGGGGTGGCCGTCGACTAACAAGGGGAACGAGCACCCTAAAGGAAGGTGCAGGTCAGGCCAGGCAGGGGGCGAAGGAAAGAGACGGCGGTTTGTAACTAACTTAGGGACCGCCTCCGGTGGAATCCAGTGAGGGTAAAAAGCAGGGCAAGAACAGAAGAGAAGTTCGGAGGAAGGGGGAGGAAATCCGCTACAACGTTACTCGAGACAAAGCGAAATCCGAACTAAGACCGGCGGAGTGTTCGGGCCCCCTCAGAGGGTGGCGGACCACAGAAGAAAGGGGCACACCGTAACTAAAAAACAAAAATCAGAAGAGAAAATCCGTTAACCGGCAAAATCGAAACGCCTGAACCAACCTCCTACCTCTGCGCCTCTTACAGGCTAGAGGTTTCGCCGGGAACACGATTGGAAGAAAGGGCGCGCCGGAAGGTATTCCAACTTTTTAGGCGGTTAATCACCTCGGGCGGTCGTTGCTAAGAGGACAGCGGGGTGCCGAGCAAAGAGGAGGAAAGGTCCATGAACAGATGGGGATCAAGGAAGTCAGATGATCATCTTCCGGCTCTACCCTTACAAAAGGGAAAAAAGGGAAAAACACGGACTGGATGGAGAGGCAGAAATTATGTGGAAACGGAAGCTAAGGGGAGCCTTCTTCAAACTGAACTGTCGCAGCCTACTAAAATGGAAAGGGACGTGCCCAGAAGAAGTGCGAGGAGTGACCCCTGAGTAAAAACTGCTGGGAAAAAGAGTCCGAACGGGGACCAGTACCTCTCTGAGCCGGGGGGTTTTCGAGGGGGGCAAACTTGAGGGACTGGCCCTGAAAAAGGGCCGACCGCCTCCCAGGTAAAAGTCGGTGCGCCTTTTCACGGTGGAACGGAATGCTCGAAGTGTCGAAAAAGAGGAAAATTGGCGAAACGTATGAAATAGGGAAGAGATTACCGCGAGGTATTCCCGGCCGTGGGTGAAGAAAAAAAAGACGAAGGACAAAAAATTAAGAGGGAATCGATGATGAAGAAGGTGGCTCTAAAGCCGCGCTTCATGAAGATGAATCATTCCCGCTTTTCTCGGGCTAAAGAGTGAAAAGAGTCCTTCGGAGGGGGCGTGGGAAACAACTCGGACCGGACAACAAGTAAAGGGGGGGGGGAAAACCGAGTTACCTCAAACCCTGTTGTACCCTGTATAAAAGAGGAAGCAACACAAAATGCAGTCGGAGAAAAAACTGACGACGGGGGGGAAGAAAGAGAAAACCGTGAACCGGCACGGAAGTTACGAAAGAAAAAAGAGACGACCTCCACCATACTTTTTAACAAGGAACTTCGGAAAGGGCTGTCCCGCGCGCGAGCGGGGGGGGGGTTCTTAGCAAATTCATTGGTCAAAAGCAGACAAATGGACATCCTCCTACAAAAAAGAAAGGACCGAGCAACTTTCTTATAACCTTGCTACGTCTCTGCGGGAGTTGGGTGACAATCGCCCCACCATCAGGTCGAGGAGGAAGAAACAGCTTTTGCTAGTCGACCGACGCATTGAATGAGAGTCGCCAGAGGGGAGGGTGAGGGGTTTGGCCTGGCGTTGGAGGGTGCAGGTCACTT
>Ga0179593_1412182_pt1 | contig 21932 bp, 21 predicted proteins | sample CZODoug2_1_08_16_FD_185931 | JGI IMG/M metagenome (GOLD analysis project Ga0179593, IMG submission 185931) | Vadose zone soil fungal communities from Angelo Coast Range Reserve, California, USA - CZODoug2_1_08_16fungal (PacBio error correction) | ecosystem: Environmental > Terrestrial > Soil >...
CAAAAGAAATCTACCTATGAAGGGGGAACGCGACGTAGCAAGGTGTGGAAGGAACAGAAAGGAGAGTATATGCTGTTCACGGGGGGAGGAAGAAAGTGGGAGAGAACCAAAATCTTCGGACCTGGGTTCCTACGAAACATCGGAACGAACCTGTGGAAAAAAACAGGGGAACAGAAGGACGTTAAGGTCATCCTAATAATTGCAATGCCGTCGGCGGATTGTTCTTACGGGAAAACGCGGGGATCACGAGAGAAAGAAAAAGTAATGTCCTAGGAAGGGCAGGATGAATTAAACCGGCAAAACAAAGTCGACTCCCTTACCCGAACATACTACGGTTCCAGCATCCCTTAAATTAAATGGGGGGAGGAGCTAGCCATCCGGAAGAACGGTAAGGTCAAGGGGGGTGAGACCTTCTCACCAGAACGCGCAACAGAGTTGGCATGCAGTATTTGACCTGTCTCTATAGAGGACTGTAGTAGGGAGGAAGGAGAGGCAAAATCCAAAGGGGAAAAGGCACAGATGGGAGACTGGGGGGTTCGACTCGGACACAAGACTTAAAACCAAGGATATTTGAAGCCAGCGGCATACGTGTTCCAAAAGCAAAGAGTGTAAGATGGAGATATCAGATGACAAAGGAGAAAGTCAGGGAAAAAGGAAATCGTCCCTTGTGCAGCAGTCAAGACACCAAGGACAAACGGAAATTCGCATAAGGATATCAAAGCAAGACCTAAAGCGAGTAACAGTAGAGTCTTGCGGAGGAAACAAATTGGGAAACGAAGTCTTGCCCTGGCCCGCAGAAGGGGGCGGTTTTGCAACCGTGGGAATAAGCCTGACAACACAATCACTTTCTGAGCCAAAAGAAAAACGAAAAGGGGATCAGCTTGTCGTCAGGAAAAACAGCGCAGAACGTCAAAAATTGGAAGGGGGGATACGACTACGCATTTGGGACTCCGGGGCACGAGGGCACAACGAACAAGAGTCCAGGCAGACGCCAAAAAAACTGCGCCAACAAGGAAAAGGGTTCTCGCGGGTTTAAAAAGTTACTAGAGAAAGGTGACCTCAAGAGGCGCGATCGTCTTCCACCGGTAAATCAGTCCATAGCGCCGAGCGAGCACTCGCCTCCAACGAAGGAAGCACAAGGCCGAAAAACGAGAGGGAAAAAGCAGGAGAAAAATTCTTTGCCAGCGCCCTCTCGGGGAAAGCCAAACAGAGGCAATCTCATCGCATGGACGGCCGAAGAACAACCTGGAAAGAAGACGCTTTTTCGGGACCAAAGAAAGTGTAATAAAATGGTCTTTCAAGTCCGAAATCAGTAGATGGCGCATGGGCTCCAATGGCATCCAACCCGCTACACAAAAAAATTAGAGCCATACGGACTGAAAGACGCAAGGATGGAAGCTATTAAACAGAGAAAAGGTAAACACAACCGGCAATCGCCACGAGACTCCGATAGGTCCGGAAAATCGGGGCGCCGGTGGGAAATTACGTGAAAAACGCGGCCAAGAATCGCAAAAAAAAAGAGGAGGTGGGAAGAGGGGGAAGAGGTTGAGTTCACAAGGAACCAAGTCAGACGATAGGATGTAACGCTGCGCAGTCCGCGGGGGATCAGCTAGATTCGGCCTGTGAATAAGGGGAACGAGATCGCTTCCATTAAAAAAGGCGCTTCTGGGCCTGGGTGGAACTCGCCGGGGGACGCACATCTCCGCGGAAACCGGCTATCTGACACCAAAAGGAGTCGCAGGAAGGCCTAAACAACGGCAGGTCGGAAATGGGGGATTCACGCGTCCTTATGGAGAAGGCTAGGTTATCTCTTGGTTCGACGCCATTTTGGAGAGTAAAGTTTCAGGTTTAATCTCGTGTGGGGTAGACGCGGTAGGTCCCAAGTCTTTAGGAGACGGCCCACTTAGCTTATTGAGCTTACGGTTACATTTGGAAAAGAAAACGAAAGATGGCCGCTATGAATCGAAGGACTTGGGACGCCATCGCTTTCCGGAATAGGAGAATCGTTGCGCCAGCTTTGGAGAAGGGAATAACACGGCGTGAAGCCCAAAAGGAGAAAATGAAAAGGTTGACCTGAATCCGAATCGTTGGGGCCGGGATGGTCTGTTCTACGGGGAACGAACAGTCAGCAAAAGCTTTTGCAGTTTGGGGAAAAGAGGTTGAGAAAATGGTCGTCCCCAAACTATCGGGGGACGAAACGCGGGCGCGGCCGACAACCACATTGGGGATGGAGATAACGAAGCACTGTGGGGGAGGGAATGAAGAATCCATTAAGAAAAGTCCTTTTGGAAGTTTCTCCACCTTAATGCAACGGGTCGCCGGGACAAAGTGACTATGGAGTGAAAAGCCGCTTGCCTGAAATGGAAGGAAATACAAACCCCGAGTGGTGGGAAAAAGACTGGGGGGGGTGTACCACTTGGCCCTGCGGCCTCAGATACCTGATCTTCTGTTATGGGGATGCTAAACGGGAAAACGGTGGGGAAACGAAAAAAACAGGGTCGGAAAGACGTGGCTGCTTTTTCACTCTTGTATTTATTCTTCGAAGTACGAGAATGCCCCGATTCGTATCCAGCCTTAGACATACTGCAAAAAGGACCAGACCGAATCGAAATCGAATCCGCGAAAAGGTCAGGAACCACCGGGATCGCAAAAGGATCCCTGATGTATGGGGCGTAAACAGCCTCACCATGAGAACTGGATGCGGTAGGAGTTGATGAAAGCGTCTAGTAAACCTGGGATGCGTAACGACTGGGTCGGCAGCTCATGCAACAGACGCCGGAGAGGATTCCTTATCTAGGAAAGAGCAACGACTTCACAGGAAAAAAAAGACGCAAAGCAAGTTATCTCTTCACCGAACTCTAAAGGACGGAACTTTCGGAAGAGTTTGACGACAGTAGGTCCAATGGCCGGGTTGATTCGCGATCACCGGTTCGTCGAAAAGATTGGGGGACAGAAGCACACTTCCGGGCGAAGGTCCCCAGAAAAAGCTCAGGGCTCGATAGTAGAAGTTCACTGGGTAAAAATTTCCGGGGAGAGTTGAATTGGGGTAATGATCTCATGAGAAAAAACAAAAAGGGGAACCCCTAAGAAGCAAAAAAGGACAAAAGAAAAGACCGATAAGGGGGAAAACGCCTAAAGATGGTGGGGTAAACTTCTACTCGGATCGGGAGAGATCTGAGGGTCAAACAAGGTGAGATGGGAACGAAATCGGGGGGTAGGGGGGGGGAAACTCCCGTGAACGTACAAACGTGAAAGAAGAGGTGCGCACTCGGCGATGGCCGGTAAGAGAAAGGTCAGAGGACACACGATAAGAGAGCTTCGGTATGCTGGAGGAGGGGTTGCGGAGGAAAACGGAGATATAAAAGTATAAAGGAAGCGATATTGCTGGCGCATGATAGGCGAACGGAGATGAACGGCAACAAACACCACGCCAGGAAAAAAAAGTCCAGATTACCTAGAGACCCGTGACTCAGTTACTTAAGACCAGTGTATCGCAGGCTCTCTGGGATGCGCCTGGGTACCTGCAGTCTAAACCGGATTGAAAAGACTGAAGCGGTACGGGGGGGAAGAAAGTAGGCCGGCGAATCGACTGGAGAGAATATCCATAAGGAAGCGGCACGGGTCGAGGGTTTGGGGACACTCAGAAAGAATCGAAAATAAAAGGGAAAGGAAAACATTAGGAAGAGCCAAGCCGGAATACGTCACCTCCGATTTCAGAGTAAAGAACAGGTTTGAGGAAAGAAAGACAACGGGAAGAAAAGGATGATCCAAGCGTACTGGGTGCTGCAGGGGAAAAGGTTTTGAACAAGTCCGGAATAACGTCAAGGAAAAAAGGATGAATCAATTCTGTCCGACCTAATGGTACGAGACCAAGTAGCTTCGGTAAAAAAGTGGAAGGCAGATTAAAAGGCCCCCGGGGGTGGGGGGGGGTTGCCACGGGGAAAAAAGACACAGCAATCAGGCGAATCACAGAAAAAGGACCCCGGGAATCAGCTCTCTTGAAACAGCATAAAGGGGAAAAAGGGGGGTTGGGAAGGGGGAAGCCAGTCAGGTTTTGCATTTAGCGGGTCTAGCACACGCCGGGGGATGGAAAATACCGAACACACACAACATGAGTCGACCAAGGGACCCCAACCTTTGTCTTATTAACAAGCAGCAGGCCCGGCATATTCGTCGTCTGGGCTCACCAAACTGGTAAGAGAAAACGGGACAAGCCGGCCAGCAGGAGCAAAAAAGCAAGAGAGAACCATCAGAAGAAGGAATCTAACCACGTCCAAAGGAACCTCCTAGAGCCAACTGGCGTCGAATCCTCAGCACTCGACTCTCCATCATGAAAAACATTAGAAAAAGGACGAAGAAAAGGGGAATACGAGATTTTAACGCCCGTGGGCGAAATCAGGGGCATTTGGGAGATCACGGCCGCGGTAGAATGGAGAGGGAGAGGGAAAAAAAATGTCAATCTAACAGAAGAGGGGAGGGGTGCAAGATAGAAGATCAAGTTCGATACCCAAATGAGCCATCGACCAAAGGCATCGCGCCACTACCGGCTGGCAACGCAGAAAGAGGCGAGCGGTAGGCTCGAGAGGTGGGAATTCTCATCAATCAAAAAAGTAAAAAAGAGAGAGGAAGCGTTTAAAATAATCCACCAGCGAACGGATTCTCTGCGATGCGTAAAGCTGCGTGGTCGGGAGAAGGGGCCCGGCCATAGACTATTGGGATGGGCACAGGCAATCTTGAGTCGAGTCAGCGCTCGAGCGTACGCTGCGAGATTGGGGGAAAAGGAGAAGAGTTGGGAACAATCAGGAAATGATATAGGGGTTCTAAGAGAGAGGGAATGGAAAACGAAACACAGAAACCACTCATGTGGACTGATGTCTTCGAAGGGATGTTCCGGTATGGATAGTCGAAAGAGGGAGGACTTGGGCGAAAGACATGGAAGACGAGTAAATGTACTAAAGGTTAAGCCAATGATGTCCGATTGGGGGTCAGTCGGAGCTTCGCAGCGCTGCCGTTTGGACGTCGAGGTGAAAGGGAAAGAAACGAGGACGAAAGTGCACCGACTGGGAGGTCAAGCTGGGTCCTAGGCAAAGAAAAATCCAGCAGTTGGAGAAGTGGGGTTTGCGAAGGCCTGGAATTCCTTCGAGGCGATCCCTTAGAAAGTAAAAAGCCAGGGGGGTGGAAACCGTCGTCCTAGTCCTATATTAGGGGCGTTCTGGAGTTCAGACGGGTAGGAAGAAAAATCGGGAGGTGCTGGGGAGTGTGGGTGTTGGAAGTCTTTACGGGTGTCACAAAAAAACAGGAGAGAAAGATTGAGCGAAAGAGGAAGCCCATCAGGTAAAAAGCACTACTTGGCACAGTTAAGAGTAAACGCTTCAAGAATTCGCGGGATCCTGGGTGGACAAAAAGTGTCACTAGAAGGGGGCCACCCAGGGCTCGGCGCAAAAACGAGCGAAAGAATCCTTGTCATTGCTTGGAAGAAAGCAAAAAGGGAGGGGACGGTGAACGTCCCAAATGAGTTGAACTGATAAGAGATGATTAATTTGAGGGCTACTTCTTGAGATCCGGCATCTGATGTGAAAAACGAACCCAGAGACAGAGGTGGGGGACTTTCCTTGGAGGGAGCGTCTCTAAATTAAGGAAAAAAACAAAATCGTAAGCCGGGAAATTGAATAGACTGCAGCCAGGGAAAATCTGCTCGTTCGCAAGATCGTTAGGAAAGGGGGCAAGGAACACAAAGAAGAAAGAGAAAGGAACTATATTACCTCCCATGAATCTAGTCGTGTGGGAAAAGGGAGATGGGATCAGGAATAACGGGGAAAACCAGGGCATCTGAGAAAAATGCTCATCTGGACGAAATATCCGCACCTAATGTGATATGTTGGCAAGCACTCCGGGGTGTGTACCACAGAAAAAAAAAAAAGCTCTCCACGCATTTATCTCTAAAGGTAAAACAGTTGAGCGGTGAACGTTCAAAAAGTCCGGGCCCAACCAGGGGATTTAAAAAATAGGTTTGAGGGAGGAATCAACCTGGGGCGTCGCAAAATTTTTGGGGAAAGAAAAAAGACCGCCTAAATTTCAGAGGTCCCTATAAAAGGGGGGAAAGAAGTTACAACCATTAAGGACTGCGGACAGTGTTGGAAAAAAAAACCGGTGAAAAGGATCTTGTTGGCCTTGGGTCTACGAAAAAAAAAAAAAAAACGGGGGAGGAAGGGGGGGGGGGAAAAAGACGAGGGGAAAAAAAGAAAAGAACGAGAAATGGGAAAACGCCGAGGAGGGGGGTGAAGTCGATCTGGAATGAAAATCAGACTAAACAGTGTGGAATGCGCCACAAAATCTGAGGGAACGGGGGGGAATGAGACTCAGTCTTGAAAAAAAAAAGTTCAAGAAGAAGGGAAGCAATGTCATAGAACAGAGAAAGAAAATGAGTTCGCAGTCCTGCAGGGGGGAGGTGAGGTCAGTTGACACGTCACCGAAGAAGCCGAATTGAACATAAGGGGGGTCTTGCCTTAGGCACACACTACAGGACTCGGGCCATCAGACAACCTGGAAGAGCAGAAATTGATCCTAGTCCCGTAGGGAAGGAACACGGCATAGGAAGGGGGAGGTCTGGAACTTTTGTTGTCAGGAAAGTACACGCCTCTGGGGTTAGACCGATCCTGCACCTGTGCATTCTATGGGGGCAATCAGCTAGCAGGGGAAGGGAGGAAATCCTGAGAAAAAAAAAAAGGAAGCACGTGTTCAATTGGTCTAAGGAATATGACCGAGATCGAAAAGACTTCCGCAGGCCTTATGATCGGCGGGAAGCAGAACCGTTGACACCTCAAAGAAAGGTGTAGCGATGCAGCCGCAGCCGGTTCTCAATAAAGTCTGTGACGCCGCGCAAGGGTGGGGTGGATTTGTACGAAAACCAGAGCAAGAAGATGGAATGGAGGACCGTCATAATCAAAAAGAAAAGGAATGACTCGCCAAATGGGAAAAAGGGGGGACAGTCGTGAAAACCGGCAAAATGGGCTTTGTGGTCGGGGGAAAGGACAAGGGGAATAAAAAAACATAAAACGACAGTCACCAAAACGCCGGCGACACATCTTCGTTCTCCCACCGACTAGTTCAGGGGAGACCACATGACACCCCGGCCGTTTACAAAAAATGGTGCTCCTGTGGAAAACCACACAGAGGGGAGGAAAAGTGACAGCCTTAGCGCTGCACGCAATCTTAAATACTAGAAAAGATGGAAAGTCAAGCCCTTTCCATGGGAAACCGCTGCGACAGTCGTCTTCAACACCTGGTAAACAGAGGAACGGACTTGAGGACCACAGAAGAGCCGCAAGATCCTCTTACTCCAACGGACTAACCCCGAAAATTCCAAAAAAATCGCCTGGCGCTCACCTCCTCTACGCTCCGACGAAACTCCATCAATGAAACAGACGAGAAAAATCAAACAGGTCTCCCTGAAGGGAGGTTTTCCATTCACTATTGGAGGCGAGGAAAGACCCATTGTCGGTCGATGACGGCCAATCTATGCGGGGGGGGAGTCAAAAATGCAGAAGTCTCATAGGTTATGGGGAAGAGCGAAAAGAAGCTGACGATACGCTCACGGGTTGCGAGGGGGACCATGGGGAAACCCTCTAAAAACCAAAAAACGAATGCGCCAGGCACCCATCGAGAACTAAACCTGAAAGCGTATGGGGTCAAACGTCGGCAAGCTCAAAAACGGAAGTCGAGGAAAAGAGAGTGCCGCGTTTAAGGGACCACAGGAGGGAAGAGCTAACGAAAATACGTTTCCCGCTTCGGCAGAGGAGGCCGGGGGGGGCAGAGTAGAAAAGGGGTAATCAAATCAATACGGTGAGAGAGCACGACTCAAAACTAAGGTCGGACTTGGGTTGGAGCCATCAAGAATCGAACCGGCAGGAACCGGGGGTCTCAGTAGGAAAGGAAAACAGGGGCTAGTCAAATCGTGAGAACAGCCAAGGGGGGGGAAAAATGGGATGCTCGCCGTCAAGTTCATGGAGAGGCGACTGGGAAAGGTGCACGCAGTGTGTGGAAAGGAGGAATGAGGGGGACAGGGGGAACAAAAGGTTTACCCTTGGGGGGAAAAAGAAGGGGAGGGGGCAGCGAGAATTTCGCTTTCAATGGTGCACCCTCGGACCATGTGAAACGTCGGCGCCTCGGCGGCGGAAAGGGGGGGAGGAAGGCCAAGTCGGTCACCACACGCTGGGGAACCGATAACTCCTATTTTTTAAACAACCTTTGGGCCGGAATGGATAAACTAGAATCGACCCGAGCAAAGGCACTCAAGGTCCTCACACAAAGAAAGAATCTAGGTGGAGGCATGGATCGAGCGGCCCCCAAAAGTATCAGTCAGACAAAAGGGGTGGCGGAGCAGTGTTGATGGGGTATGCTTGTAGGTCAAAGGGGGCGAAAAAGAAACCCTCAGGCGGGCTTCAGGGGAGGGGGGAACAAAGGGGGATGATAGCCAGAAGCACACAATCTTTGGCGGAACTCCACGAAGGCTGCTCAGGGGAAACCTTTCGTCAACAGGGGACACCAAACGCCGGCACAATTGGGAAATTACAAGGAAGGGACGGGGAGGGTCAAAGGGGGGGGGGGAGAAAAACACGTAGTTAAACAAGATTTTGTAAATTTATACGGGAGCACTGGGGTCTGCAAGTATTGGGAAGGCTGGTCCATACGGAGCGGGCGAAGTTTACGGGAGGGGGGGCCTTGACACTTTTGGGGGGTCTAGGGAAAAGTCGCGAATAAACCCAATCGTGCACGCATTGTTCGGAAGCCCTCTCAAGTAGGGTCTCAAAAATTCCGGGAGAAGGTAACCACAGGGGGAGAGTCAACCTGCCTGGCGTACGCCCAAGCCGCACATGAAATAGAGGAGGGGGAGTAGTTGACTGCCGAACTGGGAGACGAAATGGCTTGGGGACCTGAAAAGGCAGCTAAATTGGCTCAATCTCAGGACCAAGAAAGAAGGGCTGTATTCAAAGGGCTTTAGCCGGGGTCACGTAGAAAGGAAAAAAAGGAAGCGACATAATCTCGGGCATACTGGATTAAATTGTCTTGGGATCGCAGTACACTTTCGGAAAAAAAAAAAGAGGGGGACTACCTCATCACCGGCGTCAAGATTGTGGCCCTGCGCTAAAAAAACTGCGCCAATTGGGGGGGGATAGAAACTGAACTGTCTCAAGTCACAAACATGAAGGCCGCGGGTTTTCCAAAAGGGGGGCCAATCGGTACTTTCAGGAAACGATTCAAACAAAAAAGGAGGTTAGGAAAGAGAGAAAGAGAAAGTCAAGGAAGAAAAATGAACCAAGACTCGCTGGGGGGAAGGACCATCGAGAAGTAGAGGCGGGGGCAAAAGGGCGGACAGTAGTGGCTACCAAAAAGTAAAAAAACCCGGTGGAAGAAGGATAGTACCTGCGTGTAACATAACCGTGGGTACGAACTCGGGACCAAAAAAGGCGTTACTATCAAGTAAGGCCGAAGATACATTATGGGGAGGGACTGATATGGGGAAAAGGGAAAAATCCGACGGCGGGATGAATCAAGGCCTATAACGGGATAGCGGTTAAAGACCGAGAGGGAGCAGGTCACCGGAGCCCCGACATGGACAGAGAAGAAAAAGGAACATACGACCATCGAAAGTATCCATTCAAATGGCTCCTGGAGTTGAAATAAAAAGGCCCGTTCCATGACGATAAGAGGTGGGGTGAACGGGGAAGCAATATTTGAAAGACGAAGAAGGACTTCATTATGGAAAAGAGGACTAACAGCGTGTGAGAAGCGGTCGAAGGGAAACTAGAAAAGATGAAAAGGAAGAAAACGAATAGGAATGTTTTTTCGAGAAGAACTAGTAGAAAAAGGATTATAAAGAGCAGACCAGTAACAGGATATTCAAGGGGAAGGCAGAAAACGGGGTCCATCCATAGAAAAGATTAGAAAACTCTTTGTATCAAACCAGGAATAAACACAAGGAATCTCATTGGTTACAAAAAGGGTGGACGAAAACTCAACCGCGCAAGAGAAGGATTTGGGAAAAGTCCTACTCTAGAGAAGCGCAAAATAGGGGGAGAAACAAAAAAGTGGCGCTTTGACTGGGGAATCAATCAGTCGAGCGGGGTTTTTCTTGGAAACAGTAAAAGAAGGCCAAAAGGCACAGGACATTCCACCGCAAAGAAACCTGGCCGAGAAACGCAAGAGCGTCCCAAAAAGAGGAACAAGAAGATGCTTTTAGACAAGACAAAAACACAGGCAGTTTTTCAATGTTGGGAAGGAACCTAGAGTACCATGTCTTACAACATTCGAGCAACCCGGAGTTCAGAAAAAAAACCTGAAAAGGGCGTCAATCTCGCCGTCGCATGCGAGTCTTATTCAGAAAGAAAAACAGAACATCAGCCGCCTGCCGAAGACATACCAGAAATCGCGGGACCAAATAAGAAACCTAGAGTCGCAATTCGCCCTGAGGCGTCACCTCCTCTAAAAAAAGCCACCTCAGAATCCTCCAGTGGAACACGGACTAGACTCCATGTCAAACCATCCGGGATTGGGTTAAGAAAGGAGAAATTGCGTGGAGGAGGACTCCCATGGTGAGTGTCAAAAAACGCGTTCGAGCGAAAAAAGGGGATATATGAAACCACCCAAATGTCAGCGGACCAGGACGCGGATTGTTCGAGGAGCCGCCGTATCATCGAAGTGTGGGTCTCCCAAGGGGCGAGCAACACAGGAAACCACGCCGCCAGCGTATAAAAGGAGAGCTCTTTTTAATTGGCTTCTAAAACGCGGCAACGCTCTGACCCCCACACCAAAACAACGAGGAAGAGAGTCGGGGGATACAGAATAAAAAAAAAATTAAAGGTAGCGGGAAGCGTCGGTTTTCGCTCTGGCGTGGGCTCGCGATGGAGATTGCCCGAGAAGAAAAATAAAGGAGTCGCGGCTCTCTCCGGAAAACAAAAACAGCACTGTGAAAGGGGGTTAAAACCCCGCAGGGAGAGGCCGTAGGTCGAACCATTTGATCGGCATCAAATATCCCGGAACCACGCGTCATGTCTAAGGGTGAGAATCCAGTCATGGAGCAGCTATCTAGAGGAGTGGAGAGACAGTTGGCGAGGAAAAAGGGGAAAGAAAAGGTATCCGGCCCGGGGGATCCAGATGGTGGGGTTCTCAGCTTCACAATCGTATTTCCACTCGGGGGGAAGAGAAAAGAGAGGCGCCTAGCCTCTCAAGAAGGGTTCTGGAATCAGGGCTTCGGGGCATCTATAAATAAAAGGGGTACTCATTGCGCAGGCCAATCCTAAGCGTCAGCAAAAATTAAGGGGGGCAGGGGGAACTCGGGTAGGAAAGAATCTCAACTTCAGGTGGGGGGCCTTTCTGCGCGCTTGGGGAAAAAAGAAAAGAAGGATAGCGGCAGATTTTGACGGTGTAGTGGGAGGGGGGGGATCCCCTTGGGCAATAAAAACGCCCGATAATAAGGGGAGGAAAAGGAAGAAATTCGGCCGAACATTTGCATTGGAGGTACTCTAATCAAGACTTGAAGGGAGGAAGTTGGAAATCAAATTCATGCTTACTCTTGGAAAAAGTCGTCGGGGGGGACACAAGCGCGGTCGGAAAAAACTATGACGAATTGAGAAAACCTGTGTAACCGGCGGGGACTTTGTTGGGCATCTCATACACCGAGAGGGAAATCGTTGAAAAATGGTGGACAAAAGAACTGAGGAAAAAAGATAAGGAATGGGCTTCTGCAGAAGTCTTGATGCATCCTAAGAAAAACAGAGGGGATCGAAAAAAAAGACATATTCAAGGCTTTTGGGCCTTGGTTGTTCGCGCAGCGAAAAACGAATCACGCTTGAAACGCATCCAAAAGGAAAGAGGGGTCCTCAAATCAAAGGGGGTCAGGACACTCGGGGACTGGCCCCGGAAAAAAAAGGGAAACTTATTGGAGGAAAGGGGAAACGCCGATCACCGTTATTACTGTTCGGGGTGATCTTGAAGAAGAAAGGGCAGGTGAATTCAGCAGAAAGGGGGAGGAAATATAATGGCGCACGGGTAAATCGGATGGACCGGAAAGTCGTTTGAAGAAGTTGGGTAAAAAATAAGCCAGAATAACCAGCGAGGTTCTGGGGGTACTTGAGACGTTAAAAGGGAAACTGTCGCGTAAGGCGAAAAGGTTCCTGTCAACGCGGGTTTGGAAAACGATGGGGGATAGAAAACGGGGAGGCGTCGCTAATTCAATAAAAAAGGGGGCCAGCGAAGATCCTTCTCGATAGAGGGGGGAAGGCAACCTGGAAGACTCGCTGGGTCCCCAGGGGAAAGGACTTTCTAAGGGGGGAATATACAAAAAACAGGAGGAAGGAAAGGGGAAAAACAACAAAGATCCCTATAATGGGGGAAAAAAAAAAAAACGTCAAAGGGGGTGAACGTCGTACTAGAGGAGTCTCGAGTAAAAAGGGTTAACCAGAGGAGTGCAGGGAACAACGGTCGTACCCTGGCGGGAGTACGGTCACCGCGTGGGAGAACCTTGTGCTAAGTACTCTGGGATTCCTGCACAAAATGCATAGGGAATTCCAAGCGGGAGGAAAAGGGTGGGTACCGGTGAATCCAACTAGAGAAACAATGGGGAATTCGGGGTTATATTTCAAACCCTATGTAGGAAAGAAAAAACGGGCCAATCAGCGACGTCAAAAAAAAGGTCGAAAACAAAATTGAAAATCTACCAGGGGGGGCGAAAATCAACAGCACAAAGGGCAGCCCGCTGGAGGAGCCTTCAACTTACCTCTCCCGCGGTTGTGGGGGAAAATAAGGAAAACCTGGGGGGCAGTATATCCAAGAGGAACGGCAACGGGAAAGGAGGGACGAATGACAAAATTAAACGTGAAAAGCAGGCACTAGGGAGAAGGTGGTGTGCCGACTCAAACGCTAATTAGGCAGACTAAAATTAAAAGAGCTAGGGGAACCAGGTAGTGGACAACAAGGGGGGGAAGTAAAAAATCTTGGGGGGAAAACGAAGCCGGAGGAAATGTCATCGTTCCTAGGAACACCGCAAAAATGGGATCATCATGGAACGAAAAAGCAGTGAGAAGAAGCAAAATAGGCGACCCGGGGGGGGGGAGTAAATCGAGGAGGAACAAAGTAGAGCCAGCTAGCCAGCAAATGTGGGGCCGGCATTCAGGGTCAAGAGCCCTCTGGGAGGAGGTTGGGGAAAAAGCAGCACCGGAAAAGAAAGGGCCAACGAATATGCTTCATCAAATCAAAAAAGAAAGGAGGAATAGACTAGGGAGGGACGCCAGAAGCGAAAACTCATACAACGGAGAACCATAGGTCAAAAAAGGAAGTTTTCTCAAACTATTCTCAGATGAAACGGAAGGGGCCCTGCTGAAAAAACCACGAGTTAAAAGATCCCCCGGGGAATGCGAGGCTGCAAAAAGGGGAAGGGAAGGGGAGTTATAGGCGTCCAGGTATTCTTACTGGAAAAAAGCACCAACAGAGCGCCGCCTGCCTCCTTCCATCTCTCGACAGAAAAGGAAGGGGCTTACCAGGAAGGAACGGGAAACCACTCGCTCTGAAAAAAGGGAACGCACAAAGGAGAAAGAATCTCTGAAGCGAAGCTAACCAAGTAAGTGGTAGTAACGATCCAGGTTTTTCTAGGCAAAACGGGCTGGTCGGGGAGAAAAAGGGAAGAAATTTCCAAAAGCAGAACAGCGCAGGGTGGGGGCTATCATATAAGCTTCCAGGTAGAAAGTATTGGAACCCTAGCGAGAGAAAGGCATCTCACTAAAAAGCAGGACAGAGACTAGAGCGGGTAATCCGGTCAAGGGGAAAAAATCGGTCTCAGAAGGATCAACAACAAAGGGAGAGCTTTTGAGGGGAATTAACGGCAAGATAAGATTATGGCGTGCCTTGTTCGAATAAGAACACGGCTGGAGGAATGGTCCTGCCAGAAGTGGGGGGGTGAAGGAATAGGGGAGGGAGAAAGGGTCTCTGCTTCGAAACATCTTTGTCCCAGGGAAGTATACATTAAAGACCACGCTGTCGATCGACTAAAAAAAAAAAGAAAAAAAAAAAAAAAACCAAAAAACACCCCCCAAAACAACAAAACAACAAAACAGAATGAAAGATACGGATCGCCGTTATTCGAATGTAAGGGCCTTTTGGGGAGGTTAGGAGGGACTAGTAGTTTCAGAAGACCAGTTTGGAGATCAGGCTGAAGTAAGAGGTACTTCAAAATTAGATGTGGAGGCGAGCCCGGGGGGGCTGCGAGCCGAGGGACTCATTGAGAAGGAAGATCAGGCGCCTATCGAGCGGCCGCGGGGTTGGTACCAAAGAAGCTTGAAACGAGGGAGAGAAAACGCAAGCGGTTCTTTCAGTGAAAAGTGAAAGAGACGCTCGAGCGCCCGACCCGGATGCACAAAGGGTCAGGGTGACGGTAGGGGGAAGACCTCGGCCGAATCGTCCTTCAAGAGACGACTAAGATTGAGAGTCCCTCTGAGGGGCAGGGAAGGAGATTGCTTTGAAAAGGTCATTCGGTAGGAAAAAAAAGCGAATAAGTCTTTCATCAAAAAAAGGGACTGAAGGCCCACATGGCTCGCAAGTAAAAAAAGGGGCTTCAGTCTGAAGGAAAAAGAGAGACTGATCAGTCTTCTCTTTGCAAGGGAAAAACGACAAAACCCTGGCGGCAAATATGAAATTTATAGGGGTACGACGATTGGAGAGGTGGGAATCAAAACGCGTCGGACCGACTTTGAAAGAGGATTTGGGGATGAAGGCTGCCCTTGAAGGCCGTCTACTGCAGCAACGTAAAAAAATCAGGGCAGCGAGTGCAAGGAAAACCGGGGGGCACCCTGGGGACTTTCCTTGGATTGGGAGAGGGGAGAAGGCGAAAAGAAAAAGGAGGCCCTCTTGAAAAAGGGAATAACTGGCACCGCCAGGGAGGCTTAGGTCTCAAAAAAGAAACTCGAATGAGGGACCAACAGAAAAAAAGGGGCAGGAAATGCAAACACGGGAAAAGGGGAACCTACGAGGACATCGTATTGGGGCATCTGGTAGGGGAAGTGAAGGCAGACGTGAAAAAAAGAACATCGCCACGGGGCCGGAAGAAAAGGAGGGTGAAAGGCGGCGTTATCATCACACATTTACCTAATCCGAAATTGGAGAAAAAAAAAAAAAGTCATGGCTCTTCGTCTGAATTGAATAGTGAAAAACCGCGGGGCTTTGGGAAAGGTAGGTTTCGTCATGGAGGGGGGTCAAAAGCGGGTTAGGGAAGACGATTTTTGGAATCTCCACTTTCACTGAGGAAAAGTGGTTACTCCAGAAGGAGGAAACTCTCAGTTAAAAGGGAAACCAAATCGGGGGTAGGGGGGGCTTCGGCATTAATCGTGGGGTGAACCCGTCAGAGAGCCAACATTATTATAAATGGGAATATCCAAAGGACACAAGAAAGGATAAAAATGAGGGTAGTAGAGATTGGGTAACTTAGATCGAGAAAAGGTATATGGCTCTGCAAACAGGAAAAGGAAGTGGATCCATAGGGAGACGCGTGGAAATGCCTATTACTTCAAGGTCTTGGACGAAACTTGTGAGCAGAAAAACGTAAGTAATGCGGCAATGTGAGAATGACAGGAAAAGGAAGGGCGTCGTTTCTGATTGGGGGTAACCCGTGACGCGCGTAATTCCTAGATGTCCAAAGGGAGGCATGAGTGTGTCGAAACCTTGTGGAAGAGGAAAGGGGAAAATCCAATTCGACTCCGCCCAAAAATACAAACTCTGCACGCTTCATTTCGTGCATGTACGCCCAGTCCGGGGGAAAAGATCCCGAAAATTTGTAAGTCTCCTCACGGATGGTAGGAAAGGAGACTAACCTGGTGGTTACTGCCTTCTACAGCGGCCTTCTCGACTAGGGGGATCCAATCGAAAATTAAAGATCCGGCAGATGCGAAAGGGGTTGGGAAAAAGGATCATCTATGATTCGAATCGAACTAAATAAGAGCAGGAGAGGACTGAGAAACGGCTGTTTAACTCCGAGTAACTATGGGGGAAGGGGGTATGCTATGGGGGATCTCTCGCATCCGTATTAATGTACAAGGATCTCAAAGTACAAGGGAACGGAAGGTGTCATTCCTGGTGGACGAAACGATACATAATGAGTAGCAGTACGAACTCGACCGAGAGCTCACGGGAGCCTTGGGGGTTCGGGGGAGATGTGCGGCAAGCAACCGCGGGGCGTGCATTTTTTGAAGTGCGACCAAGTTTGGGAAATAAAAGTCAATAAATCATTCATGTCGAAAAGTCAAAGGCGACGAAGACAGAACGGTCACACCTAGATGACGTTAAGGATTCACGCAGACAGGTCAAACCCCGGCCGTTTTCAAATTGCGCCTGAAAGCAACAGGGATTCCATCGCGAAAAAACTCTTATGCAGATGCCCAAGTTAAAGGCGTCCATCCCGTCAGATCAGCAAGGAGGGGGAGTCTGAAGAATAAATGAAGAGACCACGCACGTGAATGGAGGGAGAACAGACCTCAAAGGTCGAAGGATAAACTCGCAGCTGCAAAGAGAACTCAGCAAAAAGCATCATTAGTAAGGGGGGCGCATTGCCATGGCTGGAAATTAAAGAAAAGTTCTGTTCCATGGGCCCTATTCGCAGAATCCATGGGATTGATCACAAAAACTCGGGGGACTTTTGCTGGAGGCCCATGGAAAATCCCTATCGAGGGGGTAGAAAGAGCCGCCCGCTCGCTCGTTATCGCACGAAATTTAAAGAAAAGAAAGCCGGGGCCGAAGGCGGGACGCGGTACCTAAAAAAGTAATCCTTCATCGCGTGGGAAACTCGCATCTCTCAACAACAAGAAAAAAAAGATAGAGGAGGGGTAGAGTGCCGCGTGGACCTATGAAAAAAATGCGCGATGCACGAAGGCTGCAGGAAGGGATTGGCAAGATTCGATCAGGAGGGGCCGCTAAGGAGCTCTGTGTTGTCCGAGGGATAAAAAAGATGAGCGTAAAGGTCAGCTCCAGTCGGTACTAAGACTGAAGAAAAAGGTTCAATCCGGGAAGCAATCTGACCTGGGTGGTGGGGGGGGGGCTTAAGAGAAAAAAAAGAAACCAATCAAATAAAAACGCCACGGCGCCAATGGGCGACCTGGATGTCTGCCGTCTGGTATGATGGGAGGGGCTGAAAGGTGGGAGGAAGGGACGACAGTTGGCGAGCGAAAAGGGGACCTCGTAGGATCTCCGTAAGGCGAAAGTAAAAAAGGACGGCGACGGCTGGAAGTGCAAAAGAAAAAAAGACGTACAAGGGAAAAAGGAAACTTGCCACAGGCTGGGAAAGGGGAACGGGCGTCGTCGACGGGGGAAATAAATCAGAAAGGAAAAATCGCCGGTCGGCTCGAGAAAGGGGGGGCTCATCCTGGAATTCCATCAGGGGGGCTCATCGAAACCGAACAAAATGAAACGGACGAAATAGCCCAGAAGGGGGGGGGGGCCGTTTTAGCGCGGCGAAGAAACAAGATCAAGATGGAGGAAGGAGGGGTGGAAAGGGGGAGGATGTAGGGGGGTCATTGGGTTCGGGCAGAAGGCAAAAAAGGATAGAACGTTGCAAGGCAGACACCTTCAAGGGACCACATGGGGGGAGGGAGTATGAAACACGAAAAAAAAAAAGGTACTGGGCACACGCAAGATTATAGCATAAAAGATGATGATCATAAAAGTAAACGTTTCTCTTGAAACGGGAAAATGTGTTACACGGGGCGGCGGCTGAAAATATTGGGGGTAGAAGAATTGGGTCATAAAAGGCTTGAAAAATGCGGGGGAGGAGAAAAACGCGGTCAATCTGGGAGCTTATAGGGTGTGAACACGTGAGCTTGGTTCAGGCTTATTTCTTATGGGCGAAGTTATTTCGAAGACCTCAGGGGTAAAGAGAAGGAGGGGGGAAAAAAAAAAAACTTCTACAGATTTGAAGGAGGAGGAAAATGAAAGTTGGATAGTCTCGAATAGAACGAAAGCCAGGAGGAAGGGGAATATTACCATCACCATTGGAAGTAGGAGGTAAAAATAAAAGGGTAGAATTTGATTAGCCAATGGACTTCAACAAAAAGAATGAAAGTATTGATAGACCCTGTACCGCCGGAAACTAGGTGGGGGGGAGGGGTTGAGAGCTCTAGGGACATGGGGGAGTGGGCCTTGACGTCCCGAAGAGGGAGACATCAAATTTTCTTAAAAACCTGTAGACTGACGGTTACATGGTATAATCATAAATAGGGAAAAAAACAGAGAGGAAAATAGACTTATCTGTCGTCAGAGGGAAAAATTGGGGGAAAGGAAATGAAGCGCCACATTCGGATAATACTAGAGGGAAAAGGGCTGTAGAGGTTTACTGCTAGACGCGGATGAGGGAACGATTTGGGAGGCTGCGCTGTCTGACTCCAAGGGGGTTGCAAAGACGTGAAGGAAATCCTCGAGAGAGGGAATTTCAACCCATTTAAGGGTTTCATCGACGCTTGGCTCGGGAAAAACAAACGGGAAGAGTAGATCTCAAGACAACCTATTAAATGTTGGTAACAGACGAGGAAAGTGGGTTAACAGGCGAAAAAAGTCGGAGGAGAGCTGAAGACTAACTGGGAGGAGTGGCTAGAAAGTACAACTCAAAGACAGAAAATGGTGCTGACAACCCAATACAAAAAAAACAAACCAAAAACAAAAAAAAAAAAAAAAAAACCAAACCCACCACACAAAAAAAAAACAAAAAAAAAAACAAACAACCCCCAAAAAAAACAACCAAAAAAAAAAAAACCACAAAAACCAAAAGACAAAAAACAACAGAACACACAATACTCTAAATAGTGCGATAGTCTTTCGTCAATGTTTACAGATGCTTCACTTGAGAAAGTTTTGTAGGTCGTTAAACGAGGGATGGGCTCCGTTAATAGTGCCTTCTCAGGAGATTGAAGCACGAGACTCTCCACGGAAATTCTACCATGACAGAAGAAAAATAAAGAATCAATACCCAAGTGGAAAAATCCTTAAATTTCGGACAAACGCAAGTTCCTGTGGCTATCCCATGTTTGGAAAACTGAAGGATAGGATTGATACGTTTATCCTTGGGGAGGAGGGAAGACAGGGACGTCTAAGGATACGGGGAGAAAGGTAGGTCTACTAGTCAATCGTTTCTCGGTCAATATTCTGAAGGAGAAAAATACGATATGACCGGAAAAATGGGAAAAGGAGGATATTTTAATTCCAGACGGAAAGAGTGGCAAAACTAAGAGGAAAGATGTAAAGAGGGGTTTTAATGGCACCCTCAATAGCATGCAATTTGGTGCTCTCCCGGGGGACGGTTAAAAAAAAAAAGAGGTACAAAAAATGGAAAGATGGAGGAAACTAAGAGGGAAGGGAAGATAAAGCTGAAGGGAACGAATTATAAGGTCTAGACAGAAGGGGGGGTCTTAGTTAAGGCCTATTGCAAAGACTGGGTGGAGGGGGAGACACAACGTGTAAGCTTCAAAAAAGACGAAAGATGGGCGGAACAGAAAAAAAGAAACACGGGAGACTCAAGGAAATTCTGGACAAAAAAAAAAATCCTATTAGTGACAGACGTGCAAGTTTTGCAGGAAGAGAGAAGAAAGGAGGCCAAGAAGAGGGGGAAAAGGATCTCTAAGATTTCTGGATTTGCGTCCCTGGAAAGAGGAAAATAGGACCGGCAGGGAAAGGGAAGGAGGAAAATTGACAAGAAACGGTCGCATACCAAAAAAAGGAAGAAAGGGGCAAGATCCGCTACGGAAGAAGATAGGGAGGGGGGAATACCTTCCGGCTAACCCTAATTAATAAAACGGATCTACCACTCTCCTACTCTCACATCAGAAGGGAAAAAAAGCAGAACGGCAATCATCCAGTACTCAAAGGGAAAGGGAAGGGGAGGTTGGAGACCGAAGGGAGGAAGAATCAAGGGGGTTGTCGACTAACTGGGCTCGATATGTAAAAAATTAGATTTCGGCAAGTTGAGAGAAAACATCACGGAGGGGGTCGAAGACAGAGCACATGGAATCGCTCGTATTGGGATGGGAACAAAAAGAGAAAGAGGCGAAAAAGAGCGGGGGGAAACAAAGAACGGCAGGGCCCCTGCGCATTCTATCTAAGTCTGCTAGACTGAAAGGGGGGGGGGGGAAAAGAGAAGGCAAGGCGTGGGGAAAAAGGGGGGGGAAAAAAACAAGCAAGGAGGGACGGGGTGGCAAAGTTTGCGTGGCCCCAGAGTTTAAGCGATAAAAACTTGTTTAAAGAAGAATGAGACGAGAAGGACAGCGGCTCGGAGAAGAGGAAAGCAACAGCGGGAGGACGGGTATCAAACCTGTGTTGGATTCTCAATCTCAGAAAAGATACGCTGTCGTACAAAAATTTACAAGAGGAAGAGGGGGGGCCCCACGCGTCATCGAAAAAGTAGGAGTAGAAGGAAGGTGATGATGGGGTGACAGTCATCAGATGAAAATAACGCAGGGGGGGGGAGAAACGAGAACTATGATTCCGGGGGGGTATTCGGGTACGCTAGAAAAGGAGGAATAGGAGGCTCAGGAGCGTCTTTTCGGGGTCTGAGGGGGACTTGGGTCAGAGTAAATAGTTGAAATCTTCTGCTCCTATGCCTTCCCTAGGAGACATCATTACTTTTTGTGATACTAAGAAGTGGAGAAATAACATTTAATCCTGTTAAAAAAATGAAGAGTAGTCACCAAAATCTGACGCGCCTCTCCGACAAGGAACATAGGAAGGGTGATGTGTCGAAAAGAGGCTGAGGAACCGCCAGTAAAAGGTTGAGGCTGTTGGGAGGGTGGAAGGCTTGTCTTAAAGGGGGGGGAAGAAGAAAAGCACGCCGGCGGCTTGAAATAGGGTCCCATTTGATTTAGGTCGTCTTTAAGCTTGGGGAAGGGACCGTGAGGGAAACGACGTTTATGCATCAAGGATGGGAATAAAGGGGAGAGGGGTGGTAAGGGGGGGGAAGGAAAAATGGGACCAACCAAAACGCAAAAGAAATAATATTGTGATGCGAGTCATAAAAAACAACAGGTTGAAAAACATCGTTTCGTCCAAGGGGGAAACGGCTTTAAAGAGCAGGGGGGACGGAAGGGGGAAGGAGGCAACGTCCGTCCTCTGGACGAGTGAAAAACCGAGGAAAACTCGGAGGGTTCTTCCTTGGTAGAGACAGTAAAAGGAGGAACGAGGCCCCTGAAGTAGAAGGAAGTGTGAAAGAACGAAAAAAAAATGGGAGGCGCAGTCTTCACCACCGAGCCCCCAGCAAAGAAATGATGGGCTGGACCAGGAACGCAACATAATATCAACCTAAAAAAAGAGGGAGGAGGGGATCGGCAAGAGGGAGACTGGTCGTCTCTACTGACAGGTCAAAAGAGAACCTGCACGTAAGTTCTCTCGGGGAACGGGTTATCGAGAGTTATCATCAAGAAGGGGAAAGAAAAAATAAAAAAGAAAGAGAAAACGCGGTCTAGGTCTTCGCATCTGATGCTCTTGAAAAAAAGTTGCTTCTCATTCGCTTCATTAAAAAGCAAAAAAAAGGAGTAGACTCAACGGTTCTACTCAGGCAGGAACAAGTGGGGGCAAAGGAGCTCTTTTGGTATGCAATAAAACAAAGGCTTCTCACTTCCCATAAGCGTGGGGAGGAAAAAAATGGGTTCACGACGTCCACGGGTGGGAACATTTGAGGGAGGGGATTTAAAAGGGGGGGGGCAAAGGGGGAATACTCTCGCACCACTGAAAATGAGAAAAAGCCCCAACTAAAGAATCCGAAAAAGTGGTAAACAGCTTCTACAGTTGAACTGGAGAGAAAAGATAGAGGGAAAGAATCGTCATGGGCGTCAGGAAGGAAGGGAAGTCTGAAAAGGGGGGGGGGGGGTGGGGGGTGGGTGGGGGGGTGTGGGGGGGGGGGGGGGTAAAAATCT
>Ga0179593_1529235_pt1 | contig 21925 bp, 35 predicted proteins | sample CZODoug2_1_08_16_FD_185931 | JGI IMG/M metagenome (GOLD analysis project Ga0179593, IMG submission 185931) | Vadose zone soil fungal communities from Angelo Coast Range Reserve, California, USA - CZODoug2_1_08_16fungal (PacBio error correction) | ecosystem: Environmental > Terrestrial > Soil >...
AAAAAAAGAGGAAAGGAGGGGGGGGGAAGACTGGTGTACGGTCGGACTTTTTTTCATTAGATCGCAGCGCCTTTTTTGTCCTTCGTTAGGGGAAAAGAAGAAGGAAAAAAAGGGGGGGGGGGGGGGAAGAGAGATCGGCGCAGGGGGGACTGGTGGGCGCAAATAATATAAAACTCCCTGGGTGCGGAATCGTAAAGGAAAAAGGGGGGAAGGGGAAAGGAGGGGGAAAGGGGGGGGGAGGGGGGGGGGGGACGTCGAAGCAACCACAGGGGCCTTCTCATCACTGTTTATATCACTACCACTGCTGGCTGGCAGCCAAGAGGGAAAAAAGAAAAGGGGGGGAGGAGTTTTAAAAACAGAAAAAAAAAAAATCCCATTCTGTTTCCGGATGGGAACCCATGAAGGGGGAGGGGGGGAGGGGAAGGGAAAAAAAAAAAAACAGTAAAACTATCTTTGCTTGTATGGGCTGGCATGTTTTGCAACCTTGGACGGGGGGGGAAGAAGGGGAAAAAGGGGAAGGGGGGGAGGGAAGGGGGGGAGTATGCTTTAATGCCTTTTTTATTTTTCGTTTTCTGTTCGTCGCCGCGGGGAAAAAAAAAGAAAGGGAAAAGGAAAGGGGGAAGGAAAAAAGGAGGCCCGCAAAGTAACAAACAACCACTGCTCTTAATACATCAATCAGCCTGTTTTGGGGCGAAAGAAGAGAAGGGGAAAGGGAAAAAGGGAAAAAAGGGAGATCATAAAACACCCTTATACCCCCAAAAGGGAGGAAAAAGGGGGGGAAGAAGAAAGAAAGGGGAAGAGTCCGCCGTCCAACAGGGAAGTAATCTTGCGCAACAACTGCGAACTTCTCCACTGTCTACTCGATAGAAATTTTTGCAGGGTGAGGAAAAAAAAAAAAAAAAAAAAAGAAGAGGGGGGGGAAGAAGGAAAGCTGCAAAGCAGTTCCGTAAAAGGGAGTTAGTCTTTTTTGCCCTTGCGCGCCGAAAAAGAAAAAAGGAAGGACCAAAATGTTCCTTCCTCCTTTGCCGTTTTTCGGGGGAAAAGGGGAGAAAAAGGAGGAAGGGGGAAAAGAGGGAAGATTCAAATGGGGGGCTATATGCTTTTATGTAATCATTCCCATTTCCTTTTTCTTGAAAAAGAAGAAAAGGAAAAAGAAAAAGAGGGAAAAGGGGGGACAAAGGTGTTTAGTCCCGACGAAATCAATTTCTTTCTTTTACTCGAGATCAAGAATAAAAGAAAGAGGGGGAGAAAAAAAAAGGAAGGAAAAAGGGGGGGGGGGGGAGAAAAAAGAGAGAACCGCATATTGGGCCGACTTTCTCTATTTTTGTGGCTACTACCCACATTAACGACATCGCGAAATTGTGAAAGAAGGAAAAGAGGAGGAGGGGGAGAAAAGGAGGAAGGGGAAAATGGCCCCGGAGGCCTTATCTTGCGCTCTGTTTCCCCGGAAGAGGGAGAAAAAAAAGGAAAAAAAAAAAAAAAGGAAGGGAAGGAGGCGGCCATTTTTTTCCCTCCTTCTTATACTTCTCTGTTGAAAAGAAAGGAGGAAAAAAAGGGGGGGGAAGGGGGAAAAGGAAAGGGAGGTGAAGATAAGGGGAAAAAGGTCTTCGTCGCTATAAAAAAAGCAACCTTTCTCTACCCCTCTTTTCCCCCCCCCCCCCCCCGCCCCCCCAAAAAAAAAGGGGAAGGGGGAAGGAGGGGGGGGAAGGGAGACCAACGTCTCTATTAAAACATCAAATCCCCTCGAGCAGCTGAAAAGAAAAGAAGGGGAGGAGAAAAGATCCCCCAGAAAACCACCACAAAAGAGAGGGGGGGAACGGAAACTCAATGAACGGCGGGGGGAAATTCCACCTCCTTCCAACTCTCAATTTAATTGGAAGGGTGGCCGCAGGGGGGGGAAAAAGAAGGAGGGGGGGAGAAAGAAATCGCCAGGGATACTTCGATTACTATCATATTATCTACAAGCGCAATGAGCCTCGAGAGAGGAAAAAAAAAGGGGGGAACCTATGAAACCGAACACGGTCCCTCAACCTCTTTTCCTTTAAGGGGAATCGAGGAAAGGGAAAAAAAAAAAAAAGGGGGGAAAGAGCTGGACCGATTTGTCAAGGACAAATTTTCCCCACCTGCAAAGGAAGGAGAAAAAAAAAAAAAAAAAGGGGGGGGGGGGGGGAGAAAAACTGTACGAAGGTCACCGGGTTCTATTCCTATATCCCTCTAAAGTTGGGAAGATTTCCTAAAGGGGGGAAAAAAAGGGGGGGAGAAAGGGGGGGGGAAAAGAAGCAACTACTGCAAAAGAAAAAAAAGGTCAATTCATAAATTTCTCTTCCCTTTCTCATCGTCCCGGCAATAGGAAAGAAAGGGGGGGGAAGAAAAAGGAGGCGAAATCGTAATAAAAAAGAAAAAAAGAAGAAAGAAGAGGAGAGGGGAATCAACTCTCTCAATTCCTCTGAAAACCGGAGAGGAAAGCCACGTATCCTTTAGCAAATATTCAAATAAGGGAAAAAAAGGGGAGAGATATTTTTTCAGTCGTTTTTTCCTTTTCCAACGTCTTGCCACTAAGGGGGAAAAAAAAGAGAAAGGGGGGGGGAAAAAAAATCTTGGAACCGTCTCTTGCCAGTTTTACCCTTTCAAAACCGCTCTGGGAGAAGGGAAAAAAAAGGGGGGGGGAGGGGAGGGAAATAGTGTGAAATTATTTAGTCCTCTGCACAAAGCCGCACCACCCAGCAAGAAGGAGGAAAGAAAAAGAGGGGAAAAAAAAAAAAAAGGGAAAGGATCAAACCTCGGTGAAGGGGGGGGAAAAAGGGGAAAAGAAGGGGGGGGGGGGAGGAAGGATGGTTCATACAAAAAGGAAGCGAAATTTAACATTAACCCTATCTTACACACGTAAAAAGAAAAGAAGGGAAGGGGGGGGGGGGGGGGGGGAGAGGGGGGGGAAAATCCGCATTTTTCAAAGGGGGCTATTCTCTTTATCTTTTTTCATCGTATCTGCTGGTTTTTGCGTACAGAGAATCGAATTCGCCAAAAAGGAAACGCTTTTTCCTTTCAACATACTTACCCCAATCAAAAGCCATGACAGAGAGACTGGGGAGAGAGAAAGGGGGGAAAAAAAAAAAAGGGGAAAGGGGAAGGGGGGGAGGGAACGGAACGAGTCCAGAGAGCTCTCTCCGCCGTCCTAAACCGCTTCTGCAAACACCGTTAGAAAAAAAGAAAAAAGGGAAAAAGAAAAAAAAAAAGGGAAAGGGGAAGAAAAAAGGAGGAGCGGAACGCCTGCCCCAAAGGAATCCTTCTCCCAATGTATGAGCTTACCATTGTAAACTTCCAGCCATTCACTATTAAAAGAGAAAAAAGAAAAAAAAAAAAAAAAAAAAAAAAAATCGCCAGCGGAAAGACCCATTCAGCTTCGGCAGACCCAGCCTTGCCCAGCCCGCCTTCGGTCCCGGAGAAGGGGAGGGGAAGGGGGAGGGGAAAAAAAAAGGAGGGGGAGAGTTAAGAGCCATTGGAGAGAATTCAAACAATCGCACTTCTATTTTGCAATCCCTGCCCGCAAACCGGGGAAGGGGGAAGAAAAAGAAGAAAAAAGGGGGAAGGGAAATCTCCTCCTCAGGGGGGCGATTCCACCATCTTTTGTCTCCTTCGCGGCGCCATAAAAAAAAAGGGGGGGAGAAAAAAGGGAAAAGAAGGATCCGCCTCCCAGTTCAATCCTTCTCACCCACCGGCTCGAAAGAGAAAGGAGAAAGGGGGGGAGAAGGGGGAGAATGGCTTTAGGGGGCGGGCCGTGTATCTGGTAGCATTATGTCTTTGAAGAAAGAAAAGGGGAGAAAAGAAAAAGAAAGAAAAAAGAAAAAAAGGAGGGGAAAGAAAAAAAGAGAAGAGGAGATTGCGCAAATGACTGGCATTCTTCAGTATTTCCCTCTTCCTACTCCCTAACTCGTTGCGGCAGGGATTGAAAGAGGGAGGGGAAAAGAAAAAAAGGGAAGGGAGGAAAACTGGTCCTCGGCGCCGGAGGAAACACGAAGCTTCTTTTTTCCAACGTCTTTTCTTCCTAATCTGAATGGGTGAGGCGCTGGCCAGGGGAAAAGGGGGGGGGGGGGGGAGGGGGAAGGGGGAAACATGTCCAAGCTCCAATCCATTGGAGGATTCTTTTGTCATTCGTCTCTCTACGGTTTGCCTTTTTGTTCGCCCATCCGGGAAGGGGGGGGAGGAGAGAAAGGAAGGGGGGGGGGGGGAAGCGGGAGCGCTTCTGACTCCGGAGGCAATACCACTTTTGAATCTTTGCAATACTCCTTCCTGGTTCAGAAAAAAAAAAAAAAAGGGAAGGGGGGAGAATCAAGGGTCTAGAGTGTTCATGCTTTTTCATTGTTTTCCGTATGTTGGAAAGAAACGCCGTTGGGAAGAAGAAGAGAAGGGAGGAAAAAGGGGAAAAAAGGAGAAGAAAAAAGCGAAAAAAAAAAACGCTTGTAACCTGCTGAAAGTTTCCACCGCCGCAAACCACCCCGAAAGAGAAAAAAAAGAAAAAAAAAAAAAGGGGGGGAAGGGAGGCGAAAAAAGGTTTTGTAGACAAGCGCTGGGGGACCCCCCCCACAAATCAGATCATACTCCATTCTATCCGGGCTAAGGGCAAGCACGTCGGGGAAGGGAGAAAGGAAAAAAAAAAAAAAAAAGAAGAGGGAAAGCATCGATCAAAAGCACCACGATTCATGTTTTTTCGCCGCTGCAGAGCGGTGGGGGGGGAGGGGGGGAAAAAAAAAATCCGGCAACTTTGATACGTTTTGTTACGTATTGCAAGACTTTGGAAAAAAGAGGAAAAAGAAGAAGAGGGACTTGTGGCTCAGCCGGTGGCTGGCCGGCTGTTTTCAGCTGCTTGGCGAAAGGGGGGGAAGGAAGAAAAGAGAAAAAAAAAAAAAAGGGGAGAAGGGGAAGGCTCTTTGGCAAAACGATTTCGGACGATTTCCGTACTAATTCTACCTCTGCTAAATTTTATTGAATAGGCCTTTGGGAAGGGGGGGGGGGGAGGGGAAAAAAAAAAAAAAAAAAAAAAAAAAAAGTCCTTTTTCGGATGGAACCGGTGAGTCGGAGGGAAAAAAGGGAGGGAAAAGGAAGGAGGAAAAAGGGGGAAGGGAAAAGGGAAAGCGGAAAGGTCCCATGGGGGCATTTTTTACCCTTAACTTTAACCACTTCTTTCCCAGAATTGCCCTGAAGCCCAGAAGAAAAAAAGGAAGGAAAGAAGAGAGGGGGAAGGGAAAGGGGGGGGAGGGAGGAAGAATCCTTCTGCGCGCGAGGGGGGACCTCATTGCGCCCTTGTTTCTCAAATCTGATAGTAAACGAAGTTAAGCAAAGGGAGGGGGGGGGAAGAAAAAGGGAAAAAAAAAAAAAGGAAAAAAGAAAAAGGAAAAAAAGGGGGGCCATGCGGTGGCATTTCCGCCGTCATGGAACGTCCCCCCCGATTTATCTTTTGTTTTCTTTCATTTTCCAATGCGCCATCGCTGAATGAAATAGGGGAGAGAAAGAAGAAAGAAGGCGCGGCATCTGTCGCATTTAGCCCAATTGTCCGCCGGCAACCTTCAATCGCACCGATGGGGAGAGGGGGGGGAAAAAGAGGGAAAGGGGAAGGATACGCCCGCGGAATGCCGGGCCCTCTTCAATTCCGGTTGTGGGGCCCCACGAAAAAGAAAGGGAGAAAAAAAAAAGAAAGAGGGAGGGGGGGGGGGGCTCTCGATGGACGTGATTATCTTTGATCCTGTCGCCTCCGCAGGGCGTAGGGAAAAGGGGGGGGAGGGGGGGGGAAAAAAAAGAGAGACCTTCGGGGACATCACATGCGGTGCTAGAATTTTGGGAGACAAAGAAAAAAGAAGAAAAAAGAAAGAGTGAAAGGGAAGCGGAAGATGTCCTTGAATCTCTATCGCCATCCCCCGGGGGAAGAAGGAGGAAGGGGGGGGAAGGTGCCATGGCGTCCCAGCCAATGCTCTCTCTAATTTTGTGGACATAAATGCCTGCTTACTCCAAAAAAGGGAGAGAAAAAAGAAAAAAAAAGAAAAGGAAAAGGAAGAAAGAAGGAAAAAAGGACAAAGGAACATTCCCCTCCCCTTTTTTCCCTCCCAATTTTGGCTCCGCAAACGGCCGCGGAAAGAAGGGAGGTGGGGGGGGGGAAAAGAGAAAAAGAAAAGAAAAAAAGGGGGGGAAGAGAAAAAAAAAAAGGGGGGGGGACTCATAGCCCCTCATCCGCCGAGTTGGGAGTGTCGTTTTTTTGTTTCGCTCCTGACGCCCATTACTGTGAGGTTTTTGGGGGGAAGAAAAAAGAAAAAAGGGGGGGGGAGGAGGACAAGTTGTTGGAAAAAAAAACCCGCACATTTCTCGTTTGTACGCGGTGACTCTGCCGCCGGGCAGAATGAAAGGGAGAATGGGGGGGGGAAAAAAAAAAGGGGGGGGGGGGGAAAGGGGGATGATCGCGGTGAGGAGAAGTTTGACATTTCCTTGTACCGTGCTGAAAGATATGATTCAGGAAAAAAGAAAGGAAGAAAAAGAAGGAGGGGGGGGGGAGAAAGAAGATTGCCCGTATTTTAACTAACAGCCCGCCTTCCGCTTACGCGGCGACCACAGAAAGGAAGGGAAAGAGGGAAAGGAGGGGGAAAAAGGGAGAGGGCACCACGTCAAGGTTTGCAAAATGCCATCCCCCCTCCCAAAGCCCAAATATATGTTTTAATGTTTTGTCGCCTGTTCGAGCAGAGAGGGGGGAAGAGGGAGGGGGAAAAGAGGAAAGGAAGGGGGGGAAGGGGGGCACTTTAAAACGCAAAAAATATTTTTCTCTCTCCGTTTGAGGGGCAAAAAAGGGGAGGGGAGGGAGGGGAAAAAAAAGGGAAAAAAGGGGGGGGGGGAAAGAGTCGACGAATCCAATGCCGCCTTCAAACCAACTCTTTGCCCATATCGATGAAAAATGAACTTGAAGGGGGGAAAAAAAGGAAAAAAAAAAAGAAAAAAAAAGAAAAAAAAGGGGGAAAAGAGCCTAAACTTGCAGAAATGAATGTGAAACCTCCTTCCATCTTTTTCCGTATCCATAACTACTTTCAAGCGCTCGCTAATGAAAAGTCCAAGAAGGAAAGAGAAAGAAAGAGGAGGAAGGGAGAGAAAAAAACAAACAAACGAGGAGGAGGGAGGGAGATATATACTTTTATCAGCGCCCTTTTCATTATAATCCGCAATCAAGCCGACATTTAACGTATGGGAAGGGAAGGGGGAAAAGGAAAAAGGGAAAAAGGAAAGGGGGGGGGGGGGAAAAGGCGTTTCTTCTGGGATAAAAAGCAAAAGAATTCCTTCTACATCAAAAAGTCCTGCAAAGTCGGCGCTTTGTAACCTGTTTTTTGCCTCTATCCTCGCGACGGGGGGGGGGGGGGGGAAAAAGGGGGGAGGGAGGGAAAAAGGGCAAGAGTTCATTTGTTCAGATCTATTGCGCTGTTGTTTTTTAGACGGCAATGGAGTCGTTCGAGAGGGGAAGGAAAAAAGGAAGGGAAGAAAAGAAAAAAAATCATTTGCTGGGGGGGGGCAGCCTCCTATCTTCCCCTCACAACCTCTCGCTTCAAAAAGAGGGGGAAAGGGGGAGAAAAGAAAAAGGGAAGGGGAACACCTAAAGGTAGAAGCAGGCTGTTTATTTTCTCTCCATATTACCGCGCCGCTCGAAAAAGGAGGAAAAGAAAGGAAGAGGGGGGGAGAAAAAGGGGGAGAAAAAGGGGGGAAGAGCCCCTGTTCTCGGACCTCTCCCAAAAAGAAAGGGAAAGGGGGAGAAAGAAAAAAGGGGGAAGAATTGAGGTCTGTTTTATCCTCTTCCTTCCTTCCCTCTTGCTTTGGGAAAAGAAAGGGGGAAAGAAAAGGAAGTGACAACACCACTTTCTCTTAACAGCCGGGTTGTCTCCATTCTATCTTTCATCAAAGAAAGAAAAAAAAAAAAAGCAAGGGGGGGAAAAAAGAAAAAGAGAATCAGAAAATCCCCCCACCTGGCGCAGTTTTCGCCAGAGAAAAGCTTTCCGCCGCAAAGAGGGGGGGAAAAAAAAGAGAAAAAAAAAAGGAGAGGAAAAAAAAAAAAAAGGGGGCGACGCTCCCACTGAAATCGATAGAATTTTTCCTTGTTGCTGCCAACCCCCCATCCACAGTAATTTCGGGGGGGGGAAGGGGAGGCCGCGAAAAACAAAAAGGGATAAAGGGGGGAGGAGGGAAAAAGAGCAGACGGGCGTCAAGTGAGTATTCCCTTTCTCTCTCCTTACACATTCGGGGGAAGGGGGGGGGGAGAAAAAAAAAAAAAAGAAAAAAAAGGAAAGAAAAGGGGGGGGGAAAGAAAGGCCGTTTGGGGCGTAGCCAATTGGGCGCAAACGGGATTGAATGGGAATGGTACTGGAAAAAAGGGAAAAAAAAAAATGGAAGGGGGCTATAGAGGGAAGCATGCCAATTTCTTTCCAACAAAATCCGAAGATGAAGCCATGCCTGGAAAGAAAAGGGGGAAGAAGAAAAAGAAAAAAGGGAAAGAGGGGAAGGAAGGGGGATGGCGGAATCGAGATCAATAAATATCTCTCCTCTTTGACCGAAAAGGAAGGGGGGAAGAAAGAAAAAGAAAAAAAGGGAAAAGAAAAAGAGAAAAAGGAAGAAGGGGGGGGAAGGACAAGGCGCTAGGGTTGGCTACGACACACATTACCTCCCATCGCGAAATTGGTGGAGAAAAAAGAAGATCACGAGATAATTCCCCTAAATCTAATATCCCGGGACATGAAAAAGGGGAAGGGGAAAGAGAAGATTCCAGAGGAAAGGAAGAAAGGGGGTAGGGAGGGGGAAAGAAAAAAAAAAAGAAAATGGAGCGGCCGGCAGGTTCTCTTTCTTTATACTCGGCGGGAAACAGGGAAGGAGGGGAAGAAAAAGAAAAAAAGGGGAAGGAAAGGGGGAGGATTAGGAAAAGCACCTTAATAATACACATCGGGAAGATGACTTTTCCTCTTCCAATTTTGCTACAATTCCCCCGACAGATGGCCGCGCAAAGAAAAAAAAAAAAGGAAAGAGGGAAAAGGGGGGGGAAAGAGTGACAAAGAAACCACAAACAAGGAGGAAAGGGGGAAAGAAAAAAAGAGATGTAACGCGGAATGCCACCGCATTCCAACTCCTCTCAAATGATTGAAGGGGGGGGGAAGGGGGAGGGGGGGGGAGGAAGGGGGAAAAAAAAAAGCGCATTGCTACTTCGAGAAGTTTACTATCATACATTTCTCTACAAGCGCCAATGAGCCTCGAGAAAAAAGGGAAGGAAAAAGGGAGGACGAAAGAACAGCTTGGCGTTGAAGGGGAAATCTTCGTCTTCCGAAAGGGGGGAAAAAAAAAGCGATAGGGCCAATTCTCTGACCGAATTGGAAACTTCTTTGTCCCACCTTCAAATACAAATGTACCTTTCGCGCGGACTTTGGGGGGAAAAGGGGAAAAAGGGGAAAAGGGAAAGGAAGGGAAAGAGAGGTGGGAAGATTTCGGGTTCTACCTCTACATCAAGTCCATAAAAACGAAAGACGTGGAATGCAAAATGAAAAGAGAAGGGGGGGGGGGGGAGGGAGGACTCCCTGTCCGAAATAAGAAAAAAAAAAGGAAAAAAGGGGGAAAAAGGGCTAGCCGCGGACGCGAAAAAAAATCTTAATCCTCCCCCAGCCTCAAAAGAGGCGCAGGAATAAAAAGAAGGAGAAAAGGGCAGCTGAAAACCAAGGCCAGCCACCCTCTCCTTATCAATTCAAATAGGCCCGGCAAGAAAAAAAAGGGAAAAGGGGAAAAAAAAAAGGGGGAAAAAAAGGAGGGGGAAAACTACGTTACAACCTCCTCTTTTTTCTGAGCGGGAAAGAAGGAAAAGGGAAAAGAAAAAGGAGGACGCTCTGCACAGGAAAACATGAAATCTGTGGTTGTGCTTGTCGGGAAAAAAAAAAGAAGGAAAAACACCAGTAGACGTGCTTGCCTTAGCAAAAAAAAGGGGGGGGAAGAAGAGTAATCTAATTGTGTTTTTGGTGGGGGGTGGGGTCAGAGAAGGGGGAGAAAAAAAAGAAAGAAAAAAGGAAAAAAGGACCCCTAAAATCTTCCCCTTCCCTTTCCCAAAACCGAAAAAGGAGAAGGGAAAGGGGGGGGGGGGGGGGGGAGGAAGGTGAAAACTTTCCGCAAAAGTTTAACAATCTTTTTGGGCCGGGGGGGGGAAAAAAAAAAAGAAGAAGGGAAAATTAATCGCTGTTGGGTTTTTTTTCGTTTAAGGGAAAAAAAAAGAAACAAAAAAAAAGGGAAAAAGGGTGTTCTTTTCAACCTCCACTTAACACCCTCCCCCTCCTTCCCTCTCTACCTTGATCGTTCCTAGGAAAAAAAGGGGGGGGGGGGGAAGGAAAGGGAAGCCGGACCCAGGAGCGTCCTGGGGGGACAAATATTCAAAGTTTTTATTTTGCCGGACGAGTCAGAGCGCAAAAAAAAAAACCCCCCTCTTCCTCCCCAAACCCGAAAGGAAAAAAAGGGAAACCACCCCACTCCCCTCCTCCCCCCTATCCGAAAAAAAAGAAAAAAAGAAAGGGGGGGAGGGGGGGGGAAAGCAACCCCCTCCTTCACCTCAAGCGATGGCCGAAGGGGAAAAAAGGAAAAAAAAAAAAAAAAAAAAAAAAAGAAGGAAGGGAGGAAAAAAGGGGATGACGGACAATGTGAAACTTTCCCCGCAAAAGGACTTCCTATCTTCCCTCCTTCCCCGCTCCCTCAAGGAGAAAAAAAGGGAAGGAAAGAAAAAAAAAAAAAAAAAAAAGGAAAGGAGGGAGGGCCGAATCCTGGCCCGCCGAGGACAAGTCCCCGCAAATCAATTTGTTTTGCTCCTTCTTATGTTAGCGCAATGGAGAAACAAAAAGAAAAAAAGGGGAGAAAGGGAGGAAAAAGGGGAGGGGAGAAGGGGAAATCACCGGCCCCCGAATGCCAGCATTTGCGCAAGGAAAATCCTCTCTTTCTATTCAACATATTGGCGCAGGCCGGGGAGGACCGAGAAAAGGGGAAGAAAAAAAAAAAAAAGGGGAAGAAAAGACCATCCTGCTCTAGAAAACTCCATTTATCAAGCTTCTCCCAAACGGCTCCCGAAAAAGAGAAAAGGAAAAAAAAAAAAAAAAGGAGAAGGGGGGAAAGGAAAGAGGGAGGTGAAGAAAATGGAGCGGGAAGCAGAGGAATTTTGAGTCATTTTTCTCCTGTGGGCTTCGATTGGCGGGATGAGGAAAAAGGAAAAAAAGGGAAAAAAAAAGAAAAAAAAAAAAAGGGCGTGGCCAGTCGCCAGAAAGTTGCCGAGGGGGCCCAGACGTTCCCGCTCTTCTTCATTTGCTTGTCCCAGCGAAAGTGCGAAGGAAAGGGGGAAAGGGGGGGGGGAAGGAAAAAAAAGGGAAAAAAAAAGGGAGGGGCGGAACAGTCCCCGGTGCCGGATTCGACGAAGCAAGGGGGCACGGCTGGTCTTTCCCGAAGCCTTAATGGGGAGCGCTGGCGATTTGTTTGTGAAAGAGAAAAAAGGAAAGAAAAAAAGGGGGGGGGGAGGTAAAAAAAAGAGGATGGGAAAGGCGTCGGACGCGACGTTGCCTTATCTCTTTAGTTTCATTCTTCTAGTTCTGCGGAGGCGATAGTGCAGGATCTTTGGGGGGAAGGAAAAAAAGGGGAAAGGGAGGAAAAATCTGACTCGGTTCCGGCAATACACTTTGCAATCTTTGCAAGAACAGCCTAAGGGAAAAAAAAGGGGGAAGAGAAAGGGGAAAGGCTCTCTGTTTCATGCTTTGAGGGGGGTAAGTTTAGTTGAAAGCAACGCGTTTGTTCGAGAGGGGAAGCAGGGAAGGGGAAAAAAGAAAAGGGGTAAAGAGGGGGAAGGATGCCCTCCAAAGACATCTACTCTCCAACGCGTTGTAAAAAGAGGGAAAAAAAAGGGAGAAGAAAAAAAAAAAGAAAAAAGGGTTGAGTGTGATTGACGTGAGGAATCTGGTCATGTTTTTTTTTAAAAAAAAAAAAAAACAGGGGGGGGGGGAAAGAGGGGAGGGAAAAAAAAACACAATTCATATACTACTCCATGCGAGCGGCTGGAAGAAAAAAGGGGGGGTGAAGGGGGAAGGGGGCAGCGGATTCAATAATGGGAATCATCTATGCACGAAAAAGCAACAAAAGAGGTGAAGGGGGAGAAGGAAAAGGGGGGGTGACCACAGGGACCACCCTGGCCAGAAAAAGGGGAGGCCCAAATAGCCTTCACACCTTTAATACTTTGTTACTAGTGCAAGACTGGGGGGGGGAGAAAAAAAAAAAAGGAAAAAAAAAAAAGGGGAAAGAAAAGAATTTGCCTTTGAAAAAGCCCCTCTTTTGTCTTTCCTTCTTTTTTCAGCAGGAAGGTGAAAAAAAAAAGGGGGAAGGGAAAAAAAGGGAGGAGGGGGACAAGGGGAACCGTTTACCCGGCTCTTTGGCAAGCTGGCCGATTTCCGGACGATTCGACCTGCTCGAATTTGAGTGAAGAGCTCTTTTGAAGGGGGGAAAAAAAAAGGGTGGAAGGGGGAGAGGGAGGGGGGAAATCTTTGCCCCACTCGAGTCAGGCGGCATTCGACCATTTTACCCTCCGGACAGGGAGAAGAAAAAAAAAAAAAAGGGGAGGGGGGGAAGAAGAAGGGGGGGGCCCTGAAGCGGCCTAAAAAAAGAATTCCTCCTTTCACTCCAAGCTTTGAGTGGAAATCGGGTTAGAGGTCAAAAAAAGGGGGGGGAAAAAAAAAAAAAGGGGGAAAGGAGGAAAGGAGAGTGCCGATTTTTTTTCGCTCGAGGAGAAAGAAGGAGGAAGAAGAAAGGGGAAAAAAAGGGGAGGAGGGATTGTACCGCCGCAAAAAACCCCTTCCAATCCATGCAGAGTTTGCATGCGGGGGCAAAGGAAAAAAAAAAGGGGGGAAAAGGGACAACCGATGAGCGTGGGGGGGTCTGTCATTGAACAAATTGCCCATTCTCTGAATGAATAGGTCCTCTAGAGGGGGGAAAGGGGGGAGGGGGAGAAAGAGGAAGGAGGGGAAGGGAACTGTCGCATTTAGCCCAATTGTCCGCCGAGGTTCATCGCCCCCCCCCGATGTGTATAATAAGGTTGAGGGATAGCTCGAAAGAAATCAGGGGAGGAAAAGTAGGGGGGAAAAAAAAAAAAAAAAGAGGAGAAGGGGGGGGATAAAAAGTCCTTGTTGTGAGACCCCCTCCGCTTCAACTTGTACTGATGATAAGCGGAGAGACGAACGGCTACGGGGAAAGGGGGAAAAAAGGGAGAAAAAGGAGGAGACGCTGGCGTATTTCCCAACATGGGGGGAGAATTGTCTTCCTGTTTTTATTAGCACCATTAGAGGGCCACAGGGGGGAAAAAAAAAAAAAAAAAAAAGAAAAAAGAAGGGGAGGAAGGGGGAGGGAAAGGACAGCCTACTTTCAGGTCAAAGGGTATATTTTTCTTGATCTCGATCAAAAGAAATAAAAAGGGGGGGAAATGAGGGTGGAAAAAAAGCGTTGGTGCATTGCCATGTCGTCCCAGAAAAAAAGGGCTTTCTACTCCCTCGGATTTTTGGGAAAGAGAAAAGGAGGGAAGGGGGGGGAAAAAAAAAAAGGGGGGGGGGAAAAGAGAAAGGAGACACGCAGGACAAGTCCATTCCAGAAAAAGTTTTTTGCGCCATTGTCTCCCTAAAACTGCCTGCCGGAACTAATTGACAGGAGGTGGGGAAAAAAAAAAAAAGAAAAAAGGGGAAAGAGAAAAACGCAATAGGAAGGGGAAGTTTTTTTTTATTTGGCGTGTGGGGGGGGTGGATAGAATGACGAAATACTTGTAGTTTTTTTTTGCCCGCCACACCAGGAAAAGGGGGGAAAAAGGGAAAAAAAAGGGGAGGGGAAAGGGGGGGGAAAGAGGCAGACCGGGCCGATGAGCGTCGACTGGTTTGAAAGAAATCTTTTTCTCCTGCGAAAAACGGAGCCTTTTGGGGGGGGGGAAGGGGGGGGAAGGGGGGAGGGGGGAGGGAAAAAGAATATGATTTTGCGAAAAAACATGCTTCAATTAAGAGCAGTTTTTTGTTTCAATGACTTGAGGACTCGGGGGAAAAAGGAAAAAAAAGAAAGAAGAGGAGGGGAAAGAAAAAAAAGAAAGCAATAAGCCATACTCCCAATCGAAAAGAGAGAAAGTTTCCTGTAGCGCTAACAGCGCTTTAAACCACGTAAAGGTGCAACGGAAGAAGAAAAGAAGAAGAAAAAGGGGGAGGGGGGGAAAAAGGGAGAAAGAAAAATTTCTCGCCTTATGGGTTGCAACATCCTTGACGAATTGCTTGATTGTTTCGGGAAAACTCAGGAAAAAAAAAAAAGAAAGGGGGAGAAAAAAAAAGGGGGGAAGAAGAAGAAAGATGGGGTTGCCTCTCGACCGAAGAGCGGCAAAACCAACACTCCATAGCGAATGGAAAAATGAACTTGCCATGAGGGGGAAAAAGAAAAAAGAGAGGAAAAGGGAAAAAGGAAAAAGAAAACGTTGCAGAATGTGTCCGAAGCATCTTTGCCCGTATCAGAACGAAAGTGGTCAAAATCGCTGCGATATGAAAAAGTAACGGAAAGTAAAGGGGGGGGGAAAAAGAAAAAGAAAAAAAAAAGGAAAGAGAAAAAAAAAACCAACCTTATTATGCTGACAATAATATATACTGTTATCAGACGCTTCAATTAAGAAAAAAGGAAAAAGGGGGAAAAAAAGGGAGAGGGAAGAGAGTTTTTGAACGTCGTTCCTTTCTACTGCAAAAGAAAAAGGACGAAACCAATCATTCCTTCAATTCGTTCTGCTGGTACCGGTTTTTGAAGCGATAAGGGGGGGGGGGGAAGGGGGGGGGGGGGAGGGGGAAGAAAACGCATGGTGCTAAAATCCGTAGCCGGCCCACTTTCATTTTTTCTATCTCTATTTCGCGTTGTTGGGGGGAAAAAAGGGGAAGGAAGAAGAAAATCCGGTGATTAATCCAACTAACCCTCTCTTTCTGGGGCCAGCCGCCCTACTTGAAAAAAAAAAAAAAAAAAAAGGGGGGGGGGGGGGGGGGGAAAGGGGGGGAAACAGAAAAAGCAACCCATTCTTTCAACGGATGTGAACCATAATTCCCTAATAACCTTGTTTCGCCAAGGGAAGGGAAAAAAAAAAAAATTCTACAACATTCCACTTATCTTGTGGGAAGGGGGAGAAAAAGAAAAAGGGGGGGGGAAAGAGGGGATCATTGCAACCCGAACTCTTACTGTCTGATTTGGATTATTCTTTATTGCTGATGGGCGTACAGACGCGGGGGGAGAAAAAAAAAAAAAAAAAGGGGAAAAAGGAAAAAACAAGGGGAAAAAGGACTACAAAAGGGGTCATTGAAAAACCACTGCTCCCTTAAATCCCCTGTTTTGGCGCAAATCAGAGCTTGTGAAGCAAAAAAGGGAAAAAAAAAAAGAGAAAAAGGAGAGAAGAAAAACCCTTAAAAAAAAGGCCGCAGTTTTTTTTCCCCTTTTTCGACAGAGAAAAGAGGGACAAGGGGGGGGGAAAAAAGAAGAAGGGGAAGAGGAAAAAAAAAGCGCAGTATCTGGCGCACAACTGGAGACGCCACTGGCCTACTCCTGATAGAAATTTTGCAGGGGTGCGGGCAAAAAAACACGAAAAAGGGAGAAGAAAGGAAAAGAAAAAAAAGAAAGAAAAACCTCGGCGAGGAGGGCCTAATGAGCATCCGAGTCGTTTCCACAGGGAGTAGTCTTGCGCCGCGAAGAAAAAGGCGGGCTTTGTTCTACGGTGCGCTCAAAACACTCCTGCCAATTTTTCCGCGGGACGTGGGAAAAAAAAAAGGGGGGGAAAAGGCGCTGCGCGGTTAATCGATTTGGCCGAGAATTAAAAAGGGGAGGGGGAAAGGGAAAAAGGAGGGAAGGGGAAGGAAAAAAATCACGATATAGAAAAGGCTTTACGCTCCCTGCACTGCAAACAAGCTGAAAAAAGTAGGGAAAAGAGGGAGAGGAAGAAAAAAAAAAAGAAAAAGAAAAAGAGGAGCCGCTCTTTGGGACCGAAGTAAAAGCCTGGCGCAAATTGCATAAATGTTCGTAACGGGGGGATGCAAAAAATCCAGAAGGAAAAAGAGGGGGGAGAAAGAAAAACATGACGACATTTCGCTAAATGTGAACTACGCCAGGCGAAGAGAAAAAGGGAAAGGGAAATTCCCGAAATCTAGATGCCCCCGGACCTTCAGGGGAGGCTCCGCTCAGCTCACGCTTTAAAGAAGAAGAGGAAAAGAAAGGAAAGAAAAAGGGGGGTTTCGCGGTGGTATACTTTCGCGTGTGGGGGAAAAAAACTAATTATCCTTTTTCATTTTCTCCCAAGGTATGTTCGATTCCGAAGGTCCTTCGATCCAGAGCTCCAACCCTCACCTTTATAACACATCTTTTTGGCACACGAAAAATGGAGGGGAGAGGAGGAAGGGGGGGGGGAAAAAAAGGAAAGAGGAAAAAAAAAAAAAAAAAAAAGAAAAGAAAAGAAGACAGCTAGAGAACTATTTCATTCAGCGCAGGAAGGCAATTGTCAATGCCCCAGAAACCACACAGCACGCGCAAGAGGGGGGAAGGAAGGCAACTCTCATGGATTTGGACAATTGGTGGGCCCTTGTGGTAAACCAAGCCCGCGAATCCTTACATTCTTATTTAATGATTCAACATCGCAGGGCCAGAAGGGGAAAAGGGAGGGGGGGAAAAAAAAAAGAGGAAAAGCGCAAATGAGCCTCAAGCCCAGAAAGTATTTCATCCAGCCCTGCAAAAAGGTCTAGGAAGAACACTCCGAAAAGGAAAAAAAAGGGGGGAAAGAAGAGTCCCTTAGCGTTTTAAAAAAAAGGCAGGGGACATGCAATCTTCTGGACCGATTTGTTCCACCGTGAATGGGGGGGGGGGGGGGGGGGAAAAAAAGAAAAGGTTTTGGCTCACTTTCCCTAGTCAAAAAATGGTCTACTTCCTTTAAGCCCTCCGAGGGGAAGAAGGGATAAAAGAAAAAAAAAAAAAAGGAAAAAAAAAAACAAAGAAAAGAAAGTGTAAAGAAAAAAGAGCTGATTTCAATAAATTTCCTTCTCGCCCCCACAGGGTACGAAGAGGAAGAGAGGGGAAAGAAAAAAGGAGAGGGAAGAAGAGCCCCTCTACTCTACAAAAAATCTTATCCCCAGCTACAAAAAGAAAAAAAAGGAGGAAAAAAAAAAGAGACCTGAGCCAAAGGCAAATAGGGCGGGCCAGGCCCTTTCTTTTCTCGGAAATAGGTTTCCAGGAGGGGGAAAAAAAAAAAAAAGAGGGGAAAAACGTCTGAGGGGTGTGCCGGATCTTGCCTTATTTCTTGGCCAGGGGGGGAAGGGGGGGGAAAAGGGGAGGGGGGAGGGGGGGATCGGAATGAATGAAATTATTTAATCCTCTGAAAAAAAGACGCAACAAAAGAGGGAAAAAAAAAAAAAGGGGAAACCGCTCGCCTGGAAGTCTTTCTGTATTTTTTTTTGGGTTTCAGCTCTTTTTCATACAAACAATTTAGCGAAAAATGGAAAAAGAAAAAAAAAAAAAAGAAAAAAAAAAGGGGGGGGCCTTGGTTTGCTGTCTTAATCGGGGGGTTGCCTCGGTGAAACTCGAAGAAAAAAGAAAGGGGGAGGGGGGGAGATGAAGCCCACCTTGGTTGCATCTGTTATCGAGGGGGGTTTTTTGCGTACGGCCAAACAAGGAGAAAAAAAGAATCGAAACGCGTTTCAGGCACATCAAACAGAAAGAAAAAAAGAAAAAAGGGGGGAAGGGAAAAAGGGAGAAAGGGGGGGGTTGTTTGGAATTACTTCGAAAGTGCTCTGACCATATCGTGCTTTGCAAAGAGGAAAAAAGGGGGGGTAAAAGACACTCCGCTGGCCTAACACCCAGGAAAAAAAAAAAGGGTTAAAACCGAATACTCCTCCCCTATCTCCTTCCCTCCCTCCGCCGACCGCTTCGGCCCCTCCAGAAGCCCTTCCCCTTCAAAATCTATTTCTAAATTCCCCAAAAAGGATGCGAGAAAAAAAAAGAAAAAGAAAAGGAAGGCACTTCAGAATCGCTCATCCTTCCGCTCCTCAGGCTAACAAAAAATGAGAAGGAAAAAAAGAAAAAAAAAGGAAAAAAAAGACGGGACCCCAGCCCGCTTCGTCGAATCCCGGCGCAAAAGTTCCCGCAAATCATTGTTTGCCTGGCGGCCGAGTGAGAAAAAGAATGGGGAAAGGAAAAAAGGAGAAAAAGGGAAAGGAATCAAACCGAGTCGGACGTCCTGGAAGCGTCACTCCCCCCTTCCGAATGCCACCCAAAGTTGGGGGGAAAAAAGGAAAAAAAAGGAGGAAGGGGGGAAGGGCGGCCGAACCTCAATCTAAGAAAAAAAGGTATCACCCTTCTCAAAGCATCATGAATAAAAAGAGAAAAGAGAAAAAAAAAGGGATGTCCCGATCTCTCTCATAAAAAAAAACTTATTATTATTAAAATATATATATCTTGTAATCGGTTTAAGAAGGAGGGGAGAAAAAAAAAAAAAAAGGGGAGAAAGGGGGGGGGATAGATTGCGGGTATTCTCCTCCTCCCTTTCAGGGGATGTGTACTCTCAAATCTATATGTATCATTTCGCAAATTGATGGCAATGAGAAAAAAAAAAAAAAAAAAAAGGGGAGGGAGGTAAGGGAGGGAAAATACGAAAAGTTTGCGAATGAAAATTCCTTTTTTGGAAATTGCTCTAACTCCGCCTAGCAACCCAACTTTGGATTGGAGGGGACTGGACCGAGGAGGAAAAAAAAAAAAAAGGGGAAAGGAAGGGGGGTGTGGGAGCCTGAGGGATCGAATTAGCGCCGATCGGGGGGCTGGACGTTCCCCCCATGTCCCCGCCTCATCAAATGGTGGAGGGGAAAGGGATGAGGGGGGAGAAGGGGGAAAAAAGGGAGAGAGGGACAGAGGAAAGGCGATAGGGTCGGATTCTTTTTGAGGTGCAGAATGCTTGTTTCTGCAGCGGGGGGAAAAGGAGGAAAAAGGAGAAGAAGGGGAAAAAGGAGGGGAAAGAACGCTCCTTCATAGCCTGGAGAGTAATTCCAAAAACCAATTGCTCGAGAACGAGAAAAGAGAGGGGGAAGGAAGGGGGGGAGGGGGGGGGGGGAAAAAAAAAAAAGAGGTTAGGAGACCCGAATCGATTTCGCCTGTGGAAGTTACGCAAAAACCATCGAATAAAAAGGAAGGAAAAAAAAAAAAAAGGGGGGGGAAGGAGAAAAGGTTTTCAACCGCGCACCACCCCTATAGACTCCAAATAAAGTTTAGTTTGATTGACTGTGTACGACGGGTAAAGGGGCAGAGGGAAAAAAGGGGGGGAAGAAACAAAAAAAAGACAGATAAGACTCCAGGCGAGCAGCCTAAGGGCAAGCACTGTCGTCCTTTAGACGGTTGGGTGTGCAGGAGGTTGAAAAAAAAAGGGGGGGGGAAAAAAAAAGAAAAAAGGAAAAAAAAAAAAAAAAAGGAAGGTTGTCGCCGCTGCAGAAAAAGCGGTTTTGCCAGAAAAAACCTTTGCCATATACGTCAAGATCCGGGAAAAAGGGGGGAAGAAAGGGGGAAGGGAAGAGACGAAGAAAGGGCCGATTGCCGCCTAGGGGACCTTTGCTCATCTCGGTGTAGGGAAGGAGTTGTGGAAAAAGAAAAAGGGGGAAAAAAAAAGGGGGAAGAATATGCAGTCGCGTGCTTCCCTTTACCTTCTCAGGAAAATACTATTCTTGCCGATTTCCTGAAGATTCGACCGGAGACAAGAAGAGGGGGAAGAAAAAAGGAAAAAAAAAAAAAAAAAGGAAAAGGGGAGGGGGGGAGGGGGGAAAAAGGGGGAAAAACTGGAAAGTCCTGCGTTAGAAATCTTCCCACTCGAGGCTAGAGGAGACCATGTTTACCTCGGCCAGTTCTCAAAGTCCGCGGAAAGGGGGGAAGGGGGTGGGGAAGGGGGGGGGGAAAAAAAAAGGAAAGAGGAAAGGAAAAAAAAAAAAGGCGGAAAGATGCATCACACTTGCAAGCCAGCTTGTGAGGGAATCGGTGAGGGGGTCATAGACCTTTTGCAGCTGATGATCCTTTTTTCCCCCTGGGCGGAGGGGGGAAAGGGGGAAAGAAAAAGCAAGGGAGAAAAGGGGGGACGAATGGGGGACTCATCACTACATCATTTCCGTCTTTTCGCTGCTTTTTTACAGGAAAAGGGCACCACCCTTTTCCAATCCATGAGAGTTGCATGCGGTGGGCGGAAGGAGGAAGGGGGAGGAGAAAAAGGAAGGGGAGAGAAGAAGGAGGGAAGGGGAGGGGGGATGGGGGAAAGACAGCGCAATTCGTGCCGCGGGGGGGGGGCGCATTTAGCCCAAATTGTCCGCCCGGCACTTCATCGCCCCCGAAGGGGGAAGAGAAAAAGGGGAAGGGGGGAAAAAAGAAAAAAAGGAGGGGGAAAAGCGCGTAATACGCCGCGAAAAAATGCAAAGCTCAGGTCCGTTGTTTGTATGGCCCCTCAGAAGGGACAAAGGGGGGAAGGGAAAGGAGAAAAAAAAGTGAAAAGGGGGGAGAGGGAAAAAAAAAAAATCTGTCGCTCGAAGGGCGTATTTCACAATTTCCGCGAATGTCCCGGGCAGGGGGGGGAAGGGAAAAAAAAAAAAAAAGGGGGGGGGGGGAAGCCAAGTCCGGAAAATTTATGCCTTTGCCGCCAGCGAGAGGGTCAGAGCGGATATTTCCTTTGTCTCGGAGAAGAAACAAAGACAAGGGGGGAAAGAAAAAAAAAGGGGAGGGGAAAGAAAGGGGAGTGCTAGCTAGGGGATTTTGTGGACAAAACTTCCAGATACATCAAGCAATATAGCCCCCCCGCCCATTTTGAAAAAGAGGAGGGAAAAAGGGGAAAAAAAGGGGGGAGGAAAAAAGGGGGGGGGGAGAAGGGAAAACCGGCCGGGCGGAAATAATTGCAGGATTGTGTTTGGAAAAAAGTAGAACAAGCCCCGCCTGTTTACGAGCGCGCCAATACTATCACCCTGGGGGAACGAAAACCGAAAAAAAAGGGGGGGGGGGGGGGAAAAAGGAAAAGGAAGAAAGTACTGTGAGGTTTTTTGCCGCACCCCTGAAAATTTCCAAGAGAGTAGCATTTGAGCGTCGCATTTTTGTGGGGCAGACAAAGAAAAAGACGGAGACGGGGGAAAAAGGGGAAAAGGGGGATGAAAACGGCGCCCCTTTTGGGGTCAGGGTATGGAAAAGGTGAGGAGTCTTGTGAATTTGCCGGTACGTGCAGAAAAGGATGGAAAGTGGGAAAAAAAAAAGAAAAGGGGGGAAAAGAATAAGAGTGCCGTAAGTGTTTAACAACAGCCCCCCCAGGGCCGCTTTACCGCGGCTACGACAGACAGCAATAAAGCAAGAAGAAAGAAAGAAGAGAAAAAAGGGGAAAAAAGGGTGACAACCTGCAGCCATCCAAGCAAATAATAGTGGGTGGTTCGCCTTTCGCTCCTGCGCGTCTCTGGAGAAAAAAGACAAGACGGAGAGCAGGGGGAAAAAAAAAAGAACAAAAGGAAAAAGGGAGGGGGGAAGACTCCGTTTGAGGGGCAAGATATTCTGCTGCCAAAAAGATGGTCGTGAATAATTCAACAGTGTGATAATCCAGGGATGGGGGGGGGAGGAAAAAGGAAAAAAAAAAGAAGGAGAGAAAAAAAAAGAAAGGGGGGACAGGACTACGTTTTGAAGGCCACCAGGCTTTATTCTCCACCATAAACCAGAGAGAAAGAATATATCAAACCGTTTACCAGCGCCTACTTGCAAGAATGAGTAGGAAGGGGGAAAGGGGGGGGGAAGGGGGGGAGAAAAAAAAAAAAAGGAAGGGAGGAAGAAAGAAAAAGAAGGTCGCTATGATGCGTCCCTTAATTAATGAAGCGCTGATAAAATG
>Ga0179593_1362598_pt1 | contig 21923 bp, 31 predicted proteins | sample CZODoug2_1_08_16_FD_185931 | JGI IMG/M metagenome (GOLD analysis project Ga0179593, IMG submission 185931) | Vadose zone soil fungal communities from Angelo Coast Range Reserve, California, USA - CZODoug2_1_08_16fungal (PacBio error correction) | ecosystem: Environmental > Terrestrial > Soil >...
ATGAAAGGTGGGGGGATTGGAAATAGAGGGGGTGGTGGCCAAACCTCGTGAAGGAATCGAAACGGAAAGGGGGGGGGGGGGCGGAAGGGGGGGGAATCAGGTAGGGTGTTATGACATGAAACACACGAGGAAAGATAGGTTTCAGGTCAATCTCAGGGAGGGGAAAGAAACACAAAGAAAAAAAAAACACAAAACAAAATCGAATCGAGGAGGGAAAAAGAGGGGGGGGAGCGGAAAAAAAGAGAAAAAGCACGCTTCCGCCCTTGTCAACTGAGGCCCAGAGAGAGGTGGTCACCAACCGCAAAAAACGCGCAGGCACTCCGAGATTTGAAAACTTCCACACTGGGCGGAGTCAAGCACATGGGGTCGGTCCTAGGAGTTGGCGGACAGTAAGGCTTGGGGAAGGGAACTGGGGTGGTTTTCATCAAAGGAAAGGTCGATATAGGGGCCGAAGAACGGTCTCTCGGAGTAAGAAAAAGGAAGATGGAGCTAGAGGAGGGGGGTGAAGAAGCAGATGGAGGACAGGAATGGTCTGTATACTAATTTTTCGATGGTGAAGAGTTGGGAAGTAATCTCCGGGAAGGGAAGGGAGGGGCTGTGGGCTGCACTCGCCCATCTCCTCGTAGAGTTACCGTTTTCAATAGAAAAAAAAAGTAGGGGTAGAGGGTGAGGGTAGAGAAAAGACTACTCCAAACGGGCTAAAACGGCAAGGCCCACCTGTGGACGACGGCGGTCAGACAAAAAGATAAAGTTTACGGAGGGTGTGTATAGCCAAACATTTGGGGTGTGGGGGGAAAAAATGCAGAAAAAAGAATGAGCGCAAAAGGATCAAGAAGCGGACGAATCCCTCAAAAAAAGGGCACCCTCGCGAGCCGTCCAAGCGCAAAACTCTACGCAGCCGGAGGATAAAAACGAGGGAAAAAAAAAATTTCGGGGGGATGGATCCTACTTTGAAGGTAAACGTAGCGTTGGAGGACGAAATGGACATCCGTCGGGGATCAAGTAAAGAGGGGTACCACGAGGGGGGAAGGTCGGGGGTAAAAAGACCACCGGCTGTGGCGCCGAATTTCTATCGTGGGAACCCCCTAAGGAAAGAGAGGGGGGAAGATTCGGGAGGTAAAAAAAAGGAGTCACGTGAGTCAATGGAGTATGGTTGCTCAGAGAGCGAGCAACCTATAGAAAAAACTTCACGGTAAAATGAAAATAGAAGGCCAGGTTCTAGTTTGAAGTATTAATCGTTCTGGCGAACAGAATGAATGGGGGACAAAAACTAAAAAAAGGATGGATTCCGGCAAAAGGGGCGTCGCGGGGAAATTGGGCCGTTTCCCACTCATTAGGGAGCATTCGTTAGCCTTCGAGGGCTTTAAAGTTCAACTGTCGGAGAAGAAGTCGGGGTCGAAGTTCCGACAAAGACCCCCAGTAAGGTCATCCTAATACCAAACTTGATTACCCGGAACGCGGGGGGGGTAAAGTGAAACCGTACAGAGGGTGGGGGTGTATACAACGCTTGCTCTGAAGGCACGGGGTCCCAGGATTTATGGTGAAATCACATAATTTCCTTGAAAGCATCGTAGGAAGGAAAAATCCAAAGCTCCCCCGAGAAGGCGGTAAGGTATTAGGGGGATCCAAGTGGGATGTGGGGTCCCGCCTTCGGGGTGGGAGACTTTCCAGCAAAAGAATGGGGCAGGTGTTTATGGGAAGGTTTTGGCGCAAACGAAAAGGATGTAAGGGCGAGGAAAGAAAAAAAGGGGACTATCTTCTTGACTCATTAACCTCCAGGGAGGGTAAATCGCAAACCACCGTCGGGCGAAAAAGGTGGAGGCTCCGGAAAGAAAATGAACCACAGATTCGGTGATCAGTAGGGAGGAGAGTTGGGTTCACTCTGGGCTGACCAGAAGGCAGCTTATCCGTAATAGCCTTAGACTTAAAAGATTACGATTGGAATCTGCGGAAGAGCATTCATTCTCTGCTGGAATGCAGAAAAGGGGGAAAAAAAGAAGGAGAGGGGAGAATTGAAGAGACTGCAGATCTTCAGGAGCCACCGAAACAACGCTTTCTAGGAAGTGAAAAGGTGTGTTGGGGGTGGCAAGGTTAGAAAAAAATCCGTGCGATGAGGGTTCAAGGAGAACAGGGAGCTCGGTATTAAAGAAGAAGAAGGAAAGCTATTGATGGATGCGGAAAAAAGCAATCGTCCATTCAGGGGGAATCATGGGTTGACTAATGAAGGATCGGCCCAGCTGTTTCGGAACAGAGGAACAGTCGCCACGGGAATTTTGGGCCCGAATTTCGAAGAGACTGAATCAGAGCTTGCCAAGTAGACCAAACATCCATACTAACGGTGACATACGGCGTCACCGGGCGGGAAGCATACTACCAGGGGGGGAGGTCGCAGGAAAAAAAGAGGACATTCACGAGACCCCAGTAGTTAAAAAGAGGCGCGCGTAATAAGCAACAGAAAGACAATAGAGGGGAAAAAAGGGGGAGTTCCCCAGAGAAGGGTGTTTGAAGGGGGCTATTGGGGAATTTTCATTTCCTGTGTCATCCTGGGGGGGAAAAAAAGGGGGGGCATGGGTATTAGAATGGGGTAGGGCGGACTCAGAGGGGAATGTGCGGTGCCGACTCTCAATTGAGGCTGGCCAGGAAGGAAGCGTAAAAAGGGAGGTAGAGGAGAAACACCGGGGGGAATTTGGTGGTTTGGCGTTGAATGTAAAGGCGACTTTCTATGAACAAGCATTAGTTGATCCACTTCTTCGGAGCCGGGCTTTCATCGAGGGAAAATAACGAAAAGGAAAGGAATGGGGAGAAAGGGGAATCAGGTTTTATGGGAGTCGAGTTGGGTAGAAACGGTAGAAAAAGGACTAACCGGGGCCAAACTCGTCCGTGTACATCGAAGGCAGAACCAAAAGACCCCGAGAGAAAATTTAAAAACGGAGGGAAGCCTGAATCCATCCGAAATCTCCGAAAAAAAAAACCGGGGAAAAAGGCCGGGGAAGAAATGGGCAGGGGGGAGTGGGTGGACTAGCTACAACCACGGCTAAGCGCACCAAAGGGGAGGAGAGTGTATGGGACGGGGGGGGGGAGGAAGAAGAGAGAGGGGAGACGGAAGATTGGGGCCGGAACCGAGTTGTCCACAAAAGGCGATTCTTCCCGAATTCAGCGGAGGTACCTTTCCTAGATGCTCGGAATCCTCAGCATAGCGAGGAAGGGAAGGTGGGGGGAACGAAAGGCGAAATACAGCGAAGTCTGAACTCTTCGACCGGGAACAAGCTAAGAAGGGAAGTTGATGAACACCCGAAATGGAGAAACTGTTTCCGTGTGACAACGGGGAGGGAAGAAGGGTGTAAAATAAGCACGAGGGGTGTGGCAGCCGGGAAGCGGATGAGAATGGGATCTTGACAAACGTGGGGCGATCTCTCTCAAACAAAAATGATTAGTAAGAGAGATCCCTTGCCACCCGGAGAGAAAAAATGAAAAGAAAGTAACTTACGGCAACACAGCCGTCAGCGTGACCACAAAAGCGGAAGCACGAAAATTCTCAGTGAGGGGTATCACCGTCATCGGACGCGGGTGAGACCCCGTTCGAAAGAGGACTAATTGCATACTAAAAACTGAATGGAAAAACGCCTTGGAGAATTGCCCAACATAAAAGTGTCCGAAAAGGCGATTATTCCGGAATATCTCCATTGGGGGAATCATCCCTAAGGAGTAGATCTCGTACTGCCGGGAGGACCTGAATCAAACATTGAATTTGTGGAAACTACGTGGGCCTCACAGTGCAAAAAGACTTTTCCAGGTATTCCTCCGAACGTTTATCAGTTTCTTTGGGGCGAAGGGGATGGCAGTACGTACAATTATCCGGGAGGGGCCGGGTGTAAGAAGAATGGGCACGGCAAGACGTGGATCCCTTGGAGGCAAATTTCTACCTTCAACGGAACACTCCGGAGAGGGGAGGCAGAACAAAAGCGCAATGCCTGGCAGCGCGGAAGCAGGGTGTAACTCGGGGCCCCCGGAGGAAGACGACGTGGATCCAATATCTCAGGCGGTTGTTCCTAGGGAAAGCTCGGGGGGGAAAAAGCCCAAACTCAAAAGGAAAACTCAACTACCAAAGGAAAATTGGGAGGAAAAAATACGATACGCGAGGTGGGCAAGTAATCTGGCAACAAAATGGAAGCCGCCATGGGGGAGGCGTCAGCCCAGACAAAGTCTGGAAATCTGGAAAGGCTATATCCCTGAAAAAACGTCGAAACAAATCACGCTAAAAAAGACGACGGAAAATTGGAAAGAAAGAAAAGCCCAAAAGAAAAAAAGGAGCGAAGATCTGTCAGGCAGGAACCCTGGAAACTCTGGGACACGAGACCGGACGACGAGGGAACGACTTGGGTCCGAGGGAAAGGCTCTTGCAAGGCGAACGAGCAAAAAGGTGTAAGGGTGCCGGTCAAAAAAAAAGAAACGAAGCGGAAGAGTAAGGACGATGGGTTGGAGGAGCGGGGCAAAACGCAGGAGGAAATTTCAAGGCGAAAACTAAAGGGGCCGCCGTTTGGGAGAGCTCGATGTAGAACAGGCAAAAGAGGGGGGGTCCGCGCCTGGGCAAAAGAGATGACAAAAACGATGGCGTAGAATGACGAAAGCCCTCAGTCTCTTTGCCGTGAAGGGGAGTCCTCAAAGATACAGAGGGAGAAAGGGGGGTTGGGTAATGAACCAGATGCACTGGGGGGGGGTATGACGCAATAAAAGAAGGGAAGAGGCAGGGGAACGCTAACTCGGGGGGGGCACGGTGGATAAGAGTACATAGGAAAGAAGACATAACAGACGAAAGAGGTCGTCTTTGTAAATGCAGCACAGGCCCGCCGAAAGGAAAGGCTCTTCCTGAAAGAGACAAATGGTCATGAGATACGGATGAGAGAAGTCAAACAAGAGGATAAAAAAAAAATACGCATCACAAACGAGATAGTGGCATTGGGGGAGCACGAGATCAAATAGAAAGTCACGCCAATTGGGGCAAAAAACTGGGGGGACCTCGGTAGATATTGAAAGCCTCAGGGGTGGGGGGGGAAGATCGACCCAAGAGAAAGAGGGGCATAAGACCAACCGAAAAGACCCCTGCAAAGAGTGTGGACTGTACTTTAACCCATACTTCTGTAAGAGAAAAATAGAAACACACAATAGAGCAAATCCTTACCGAAAGAGAGCGGTCGCAGTTTGGATATGTTCGGGTGAAGGAAGTAAAAAGGCTTTCCCGACCTAGTTACACAAGGAGGGGAACAAAAACAGCCGGAGGAACGACTAAAGGAGGTTGATCAAAAAACACGCGAAAAACGAAACTAGGAAAACGGGGGGGCAGCGTGGGAAACGGAAGAGTCGTCCTGTGGGGAGGGGAAAAAGGCTGCCAAAGACCGCCGCGGACAGTCAAGGGGTACATACCCAAAAAAGGGAAAAACCGGCTCCAGGAAACCGCAGGGGGCATGAAGAAGAGGAGCAAAGTCAAGTTCCGAGAAAGTACCAGGAAAATAACAGGCGATGTGGGACGAACGCGCCTCCTGGTGCGGACTAAAAAGCTCTAACTGGGGTCAAAACGAAGAAAAGATTGGTTGTCGAATGAAAAAGAAATTAAGTGCCGTGAGGACATTCTGGTGCAATCAGCTCGACGGAGAAAAACCACCGAATATGGCACAAAGGAAGCCAAAACAGGCAAGAAGAGATCTTTTCCAATCTGGCGGGTCCGATGGACGACGGGTAAAGCCGCTGTGGGGCTACAAGAAAAAATCGTTGGAAGGGGGGGGCTCTGAATGCTTATAACGACGGGATGTCCGAAGGTTAGAAACTGAAGGATAAGAGAACGAAGAATCTGGCCGGAAAACGGAAGGGGGGCACTTTACAAACCGATTATGTGATACGAGCGGGGGAGTAGGAGTGTTGCGAGGGGTTCGAGGAGGGGACCATTGGATCTTGATACTTAGTGGCTACGAGCGATCGAGCGAATCACTTACTTCTTAGACGGGAAACTTGTCAAACCAATGGCGCTGAACCAAAAACTAAGTACGGGCTCTGGTTGTGGGAAGACTCATTCTTCAACGGTGGGCCGGGGAAATTGGTTCCTAGCGGGGGGGAAAAGGAGGCTCTGAGATACTACCGGGAGCTCCCCATATTTCGCAGGCCAACCTCCCCATCGAAAAGTAACACGAGGGGAAGCCAATGGGGGGCAGTACATAAAACATCAGGCTAATTCTGAAGATCAAAAATTCACAGGCCGATAAAGCAAGGCCGGAAGGAAAGAACGGGTCAAACAACGCCTAGGTCTCGGTGCGCCTTATGAAGCCGCTTGAGGTGGAACGTGATGGCGGAGCGACCTCAAAAGGATGAAAACCAAAACGGCCACCCAGAAGAGGTTTCGCACGAAAAAAAGAGGTCGTCCACCGAAACCGAAGTTATTTGCAGAGAAAAAGGGTGGAAAACACTAGTCGGAAAGAATCGTGCGCGGGGGGGGCGGGGTTAAAGCCTCTCTTTACAAGTGGAACCGGGTGAGAAGCGGGAGGAAGGGCTTGAAAACTAAAACAGAGAGATCTGAAGACACAAAACAAAGGATTAAGGAATAGATATGCTTGGGTTGAGCAAAGTAACTCTGATCCGCAAGGACACCCGTAAATAGGTCCGGATCTTCAGTGGGACAAAATCCCCAATCAAAAAGGGGAGGACGGATTCCGTCACTGAGGACGCGGAGAGAAAAAAGGTGCTTATTCAAATCCAGTGGGGGTTTGCATTGGTGAGGTCCTGTAGTTGCGTGAAAAGAGAGGACATTTCAGAAGTGGTGGTTTGAATCCGTATTGGATCATATCTAAGTCAAGGTCAGAGGAGGAAAGAGGGGCGCCAACCGAGGGAGAGGGGAAGGATCGGTTAGTATACCGGGGAGTTCACGAATTTTCCTGCCAGATTGGGACTTAATATCATGGGTGGATTATTTTCCCTTGGGGCTGCACGTAAGAAAAAAGATTCGTGGGTCAGAGGGAGGCGAAAATAGAGGGGGAAAGAATCGTAATCGAAGAGCAAACTCAAGTCAGTCAACATGCGTGGTAACAGGCACCACCCGGGGAACACTGATTCATCAAACAAGAGCAAGGGAAAATGGCGTGTGGAAAAAGCAGTTGGTTGGACAGTTGCCGAAAAAAATAGGAAAGAGAGTCATGATCGAGAGTAGGCGTCCAGAAGAAATCCGAAAGGGGGGGGGAAAAAAGAATACAGCCTCAGAACTACCATCCCTCGCGCGTTAAACGGGAAAGGGAGGGTTGGTTCTGTACATCTTATTCTTCTTGGAGATCGTTGAGACGACAAGTCCGACCACTTCGTTATCATATAGGGAACGCGGGGGAAAAACGATTGGGGACGACAAGGCAGGCTGGGCGCCGACGATTTCGAATCGATACCGACGCCGAGAGGTATCTGGGGGAGGGACTTTGTCATGCTGGTCAGGGGTAGTGGGGAATCTGGGGTGGGGATAAGGGAGGAGCAGATAATAGACTGGAAAATGACCACTTTCACGAGTAGAAAATAGTGAGAGTTTGAGGGGGGAGGGATAGGGGGAGAAAAGGGAGCGCTGGTAACCACGGCACGCATTCTTTAGGACTGCATGCCTGTCAAGGATAGGAATGAAGGTTTACCCATTATGGAACAGTCGAAAGTCAGGGCGAATGAACGGAAAATGCGCGGCGTCGTTGTCGAATTCTCCGACCTGCCAAAAACATTACTACATCTCTCGGTAAAAAAGGAGGGGACAATGTCAACAGTGTAGAAAAAGGTCGGGTTGTTTTTAGAAACGAGTGAGAGTCAGGGGAAGGGTTTTTTGCCATTCCTTGCGGGGATAAAACATGCCGGAACCACGCATTAGGGAAGAGGGGGGGACATGAAAGCTACCCCAAGGGGAGGGGTTAGTAAGAGATTCGGTCCAATTGGGGGGGGAAAAAAGGGGGGAGGAAGCTTGGTGCTGCAAAAAAGAGGGGGGGGGGGAAGGGGGTTAGGCAGGGGGGGAAGGATGGTTTCTTCGCAAAAAAGAGGAGAAGAGCTTCAATCAAGAACCTCTAAACTAAATCGGAAAAAACACCGGCTCAGTCTCAATGGGCTGCGCGGGGACCCCGGTCACTATGACGTGAGAGGGGGGGGGGGAAAGAGTCCGATTGTTGAAAGAGGGGATGGAACCATCAGGACAGAGCCTTCGCTATGAGTGAGGCTTGGTAATTCGGCAGAAATAGCATTGCATAGCGGCTGCAAAAAAACCCAAGAAGGGAAATAGCAGAGATGAGGAGTAGGGTGAATCATGATCTGACGGGGATCCACAGGGGCAAACGCGTTTCGAGCCGCAAGGGTAACGTTTTTGAATTTGACGGGGGGGGAAAAAGGGAAAACTTTGTCGGGCGGAAGGAGCCACACGGTCGCGAAATAGATAACACCGTCAAGGCAGCGACTGGGGGCTTCCAGTCCCACGACGGCCGTCTGGGGAGCTGGTGGTGTAAGAAAGTGGGAGAACATCTGGGGGATTTGCAAGAGCGCAGGATCGACCAAAAGAGTGGCAAGCTAGGTTTCAGGACTGCAGGAGAAAGGGGAGGGGCGTAACCGAAAAAAGAGCATAGGAAAGACGTTCACGCGCTGCGGAAAGAAGGCTTAATGGAAATACGATACAGATGGTGGGAGAGGAAAAGTGCAATAGCTCAGAAGACCCCAGGGAGGTTTCCATAGGAGCGCGGTGCGAGCCCGAAATAGAGTTCCCAAAAAGGTAAACTTGCAGCCGGACAGAGGCCAAGGGGGAAGCTTGGAGGGGCGCTTGGGCAATGGGCAGTTCGGAGTGTAGACGGTATGGGAACCTGATTGGGGAAGGAGAATTAGCCTTGAAGATGTGACAATCCGACCTGGGGGTTATGGGAGGGGCCGATCACGGTTCTTACTGACAGGTTTTGGGAAAGGGAACTTCACAAAAGTGGAGGAGGGGAAGAGGTTTGAGTGGGGAGTGGGGCCCCTGCTGGGAGTATGAAACCCTCATTCGGGGCATCCAGAATAGGGCGGCGCAGGAGGGAGAAATCCCAGTTAACATAAGAATGAAGAGGGGGAAGATTGTGAAAAAGAAGGGGTGAAGGACGACGGGGTAGAAAAGTATAAATTAGGAGACAGGCGCAAGAGCCTGTACCTGTCCTTCCACAAAACCGGAAGAAAAAAAGGGGAAGGGAGGACATACTGACCAGGTCAGTAAAAAAAAAACATAAAATCCGTGCCGATGTGGAAAGGAAATGGCCTGTTTTTCGCTTGCAGGACACCCACGTAGAGCGAAAAAGGAAGAGTTGGCGAGGAAGGACAAGTGCACACAAACACGACGATCGTTCACCGACTTGCTCGGATGATCCTGGACCTCGAGGCTCGAAGCCATCATATAAGGAAGGGGAGGGGGGGCATTCGAAGACAAAAAGCGGTCAAAGTGGGACTCTTCGACCGGGGGGGAAAAAGAGTAACACGGTTGAACAATAAGTGATAAACTGAAGTGGCTCCAACGAGAGGGGAGGGGACAAGGAGCACGAGGTGGTTAAGACGGCTCGAAAAAAGGGATCTTTCCGCAGGGGTGGACCGATCGACCGTCGAAAAAAAACAACACTATGAGGAGGAACAGAGCTAGATCCAAAACCACGGAGGGAAGAAAAGCCTTCAAATAGATCAAAGGGAAAACCGCGAAACGGGAAGAAAAAAAAAAGTTGAAGACACTGAACAGTCTAGAGGTTTTCATCACAATGACCTAATACAAACCTTCAAGGAAGAAGGAGAAAGGAAGAAGAGTATGGCAACGCCTCCTTGGTCGGCCCCAGAAGCTTGGTCCCGGAAGAGTCTTTGGGATGCGAGCATTAATTATATCTGAGAGTGCAATCATCCGAGAAGGAAGAAACGGATAAGGGGGGGGGAGAAGTCATCACTACTCACGTAAACTATAATGGAAAAGCTAGGAACGTTGTTGTCAGAAACACGAAAATGTTGTCCATTTCTTCCCCGGGCACGAAAATCTGGCGTGAGGGGGGGGTGGCAAGGGAAGGATTCGACGGGAACAAGTTGTCTACTGGGCGGTGGCGGTTAAGACTATGGACACTGACGAGGGCCCTTCGCCTTTACAAATTCAGAAAAAAAGGAGGAGAGGACAATCAGGAGAAAGGCAAAGGAGTGCAATCACGTGGACTGTATACTATTAGGATCCAGGAAAGCGACTAAGATTTGCTAAAGATCGCATGAGGGGGCCGAAGTCAATGCCCAGAGAAAAAAGAAAGCAAGCACAGACCCGGAAATTTTTCGGTACTAATATAAAGAATTTTGGTACGATTGGAAGTCCAAACACAAACGTCAAAAATCCTGAAGAGGGGGAGACGTGTCGGCCCCGCAAAGAAAATGAGGGAAGGGAAAAAATTCGAGAAATAGCAATGAAAGGGGAGGTTAATACAATAAAGGAAGGCGCATTGGAAAAATAGCAACAATCTCAAAAAAGGGAATCGAGAGGGGAAAAGACAAATGTTGAAGATAGTGCCGTTCGCTGAGTACCAAGATTGACTGACGAAGGGAGAGGAAGGAGAAATACAAAGGGCAGAGGGACCTGGCCTCCGTGAAGGAGCGGAACCTTATTCTGTGCACGATTTTGTGCGGGGCGTGCGAGCGCTTAATGAAGGGGGAAGGCGAAAACGAAACGGGACAAGCCGTGGGGGGTCAGGAAACTCTCTCGGCAATAAATCCAAAGCAGGGGGAAAATCAGGACGGAAAAGAGGCCGAGGGGCGATATTACTAAGACAAATACAAGGAGAGGGCAAAGGGATGAAAGAAGAAAGCCGCGCGAACGGTGGGGGAGCCTAAAAAAGGATTTGGGAAGGAAAGAGAAAAATACAAACAAGGAAAGGCTGGAAGAAAGCGTGTGCACGGTGGAACGGGAGCTTCATATTTCAAAGAAGAAAGCATCCTCAGTGCTACTCTTTCGGGAAATGAGTAGAAGCAACGATAATAACTTAAACTTCAAGAAGAGGAAGGGGGGGAAGATCGGAAGAAGAAGGAGCGCAGAAGGGGTAAGAGATGGATACAAACTAATCTCCATAGAAATCACACGATCACGAAAGTGGGGAATGGTTTCGAGCCAGGCGCAACGCCAAGGGAGTACGACCCACAGGTGGGGGGAAGGGGGGGGACCGCGGGATCGAAAAAAAGATCAAAAGGTTTGGGGGGAACTATCTCATCAAAACAATATTTTTAATCCCACGGCAAGCACACCCTGCCACGATGCTGAAGTAGAAACCAGGAAAAATTAACACAACAAAAGTGAAAGGAGGGGAAAGAAATAAATAAACGGGGGGAAACCGAAACGCAACTAGGGTGTAGCTTTCGATTACGAGAAGAAACGGCTTGCCCTAAAGGGATGGTTTACAACATCAAGTACTGGGACACCAAGAGTCCTGAAAACTACTCAAGAGGGTGGAGAACAACAAGCGACGAAATTCAAACGATGGGGAGGCGGGCAGCAGTGGGGTAAGTTAGATATGTACTGAAACTGGGGGCTTTGTCGTTCGGGGGGATACCTTAGAAAAAAAAGTACTGAGTACGAAAGGTGGGGAGGAAATCCTCGAAGGGGGCGACCGGCTTTTCCAGGAGATGATGGAAACTCCAGGTTTCCAAGCGCGTGACCAGCAGGGCACTTCATCCAGAAGGGGAAAAAGGTGGTGGGAACCAGCGCGCCTGCGAAGGCCTGGAATGGAAAGAGGGCAAAAGCTCATTATTGGGGGTGGCTAAGGAAGGCTTGGGCAGGGGTTGCATATCTTGGGGCCGAAGCTACGAGGGGAAACAAAAAAAAGAAAGCTGCACGCCGGGAAGAATAAAGGCACATCAGAAGGGCCACAACGAGGAAAGAAGGCGGGAAAGTTCGGTCGCAAGAAGGGTGTGGCGACCAAAATGAAATCTTGGGGGGGAATAGCGTACTCGAGGGAAATACTGTGTCGGAGAAAAGAGAGAAGCCTAATAAGCGGGAGAGAAAAACAAACCTGAAAAAAAATGGCCGGGAAAAAATTTGAAAATCCTCCTTCTGGGCGTAGCGTTTGGGGGAGAGGAAAATTCGGCTCTAAGTGAAGGGAGGTTCAGAGCACAAGCGGGAATCGATCCGAAATCGCGAAGAGGCTGAGGAGAAAGGGGCAACCAGTGAGGGGTGTCTCTAAAAAAACGAAGGAAGCTCAGTTTTAGATAGGAAGGAAGGGAAAGGTTTGCAGCAAAAAAAGGTTCAATACGTTTGACTTCTTACTGCATATTACGAAAAAATACTAACATAAACCCGAAGAGGTTCTGGGGGAAGCCAACGGTAACAGAGAAAGGAAGCGGGTGAAGGAAAAGCCAAAGGTAAAGGACCGTACACCAAGAAGGTCATAATGAAGGAACATCTTCAAAGAAAAGTAGAAGAAAAAAAACACTTCCGGAATGACTACAATGGGCCAACGAGACACATCTTCGCTAGGTCTCTGCTACTAGGAGGAGGGGAATTGATGGAGAAATCTCGACCGAAGAAGGGCCAAGAGGCCACTCACTATCTGTGGAAAGCAACGAGGCGGCCAACGAAACCACTGAATTTTGCATCTCACCGTGGACGAGGGTACATAGCATCACGCGGTGGGGTGGGGAGGGGGGAAGAAGCGCTCGGCAAATAAAGGTGATTCTCTTATCTATGGATGGACTCAAAAAGCATCTGACACCAAAAACAACTTTTATTAGAAAGAGAGAGAATGCTTGGGGAGGCCGCACCAGGGAAAAGAGGGAAAGATCGCTTGGAAAACAAAAATGCCCGCACGGGGCGATTGGGTAACCTCTTACAAAAAGGTGCTGAGGAGAGTTTTGGGGATTTTACCCTTCAGCAAGTTGCGGAACAAGGGAAGGGGGGGGCCGGCAGTTTTTGTCATCAGAGGGAGAGAGAAAAAAGGTCAAAAGCGGAGGACAACTCCCACGACGAGGTGCTCTGGTGAAAATCCAATTGAATAATTGTCGTTCAAAGAATTTGCCTTGAAAAAGGAAAAATAGAGGTGCCGACTGGAAAGTGGAGAACTCGCCCGCTATAAAAACTGCGGGTTGACGGGAGCAAATATAGGGGGTTATCTCTTCAGGTCGTGAATCGAAGATACCAAACATCTAGTTCTCAACAGCGGACTCGGCCCACAGTGACGACAAAAAGACCAGGGAAATTCGTTGTGGTATAGCCCCACGTGTTTGTTTTAAAGGGGGTGGGAACAGCAGATTCTGCGGGTCAGGATCGATCGTAGGGCGTAACGAAAGCACGCACCCATGGGAACCCAGAGAGAAAAGAGGAATCGACAGACGCTAAGCCCGCCGCGGACAAAAAAAGAAACTGTTACATTTCAGTTGTTACAGGGAAACTTTTCAGCTGAGTATCGTGAGAAAAAAAACAAGGAGGAACATCGTATTAATAGAGGAAAGGGGGGGAATAACACGAGCTGGAGGGAGAAAAAAAGAGTTTTGACCGGAAAGAATCTAGCCAGACGGCAGGGGGCAGCGACGAGGAGGGAAGTGGGGGAATTCCGGATTGAAAGAGAGGGTTTGGGGGGGAGGGTCGATCGACACCAGAGATCCCATGGGTCAACATGAAAAGGATCCAAAAATCAAAGAGTTGGGCATTCTCGATCGTAGTAAAACCAGTATGGAACAAACGAAAAAAAGGCTGATGCCGGGGCTGGTCACGTCGAGGGTAACTTGCCGTCAAGCATTATTTACATTCTTCGCCTTCGAGGGGAAGGGGTAATGGGACTCTCGGTAGGGGAAGAAAAGATCTCACGAAAGCCACAAAAATATATAGAGTACAAAACTGATGCCCGAACAAATAGGGGGGGAATTTCCCGTCACTAGTGTTTTGGAAGTAAGTGAGGTGCAAAGCTCGCGGGGTGTCCATTCACTGTACGGGGTTAGTAACCGGACGTTTCGAAAAGCCGTAAAGAGACCAAAGGACCGGGAAGAGGGTTCTGTAAGGTAGTTCTGGAAGGCGGGGTCCAGGGGGGGGGGGGGGGGAATTGGTTTTTGGCCAAGCAGGACTGTGGGAAGGCACAAATCGGGGGCAGTTTTTTAAAAGAGGTTGGCGGAAATGTGCTTCTAGCTTCAAAAGAGGGGGCGGTCTAACACAGCTCTGAAAGAGGAGAGAAGGAGGTACGAAGAACACCAATGGAGGCGTCGCAGTGCAGGAGGCCGTTTCGAACATGACAAGGAGTCGGTGGATACTTTTATCTTCAGGGAAGATAAAAAGGGACATACCAGCTGTAGACGGAAAAGAAAGGCGAAAAGATGAGTACAGATGGGCTGAGGAAAGCAGGGAATAAGGTATACTCAATGTCCAAAGCAGCGATAGCAGCATGACGTTATTTCATCTTCAGATAGGGTCCGGATAAAACTGGGCAAAACGTCGAGGGCAGGGGGGGCGGGAGTAGGAAACAAAAGTCAAAGAAAAAGGGTCCTGACCCAAGGTCGCAGGGAGAAAGTGACGACGGAGCAAAGACGACTGGAGGGCTGCAACATATGAATACTGAATTCTTTGCTCGGGGTGAAGAAGAGGGAGAGGGACCAACATTTCTACAGAGAGGAGATGGAAGAAACCATGGCAGATTGAGGTTTCCGCCTTAAAGGTACTGAAGACTCTGACACGTTCAGCAAAAATATTTGTCACAGATGAGGGCACGGTGCGGAAAAAGAAAATACGGCCACTGGGAAAGGGGCGACCTTGCAAGAAAAACTACGAGACAAAGTCGGGGTTGCAAATCGCAGAGGGAACGTCACGGAAATAAGGGTAAAAGAAGTCGGGGGCCAGGACCCGAGAAAAGAGGCCGGGGGTGGAGCAATTGGAGAAGTGGGGACAATGGGCAGTTCAAAGGGTTGATTTCTCGTGTATTTGAAAAGAAGAATTTGGGAAGACAGGTGGAGAAAAGAGGGATAAGACTGTTAGGGGGAGAAAACGAGAGAAATGGGGACGCCAGGGGTAAGTAATACCTTAAGCAAACTGCTTATAGTGGAGGAAAGAAAAAAATTTCGTGTTTATGGGGAGGGGAAGGGGACACTGTGGCAACGTGCGGGTCGGAAAGGTAAACCTTCGAAAGGTGCGCCAAGGGATTCGACAGGAGTATCATCCGGAGTATAAAGAAAATAACCGTCATTCGGAAGGGGGATAAAGGATTGCATGCAAGGAAGGGGGGGGGGCGTATTGAGACAAAGGGATAAAAGCTGCCGTGTAACATAGCTAAATCCCTCCCTCTCCAGGAGAAAAAAATGGTTACCGTAGGCATCGGAAAAGGCATGGGTAAACCAAAAGCATCAAATGGCCGCCGGTTTACTAAAAGAATTTGGCGCTGGGGGACAACACGTCGACGCAGCACAAAAAAGAAAAGACTGTGGATCGTATTACGGGAAGGGCCACTGGCCGGGAGGAACAAAAACTCCCTACGGGGTCGATCCAACGTCAACTCTCTGATGATCAGCTAGAAACTAAGAGATTCCTTACATTGCTTTGGGTAACTAGACAAGATCGCTTGGAGGAAGAGGCCTCTTCGAACAGGGGGACAGCGAAAATGTCCACGTTGTGAACCAACGAAAATGTGAGATGAAACGGGTCCTTATTAAAACTGCTGCTGGTCCGGTGGTTGCACGGAAAGACGGGGTCGGAACAAGGGAGAGGGAAGCGTGGTTGCCGGGGAGAACAACACAAAATGAAGGAGGAGTAAAAGAGAAGAAATAGAAGGAAACAACGGCGGAAAGATCCATTCGCATAGGGGGCCAACTTCGTCAAAAAACGTAACCACGACCAAGAAAAATTACGAACAGGTTTGGGAAGAAAAGGCGGGGGGTTCAGACAACTGCAGAGGCGATCTCCAAAGGGAGAAGAGGGGAGAAGGAAGAAAAGAGGATGGTAAGAACTTTTTCTATTCAAGCCCCAACCATGCCGAAATCAGAGGGAAGGCGACTGAGGACGAGCAAGAATACGGAAACAGGAGACGATCAGGAAAAGGATCTCAGCAGGCCCGGGGGAAATTACGGAATCAAGAAAACCGTCAACATTCATTGGGGGAGAAACTTCCGAAAAAGGCAATCCGGGGGAAATTGTGAGACCCAGGGACACGGGAGAGTTTCGATTTTTAGTGAACTTCATTTAGGATGACGAGGACAAGGGGGGCTAATTGATCGGTAAAGGATGAAAAAAGGACAGGTAGCCCCAGGGGTTCGAGGTCATAACCGTTGGATGGACCAACTCTACGGAGAAGGCAAGCGATCAAAAGAGAAAGACGGATTCTCTTGCGTTTCGACAGAGGAAAAAGGGAAGAAAGCGGCCGCAGAACGGGAAAGGGGGGGAAACTAGCAGAACTAAAACTCGAGGGGGACACGAGAACACCTCACACTCAGAACTCAACGAAAAGAAAGGGGGATATACTCGCAGTTTTGCTGAGCTGGGCAGGAAAAAAACATGGACCCGAGCATTGCTCAAGAGGACCACGAAATAACATCTGAGTACTCGGGAGACCATCTATCAAAGTGCCAACGGATAGGGTCAAAATAACGGCGAAGAAACATGAAGTCAAAACTCAGACAAATCTCAAAAAATCAGCTATAAGGGTCCGGCAGAGAACTGGGGGAACTCTAAGTGGGAAGGCGCGTACAGGGCTCGATGGGAAAATACTGGGGGTAATAGAGAGAGTAAGGCTCTTTAAAAGCGAACCTAAAAGGGGAAGAGGGGATGCGTCAAATGACATGAAAAGAAGTAACACCGGAGGGCTGAAGGGGGGTGGGAACTGAACAGTGGCATACTAGCATTGAGAAGGGTAAAGGGCGAAAACGAAGAGGACCCAGACAGTTTTGTCTATCTCGCTTTATTTACAAACAAACTTGGGAAATATACTTCCAGGAAAGAAAATGATGCCACAGCCGTTGGAGGATGAAAAGGGCGAAAAGCCCTCAAAGGAAAGGACCAGGGGAATAGTCCCTAGATAATACTTAAAAGAAGAGAACTGATTGGGGGGGGGGGGAAAAACTAAAATCAAGAAAAAACAGGGGAAAACTTCGGTATCGAAAAGCGTGGGGGGCACTTTGAATCCGGAGAGAAGAGAAATTCCATCATAAATTGAGAGATTGAATTCGCGGCGTGGAAGGAAAACGGAAGGAAGCAACACATAAAGTCTAGGCCGAATCGGACAAGAGGGGGACTCAGGATCTTACGGAGAGCGGCGTGGATTTTAGAAGGAAGGAGAATAAGCTAGATAACCAAGAGAAAAATCGTTGGCATTGGGGGCGAACCGATCCGCCATGAACGAACAGGTGTTTTTAAGAAGTCCAGTTATTATCAATATTGAATAACTAGCCTCGTTTGGGGGAACTATCACTACAGGATAAAGAGTTTGAAACCAACAGGCATAACCAAAAGGAAACGGGGGGCTGACGTCAACGCGTACTCCACAGGAAAAAAACAAAACAGTGGACGCGAAGGCAAGAAATAAACTCACCGGAAACTCTAGGAGAAAAGGGGGATCTTTTAATGGATTACGATAAACGAAGTCTGGGGAAAGGATGTATCAAAATGACAAAACACCAGCTTCGCATCAAGAGCACCGTGGGGAGAGACAACAACCGCGACGGACCAGAAACACCCAAATGAAACCTATTTAAATGAGGGGCAAAAGGGTGGAAGTAGAGATGTACTGCCTGGGGGGGGGGTCGTTCGATGGTCAACAACAGGAGAACGCGACTGAAAAAAGGTAAAATGGAAAGAATTTAACATACCGACAGACTGATCTACAGACGGGGACAAGGGAGCGAGGCAAAGTTCCAAAGTGCCATGGCAGAAAAAACGTCATACAAAGTGACGATTTTTTTGGGGGACCAAGCGGAAGGAAGGGAGGAGCGAGAGGAAGGGCGCAATAGACATATGGGGGAAAACGTTACCAAGTTAGGGGGCGGAATGCTCGCCTCCGCAGACAAAAAAGACGGGAGACGAAGTCACTCCAGACGAACAAAGGAAGAAAGCGAATCTTGTTCCACAATCTCTGAGAGGCCAGTAGAAGAGAGGCGCAACCCTTCTTTTTCGAAAAAAGAAAATAGGTGGAAAAGGAGGTAATAGATTAGAGAATACGAGGTCCGGAATTGTTAGGAGGGACTCAAAACTATCTCATCCAGAATAATATGTAAAAAAAATAAATTTAAAGGATGTGAAAAGGAGGTATAAAAGGGTGGAGTAGAGTTGCGAGGACGAGTAAGCGGGCTGGGTAAATTTGAGAGGTGTCTGGAGGACTACACATCAGGGCCAGAGATAGAGGAGGGGCTGCAAACTTTAAAGGCTTGGAGCTACCAAAAACGAGGTCCGTTTGTGGAGAAATCCTGTTTCCCGGTGGCCCGGAAGAATGTGGAAGGCACTCATTGAAAAGCTTATGATGGGGGGGAAGGGGGATTACGACCTCCGGGGGAAAACCAACTATATGGGAGGAAGAAAGCAAAAGTACTAGAAAGGAGGGGGATAGCGACTGTCCTACACATTTTACTTGAAGAACAAAAAATGCTATTAAAGAAAGGAAATCAAAAGTAAAAAGTTTCGAACAAACTTCCTTAAAGGTACTCCGGAATTTAAAAAAACGTCTAGATAGTAGATCTGGCTCTTCTGGAGAACTTATGTCGACGGGAAAATGCGGTAGAGACAAAAATCCTGATACCACCAATCAAGGAAATAATAGCTGGTTCCTCACCTAACGGACGGAAAACGACCACTGGCAATGACGAAAGTGGGGAGAGAGGTCAACTGCCGACAGGGAATGGGGGAGAGTTGGGGTTCTGTTTGTAAAGCCTCTATCACAGCAGTGGAACCTTGGGCGGGTTATCTCTCCGAGTGAACTGAGAACACAGATAGACACAACAACAAGGATTAGAAAGAGAAAGATGCTTGGTGAGCAGTACTGCGTCACTCAACGGTGAAAAACTTGATTTAAACGAGCGGCGGTCAAAACCAAACCTAGAAGGGGGATGCAAGGAGAGAAAGGTGTACAATTTCCCCACGTTAGGGGGGGAAAAGGGGGTTGCGGGTAATGGGGTCTTAGGGGGGAGGGCTTTTTTTTGAGCAAGGTCGAGATAGCCTCCTTAGAAAGGCGTATAGCAGCGCCCCACATAGCAAAATTGTAGTGGGAACGACGGAGGAAGGAAGAAGTGGCGTAGAAAGGGGGAGTGAAAATGTGCTTAAAGCAAAAGGGGTGCTGACGGCGGTGCCTTTGGCTGCACTCGCAGTAATCAGAGAGGCAACGATCAGGGGTAAGACGAGTTCGTAAGAGAGGAAAATATCAACAAGACGAAAAAAAGGAGGGAAACTGAAAACCTTGAAAGACGGAGTCCTAAAGATCCAGGACCTTCAGTGGTGGGGAAGCAAATTTTTTTGAAAGTTTAAGAAAAAAAGAAAGAGACGCGGCACGGAAGACAAGGGCGGAAAGAAATACCAGGGAAAAGATCTAAGGACAGGTCCTCGCCAAACGCGGGCAAGATAGATACCCTCCCTCAGGTAAAAAGTGAAAGGTTACGGTGTAATCTTAGGAGAGGGAGGAGAGTGGCGAGAACGGCCGCAGAGTGGAAGAATCAAAAGAGTCCCACTTTGGGGGGGGAGGGTAGAAAAGAGGGTGCTGGTTCCTCCTACTCTCAGAATCGGAAAAAGCCGCACGAGAGGTTGGGGGTACCAGCTAGGTGCAGGTGTGAAGTAAGATGCATTAATGATTTGGAACGCCCGCTGAATCAAATATATTCACGGTCCACGGAAGAGGGACACCAAATAGGTAGTTTTGCCCAAGGAGAGATACTTTAGGGTCTAACTCTTCGAACGCTGGTACCCAAAAATAGAAAGGAGAAGTAGCTTAAGTGCTAAAGGTGCAGGGGGCCCTCAGATGGAAAGGCGGGAGGCTCTTCGAGGGCGTTAGTAACTTCGGGGAGGGGAGGAATTCGTGTGTACGAAGGGGAGAAATAATCGCCAGACCCCGGCGGATCCGTAAAACCCTGGCCTGCCAGCGTAATCGGTGAAAGGTCCCGTCGGCATGGGGGGGTTGGTGATACCTTGATGCTTTCTCAAGGAGCGGGGGGTGTCGGTGTGTGAAAGAACATAATTTCCTTTGCATCCAGTCGTTAAAAAAAGCAACCTCGTCCATCTGGGAGGAAAGGGGATTCGTGACTCGCGGCCCCTGGTTTTGGGGTTGGGGGTATTCACGAACGTGGGGGACGGAAAAATCGGGGGCAGGGGTTTAGGCCAGGTTCTGAAAATATTGTGATGGCGATCGACCCCAAAAAAGCTTCTTAACAGAAGGAGAAGAACCGCGGTACGTAATGCAAAAAACAAACACGGGACGTCGGAGTTTTAGGACGACCGGGGCGCCAGTCAAACAGGGCGTGTATCTTGGAGACGTATGGGCCGAGAGGGGGGGGATCACCTTGTCTGAACCAGCCGCAAGGACGGAAAGAGACCTGCGAAGATTATTCCGCGGAAGGGAGAAGAGCATTAAAAGTGCGCGGCCAAAAGTAGGGAGGACAAAGGCTGAGGTAGTGCATCTGCAGAGATTAATTATACCCTTGGCAAAAAGCTTCGAAGTAACGCAAGGGCCATGGTGTTGAATTTGCTGGTCAGGAAAAAATAAGGTCAATATGAGGGATCCCCAAATGTAGCGCTAGAGGGACTCCGTACGGCAAGCTCCTTTAGGGGCATAGGCAAGAGAGAAAAACTGCAATGCTGGGTGAATCGCTTAAGAAGTATAAGGGTCAAGGGGATGTGAACTTTCAATAGGAACTATCGACAAACACGGGTAACGCTTCTTTTTCCGCCTAAGGGCACTCCACGTCACAAAAGAGGAATACTCCGGTGACGTTCGGTCAACGCGGAGGGGGAGGGAAGCCCGTTGAAGTCTCCTTAAAAGCATCCGATACCTCCAGGGACGTTCAAATAGATTCGCTGGCTGGGTAAAAAAATTGGCAAAGAAGGGGGAAAGGCCCTGACCAGGAAGGGGGGGGGACACGTGTGGAGTGGGGGTGCTGATTTTTAAAATGGCAGTGCCTGGTGATTTCAGGAAGGGGGGGGGTGAAACCCAAGACTTTAAGGATAGATCAGTTTCTGAAGCTGTCGCCAGGGGAGGGGGGGCGTGGGCACAAGATCAATAGGGGATGGAAATGTTTTTGGGAGGACGTAAAAACTGTCGATATAGTAAGAAATTTCGGGGAGGGGGTGAGTGGGGCTGAGGTGGATAGGGGGGGCAAACGTTTCTTAGTAAAAGAAATGCGAAGGAAAAAAACGTGAGCCTCGGGGGATCATCGATTATACAGCAAGAGACGTCGCACGGCCAAGATTGAGCGAAACGGTTGGGGGACTGAGGCCGTCGAGTTGTTAAAGGAACGGTAGAGGGGCGCACACGGGATCCAAGACACTTGAACAACATAAGGAAGAAGGAGAACTTTGGGCCGGCGGCGCCTTACAAAGGTCAAAACAGAAACACCTCAGCACGTGACGAAGGGAAAATGGAAAAGGTATGTTGCCGAGGGTCTTCCAAACCACTCTCTTCACCATGGAAGAGAGGAGGGGGACTTATGTCAGGCCCTGGCCACGGGTAGATATTAAGGAAAGGAGAGTATGATCCCAGGGAAGATTAGAGGGGCCTCCTCGCCGGACGCGATGAAGGAGGGGAGGTGGAGACGCACAGGGCGGGGAGGACAGAAGCTTATGCGTAACGGAGACCTGAGACATGGGAAAAGAAATATTGCAAGTGGAGGAAAAATGACTTGGGAACTGTTCAAAAATTTGGAGGTAAAACTTCTTATGGAGGGTTCACGTACTGAACGGCGGGGGGGGACCGAATTGTAAAGGGTTTAATTTACTGGGAACCGGACCAGTGGGAAAGAAA
>Ga0179593_1389409_pt1 | contig 21922 bp, 18 predicted proteins | sample CZODoug2_1_08_16_FD_185931 | JGI IMG/M metagenome (GOLD analysis project Ga0179593, IMG submission 185931) | Vadose zone soil fungal communities from Angelo Coast Range Reserve, California, USA - CZODoug2_1_08_16fungal (PacBio error correction) | ecosystem: Environmental > Terrestrial > Soil >...
TGGAAGGAGGGTTCGCTTGCTCCGCAAGGGAAGCATTTTCATAAGAGAGAGGATGGGGAAAATGGAAAAGACTGGAAAAGGTCGCCACTTGCTCGGCCGAGCGTAAAAAAGCGCGTGGTAGGGAGCGGTCAGTACTTCAAGGGAAAAAGGATGGGAAAAAAGGGTACAAACCAGGGCAGAGCAAGCCGAAACCCTCATACCGGAAAAAGAGGAAAAAACGGAAAAAAAAGATGATTGATTCGAAGACCCATATAAATCTTCAGTGAAAATCCGCCTGAAGGAACGGCCGGTGGCGACGATGAAAAAAACTTGGGGAATAGAAAGGAAGGGAGACATCACCAGACCTGGGACCAACGGCTGCCGGAGCCCAAATTCGGGGTCCTGGGGAAAGAAAGAGAGTTGGCGTCATTCTGTCTTCTTACGTCGACTAGGAAAGAAATGAACCAGACGGCTCAGGTTACAGACAGACCCCGTCAAGGCGGGTGCTCGCCTACCCGTGCCGGACGTTGAGGACCGAAAAAAAAATTAGGTTCTGGAATAGGGTCGATATCGAACTGAAAAAAGGGACAAAGGCGCGGAACAGAGCGAACCAGCCATAGACGAGGGGCAGGGCACGACAAAGGGGCTAAGAAACTTAAAATCGTTAAGTGAGCTGGGTAAAGGAGGACCTCCGTCCGGCACGTACGAGAAGGGGCCACGGGGTTTTGACCGGAACGTCAGAAGTTCCGACGGAGAAGAAACACGCGAAAACTTACAGTAACAACCGAGGTGAACACGCCCCGCGGTGGTAAAAGAGGGAACCCCGCCGCATCAAAATACCCCGGAGAGGGGAGACCCATCCCTCGTTTTGACTTCACGACAGGGGTTGTGAAGGGCCCGGAAATCCTTATGTCGAGCCAGGGCCGGAACGAAAAAAGATCAAGCCCCGCCTATAAATGGCCAAAGTACAAAACTTATGAAGGCTGGGAGGTGGCCGGGAAGGGGGGGGAAAAAAAAAATCGGCCTGTTAAGCGAAAAAAACCCCGGCGTTCAGCCCAGTTACGAAAAGGAAGGGAGAAAAATAAGAGAGGAAAAGCGGGTAGCCGAAGAAAGAAACCAGACGATCAAATGGGGACGCGTCGCTCTAGCAAGTGAAGAGACGCGATTCAAAAAAAAACTCCCGTTGTCTCCTCCGGCTACACGAAAAAGGTAGGGGACAGGCTTCCTTAACTAAGAATACTGTCGCCAGTCGACCGGATTAAGAGGGGTCTCCAAAATCAACGAACCTAACATGACACAAAAAAAGAAACCTGTGTGGCTGGAGGCGGGGAAAAGGAAAGGGCAGAAAGGTACCGTTCAGCAAAGAATTGTGAACAACGACCATCGAGTCGAAATACAGAGAAACAGCACGATGTGTTGCTGGTGCAAACGATCGTGCCTAAAGAGCAAAAACGCGTGCGGCCTGGGTAGAGAGAGAGCAATGGCTGCCAGAGTAAAGTCACGAAAATCGAATCGGACAGGCACGCCGGAGGGATGGGCAAGAAAAAACCGACCGAGAGTACCGAGGGAAAAAAAAAGTAACGTCATCTTCGCGGGGGAACGTAGCGCTGGGCCGAGTCACTCGGCGGAAGGAAGGAAGGGAAAGCGGGGGATGGGAAAGCGGCAACTACCCACTACGAAGCGAGTTGCCAGAACAGAAGGAGAACTATTTAAGAAGACAATTGGAACTAAAATAAGGAGCCCGGGGCATCCTGAGGGGACGCCAACAAGGCTGAGCAAAAAAGGAAATAAAGGACTATTCAGGGTGTCATCATTTTGAATCCCGCTCTGAGGAAAACGGGAAAAGAAGGGGGAAAATGGGCTTTTTCTCTCATAAACGTGAAGCAGGGGGGACGCTTCCTTGCATTGTCCTATAATAAACACCATCAGAACACGCCTCATCATAAGGGAAAGCACGAGACGACCGTGCCTTCCGAACTAGACCGCTCAGTCATCCGCCAGGAAAAAAAGAGCGTCTTTTACTGATGAACTTATATCGAGGATCAGGGGGAGATAAGGGAGAGGGGTGAAAACCATTCGCACCAATTCAACACAGAACTCCGGACGAGGGAGGCAAGACCAGGATGTGAGCGCCTTTTCTTCTGCTAAACTGTCGGTAAACACGGAGTCCATATTTCGAAGGAAGAGTTGACGGGGGAGGAAACTTTTAAAACGGGCACTGTCGGAAGGCAGGCACCATGGTAAATCGAGTGAGCAGAAGGGGGTCAGGGTGTGAAAATCTGAATGCGTCTCAATACAAAGGGGGATCGGATTAAAAACTCGTCGCGGTCACACCCGGTAAGAAGACGGATGAGGGCGTGAAAAATGGCTCGATTTCAAGAGGGCCAGGAAAACAACCCGTCGAAAGAATCAAGAAAATCCCGCTCAGTCGCGGTCAAGGAACGTTAGAAGAAGAGAAATCAAGGAGAAGGGTCTATCTCTCTCAAAAAAACGGGGGGGTGGAGCGGACTTGCGCTTATCGGCGTCCGCTAAAGAGGGGAACTCCAGGACTGGTACGAGCTGATTAGAGATGAGCAACCGGTTCGGGGTGAACTGATCGATGCGGGGATTGTCCCTCTGTTCAGGCATAACTTTGAGTACGAAAAAGTGAAGAATCCCGTCCGTCCCAATGGAAGGAAAGCCAGTACAAATGAAAAGAACGCCTCTTCGGGAGCATTCTATGACCCATAGGGCCTGTCAGGCCTCGCATTCCCTAAAAGGAAATCTACAAAAAAGGGACATAAATCGGGGACTCGCATTGTGGTTTCACGAGAAAGGTGAAAATTAGGGAGTCATCCTTGGGAAACAACTGGGGCAGGTGTCGGATGAAAAAAGAAGGGTAAGGATTTATCTAAAAGAAGTCCCATCGGCAATACTGGCGGCGCATGTGGGACTTCATCGAGGAGGTATGTTGCCCGCTGACGGGGGAGGTCCCGCTGCCAAACAAAAGGCAGCCGCGGAACATGGGGGATCGGCGAGGCTGCCACCGAACAGCTCAGGTGAGGGAAGAGAATGAACACATTTGGGAGGGCCCAACAACTCTAAAAAGGAGATCAATCCTGGGACGGGTGGACACGTTGTCTCACGAAGACCTCGAAGGTTAGCTCCACAAGAGGGAGTCGAAGGGGGAAATGGTGTGGGTGAACATGGAAAAAGGAAAAAAAGGGAGATGGAGGACCGGGCGGGGCCAATCCTCTCCTCACCTAGGAGGGAGGCTCAAGCCAACGGGTGGACATCACTGATTCCGTTTAAGATCATCTAAGGCTCGGAGGGTTATTCCCTCAAGAACTTAGATGGTCGATGGCGTTAGGGGGGGGAGTTGCGCGAATGGCCCACAGGAGCAAAACCGGTATATAAGTCTGTCCATAGAGGGCACACGCCGCCCTCGTGCGTGAGGGAGGGTAAAAAGAAAGTCCGATGGAATGTGCCCCACGGGTAGGGGGGGGGGGGGAGGTAAGATGTCGTAAAACGAGGTTGTAAAACAGGGCGACTCGGCGAACTAAGGAGGAAAGGAGGGTCCTTCCGCTCCAGCCCTGCTTCGGAAGGGTCTGGGAAAAGGGAGGGAAGGGGTTGGAGATCTTTAAATTCTGGGAGAGAGACCATGGGGCGCCGATCTGCCGTCGTGACTTAAGTGGCAGCCGAAAGAAAAGAGGGGAGCCTTTCCTCTAACAGCAGGTCAGAAAAGAAGGAGGGGGCCGCCGGGGTTTATGAGGGACGGGGTCTAGAGGCGAGTTCGCTACTAAGGGACGAACCATGGGACCCACAAGAAGGCGCTCGGGAAGGTACTCGGCGGGCTTGATTTGGCGGAAGGCAACTGAAGTGGGGCTCGTTGCGAAGCGTCTGAGTGAAAAAAACGAGAAGTGGAGGGTCAAAAGGAGGTATGGTATTCGCCTGAAAAAAGTTTGCTGGTGACGATCCCCGGGAACAAAGAGGTCCACGCCTGTTTGGTTGGGGGTTGAGTTCAGTGACTGGATCCTGATCGCAGGAGCCAGTTTCAATGGCCACTGATCGGGAAGAGGCGCCATCTGGCAATGCCAAAAGCAGGGGGTCTCGTACCCGGTCCGATCGTCAGCGGGGGTTGAATGTGAGACAAGGGGGGGGAAGCCGGGAGAAGCCTGAAAAAACATCATGGTTGTTTTCGCTCAAGCGTTTGGCACAGCGGCGGGACGGGGAGGGTGTAACGGAAAGGAGGAGCAAAGGAAGGAGGGGGGGCGTCCTGGACATATCAAACAGCCGATATGAAACCACGTGCCCGTCGAGCTAAAAGACCACAAGTCAGACAGGAGGAAGAAGGCAGAGGGATGTAGTCGGCTAAAGGCAGCTCCCGTCGAAAAGCGAGAGGAACTGTTGAAAGAAACCGGGAGGGTCCTTGGTGAGAGACAGAATTATGCTGGGGAGGAGACACCAAGACAGAAAGGGGGGAAATCATGGGGGGAGAACTTCTGTTGTTTACAAAGACAGAGGCCTGTACCCGGCAGCAATACATACCCGAAGAAGAGGAAAGTACTTGGAAGAAAGGAGTAACGTAACGCCGGGACGACGCGCGGGGCCCGCTTCTTGGCAACCTCGCGCAGGACCTATAGGAAGGAGGATGAATTCCCTTTGCCTCCAAGCGTCGAAAAAAAAACAGCGCTCTAAGTCAACCTCGGTCCCCGCGGCAGCAATCTCTAGAAAAGAAAGGCGCTGTCTCCTGTGCAGGGCTACCAGACGATGCTGGAGGAAATATTAACAATGAGGGGGAGAGTCTCTATTTGGCCAGAGCCCTAGTCGCCAGAAAAAAAAGCGCCCAAAGGGGCTGCACGTCGTTACTTTCATGAAGAGGGTAATTCCCAAAGGGGGGGGAAAATTTATTGCTCCGCCTGGTAAAAAATACGGGAAAGAAACGCATCGGAACCAGAGCATGAAAAAGGAAAAAAAAAAAACCGGGTCTGCTGAGGACGAAGACAACGATCTGTAAAACCAGGAGTTAAGTACCTTAGGAAGGAGGGTTAAAGATTGAGAAACCTGACTGTCGCCTGAATCCCCGAAGGAGCCCAAAGAAAGGGACGGAAGGACCCCCAATGTCGTGGGGATACTTCTCCCGTTCGTCCAGCTCGCTGGGAGAAGTCGAAGGAAAACCAAAAAAGCCGGGTAACGAAAAAAGGCTGAAAAAACACTTCCACGTCACGCCGCTGTGCTACCCGTGCCTCCTTGGCTCGCAACCACATGAAGAGCTGGGAGCCGGGAGTCCCCAACAGCATGACAAGCAACCACTCATCGACATCGAAGAGAAGAAAAGTTCTACAGCCGGAGGTCTTTCATAGTGCCAGATGAATTGTCCGTGGTCTCGGAAAAATACTAGGGGGAAGTGAAGGATTTTTACGGTAGTAACTGAAAGACAGAGGGGGGTCTTTCTTCCAAATCCCACCCGACAACCAAAAAGCGGGGGAACGTAGTGTTCCACAAAAACCGGGCCAGAACCCGGGGCGAAAAGAAACGTAAGACCTTGTCGAGCCAAAGATAGAGGGAGTCGAGGTCGATTCGCCCACCAGACCAAGGTTAGTCCAGGGGGGGTATTGAGGGAAAAAAATCATAAAAAACCATTAACGGGACAAGTGCGATGAAGGATGGATTTGGGGCCAGGTACTAATGGAGATACAATCTCGAACGAGGAAAGGAAACCTTCTAAACTAGAAGATAAGCGCAACCCGTCGTCCGCGACGATCTTAGGGAAACCCAAGGATTGTTCGGGAGGCACACTTCGCCGAATAACGAGAAACCGAAGGTAGAGAGGGAAAGGGGAGCTTCAAGGAAAAAGAAATCTCGACACACTGTCTACGAAAGAAACAAGGCGTCATCCATTAGGCGTGAGAAAAAAGGACACACGAATGGAAGGTAACTTTCAACGGTAGGAAGGTGGTATAGACTCCCCGCTCTAAACAGATAAAAAAGAAAATCAGCAAGATATGGGGGCAGGAACAGTCAGACATAGCCTTTCATGTGTTTAAAAGACAGAAATACGGGGAGGTCCACTTTTATCGTAGAAAGAAAGAAGCCCTTTCTGGAGCCGGGGGAAGGCTAGGAACGTGTACACCCTCAACTACATCGCGAAGCATAGAGGGAAGTCATCACCCCCGTCCCAGCAAGGTAACCCGTAAATGCCGGAACCTCATCTGATGCGTATTGGGCCGGCGAAAGCCTAGAGAAAAAGAGGGGGAGCTTGCCTACTGTCGGGGCTGGGCCACCGCGACTAAAAAGTAAAGGCCCTTGAAACAAGGGGGGAGTGCCCATATACGCGAAAAAAGAGGATTTACCACTAGGCCGTTCTGAGTGAGCTGAGAATCCTACCCGACCGTGCTTGCAGGGAACGCGAGATGGTGGTGGCATTAGGGATATCACAATTTGAAAAAGGCCTCTAGAGCAGAATACGGTGGAAATCTATCGTCAGGTCGCAGGGATTTGGAGAAGAGAGCCTGGGGGGGGAACTTCGTCATCCTTCCCCCCCCCATAAAACGCAATCACGAAGACATTCGCCAGGGAGAGAATAAACCCTTCTCATGCCTTAAAGGGTCCGCGCTGTGACTTCGGGACGCTAGAGAAAATGCCTCCGGGGAGGGGAGGGGGCGTTGCTATAAAGAAGACAACCTGCAACCATAACTCCTTAAAAAATAAGGCCAATCCATGATCCGGTCCTCAACTAAGGTATAAACCACCCCTAAACAAGAGTATGTGTCACTTCCGGACTGGAGGTTAGTTCCTTTACAATCTTGGGGGACAAGCCGGCCATACCCTATCAAAAACCAAAATGCGGCTGGCGAAGTGTGCCCTTCAAGGAGAAGGCCAGGATGGGGTCCAGCCTCAGGAATGAAGACGCATGTCCATCAACTATCAAATCCTATTGAAAGGACCTCACGCGGGGGGAAAATCCCCGACCCAAAATCGAGAGAAAAAAAGACGGCCTACGAAGTAGTACAAAGCATTGGAACTGGAGGCCGTAGGAAGGGGCCTTGAGATCAACAACACACGGAGAGAAGAAGAGGAACGGGAAAGAGGGAAAGAAAGAAACTGCCGCAGAAGTATCAATGTACATACGAGTAATGGAAGGAGGTAGTTTTTGAAATTGTCGGGGGGTAAAATAGTCTGGAAACTATAAGGGGGGTGCCCCTTAAAATTTGGACGACTGGTGGCTGACCAGGAGGGGACGAAAAGCCTCTCTTTCTCCCGGGGTGCGTGAAGAGAAATTAGAAATGTCATCGAACGAAAAAAATTCGGGGGAGTCTATGACAGCACTTGGCCGGCTCAATTCCTTCTTAAAAATGTAAAAACCGGGGGGCCCGTCCTGTACAATCTGGGGGGCTGGGTTGTGTTTGGCACTAAGGGGTAGGAGAAGACCATGCTCAAATCCAATGCCGGATTTCGGTTGCGGATGGAACTCCTTATCGAACGAGGTCAGATATCAGTCGATGGGAGGGACAGTCCTTAGGCGGAAAAAAAAATCAAACATCGCGTCCGTTAGGGTTCTTTCCCTGGCAGATGTAAAAAGGGGGCTGGAAAGTCATGGAAAGAAACCAGTCAAGCGTATAAAATCTATGAGGCTAAGACACCTACCGCTCGAACTGGAGGGAAAGCGGGAAGCACAATTGTTCCAAACCCACAACTTCTAATAGTTAGGATTAGGTTCAGTGGGGCCTGCTACAGGTGTTGGAAGAGACTGTCATCGCGGTCCCAGAGGATCGGTGGCGCTCATTGGGGTTCCTTGTCATTCGAACAAGGCACGGTATTCCAAATAAATCTAAGTACTGGCACCGGACGCGTCGGAGCAGCAAGAAAGGAAAGAGGGGGACCTCCTCGTGAGAAAGGGTTAAGGCAATCTGGCGGGAACCCGCGGGACGGGGGTGCCCAGACACGTCCTAAACGAAATTCGTTTACGGGGTGACGGTAGGGACCCCGGAAAGAAAGAAATGATTCGGGAGGCACGATACGGAGAGGCCATAACGGAAAAGTGTCTTCTGTGTCCGGAACGGCAGTTGCCTTCCTGACGCCAGGGTTGGGTGGGGTTTCTTTCGGAGTGGTCAAAGCTTCACCGGCGACTCAAAAGTTAAGGGAAATTCCATTCGTGACTTAAGCAGTGCTCGGCTTGCGCCGGGTGAGGAGGAAGAATTGTAGGGCCTAGTTGCTTCTATCTCCTGAGAACATTCGAAAAGGGGGTGTTCTCAACGGTAGGCGGCGAACGATTCAGGGGGCCGGCAAAAAGAGGGGTGGAATGCAGTCCCCGGGTGAGGGAGGGGTAGGAGAGAGATCAAATTCTGCGCTTGCCTGGCGAACGAGTCAGAAAAAAAAAACAGACCAGAACGAAGGCGCTCCTTACTTGCAGGTACTCGGCAGGGGGGTGCAGGAAAAAAAGAAACGGACAGGGGGGGGGGGCTAAGAGCACCGGAAAATTGCTTGTTCGACCAGGTCTCAGGGAAGTGTATGACTGCCGGGGGCTGGAAAATAGAACGAGACCCCCAGGGGGAAAACGAGGTGGTTTTCACAGGGGTTGGAACAGGATTCAATAAGAACAGGAGAACCTTAATACCGGGGCAAAAAAAGGGGAAAGGCTACTGGCCGAACCTAGGTGGAAAACCGCCACTTCCGCCGTCAGGGTCGAGATTGTGAGGGCAACCTCCGGCTCGGGGGGAGGTGGTGACTATAGGGTCACGTGAAAAAGCAGGGCTGAAAGTGGGATCAAAGCAAAGTGGGAGGGCCGTTCAGGCATCGAAACAACCTGGACGGTTTTCTTGGTAAAGTTGGGGGTACGAAAGGTCAGGCTGCAACCGGGGGACGTTAAACGAGGCCGTATCCTCCTAGCTTAAGGGAACCCACACAAAAAAAGAACATTGGGGAACGCCGCCGATGGGGCCCCGTACGGGGCCAGTCGGGAATGCCTATCAAAAGGATCGGGCTGGTCATCGCAGCCTCGTCCTGAAGGGATTTAAGGCTGACCTACCCCTGAATTATAGGGAAGTGAAATGTGTGTTCCTGCGTGGTGGCAGTAGCGCTTCCTGTTTTGTTGTAAAAAAGTACGAAAGGAAGCGTCCTCGGAATTCTTTACCCGAGATAAAAAAAAAGCAAGAGCCGGGCCTCTCTGTCCTAGAAGTCAAGAAAAAAAAGCTTGGGGGGGACCACCTCTGTTCAGAAAGACCGAGACGTTGGATTCAGTTGAAAGAACCACGCGTCGGCGTATCCAACGATCTGCGAAAGTACTCGAAAATCATAGAAAACACAACAAAGAGAAGAGATCGCTGCGAGGGGGGGCATTTTGACTTCGAGCGGGGACTCTAAAAAAGAAAGTAATAGAAAAGAATTCTTCATAGCAGCGTATCGGCTGGAGACGCTGAGGGGGCCAAGTCAGAGTCCGCCGCCTGACCGGCCCCTTTAGGTTAGGTAAGGTAGTCTTCAAGTACTGAAAAAAGAGGAAAACGATTATGTCGCCGGGTACAAACCAGGCAAGTCCGCAGACCCGAACAGAAACCAGTCCCTTCTTAGGTTCGAATACGGGCATTGTCAGTCCAGAAAACCTGCACCAGGTAAAAAAAAAAACCAGGGGGGCAGTGAAACGGCGGGGCTGCTAACATCTACGGAAGACGACGGAAACCTTCTTTCTCATACTAGGTGATTGCGCAACCATCCGAACGAACGGCCAAAAAAGTCAAACTACGTGGGGTTCATTACAGATCTGATCAAGAGAGCTACCACGATGACGACTCCCCACAAGGCGCCGGGGATCGTACAAAAAAAAGGAAAGGGCCGCAAGAGGACTACCCCCCGAGCTGCTACCGGCAATGGGAAGGAAGGGGAAATATCAACTTCAGCACTCTTAACAAAGGCACAATAGAACCATCAAGCGACGATGGGTGAAAGAACGAGAAAAGGACTCCGTCTGGAGTGGCATCGTTCCATATGAAAGGGCGGCCGTCCCTACTATAGTGAAAGGGGGGGGGGTCAAAATTTATTATGCCTTACGGACGACTGGGAGAACTGGAAAGAAGGGTGACAAGACAACCACCTCTTTTCCTCAAAAAGGTTGGGTCCCGGGGATCGTCCCCCCGGCGCAAGAGCGAATACCCCTCGAATAGGAACGCAGATCGGTTCTGCACAGAGGGGAGAACCAGACCGTTCTTCCTTTTTTCGCGGACCAAAAAATCACAAAAAGTCCAAAAAGGAAGGGAGATGAAGGCGGGATGTGGCCAGGAAATGGGAGAAGGGGAAAGCCTGTTTTTCCATCCAAAAAGAGCCAAAAAATCGCTGGAAAACACTGAGAACAAACCACTTGTTAGAGGCAGGGATGAACGCCAAGAAGTAGCCCGGAGGAACCGCTAAGGAAAAATGGAGAAGGGCGCTCCGAGCACCTCGGACTCCGACACAACCGGTGCACTCGTCTACATACCGGACCAGCCAGGAGGTCGGTGGAAGCACGGGTGCAAAGTCAGTACTGAAAAAAATGAAAGCGGATGAAGCGGGTCGCAAAAATCGAAGGTAAAAAAACGATAACACCCTGTGGTGCTTTGGGGGCTCCTTTCAAGGGGTGAACAGATCCTATTTCTAGTATGCTATAAGTCAAAAGTCGAAAGATAAAGGCTGTCGGCCCGGGTGCACGAGACGCATTGAAACCACGGCAAACCGTACCATCTAGAAGTGCTGGGAACCACGCCAGAGAAAAAAAGCGTGTTTCGCCCAAGGAGGCGGAAGAGAGGGTCAGAGCTTTCCTCTCCTAGGAAAGAAAGAACATGAAGTACTTCTATATGGGGGAAAAAAAAAAAAGCCAGCAAACAGTAGGTAGCAGTGACAAGAAAATCAGACACCTTCATTCCTAGAAAGAAGGTGCGGTAATCCTTCTCAGGTAGTTGGATGGTGTGGCACGCAACTTTCGCGCATATAAAAGCCGTGGCTGATCTAAAAGAGTTAAAAAGGGAGGAGACGAGCACAATGTCTTGACGGGCATAAGAGCTGTGAGGGTGGGCCACCGGGCAAGTAAGAAGATCATTTTGAGAAGCTGAAAGGTAAGGTATGGGGGCGGCGAACTAAACCGCACACTCAAAGACCGGGCAAGCAAAAACCGAAGACGATTACTCCCGGGACTTCGAAGAAGGGAAGCGAAGGATCGTGCCCCAGCTTGGGGATCAGAAAAAAAAGTATGACCGGGCAGGGGAACCGGAGGCTAAAAAACCACGGCAACCAAGAAAAGAAAAGCCTAGCGTCCAAAAAAGAGGGGAGGGAAGGTCTGGGGTCACTACAACTACTTCTTAAAAACAGGGAAAAAATTGGGGAGGGTCCCGTCCGGCCGGTCGTCAGGGGAAAGAAGCGGCCCCTGGGAAGCCGACAACGCCCGCGTGTGAGCCAAGCTTTCTTGGGTACTGATGTGGAAAATAGAAGGTCCAGCACACGGGGCAAGAGAAACTGCTCAAGGGGCCTGGCAAAATTAAAGACCATTCACCGGTAGAGGGACAAACCGCACTATTTCAAGGAAAAAGTCACGAAACGCGAAAAAATCAGCAAATACCCTCCCCGTCCCGGGGTTACAGGGTACCCTGATAACTAAGAGGAACGACGGATTTGGAGATCTAAACACAACAAATTTAGAGGGATAACTGCCGCTTATCGGAGAGTTCAAGACATGTACTCAATAGGGGATAGTGAACGAGTTAGGGTGGTATTTTCCAGATAAAAAAGATGGGGCGGTCAAATTGCCGGCGGAATCGGGGGAAGCATAACGTGCACGCGGGCGAGACAGTCTAAGAACGGAGTCTGGCCCCCATTGTACAGGAAAAGCTGAGGGGGGACAGAGAAATCCCTCATTCTTCAGACTAGGGGGAAGTCGGGGCCGCACACAAACACGAACTCCAAAGACCTGCAACGGGGGACTCTCCTCACTTTTTCAGTAGGGATTCAGGACCAGTCGCTCACCTTGTAAGAGAGGACGGCAGTTTCCGTGGTTACACGAAGTCCGCGCCGCCAGCTCGCGGATAATTCCCATCCTGGAAAAGGGGGGAGGCGGGGGGGAGGACCAGGATGGGAGGCGGCCGGAAGTGTGTTAGGGGTCGGTCCGCGGAAGAGGGAATAGAACCCAGTCCTCTTAACTGCGGAAAGAGAAATAGCTCAAAGAACCCGAACAGCTCGTCGTGAGCTGGAAAGGACTGTGCTCAAGGCAGCCGGACATAGACTAGTTCGAACTAAGAGACTTCTCCTTGTTGAAAAAGGGAAACGTGGTAACATCAAGGGATAAAGGATAGTCTGTTCACGGACCGTGAAGAAGGGTGCCGTTCGTGTGGGCAGATCTAGGGGGGGACTGCACCTGCTGCGGTCAGCTCGCCAGCGCGGCAAAAATAAGCAATAGAGATGACAGGTTCGGAAGAGAAGAACTTTCTAGGGACGGGTTATAAAAGTCGGTAGATTTTAGGAAAAGGTCCGAGTTGTCGTGAGGTGAGATGAAGGCGCCGTACTCAGAAGTGAGGGACTGGACCATTGCATCAACGTGGGAACCCAGTCCCTCGTGTTGGAGGGAGGGGTAACACCTGAACGCGCGGTTCGAACCAAGGACCCCGGGTAGGTTGTGTGAATGGTCGGGATGGATCGGGGTTCTACCTGCTTCAGTTCTACGTCTGAGGGTGAGGCGTTCAGGACCCCTCTCAACTAAATCGCCGTCGAAATAAATGTGATGCTTGCCCGAGAGAGCGGTAAAGAAACTAAAGGAGAGCCTTTTTGCTCAAGTCTGAAGAAAAAAAGCGGTTGAAGCCATTTTTTTGGTGGGTGTTTGGGGGGGGGGGGTGGGGGTTGTTGGTGGTTTTGTTTTGTTGTTGTGGGGACAAGGGGGGTTCTCATTAACTCGGTCCAGAAGAAAAAAAGGGTGCGCGGAGCAAGAGGGGTCTCAACGGAAAATCGGCTCAGGAACCAGTCCAGTGTAAAACCCAGAAAAGGGCTCCTTACTTGGCCGAATCGGAGGTTGGGGGGGAATTCTCCCCGAAAAAAATATTGGAGAAGGGTCCGATAATCGAAACCGGGGCGTGGCGTGGTGAAGGTCATATGGGGGGTATGCTCAATGTGAGGCCCGTTGGTGAAAAGGGAATGGAAAATCACCCCCCTCTGGCTAGGGAATTTGTCGTATCAAAGGAAGGGGTTCGGAATCCTTCTACGGGCGAGGGAACAGTATGTTTCAAAAGGTCCCGGAAAAAGTACTCGGAAGGGGGTCTACAGGAAGAGGGGCGAATTTCTTATCCCTGGTCGTGCATCACCTCTCTGCTTAGAGGGGGGGAGGATGTGAAGCCGGCAGATTCGACCTAACCGTACGGGTCTGCCAAAGTCTCGTCATACGGGAAAAAAAAAAAGAAAGAGTGACTTTGAGTTGGGTACCATCCCCGAGACCGGGGGGAATCGTCGAACTCGAGGCTGAACCCCACTTAGGACGAGCAAGCAAAAGGGGGGAGAACTTAGAATTGGCCTTACGCTCCGGGGTAAAGGAAAGGCCAGATTATAAACGAGCTCTCAGATCAGAAGAACTGTACGGCGTGGGGGAAAATGGGGTGGCTGACACTACCTGGGACAATTTAGAGGAGGAAACGCAAAAGTTCCTGTTGCTTCTGGAGGGGGGAGGGGATTGGTGGTAACTGGAAAGGGACTGCCTGCTGTTTTGGAAAATACAGAAGCCTCGTGAAGGACTTGGAAAGCCAAAATCAAAAAACGGACCCCGGTGCACGCAGGGGGGCCGAGAACGCTAAGCTTCTGTCCAAAGCTCATCACAAGGAGGGAAGGGGGGGGGGAAACCTGTGACCTCCAGCATCGCAGTAGCGAGACGCTCGCCAACCGCAGCGCTCTCCTGATAAGGAAAAGAAATCTGGCTAAGGGGGGAGAGGTGACTTCGAGCGGTCGCTGGCTAAGATTTAGAAGGTCTTCATACTCAATGGATCGGTAGGGGGGGAAGGAGAGGAGGTGAAAAAATCTGCCTCGTCGCCCACGCACTGCGTCTGATGCAAGTAGGAATACCGTAAGCGAGGAAAAAGAAACGGGAATGGGGAAGAAAGGGAAGCAGCCCATTCCTTTCCGAAAACAAAAGAGGGCCGCAGGAAACATCACTTTTCTGAGAGTCGAAGAATCAGTGGGGGGCCAGCAAAGGTAGGTAACCGACGTCGGGGGCTGATGACCTTCAAGGATCTCTTCTACTTGGGAGAGGGGGAAGACTCAAAAAGATCCCACTCCGCCTGGACATCCCAGCCCCCTGTTCTTTTGATACCTGGAAAGTGGGTTTCAGTCAGCTCTCTAAGGACGGATTACGACTCCCCCAATCTAAAAGAGGGAAAAGGGGATCAGGAACACCAACCTTCCGACTCAAAGGGGGGCCTTGCCACGTCTGAAACCGGCCTCACCAAAGTTAGTCGATATACGAACTTACATCGGCTTCCAGGAGGCAAAAATCGAACCAGAGGCGAGTAAGGGCTGCACGACCAGGGACTAAAAGAGGAAGTTGCAAGAGTTGGAGGGGGAAACAACCGCGGCCGCGTACGACAAGGGAGGGCAACTGGGTTGTGAAAAGAGGGAAGGCCTTTCTCGAATCTATACGGGGGAGAGAAACCAAGAGCTTACCTACTAAAAACCCCGGTGGGGGGAAAAGAAGCTTGGGGAACCAGGGACTTCCCCCCGGAAAAAATAATACAGAACCGGACCGGGGGGAAAAACAGAAATATACTTTTCTGTCTACGAGAACCGGGACTTTTCGGTCTGGGAGGAATCAGGGGGCGCCAATGCACGAAACGAGAAGAAAAAAAGATACGGCCAAGTACAGTAAGCGCCTTACGATGGGGTGGGAAGGGTGTGCTGGAACAGCGAACTCTAGAATCCAAAAACCCATCGCCGGAGCGAAACAACCTGGAGAGCAGTTCCTGCCTTGGTAGAAGCGAAAGGCTGACAAGGAAGGCAAACCGTCAGTGCCGTGGTCGCGGCTGGCAGAAGAAGAAAACCCCTGCTCCGGCTTAGAGAAAAAGGGGGAGCACAAGAAAGGAGGGCGGTGTCTCTGGAGAATGGAAGTACGAACTTAGGCTGCCTAGTCGCCGGAAAATCAAGAGACTACATCGGCCGGCCCAGCATTCAAAAAAAGAATTTGGAGGGGAGCCAGGAGCAAGGCTCCGGGGTAAGCACTCCGATGTCGTAATGATAGGACACTGTCCAGAAACTCTTGAAAGGAGGGTAAAGAAGGGTCGCCGACCGACGTAGAACTGAAACGAAAATCGAAAATCGAGACGTGCTTTTGGGGGGAAAAACCACGGACTTGGGGGAAAAACCTTTAACCGCATCGAGGGGAAAACAGTGGCCGTCGGGAGGATCAACCGGCTCGCCAGTGATGATTTACAACGGCGGCTACGAGAAATGCTAGGCCAATGCAACAACCCAAATTTCCAAAGACATAGGCTTGTGATCTGTACAATCGGAGGTCGAAGTAGAAGAATGTAGAAGGGCGAACCCGACCGGAAGAGAGTGGGGTGGCATATTCCATCTCAAGGGGGGGGGAAAATAAATCATTGACCGCACGTCGAGCAGGGTGCCGAAAAAGCTGCCGAGGCAGTTAAAGAAAACGGTCCTTTCCCCAGGGGCCGGGAGACGTTACCCCGACCACATGCCTTTACGACAACCTCCTTACACTAGCTAAGAGGGCCTGGCCACCGGCTCTCTGCTCTGGGAAGGAAGGTAGAAACGGAAACTTGGACTGTCGACGCTTAGTAGAAAGGGGAGGTGCTTGACTGAGGGCTACGCCACCGAAGACAACTCGCCGTAAAACTTCATCCATGATGAACGCCTGGAAAAGAATTTCGGAAACCACCTCTCCGGGAAGAAGGCCGCCCGTGACGGTGCGTCCCGGGGCGGCGGCCGGGGCCCTGCTTGGTCCCAAAAGGGTGCCGGCTGGTCGATGTAGGCGGCGAAAGGGAAAGCGGGAAAAACAGCGCCTGATTCTGAAACCAAAAAGGGGGGATAAACTGCGAGAAAATGGTCCGGGCCGGACATTGAGCATCATTTAAGAGGAACCCGACAGGCGAAAAGAAGAGCCGCCGCCAGGTCTCTTAGCAGGAAAATCAGGGGGAATCAAGGGAAGCCGGACAAGGACTAGAGAGTCCAAACAGGGGGGGTAGTAAAGAGAGTAGATAGACTGGCCCTGGACTCAGTAGTAAGGTCTTTAAAAAAAGGATGTCGCCGGCTAGTGCTCGAGGCGGGGGCATCTGGCACTATGAATCGGTCCAGAGAAGGGTAAGAAGAGAAATACTTGTTCTGACGCGGGAAGGGGAGACGGGGGAATGGCCCCCGATTCTGTCATGATCAGCAAGGAAAGAGCCGCCCGATACTAGGGAGTGGCAGGCCAATGGGGGGCGGAACCGGACGCAAAGGGGAAGGAGGTTAACGTTACATAATCTGTTAATATGCCTAAAGTGGGGGGGGGGGGGCAGATTTAGTCAGGACATTAAAGAAGATAAGGTTAGTTGTTCTTATAGCAGACCATGAAGGTGCCTTTCTATTACGGAAAGAAAAGGTAAAAGATGGTCGTTCAAACGAGCTAAGGACTGGCCTTTGGGGACAGGTCTTTGTATGAGAAAATTAAGATGCGTGGGGGGGCTGCCCTGCTCAGGCGGCCACCTGAAATGCTCTCAATGTCTGCTCTAGGATCCACCTAACATCTCTATTGCGGGGAAGGCAACTGTTCTCGCGTCCTAAACCAAAAAGTCTAGGTCTCCAGCTGGATTCTGCAATGCGCAAACTCATCCTTTAGACCGACGGTACCAAGATTCGTCGTCATAGGCACGACGGGTGGCCGCCTTCCATCCACAGGAGGGGAACGGGTTGCAAAGCATCGCAGAAGGCATGATCGCTAGCACCGGCCAGCGTGTACGGGATCGAAGATATGGACCCTCTTTTAAGGGAGAGGGGGGCTGGGGAATACCATAAACGTCGTAGGTTCGGTCTTTGACGTGGAGGCGCGTCAGGGGGCACCGGAGAATGTATCTGCTGGAGGAAAGCATCGGCACGGGGAACAACTCGAGTCTGAGGGTGTACACCTGTGCGATGCCTGCGCCCACCCCAGGGGTTGGGGAGATTGAAGGAGGTGGAGACCGCCTTAGACTGATGAGGAATACTTCCAAATCTTGGAATAGGAAAGTCAAGACAATCCATTGCGGGGATCACGTTGTCAGGAGGGAGGTGTTGAAGGCTGGCCGAGGAGCAAAGCCATGCGCCGCATCCTACTGTTCGAACAGGATGCATGTCGACGCTATAACGACCACTAGTTGTGATCATTAAGTCTCGTCCGTTGCGAATGGGGTCTCGTCTCTATAGGGTTAAAGAGGGCAAGAGTTTAGCGCTGAACAATTGCACAATAACATCGAGAGCCGCCCGTTGTCCGGGAATTGGCGGTTCTTGCATGGCCCGTCAGGAAAAAGGGGAAGGTAAAGTCCTTTAAAACGGCGAAGAAGGGTAGTGCAAAAAATGGCGTGGGGAAGTGGTCGTGAGGGTATTAATTCAGGGTGGAAAAAAAACCCTGGACCCCCAAGTTGTAGGAAAAGGTGGGGAGGTCAGCTCGGGGAACGGGAATCGTGAGAAGCCCGTGCACCCGGTGCGGATCGTACGGGGCCGGCCAAAGATGGGGGGTCAAAAAAAAAAATGGGTCACATCCTAAACGGAGGGGCGGGTCAGAGTAGCCCGGGGTTCCAACGCAGCCCTCGCAAGAGTCAGGGGTGTAGGGTATTTTACGTTGGAGCCTGGTGCTGAAGGGTCTATGAGAAGGAAAAAACTCAGGTGCGGAAGTTCATCACGCGGAAGCACACGGGTGAAGTTGGGAGACGTAAAGAAAACTCCAGTGGTGTGGAACGTCGTCATCGCGCTCAAGGTAAGCAAGAGAAACCACGAGAGCAGGATCAAAAATCACAGTGGGGAAAAAAACTGGAGGAAAGTGCCAGGATTTGGGAGTCGGCGAAACGATTACAGTCCGAGCGAGTCGGAGGGGGGTCAGGGAAAACGCGCTTCAGGTCGGAACCGGGGGGAACACTTACCAGATTTAGCGGGGCTAGAAGAAAGAAAAAGAGGGAAATTTGGGGTACCGGAGAGGTCCAGGGGGAAAGGACGTGAAGAAGTTGCTTGACTATACATCACGATCTTAGCCTTTAAGGGAAAAAAACCGGAAAATGCCTAACGCAAGGCAAATAGAGGAAAGCTAGAAAGGGAAGCTTTCTTGGAACACATCGCCAAAATCGCCTTGAGAGAAGAATTCCTTGGAAGACGCTCTTAGCCAGCGGAACCGCTCGAAGTCAAAGAGGCCAAGGGAAAAACAAACCTTAGGATGGAGTAAGAAAAAAAGGCCTTGGGGGATTCTATCTGTGTGTTGCGGCAACGCGAGGGCGATCCACGCAGTGGGCGGAGCGAGTGGCAAAAATCGGCCCGCAAGGGGCCTCGTGCCCGCCTTCAAAAGCGGAAGGAAGGGAAAGTAAATTTACCCTAGGAAATTCTCAGAGCGGGTACCAACCTTCAGACTGGAACTAACCGCACCAAGAAGCATGAAAATCAAAAGGAACCATATAAATCTTTCATGTGTAGGGGAGAAAAGAAAGGACCGAATAATGACGGGGAAGGGACAACGGAGCTTCGACTGATATCGTCCCTGGGGAAAGTGCGATCCCTCCTGCCGGGGAGAAAAGGGGAATCCAAATGTCTTTGTGAGAAACTAGGGGTAAGGGTGCAAGCAGCTCGTCATGATGACTCGAAGAGCCAGGACCGCCCCACCGATACAACGGCATCAAGAATGATCAAAAAAGGAAACGTCAAGCCTCGGGAGAAACCTGAATGAGGGAAGGAAACAACCACACCTGATCGGGATGGGTGGATCGAAAAAGGGGGGCTGCACCCAACAGCGAGGAAAACATCTCTAACCCTCATAAGACTAAGAGGGGAAGGGGGGGGGGGAGACAAAGAAGAAGGAGATCAAGAGAGTGGTCGGTTCCATATGGAAAGAAGGGCGGCGGGCCCGGTGATTGGTCAACGGGGGGGTGGGTAGAGGGGGAATCGACAGGAGAGACGATCCGTTCAAATGGACGACAAAAATCTTAAAGAGAAAAAGAAGGAGACTCAGAAAGCTGAGGGTTTTTCCCTTTTAGGGTTACGCGGCCGCATTTAATAAAAAGAAAAATCCGATGGTGTAAAGACCAACGAAATCGAGTTTCTGCACGAGGGGTCCGCCCCGACGTTATTGGGGGCGTCAGAGTTGAACTACCTCAAGCCGGTTGCAGGGGAGGAGCGCTCCGATGAGGAGGGTGATGGCACGTGTTCAGCCCTTCAGGAGGGAGTAAGGGGATGGGTTAGAGAGACACAGAGAGCTCGAGAAACGGCGTCCGCTGGGAAGAAAAACAACGCTTTTCTCTGAATGCGGGAAAAGAAAATTCGACGACTACCTGTAGCACACCAGGCCGCCGAATAATAGAGCACCTCAAAAAGCAAAAGTGCTCCCTGCTGCCGACTAAGGAGAAAAGGGGAGGTGGATACACTTCAGGCCGAACGAAGTACGTTCTGGGATAAGAAAATTCGGAAAGACTGGAGGACTCCCATAAGAGGGAGTGACGACAGTCAAAAAACGAGGGCGGGCAGTGCATGCAACTCGCCGGTCAGGGTTCACAGCATAACACTAATAGTTAGAGGAGGAAAGTCTTATCTTGAAAAAAACCGGCTGGAGGACCGTCTAAGACTGTCGTAAACAGTTCAAAAAAAACATCTCGAAGACCGGAGAAAGAAGCATGAGAAAATAAACCGACTATCGCGGGTCGACCATGCCCTGTAAAAAATGATGCGGTACACGCCCTGAGAGGAGAACCCTCAGGTGCAGTACGGTCATCGTTAAAAAAACGCGAATCTAAGGAAGGTAATGAAGGGACAATCCAACACCTAATTAAAACAAAACGCTACGCGGTTATCTTTAACCAAAGATCTTCGACCTGAGGAGTGCGAAAAGGGCGAAGACCATAAAAGGGAGAAGAAGGTGCATTATTCAACGATAACAAGTGCAGACTCAAGAGTGATGGGCCGCTACTGCCGTCTCAGTTTGAGCAAAGAGGCCGGGTGGACAAGAGGCAAAGACCGAATCCAAAGGAAACCGCAAGAACTACACCTAAAGAAACTCTGAAGCAGCCGGCGCCTCAAGACCATTGGGGTAATGACATTATCGACGAGGGGCCGTGGAGGTGCTCTACGACCGGGAAAAACTCAACAGATCTCAAGGCACATCCTGAATCTTCGACTAAACTTTGTCAGGGAAAAGAGCAGTCCCAGATTTCTGTAATTCCGGAAGGGGAGAAGGTGAGAGTTCCGCGCATGGCAAAAACGGTCCCCGAACCATGCGGAAGGGAGCTGGGTCGATTTCCTGGGGGGCTATCCTTTGTCAAGAAGAGGGGGGGGCCAGGGACTGAGTGCACGGCTCGCGGCAACCCTGGAGGCAACAGACAAGGTTTCGCACCGGGAAATTGACACAGGTTCCAGAATCTTTGAAATGAACCGACCCGGCCAAACAAACGACGCCCAGTCGAGGGATGCCAAGGAGCCAGTACGCCGAATAGGAGGCAGGGTCTATCAGAAAACAAAGGAGGTGAAAAATGATATATGAAATTTAAGCGGGAAGATGTATCAAGGGAGGAAAGGACTCCCGACGACTGTTACGGCTAGTGAGATGATAGGCAAGTCGGGAGGGGGGGAAAAGCGACGCGAGGGAAGTCCCGGAGGGGAAGGAGAACTAACTTTTTCTTACCGGGAGTGTATCCGGCGGCTTTCAAAGGACATTACTAGGGGAAAAGTCCAACAAAGCTCCTTCGATGCCATGAAGGGGGCCTTCCGCCACCACCGGAAACCACCTTCGACCCTGGCCGGGGTACTAACTCTGGGCTCTGCTAATTCGTTAGTGTTCTGACCAGTCTAGAACCGGGACGCTGACTTACGGATTTTAGCGAGCCTAAGCCTCAAGGAAGGGAAGGTAGTAGACTCTGAGAGGGGGACCATCTGCGGGAAAAGGAAGGCGGGAAAAGGCGTCTACGCTGAAGGTAGTGTCTTGCGCGGGACCTTCGCAGATGGAAGAACCGGACAATTCTCGGGCGAAAAGAGCGAGGCTTCGATCCTCGTAAACTCTATCGTGGCTGGAGAGCGGAGCACATTTTTAGAGGGAAAGACGCCACGAATAAATCGTTATGCAAAACAGGCCTGTCTGGAGCGGGGGGGGGAAAGCTCGACGGCGACGGGGGTTACAGAGACACGTCTTCTTCGAAAGGGCACGAAAAGGGGGGGGCCTTGAAGACTTCCGAAGAGTGGACCGCGGCGGGCCTCATAAGATTTCGCTTCTGCCCTGGAAAAAGGGAAGATCTGTAAGGACGTTTGGACCGAAAAGGGGCAAGAGGTACTGTCGGAGGGTTTGAAAAGAGGTAGATTTGGAGGAGAAGATGTCGGGTGTAACTTGTCCTCGGGGGCGCCGCAGAGGCCGGGGAGAGTAAGAACTAAATTTGAAGATCAGCGGCACTTAATCACTTCCCCATCGAGGGTAAGAGCATTGTCCCAAAGGGAAGGAAAAAAAAGGCTAAGCGACCATCAAAAAGGGTGAGGGGGTGAAGGTGCAGTCCTGATTGAAAAGGCGCCACAGCTGCAATGCGAAATTTTGAAGTACTACCGTCGGGAAGGAGGACAAGGGAAAGCGGGGAGGGGAAACGGGTTAAAGAACAGGAGGGGAAGTGAGCGTGCAGGAGACGAACCTACGCGAACAGCCTTCTGTTTCTAACATGGTAGAAAAATGGGTCAGAATTTCACGAAAAAAAAGCGGTGGACAAGACAGGGCGGACGCCGGTTTGATGGAGAGCTGAGACGCTGGAAACAGCCGAGGTCTCGCGTGGAA
>Ga0179593_1375969_pt1 | contig 21919 bp, 19 predicted proteins | sample CZODoug2_1_08_16_FD_185931 | JGI IMG/M metagenome (GOLD analysis project Ga0179593, IMG submission 185931) | Vadose zone soil fungal communities from Angelo Coast Range Reserve, California, USA - CZODoug2_1_08_16fungal (PacBio error correction) | ecosystem: Environmental > Terrestrial > Soil >...
GAGAAGGTTGGGGCAGGAAAAAGTGGTTAATTTGCAGACGGGGGAACGTCAAACAAAGGGGGGCGTGTAACGTGGGGGGGGAAAAACAGGAAGAGGGGAGATTGAAAGAAAAAACAATCAAAAAGAGAGGGGAGGGGGGAAAGGTCCGGAGAGACGGAAAGGAAGATCCGGGGGGTTTTTACCCGTGGCGGGGGTAGAATACACACGTACTGGAGCCTGTGGTCAACGGGGAGGACTTGGTTTGGTGGGGAGGAAGAAGGAGGGGGCCAGCGGCGCCCCACCTGAGAGCAAAAAACGACAAAACCAGCAGCAAGACCAGGCGACCCCTGTAGGATGCCCAGGGGTAAGAACGGAAAAAGAACTCCTGCTACGGTAAAAATAAAGGTTGCACGGAAAACCAAGCATATGGTCTATTGGCCCTCGGTTGCCAGAACCCTATTGACAACTAAAGAAAAGACACAAAGAACAGTGGAGAAGAACCATTTACAGAGGCTATTTCAAGAAAAGGGGTGAGGACATCAAGGGGGTGTGGATCACGACTCGAAGGGATGGCCTGAAAATCGGGGGGGCTCAAAAGGGGCGGGGAAACCCGAAGAACAAGGCACGCAACGCTTGGACATTCATGGTTCGCCACGTAGGGGAAAAGTTATGCGGGGGAAAAGGTGGGGGGCAAGGATCAGCAGTCAGGGGTGGTTCTGCTGGGGGGGGGGGTTTTGCCGAATGACGGCGGGGGGGCCCGACCCATCCAGAAGGTCAAACAGAAAAGACACGGTTAGAGACGGGGGGGGTCAAGGCATACGGAAAGCAAGACCAAAACGGGGGGGCAAAAACAAACCGGATCTCACATAGCAGGGGCGATCCTGGAGAGAGGAAACTCCAGCCCGAGGCTGAGAAATTCCGTTAAAGTGGTGGGTGGGGGGGGGCGGTTTGGTCATACTTTTGCACGACAGAGAAAGAAAAATCCCAGGGGAAAGGTGCCTGAAAAAGACGAAGGGGGGTTGGGTCACACACATTGCAAAAACACCCGTGACAAAAACGGATTGCAGAAAGGCGGGGACCAAGGATCAGGATCCTAAAGGGGAAGAGGGACGTAAGGACCTGACGGGGAAGGGGGCTGACGGTAGGCGGGAAGTTGAAAAGATGATCCAACGTTTCGACCAAAAGATCGTATTAGGATAAAGGGGGCGGTCGGTGGGGCTTGGTGGGGGGGGTATCCCAATCGTCTAAAGAACAAAAACAAAAAAAGAAAGGGGAATATTGCCTTGGGGGATCAAAGCAACCAAGCCGAAGCCTCCATAAAGGAGGGAGTGATAGGCTGGGGAAAAAGACAAAAAACCTGGGGACGCGGAGGGAGAAAGAACATAGAACCCAATAGGGGGATCGGATCAAACCGCCAGTAATCAACTTGGCCCACGCCGGTGACACGGGAGGGGGGGGTGTTAAAGGGGTGAACACGGCGCGGGTCGGGAAAAAGGGGGCTGTTTTCAGCGGGGGGGAGTTCAAAGGGTTGAGGGAAAAGGGCCCGAAAGGTCGCATGATCAGGACATTCTGAGAACGGAGAGGGGGGGGGGGGTTGACCACGTGTTGTGTTGGGGGGACTTATTAATGAAACTTGGGAAAAACAAAGCAGAGGAGAAGGTGTTAACCTAGGGCGGGGACAAAAATTCGGGCACGGAAAAACACACGTGGCCCGAACCGCCCCGGAGTCAATAACAAGGGAAACAAAAAAAAGCTACATCAAAAAAACCAAGGGGGGGATTGGGAAAGGCCCCGAGGGAGGGACGTTAATCGGGTCAAATCGAGCAGGGCAGCGAGTTACATTCTAACAAGGCCGCGAACACAGAAAAGGGCAAAAAAGGGTCTTAAACCTTCGGGGGGCTGATCCGGGACCTCTTGGTTTCCGGGGGGCATATAAGAGGGACAACGAAACATAAGTCTGGTGGGCCTGGGGGAAAAAAGAATGTAGGCTGTGGAAGTTAACGAAGGGATACCGGGTGATCCGCCTTGAACCTCGTCTGAGGGGGAAGTTTTCATTCGAACTCCGGAGGAAGCCGCTTCCGCCGAACACATCGCCCACTAACCAGAACAAATAGGTAAAGAATAAATGGGAAAAACACGGAGCGGTGAAGCGCGAAGCTGACGTGGGGGGGACTCATAAAGGAAAAAACTCAATGAGGCAACCGCGGTCCGGGCACTTGCCCTTAACCAGAAATGACGAATGCCAAGCACTGTCCCTGAAAATCCTTAAACAAAAAGGGGGGGAGGGGCAGACAGGCTTTCCAGAAACCAGCCAACAAAAACATATTTGGGGAAAAGGGGGGCCTACAGGTGGAACTGGGAAAACGAAGGGGGCGTACATAACTACACATGGGTAGATGTCACAGGGGGCCCAACAAGCCGCCGACTAAAAGGACCAAGGCAACAAAAACGTGCAAAATGAACCCACTACCGGAGGGAACGGGAACACCCAGAAGAGGGGGCCCAAAAAAGTACTGGACGAAAGCGAGTGGGAGGACGAACATTGGGGGTTGCACAAAAACTTTTCCAAACCCACGGGAGGGCAGACGCCACATAAGAACGCACAGCAAGGACAAGCAAACCACCAAACATCGAAAAAAAAAAAAAAAAATGTTCGTGTGGGGGGGTACAGCTCACGCTTGAAAATGGGTGAACGGGGCAAAGAAAAAAAGTGCTAAACTAGATCCCACAAGGGGGGGGACCATCCTGGAAACTCCCGCCATAGTAACATGAAAACGATCAGCAGACCGCGATCGCACAAAGCCTGGGAACCTTCCAAGTTACGTGAAAATCCAAAAAAAAAAAAACAGGCCGAAGATAGCCGGGAAAAAGAAATAAGAGGGGAGGCAAACAGTCCGTAGGGTTTGGCGACAGCGTGTTTCACGAGCCCGTACACAGGAGGGCGGGGCAACAGACAGGTCGGCTCAAGAAAGGAAAACGCCCAGGTAGCCGACGTAGGAAGGTTTGGGGGAGTTGGCAAACGGGGAAACCACCGCAGAAGAAAAGCAAAGAGGAGCACAAGGGAATCAGGGGGGACAGCGGAAGGAAGCGCAAGAACCCCAGGAAGATATCAGGGACAACAGCAAATATGAAGGAAACGGGGACTAGCCCAAAAACACAACCCGATTTGGGGGGTAGTAAGGGGCAACAAGGAACTCCGAATCACGAGAAAACCCCAGAAGCATCAGCAGGTTAGATGGGCAAGCACCAGAGCAGTCTGGGGCCACTGCCTAGTAATGACTGGGGGAAAGAAAGGAATCACAAGGGAAAAAAGAGGTACCCAATGGTACCTCACTGTTGACAAAAAGCAAAAAGAAAGGGTGCACGCCGCCAAAAAGGATCAAAAGGCAAACTGGGAAGACCCGTGTACCAGCAGAGGATCAACAGGAGGCGCAGGAAGAAGTAAGGATTACAGAACGCGTGGGACAAAGGGGTATAAACCCCGCAAAGGGAAAAAAGCAACTCCACCTTTGGTGACTCGTGCGACCCGCCGGTCGTGGGGGGGATGGAAGAAATCAATCGTGAAAAAAAAAAAACGGGTTTTCCCGTGGAAAGCAGAGAAAAAATAAAAAGTTTTTAACGGTACCGTAACCCCGTGGTCGGGGGAAAAAGGGACGGGGATCATCCCCCAACCGGCGGGGGTCAAGTGGGAACGGTGCAAATCGACGTCCGTTACGGGGGGAAAGGGGAGGTGGTTGAGGTGGCCGGTGGGGGCGCTGGGGGGAACCCGAAAAAAACGCGAAATCGCAAAAAAGTGGGGACTGGCGAGGACTGGAGGCTCAAAGAGAAGAAACAGGAGAGAACTCAGCAGGGGGAAAGAGCACTGGAGGAAAAAACAAAGGGAGCGGTGCCGGCGGCAAGAATGGGCCCCGAGCTGGCCACTCCTTGGCACATCCCCGAACCGGAACAGAAAGGAGACAAATCCAGAGGGGAAGAGTGGGTGGGTTTTGGGGGGGGGTTGGGGGGTTTGGGTTGTGGGGGGGAGGTGCCGCAGAAAGAGACGAAAAGGAGCAACAGGGGGTGTGGAACCCGCCTTGGACCCTGCAACTTGCCGAAAGTTAAACATGGGACGTGGAAAAAACCAAAAAAATTTGTTGAGCAACAACGAATCACAACGCGACCATCCACAAAAAAACACGTAAGGCAGGAGGAAAATAAGAAAGAACTAGTCGGAAAATACGACGTGAGCTGTCGTGGGGGGAGGGCTCCAACAACTTTGACTGGTTTCAGTTCCCTCCAAGGGAAAACGGGGGGGGGGTCCGGCCAAAAGGGGCCCGGGGAAAGCCAAGGCCGCACCCCCCCGCTAGGGGCTCGGGTTCACGCCCGTTGACGGGACAACAGTACGACTTTAAAAGAGGGGGGTGACGGTTGTCGCCCAAGGTGACCGGACTGCAAATGACAAAAGGTGGCACCAAAAGGAAGCCGAGCGGCCGCACCCCCCAAACTAAAAAAGTTGTTTGGAGAATAGTGGGTTGCTGAGAGGGGACAGACACTGTAGAGAATCCGAAGACAGAATGCCAATAACCAGAAACAGGTTGGGAAACCCTGCCGCTAGGACGGGATAAGCCAAAACGAATGCAAAAAACCCAACGGCAAACAGATAAGAACCCGGACGCTGAGTCCAGAAAAACCAAAAAGACTTAAACCAACACATAAAAAAACAAAAACCAAAAAAAAACCAAAAACCCAGGGGATTGGTCGCGGCAACGGAAAGTCCAACCCGGGGGGGGGTTACAGGCCTTGAACAAGGGGGCACAACGGTGGAAAAGACGCCAAAAGCACAGGCGATCAAAACGGGGCGGGAACGAGGACAAAGAACGACAATCGGTCAGGATTAGAAGGGACAAAACCAAGGGACGGGGCGCTTTAAGGGGGGGTTTCTCAAATGAAACAGTAGGGGGGCATTTACAAGGAGATTGAAAGGGGACCCTTACAGGGGGGGGGGGATCACGAGGAAATTCGTGAGAAGTGGGCTTTTGGATAAAAAATGGCGAGGGTGTAACCCTGTACGTAAGCACGGGGTCGGGTTCAAAGCGGGGGTAAAGCCCACGCCTTGGCCTGAGGGGTTCAGAGTTCTGATTAAGGATTACCACTCAAAGGGACCGGATTGGATGCAGACTACTCTAGAATAATCGGACAAATGATGCTGTCCCGGGGGAGTATAACGAGGTCGGGGGGGGTGGGTCAAGAAAAAAAAAACAAAAGGGTGCGGGAAAGGGGGGGGAAGAGATGAACAGGGTTGACTATTGAAAACGGGTAAGGGGAAAAAAACCGGGGTGACGCCAGGGAACCTGGCAAGGTCAACGTGACAGTGTCTTGGGGGCCCACTCGGGGGGGGCTGGGGAAAAAAGGCGAGACGACCGGAAGGGTTGGGAAAAGGGGGACCTTAACTTGGGAAAACAACCGAAAAAAGTCCATCAGAAGGAACGGCAGACCTTCCTGTTGATCGAGAAAAAAAGACAAGCACAACTGACCAGAGCGTGGGGTACGTCAGGCCCAAGCGTACAAACAGCGGTACGGAGACAATACTGAACGGTGGCAAGACTACGCTGTATTGAAGGGTTCAACAACGCCGGAGGGGGTCCAAGGGGACAATAACGCAAGGGGACGGCCCAAGACGCGGGGAAGATCGGAGGGGGAAACGGACGGAAGGAGGTCCAGAAGGGGGAGTTCGGGCGGGAGGTCGAAAAACCTGGGGGAAAAAACTGTCGGGTCCTACCTCTGTGTCCAGCTTAACAAAAGGACGCTGGGGGGGGGACTAGATCCAACAAACAAGCCGCCTCTAAAAGTGAGGGGGGGGAAGTGAGCATAGTCAGTGGAAAGGGTTGTTGCGCGGTGGGGGTGTTTGCCGAACGTGCCGGAGGCCAAGTTAGCAGGCGCGCAAAAAAACAGGCACCATGGGGGGTGCTGCAACGACCGGGGTAGGCGGGAAAAGGGTAAAACAAGACGGTAGTGGCGGGTAAGGAAAGGAAGAGCTGAGGAGAGAGTGGCAGGCGAAAAAAAAGAAGAAGTGATCCGCAGAAAAAACGGTCGCAAGGGTAGGGCCGACAACATGGCCAGGCCTACCATGGGTGGAAAACAAAGCCGACGTTGGCTCCATCGGGGGTTTGGAAGGAACTTTCATCACAAGGGGGGAAGGGGACGGACGAAAAGGTAATGGTCAATCCTCAGTGATGTCGGTAACTTTAAGAGGGGGGAACTACGTATAATCTGGAATAGCGGCGAAAACGGAAGATAAGCGGAAAAGTTTCAGACGGGGGGGGAGGGGTCATAGGGGGGGAAGAAGACCACAAGCTTGTTCTTTTGAAAAACAAAGGGGATCGGGCAGGGGGGGGGGGGAAAAACGCCTCTGTCACTCCGAAGGGAAAAGAGAGGAACCGTTAAGGAAAGACAGGGCTACTCAAAAAAAAAGGAAGCAGGAGAAGGCACGGCCGGCAGCCCTTGGGGTAAGACCGGGGGGAAGGAAAAAGTCGTGGGAAATGCCCTTACCAGAACCCTATGAGAACTTATGGATAAAAAAAAAAAACACGGAAAGGTGCCGACAGGGTCCGACTGAAGAGGTCGGCGAACGTGCGTGGTCCTTCAATCATTGGGAACATCGATCAAGGGGGCAGGCAAAGAGAACCATTAACCCGGAACAAGCCGAAAACGGCAATATGAAAACTTCGTTTGATGTAGTCTTGTTCCAAGTGGAGGACCAGTCGTATTCAGTTTACCGCCCTTTGGGGGTGGTTTGGTTTTCCTGAAACGGGTGGTGGAGGCCCAAAAAAAAGCGTCCATAGACAACAAGAAAGAAAAACTGGAGAGGCCTGGGGAGCCTCGGCATTCAATAGAGACCAAACCAAGGTTCACACAATGGCTATCGCCAGCGCAAAAACTGACCCGAAGAAGAGATAAGCCGGGCGGTAAGGGACCTGAACCCAGGTTGTTGCCCACGACAGAACGATAACCAACTACCACCGCTGAAAAAACGGAAGGGGGGCACGGAAACAACCGTGACCCAAACGGCAAGGACGTTTTGGGGTGGAAGGAAAAAGGTAAAGGTGACGGTATTATCCTATAAGAAAATGGGTGACGCAAAAGAGGGGGGGGCTCAGGGGGGTAGGGCAAGGGCGGGTTTTTCCCAAGGGGGGGAATCACGTCGACAGCCGAGGGGAAAGGAAATGGCCCCAACGATCTTGGGGTCAAATGGTGAAAACCCAAAGGAATCTCTATCAACAAAAACGATTAGTATAAAATGGATTCCTGGGGGGGGGGGATCAAGCAAGAAAAAAAAAGATCTCACGGTACTCGGTAGAGATCAGCAGGGAGCCGAACAAGAAGGGACTACGCCCAAACGAGAAACCAGGAGGACTAGATTCAGATCCCTGAAAACACCCGGACCTCAAAGAAAGGGTCAAGCTGCAATGTGGGAAAACAACACGAGGCGGGTGGAGAAAAGGGGGGCGTGGGACACGGTAGGGAACACCGGGTTGGGAAACCCGGCAGACCCTAGCCGAAAGACGCAAGAAGGGCGCTCGACAGAGGGTGGGGGGGACCGGGGGTTGTGGGGATAGGCATGCGAGCGAAGCGAGGATGTTTGTCAATGGGTCAGGTAACAAAAAAAGGCGGACCAAGTTCTTGCAAAACCAAAACAAAGGGGCACCAAAAAGAATGACCGCCCTATCCAGGGAACCACAGAAACAGAAATCAAAAAAAAGGGGGTTACCATTAAAACTGGGGGCCAGAAGTAGGCCGTGATAACGGGCAAGCAGACGGAACCGATTAAATCGAATAAAACAAAGCGGGCCAAGGGTAATAAACTCAGGCTAGGACCCAATGGGGGGCTTAAAAGGCGTGCAATCCGGGACGAGGTGAAGGTTCACGCCGAAAAAGACAAAGAGCTGCTGGTTGAAGAACCAACAGGAAACGGAAAAAGTGCCCGGCCGAAAGCCCGCGAACCATTTGGAAAGCGAAGGGGGAAAGCCGGAGGGGAAGGGGACTTAGGGGAGATTCAGGCAAGGGACGGGGGGAAAAAAAAGCGCAAAAAAAAGACAAAAAAATAGTAGTATCAGCAGTGAGGGGGGGGGGGGGGGAAAACGAGAATGGGAGCTCGCAGGACTGAGGGAAAGGAAGAGGATATAAATCAACAAGAGCACTGGGGGGCGCAGCAAGACAGGGAAAGTCTAAGGAAGACAAAAGGAAGTACAAGTGAAACCCAGTTTCTGAGACAAAAGCTCAATATCGGCCAAAAACCAGAGGGGAGGGGCCGGAATGGAAGGACTTTTAGACTATGTGTCGGTGGACCAATAAAAATCCGAACAAAGGTGGTTTGGGGGTCCGAGGAAGCCAAAAGGAAAAATCGTTCAAAAACAAGAAAAGCCAAACGGGCACCAGGACGTAACAAAACTACCGAGGCAGGAACGCCACGCAAGCATGATTTCACAGAACATGCCCCAAAGAAAAAAACTGGGACGAACATTGGGGAAAAAACCCGAAAAATGGCACGCAACCACAAGGCGCAAACTGCCGGCAACAGAGGAAGGGAAAGCCAGGGGACAAGCCACCAAACATCCTACAGGGGGCAAAAAAGGGGTTGTGATCGGGTAAAAAGTTCGGTGGGGGGGGAAAAAAAAAAAAAGAGAACCAAACAGGTCCCAAGGGACGGCCTGAGGGGCCATCCGACGAAGGGAGGGGGCCGAAGTCAAGAAAAAAAAGGAACGCGGCCTGGGGTGGCCCCACGAAAAAATGGGAACCAGTGCCATAAACTAAAAAAGTGAAAAGCACATAAAAATAGTAGGCACACTGAAGGGGGGGGGTTGGGAAAGAAAACTAGCAGGGGGGGGGGGGGGGGGGGGTCGCTGGGGGAATGACCCGTAGATGCTGGAATTGCATCAAAGTGTAACGGCGAAAAAAAAAAGGGAAAGGAAGGGGGCAGGGGATCACGTGGTTGTCAACGGGTGACAAAAAACCAAACTGAACTCCGACCGGAAGAAGTCGCCGGAGCCATCAAAAGAGACGGGCAAAAGCAATAGGGGGAAAAGAGGAAGGCCGGGCTGCCCCAGGAAAAAAAGGAAAGGAACAAGCAAGGGAGTAAAAACCGGAACGGTGAGAAGAAACGAAAAAACCACAAAACTATTTTTGGAGGGTTTTGCCTCCATAAGGAAAGTCGATAACCCAGCATCCGGTGGGTCAAATGACACCCCGAAATTCGGCGGGGAGGGGGAACCTCCGTAAATTGCGCAAAATTGTAGAAACGGGGGGAAAATAAATCAAGGGAAAAGGGAGGCCAGTGGGACAAAACCTGTTGGACCCCGCAACCCCTAACGCAAAACGGGTACCCTGGAATAAAAAGGAACTGGGATCCTTGAACAGGGGAGAGGGAGAAAAAAGAAAAGGATCACTGGGAAAAGAGAAAGAACACTCTTATGGGCTCCTTTATTTATAACATCAAAACAGTACAAGAGAAACGGAACTTTGGAAAAAACTACGGGAAATCCTCACTGGAAAGGAGAGGTGGAAAAAAAAAAGCAACCCAGCGGATGCGGAAGGGAAACGCGATACCCAAACAAATGGGGTCCTTGAAAAGGACGGGCAGACTTGGAAGGGAAAAAAAGAGAAAAAGGGTGTGGGTGGTGGGGAACTTTTGTTGGGGCTTCTCGGGGAAGGGTGGGGTGATGCGGTGGGCGTGGGCCACAAGAAAGCAATGTCGGAAAAAACCGAAAAAGCAGATCTGAAGGGCAAATTGGTGTACCGACTGGGCCGGGGTGGCTAGGGGAGCAGACTATTACCGCAAGAACATACTTAATAACAAAAAAAAAAACCAAAAAAAAGGAGAAGAGGGCTGGAAAAAAAAACGTATGGAGGGGGGTTCCAAGACACCGGGGTCAGGGCCCGATCGTCTCAAGGAAGGAAGAAAAAAAGGGCACGATTGAATCCTAAAGAGGAAACATACTGCACTTCTTAAGAATCAGGAAAAAAAAAAAAAAGATAGGGGGGGAAAAAAGTCCGTGTAACTCCGCCGAACTAGTAAAAAAATGGCACGGTTTAACAGAATGGTGAGCACAAGGGAAAAAATCCCGAGAAAAAGGGAGGGAAGAAGGAATTCAGAGAGACAAAAAAACAAACGGAGGGGAAGGAAAAAAATGGGTCACGGATGAGAGTGTCGTTTTGAATCACACTTATGGGTCACCGTCCATGGGGGGAAGGGGTCTCAATGAGGCGCCAAGGGAAGGGGGACCCGAAAGACACAGGGGTGCTCAGGGGTGATCCAAGAAGTTGGGGGATAATGGGGGGATAGAAAAAAACGGGGGGGTCATTGCCTTGTCAGACTTTACGAGCGGAAGCCAGTCAGGGGAAAAAGCCTCACAAGGACCAGACGGGAACCAGCTTCCTTTTTGGGGGTGGAACTGTGGATCAAAAAAGATAGCCTGTGAACCTCGGGAAGGGGGAAAGACAAACCCTACAAGAAAAAGTAAAGACAAGGGTGAAAAAAAAAAAAAACAAGGGTCAAAGGAACCTGCAGGAACAGGTCGAAAGGCAGACTTTCAGAAAGGGGCAAACACCCAAGGAAAATCAAAACTCAAAAAAAAACATCCATACAACAAACCAAAGGAAAAAAAAGACGACGGGGGGGTGAACTCTGGTGACAACTAGATCAAAAACTGGGGTACAGGCTTACAAGGAAAAAACAGGTGTTAGAAATCGTTAAGCAAGAGAATTTCCGGGGCAAAAAAGAACTATCAAAACATCCGCAGGACGGTAGGGCCTGAAAGGGAAAGAACACCAGGCCGGGGAGCTGTAAGGTGGAGGATTTTGTCTACCAAAAAAAAAAGGGAGACAGGTACCTGATGGAAAAGAGATCAGGCCAGGCTACCACGTCCAGATGACGGCGAGCAGGGTGTTGAAGAAGGAACTGAAAAAGAAAACTACCCAATGCCGGGGGGGGGGAATATGAGCAAGGGTGGGGTACCAAGGGTGCAGGGCGGGTCAGGGGTCAAAAAAGCGTGGAAAGGGAGGGTCCCGTTTTCACGGGGGGGGTACGGGGGGGGGGGGAAAAAAAATACGCATTTCCTTTTAGGCCAAGAAACAAGGGGCAACGGGAGAAACCGCCCGTAGAGGGACGGGGTAACGGAAAAAAAAATGCCGTTAGCTGGATAAACGGGGTTCAAAGAGCAATCTCAAAAAAGGGTAAGTGGTGGTGAAAACAAGATCAAACGGAAAAAACCCAGCGGGGGCGGGGGTAGGGAACATCGGTATACAAAGGTTCCGTATCGAGATGCTGAGGATGGTGCCGCATTGGGGGGTGAGGCCAAACCAAAAAAAAAAAAAAACACCCAAGCGGACGAACCCGAAAGAAAATTAACCGGGGGTGGTGCCACTGGGTGCCAAGAAAAGGAAATGGCAAGGCTGTAAAAAAAAATCATCAAAAGGGGGGTTCAGTGGGGGGGGAAACGTAAACTCCAAACGGGAAAAAGACAGAAACAAACGCGTCATGGCCGACAAAAGCTTGCTGGGCAGACGAAAAGAAAAGAGGGGGAAACCAAGGGGAGAAAAACTCCGACGGCCAAGTAAAAAGACTTAGATTTGGGGCCAGTCAAAAAGAAACATAAAAAATAAAATCGCAACGGCTTGGAAATGGGAACAAATGGGAACAAGAAACAAAAGCCGAAACACGGGCCAACAAAAAAAAAAAGCAAAACGAAAAAAATCGGCGGGGGGGTGACGGCTTGCTACCGGGGGCTTAAGAAAAACCGGCTTATTGCCAGACCGGAACCCTGGGGGGGGGATCCTGAGAGGGATACAAGGGGCCGCATGAAAAAAGTCACGGGACAAATGAGGCAAAAAAAAATACAACCTCAAACGACAAATGCTGGTTGTGGGGGCTGGGCAGGGGGAGGGGGGGGGAAAAAAAGCCAGATGGCGGTTTGTTGGACCGCACTGGGCCGTAAAGGTACCAAGGTTCTCGAAGACAGTCATGAGCAGCAACTCAGGGGGCATGTGCACGGAAGGGGAAAAAAGGGAGCATGGCGGCCGGTCCCTAGTAGTTGGGACAATGGGGTACGTTGTGTCGCGGGGGAGGCCCGACAGAGGAAAAGGGGGAGTAATCGAAAACAACCGTGGGGACGCTTTTGCGGGGGAAAGAAACACAAGTTTCTCAAAAAGGTGCCACAAGACGCCCCTTGTTGAGCAAGGACTGGGGAAAAAGGGGAGCGGCCCTGAGACTGGACGCAAAAAATGGGAAGGTGGCAAAGGGCAGGGGGAAATAGAGGGCGTAGTGAAAAAAAACGCGGGAAAGCAAATGATCAAAATAACAGCAAACTCGGGCGCGCAAAGGGAAGGGGACGATCGGGAGCATCTGTCGGGTACTAAAATGTACAACGAAAAGGACGTCTGGGGCAAATCCCGCGGTATCGTGGGGCCGGGGGGGGGGGCGAAGGCCGGAAGTCTATGAAAGCAGGGAGCTAGAAGATCCCCGGCCAACGCAGTTGGGGCCAAGAGCAAAAAGGGCCCTCAACCACGCGCGTGGAAAAGCACAGGTAAACACTTCCGGACCGCCACCATTCACCGGGAAAAAACCGGAAAGAAAAAAAAATCAAGTGGCCAAAACTACTGGCAAAACCTAAAACCCGATTCCAGTATAAAGCCGCCCCGTTCAAGGAAAGGGGGACATTTGTCTATTATCAGGAAAAGGTGTCAAAAAAACAGGAGGTGGAACAGAACTTGGAAAGGAGTCGGATTGGGAATAAACCCAGATCAACGAACTCCAACACTAAAAACGGTCCTCAAAAACCAAAGTTCGTGATGAGGAGGGGGGGAAATATTGGAGGCAGGTGGTCCTTCGGGGCGGTCAGTCACGTTTGGGGGGGGGGGGTTGGGGAAGGAAAAGGGAACCGTCGGGGGGGGGCCTCCAGTAAGACAAAAAACAAACCCGTACCTGAGGAGACGCGGGTCTGGCAGGAACATATAGGAACAAAGGTTCCACAAATCCAGGGTAGAGCAAGCCTTGAGCGCAGATACGTACCTAATAGAGAGGTCCTTTCAGGGGGGACTGGGTTGGGAAATTAACAAAGGGCCCTAAAAAAAAGAACAAACGATCTGAACCTCGAGGTGGTTCATTGTGAAAAAAAAAAACTGAAAAACCCCTGGGTGGAATGGGGTTCAAAAGGGCAAACTGAGAAGTCAAAAACATCAACCCATAGGGAGAGGGTAGTAGACCTCTCGTAGGCGTGATGCAAAAGATAAAGATAACGGGGGACACCAAATCGGAAAAGAAAGAAAGAGCTATTCTTGTGGACAAGGTGGAGCCCCAAGGGGACTTCTAAAAAAAAAAACAAAGGGGGGGTGGGAGGGGAAAGAGGGATATTAAGGGGGTATCACCCCAGAGACGAAAAAAGGATCTCCAAAATTCAGGGCTGCGGGGTCCGAACTTTAACGTCGGGCAAACACGCGAAGGAAGGGGACAGTTGGATACCTAAAGAACATGAAGAGTCCTCCAAAAAGGAAACTTCCTTCAAAAAAAACAAATCCAGGTGCAAAAAATGACCCACGGCGAAGGGGTTACGAATGGGCGTAACAGGAGGTCGGGACAACCTGTAATGAAACCCGGAACAAGAGGGAAAGAGCGCGCGAATCGGGGAACTCGAAAACTGAGAGGGTGGACCAAGTGGGGGTAGATATGAGGGGAAGGAGGGGGTGGGGTCTACAAGACAGAGAAAAAAGAAGGCGGCCTGGGGGAATGGTACCTCAATGACACACCCCAGTCGAGAAAAAAAAAAATCAGAAACGGGGGAGAAACGGAAAAGAAAAACATCAACCGAAGGGAATTAAAAAAAAACTAACTGGGCAAAGGGTTATGGGAAGGTCAAGCGCGAGCACGTGAGAAGGGGAGACACTATTGGACCGAAATCGAGCAGACGAGGAAAACCTGGAGGGGAAGGGGGTGAGGCAACCGGGAACCTCAGGTTTTAAACCGAGGAAATCGACAATGCTGTTCCGGCCCCCAATTGGAAAAAAAGCAGGGGCCGGCTAGCCTCCACAGGGTAGCAAATCCAGCCCTCGGCTAAACACGGCCGGGCTTGGGGGCGAGACAGACAGCGGAACGGATGACGGGAAGCCCTCGGCCAAAAGAACTGTAAAGGGGGACGGGTTTATGAGAAAGCCAGGTATTTAAACAAGACCAAGATCTGAAGAGTCAAGAATCAAAAAAAAGAGGCTGACGAAGACCGTGAGAATCCTCCAAAAAAAGGAAGTCCTCCGGCCAGAATTGAGGAAAACTCCCTGTGCTGCAAGCAGGCAGACAACCCACAAAGGTGTGCTATAACATGCCTCATTGCAAGCTCAAAAGGGGAGAACGGGGCCGGGACGGTGGAAACTGGTTGACGATGTCGTGGCAAAGACTGTCCACAGGGGGGGGGGGAGGGAAAGCAAGGCACATCAGCCAAAAATAGAGAAAGCCCCTAAAAGAAAAATAACAAACGGAACGGCACCGCAAACGGGGGAAACAAAAGGGCGAGAAAGTTCCGTGGAAAACCAGGGGGGGCCGGCCAAACCAAAACGCAGGAACCGGCGCCCACTCACACAGCAAAGACAGAAAAAACACAACAAGCAAGCCGAAATGGAAGGGGGGGGGGGGGGGTGGGTTGGAGTGTGGAAGAGGAAACACGGGTATTGTAGGGGGGGGACAAAGAGGGGGGGCGGCAGGGAGAAAAAGGGTCAGGGAAATCACACGCCGAAGAACGGCAGAACAATTAAAACAGGGTCAAAAGGAGACCGGGGAAGGGTGAAAAAAAAGGCTAGCCCCAGTACCACTAAAAAAAGAGAGGGAGGGAAAGAAACGTACGTAGGCAAAACCGGAAGGTAGGGGGGTCTCACAACCGTTTAAGCTGGGAAAATGCAAACAAAGTTACAGCCAAACTGGGAAGGGAGCCACTTGGTCACAGGGCGCCTCTACGCCAGGGTAGCAAAAGGAAATCAGTTGAGTGGAAAAGGTTTCAGCAACACCAAGAAAGCCAGGGAGTCACGGGGACAGAAAAACACAAGGGGAAAACAAAGGTGAACCAAGCGTAACGGCCGAAGCAAACGCACCCAGCCAAAAGAAATTTACCGGGATGTCAGCGGGTAATCGAGCGCAAACAAAACCAGGGGTGGGGCGGGGACGACCAGGAGAGATCAGAGAAACACCAGAAGATAAGAAAGAAGGTCCGAGATGGCAGCCGAAAGGGCGCCAAGGAGCAAAGGGACAACCGGGTGAAACGGAAGGAAGATCCACGAACAGACCAGCAAAGTCGGGAAAAACCAGATTACCAAGACGTTTGACCCACCCGTCCCGAAACAGAAAAAGGTACCCAAGGGACAAAAAGGGACAACCTGTTAGCCGGTAAAAGGGCAAGCGAGCACCCAACCAGGGTCGATCAAGGAGAAAGGGGAGAAGATCTTAATGAAGAAAAGGAACGCTAACTACAAAAGCCCCTAAAACCCAAGGGGGGGAACTAGGGGAATCAAAGCCTGAGCTAAGGGGGGGAAGATCACCTCCACCTTGGGGGGAAGAGGACGAGGGAGACCCGAAAACGGGGTGTCCGGGCCCGTAACCCCGGGCGGAACTGGGAAAGTGGACCGAAAAGAAGAAGTGGGGGAAGGGGGGGGGGGGGGTCTGTACGCGAGGGAGTTGTTGGAATGTGTGATGGGGGGACCTTGGGGAACAAAGCCTTGCGGAACAAGAAAAGGTTATCTTAGAACAAAAGGGTGGGTCGAACTAAGTAGCACATGGACTAAAAAAAAATCCCTAAAACGCCAAGTTGGGAATCTTCCAAGAGTAGGAGGGAGGGGAAAAAGTCGGGTGCGCGTTACAACTGGGGTCATCAAAGAAAAATTTAAGAGGGGAGAAAGCACTCACACGAGGGGGGGAAGACCGAAATCCACTAAAAGGGGGACGAAGAAAGGAGCCCCTGGATGAGGAACTCAGTGCGGGGGTGAAAAACGCGTCCAGTACGGTGTCCAGAAGTTGGTGAGACACCGACAAAAAGTCCAGAGAACGGAGGAAGACCATCCCGACTAGAGAAACAGACAACAAAGAGGAAGGAGAAAAAATGAAGGAGGGGATGTCGCGTGATAAACAAGTGAAATCGGTCGTGCAAACAACTTCAAAATGGGGGAAAAACATAAGGGGGGGGGGAACCGGAGGGAAAAAGGGAGCTCCCACCACCCTCAAGAAGCCAGGGGGGGACTTCGCCGTTTGGCTAAAACAAAGTAAGGGAAAGTAAAAGGGTTCTGGGTAAAGCCCAAGGGTGAGAGGCCTTTGGGGCAGAAAAAAAAAGGGGTTGAAAGAACCATTCGCCTCAGCCAAAAAGCACAGGGCATACCTTTTGGGGGGGGAAGAAAGGAACATTTCTTAAAGGAGGGGGGGGTCGAAGAAGGTTTCTATCAGGGAGCCGACACAACCAAAACAGTTGCCCTCGAGAAAGGAAAGAGGACTTTTCGTGAGAAGGAAAGAGGGGGGAGGCACCGGCAAAATCAAAAAGGCCCAGAAAAAGACCCCGCTAAGAAAAAAACAAAAAACCAAACACCCCAACACGCACAGAGGTCGGGGGGAGAGGGGGGACAAGAAAAAGTCGGACCCCTTTTTTGAACGGAGGGGGGGAAGGAAAAGGTGGAGGGATACAGGCGTCTAGCCCGGTGAGAAAAGAAGAGAAGCGAATAAACAGCCTTGGGAGACGGACGAGTACAAAAAAAAAAGGGCAAAGGTGCAGTAGTTGGGGGGATCAAACTCACCACCCGAAGCGGGAGAATAACATAAAGGGGGGTCTACGGTAAATGACGGGAGACAAGGGGAGGGTTGGAGCGCATGGACAAAAACGTCAACTGGGATTCAGGGGAAACAGGGGGGGGGTAAACTGGTATTCGTGTCCAACAGTAAAACAAGGGTCACACTGTGGGGAAACCTGACGGGGGGTCAGTGAATCAGGTTAGGAATAAAAGGGGAAAAGGGGGGGGACCCGTAAGTGTGTCAGCAAAGAAGAAACTAAAGACACGTCGGAAGCAGGAATTCATGATGGAGGAGGGTTTGGGGCAAAACGCGATCCGCCTTGAGGGGGGAGGGGGGTGGGGACAAGGACACGGGGCACATAGGCTTGTCGTGGGAAACCCGGAAAAAACTTTTTCCTGATATCGGGCTGGTAAGGATGCTGCCTAAGGGGGTTCTAGGCAGGGGAGGGGCCGTAACGGGAAACACCCGCGAGACCGGGATGGTGACCCTCCGTCGGGGGAAGGGGGGGGGGGGCGAACGGGGAGTACCGGTCGGGGTTCCAGGGGGGGCGGGGGGAACGTTGAAAACGACCAAACGTGTGTCTACGGGGGGCTAAAAAAACGGCGGGGGGTGAGGAGGAAGAAAACTGGCTGCACTGGTAATCTTTAACAGGAAAGGGGGGGAAAGAAAAGGTGTGGGTAGCATACACATCTACAAAAGGGGTTTCAACAGAAATACGCGGAGGGAACGACATTGCGAATAGGGAGTGGGGAATGGAACTGTGGTTAACTGGCCCGGCTAAAAAAAAAAACCATTTGAAGACAGCGTGGGGGGGGAAGGCCATGACGGGGGGGGAAGGACAGGTTCTTCCTAGGGAGAAGTTGGAAGAAAGGGCCCGAACTGGGGATTACAGTGCTCGGCTACAACCGGCCCGAGTAAACCAGTCAACACCTGGGTGGTTGACATGAAAAAAATACCACCACACGAAACTGGGGGTCAGGAGAGTTGGGAATGACTTTGCTGTGACATCGATGGGGCTTTGGGGGTGCGAAGGGGGGTTGGGAACAGGGGAAAGGACCGGGGCCACAAGGGACTGAGAAACATTCGCGCTACAACTTGCCAGGAAAGGACCGGGAAAAGGGAGGGCGTCCCTTTCCTAAGCCGGGAGGGCTGGAGACGTCCTGGGAAAAAGGGCTTGCTCACCGGGGGCGGCCATGTTGGAACGTGAGAAAAAACGGACCAACCCACCCCCAAAACCATGGGGGGGAGCTCTGTAAAAATTGCTTACCATTGGCAAAAAAAAAAAGTGTCAAACCGTCGTCGAACCCTGCTGGGGCACTGTGGCCGGAGGGAAGCCTGGACAGAAAACCGTGGGGAAAAAAAAAAGGGAGTTCCTTGAGGGAAAGTGTCTTGAGGGCCCCGGGGGGAACAGCCCCGAAAACTTGGAGATCTCAGCAACGCCTCGGGGGAGACCCGTCAAGGATCAGGAGCACGGAAGCTCGGCGGTAGGGCGTAACTCACTCATCGTCTGGGGGGAAGGGCCAAAAAGGGGCCTGGGGAACGTCGTGGAGAGGGTGGGCTCCGGCCTCGGACACGGAAGAAAGTATCAAAAGACCCCGGTCCCCAAAGAACACGGGCCCAAAGGGAGCTAAAAAAGGGTAGCTTTATGCCTAAGCCGGAATCAGGAATAAAGGGGGAAACGAACCAACGAAGTGGCCTCGGCAGGGGACGAAACCAAAGCCAGATAAGAATAACCAGGGTCCTAGGGGTCTAGGGGGGGAGGAAAAGAAATGTTTCGGCATCCGTGATCACCCGGAGAATGAGATGACTGTAAAACCAAGAAGAAAAAAAACCAACCAACTCCGTCCCAAGAATGCCCTAGGGGGGGGGGTATTTTTAGGCGGTGCCCTTGACATTATCCGGGCTTAGGTGGTCGGGAATGGGGGGGGGGGGGGGGGGGGCCTAATGACGGGCGGGGTAAAGGAAAGCTGGACCCCAAACCTAAAACTCACGACGGGGGCTCACTCCAAATGCGATCGCCACATTTGGGTCAACCGGCCAAATCGCCCTTTTTTTTGGTTTTTGGAAGGGAATCCCCTTCTCAGGAACCCAGCCGAATGGACGGCGTGCGGTTCAAATGAAAAGGGGAACCGCCCAGCGGGGGAGCAAACCACGCACAAAAAAAAGCGAAGCGCAAGTGGGCACAAACACAAGGGGGGAAAAGTGAGGAGGGGGACTGGGAGTAGTGTGGCTTCTTAAGATCCCTCGAGACAAAAATGGGGACGGGGTAGGTAGACATCAACGATCGAGGATGAGGGGGGGGGAGGTAGGGCAAGGATTGGGGGCCCCATCTTTGTCACGCCTCGAAAAGAAGCATAAGGAGAAAAGGAGAGGGCGGTCTTGAGGGGGGGGAAAAAGGGGGTAATCCGAAAAAAACAGTGAGGAAAGAGAGAGAAAGCCTGGGGATCACACATCAGGAGAACTTAAAAAAGGGCTCAGAACGGGCAGGGGGGGTCTCTCTCCAGGAGGGGGCAGAAAAGGGGAAGTACAAACGCAAACGAACCAGGTTCTACGCACAACAAACTAAAAACCATGGATACGGGGGAAGTCCCCGCCCCCCAACGGCCCTTCCTTCAAAGCCCCAGAAGGGGGCCACGGGGGAAAGGGGCAAGGTGGAAAAAAAACGGATTTGACAGATGGGGGCGTGGTCACAGCCGGCAGTCGGAATTCCATTACGGGGGGGCCCCTCCATTCAGCGAGGGGAGAGAGAGGGGCGCTCAACGTCTCGTGGAAACACACGTGGGTGGGGGGTCCGATGAGTCCAGGCGAAAGCGAGAATCATAGGGGGGGAAAAGAGATAGGGCCACCGCAATACACAACACCCAAGGAAACCCACGTAACCGGGAAGAAGGACCCGTATCTGCCAAGGCAACACAGGGGAAAAAAAAAGAACGGGGGGGCAGACTACGCCAAACGTGGCCCTTTGAGACGGGTAAGCAACGCTGAGGAAAGAAAGACAAGCTAGGGAAATATTCCTGACCAAAGCGAGAGAGGGGGAAAGATTGAAAAACGGGTAACTGGCGCTGAGCCGGGCCCGGGGGGGGGGGTGGCCGGAAAACGGCCATAAGACCAGCTTCTTTTTCAGGGGGGGCCCCCGTTCGTGAAAAGGAGGGGCAGGAGCTTGACCGCTCTCAAAGACCGGGGGTGCTGAGGGGGGGGGTAAAATAGGAGCGGCCGGTGACCTTCCTGAAAGCACGGCTTGACAGGCCCGGAGGACAAAAAAACAAAAAAAAAAAACCCACAAACAAACCATTGAACCAAAGGGGAGAAAAGAAGTGGGCACATTTGGCAGACTGAGCGGGGGAGAAGGTAGATCCCGAGCACTGAAAAAAGTAGGGGGGGCAAACGCGTCGGCCGGGGAAGGAAACGCAGCTATTGAAACCTGGCCGTAATGCAACCTTCCACAAGGGGATGCTCCAGGCTAAAGGCCGCTCCAGCCCTAACGCCGGACGGTGGGGAAAGTACCAAGTGTGGAGGGGGTTAAAAAAAAGCGCACAGGTGTGGGGCGAAGTTCACCGCCATCGACGCGCGAACCAAACACCACAAACAAAAACCCCACCAAAAAAGAACAAAATAATAAAGAAAACAACCAACCCCCATTAAGACCAACACACACCACAAATAACACCCACTTCCACTAGCTATTCATCCCCAAACCCGGGCGACGTTCCTAGAGAGTTTGATCTACTTTGGGGGACCCGGAAGGGCAGGGGGACAAACTCACTTCCCATCGACTCCATCATCCACCACCAGGCCTACCAGTTTTAGTGGTGTGTTTGGATCATCTTCCCCGAGGTGATGAACCAGAGGGGGGGACTATCGTGATAACAGGCTCTCTCTTACCTCCGTATTAATCAGTCCTCATAACAAGTCCAAAGAGACGGAGAGAAGGGGGTTCGAGGCATGGGAAATTTAAAACTAAGCTAACCTTTTCCAAGTAGTAAAGGGCCCCGGCCGTAGGTGTCCAGGAACGCGTTGTCGCTGGGATTGGCAAGGGGGTCAAAAGTGCGTGCAGCAGCTTGTTTCGACCTCACGCCCGTCCCTCGTCAACGTGGGGAGTTGGGGGAAGTTCAAGCCCCCACCCACGAGAAGACGCGTCTCAAACGAGGCGGGGATAAACGGGAAAGAGGAAAGAGGAATTCTGGGTTTCCATAACCATGGGCAGGAGTCCTGGGGAGCATATAAGGAAGAACTTTTCGCAAGCAGGGGAACTACAAGAACAGGGGGGGTGGGAGGTAAGAGCGAGATCGGAGGACCAAAAGAAAGGAACAAAGAACAGCATAAGGGAGAGGGCAAAAGGGAGGCACAGACACGTCATTGCGCCAAGAACTGGAGAAAAAAAGAAGAGGGAACCAATTTAGCCCTCTTTTGGACCACGAAGCGAAAAGACCCGTTAAACCACATCACCCACATGTAGCCGGTCCAGGCCAAAAATCACAACCGTCCGCCGTCAAAGAACGTAGTGCGCCAACGCTTACGGCAAGGAAGGAGAAAACCAGCGCACAACAAAGAAAAAAGACCTTGGTGTACTCGGGGGGAAAAGAAAACGAAGGGATGCGCGGGAAAAGGCACTCCTCACGGGGGAAAGAGAGGAAGAAAATATCCAACGATGTCCGACCAGTGACCCGGCAAAAGGGGGGGAACCGGGGGACGAGAAAGCCGGATGGTGGGGGGGGTTGTTTGTCTGAAATACTGCAAGGGGGGTCGTGTGGGGGACCAGTGGGTGGCGGTGGGCCGGTGGAACTTAGGGGCGACCGAAAACGCGATGAATGAGCGAACGGGGCCAATTTTTTCTAATGGAGTAGGGGACGACAGTAAAGGGGGAAAATAGAGACAGAAAAATAGCCCTCCCAAAGAAAGCTTCCAAAAGCAAAAAGGGACACCACAAGGGGGGAGAGGGTTCCGGCGAGAGGGAAGGAAAAATGGGGGGGCTTGGCAATCTGGGTCATGCAATCCGGACGGCTCACGAGGAAAGGACCAGTTATAAAAAGAAGAAAACGGGGAAAGAAAACCTAGCAAACCCTAGGAGGGGGGTGCGCTCGTGGGAATGGGACCGAAAGGGGGAACCAGAATTCAAAGAAAAGAGACAAGAGGAAAAAAATGCAAGGCGAAACAGTC
>Ga0179593_1266910_pt1 | contig 21918 bp, 17 predicted proteins | sample CZODoug2_1_08_16_FD_185931 | JGI IMG/M metagenome (GOLD analysis project Ga0179593, IMG submission 185931) | Vadose zone soil fungal communities from Angelo Coast Range Reserve, California, USA - CZODoug2_1_08_16fungal (PacBio error correction) | ecosystem: Environmental > Terrestrial > Soil >...
GCGTCACCTGCAAGTTGCAATACAGCGTTAAAGACAGCGAACTGGGTGGGTCTAAGCCGCCTCAAATGGAGCGTCTGGGAACGTAGGAAAAAAGAATAGGGAGAAAATGCTACATACGAGGTTCCATCCTTAGGGGCAACGGGAGGCCCCAGAGCAAAAGGGGCATGGAATTAATGAATAAACTCATGAACGCCGTTGCAAGCGGTCGGTCAGGTTTAAGTGGAAGAAAGAGACGGAAGAGACGAACGCCGTCAAGGCAGGGGGGGGGGGGGGGGGGGGGGGGGGGGGGTGGGGGGGGGGGGGTGTTGGGGGGGGGGGTGGGTTGTCTGGTGGTCTGGGGGGTGGAGTTTGGGGTGGGGGGGGGGGGTGGGGGGGGGGGTTGTGGGTGGGGTCGTTCTCCATCGTGCGCAGCCAGAGGGATCCACAAATGAAAAAGAAAATGAAAGGTCAAAAAGGGAAATCTCGGAACGCGGCGAGTTCGTGAACGGCTCCTCGGAAAGCAGAAAGAGAGAAAAACCGGGAAAGAAAAGAGGGCAATATGATCATATTTAAAGGCTATACGGGGCGGAAAAGTCCTCCCAGTCCTTAAGCCGAGGGGCCTGTAATCTAATAGATTCGGGGGCTGGAGGAAAGCAATAAAAGTAATAGTCTACGTCCCCTTTTAAGTAAGATCCTTAAGAGAGGGGACATCAATTAGGAGGAAGGGACACTGCCTGGTGAAACGAAAAAACAAGAATAAGGGAAGATCACACGGGGGAGGGGGGAAGAACCTCGAAGTATGGACGAGTTTCAGGAAGATTTAATTATAACGTGTCAACAGCCGTAAAAAAAGACACACAGTTCAAGTCACAAACAAAAATACGACTAATATGATACTTCAAGCCACTTCAAAAAAAGGGAAAATCAAAGAGGCTTCAGGCCGTAAGGGTCTATCTCATTGGCGGAACGACGACGACAGGCCGTACCAAAATAGCTGGGGGGAGAGACCCGTGAAAACCGTAGAAACTACCGGTAAATGGAGGAGACGCCTAAATAGAAAAACTGGGATTCGGGTGTCCCACGTCCAGGGGAGAGGGAATGAACGGACAGGGGCCAGCGCCGAATGACGAAAATATCCTACAAAGGGTGGCGAAAAGGATGGACAAAAGCGGTCCACGTCATCAGGGTAGAACTGGATATGAACGATCTCGTAAACGTGAACGCCTAACCTGAGGGGGAAAGAATAAAACCGGTCTTGAAAGAAACTGCGAAGTAAAGAAAAAACAAATCGTTTACAAGGATGAGAATGAGGGCAGACGGGAGCCCTGACAGGGGGGGGAAAGAAAAAGCAGGAAATCTTTCCCACCAGAAGTAACCATCGGAAGGTATCGTCAGTAAGGACCGTCTACCAATGAGAAGAAACAGCACCAAGTTAAGACTAGCTGATAGCCAGGGGCGCAACATAAGGGGACGAACAATGGAAAGGAGAGGCAAGTCTCCCCGTATGTCAGTGTGCCTAGAACTGTCAACAAACCAGCGAAATCCGAGTCTTGGGTATTGGCATAGGAACATAGGAAAAAAAAAGACCGTAGGGCTAGAGCGCCGATGCAAAAAATGGAAGAAAACACAGACCGTCAAGGATTGGTAAGGGCGAAAAAAAGTCACTGAGTGATTCCAAAGTCGTAAGGGGGAGGAAAGGCTCTACACAAACCACGTGAGAGAACAATACTTTAAACTGAGGAGTTGGAATATATCGGACAAAAATAACGGAGAAGCGAGGGTGGGAAGCCCCTGCTTGGGAGAGTGAACATGTGTCCACACAATGAAAAACGACCTTCAGGAACGGGGTGAAGGAAGAACGGAGACACCATTCATTCGGAAACGTCGCTGTAATGTTAAACGGGGGGGGAGGGGGAAAAAGTACCCCGTAGAAAAACCCAGGCAAACTCTGAGAAAAACCAGGAATGCCCGATGGGAAAGTCTAAAAAACGGCTGAAGGGGAAGACACAAGTCTAAAGGGGGGGGGCACTTGGTAGACTGTAACACTACTAGAGGAGGATTTTGGAAAAAAAAGCCGGATCTCTCCTCCTGGGGTGGGAAAAAAGGAAGAGGGGGATTCGAAAACTTCTACTCCTCAGAAGAGGGGAACCGTGGAACACACATAATGCAAAAAAGGAACAGGTCAAAAAGTCAGTCATGATGGGAGGAAAAAGGAAAAAGAAGGACTAGTTCAGATAAACCTCCATGCTGACGATTCAGAGGGCCGCTATGAGAACAATCAACTCTGAAATTACCGGGTGAATCACACCCAACAAATAAAAAGAAAAAAACGGAAGAACCGAAGAATTTTGTAAATTCAACCGCTAAACCGAAAACACATATAAAGAGAGGAATCATTCAGTACAAGACGCAATTTAACATTTTTCGAAAACAGTCCATGGGCCGCAATGCGAGATAGTAAAGAAAGAGTGGCAAGGAGGCAAACTTTATTAAAACTGAAAAATTTCAAGTGAAAATTCTGAAACTGGGGCTCGTCGGACTAATCCCAAACAGTCGTCTCAAATTAAGCATCAGGAGAGCAAAAAGACCAAATGAGTAGGGAGGGAGCGAACAGGCGCAACTCGGGGGGGTGGTCTAGCGTAAAAAGAGGAAGGGAAGCCGGTCCCCCCAAAGAGGGGTAAGTTGAAACCGGAAGCAGGTCAACAAGGAACAGCTCAGAGGGGAACGCGTCACAGTTAGAAAAGGGAGGGGGAGGAGGTCCCTCTTAGAGATCAAGGTGTAAAAAAAACCGTCAAAAGTGAAAGAAAGGACTTCAACCATTACATTTCTTTGACTGCGTCGTGGTCGGCTTTGGGTTTGGCTTAAGAAGACGTGCGCCTCTTAGAAGGAGGCAGCGAAGGGGGCGGAAGCCTAAGAAAGAACCGGATGGGCTACTGACCGCGTGAACAAGCTGCAGTGCGGCCGGAAAAGTCAGCCGGTAACGGGCGAGAGAACGGGGGGTTCAGGGGAAGTTCCTCGGGTCTTCGTGGCACAGGGGGGCAGGAAGGCGTGCAGGGTTTTCACCCACTACCCGGAGAAAAGAGGGAGGAAGGAAAGAGAAGCTTGGTTAAAACCAGCTAGGACTATCCTTCAAAAGCATGACACACTCTACGTGTCCACACAATAAAGGGCCGCTTTTGGTCTGAAAGAAAAGAAAAAAAACGACGGGGGGGAGACAGATACTTTATCCGAGTGGCGGTTAAGGGAGGAAAACGAGTGCAAAGGTCCAAAAAAGAGGGTCAGCCGAATCGCTTGTGTAGGAAAAAGCTGGAAAAAAGGAAATCTATTCCAGAGGGGATGGTTGACAAAAAAAGTCTGCGACAAAAGGGATGAAAAGCGGGAAGGGGGGTCATAGAAGGGGGGGCTTCAGTGAGCAGAAAGGGGAAGAAGAAAGATCCCGGCGTGGGGGGAGCTGTCCAACGCAAAGCTGGGGGGACGACCGCCGTCACAAGCACAAAAGAAGACCATGAAAGGTGAAGTCTTAACTTCAAAACGGCAGTATACAGAATCTGTATGGACAACATCGTACTACGGACACCAGCGGGGAGAGGGGTAGACAACGCAAAGATTCGCCCTTATGGTTGACAAACCGGGGGGGGGGAAATGTGGGCAAAAGCTCTCGCAGGGGTAAGTAGCTAAGGTAAATGTGGAGGTTAGGAAGAAAGGCGGTACTATCTTATCAATTACATAAAATAGGGGGGGAGTGAGAGGAGGCATTGGGGGGGTAGAGGCATTAAATCGCTCAGGGGGTACTCAGATGGAAAAGAAGGCCGTCGGGATTCAAATAATGAGCCCTCTCTGACAAGGGCGACCGATCCGCAATCAACTATCGTGAGAGACGATGTGGGGGGAAATACGCCCTTGTTGCTTTCAAAGGATAGATAAGTGAGGGGGTTAAGAAACGGAAAAAGGAGGAGCTCAGCATCCACTCGATGACGGAAAAAGGGCACCGACGGGTTCCCTAGGGGATGATATAAGTAATAAGGGCCTTCGAAAAGTTCCGCAGGCAAAACATAATAGCCTGTCAAGTGGAGAAACAAGAGTAAATAGGATAGATGATGCCGTTCTGGATCAGCTTGGGACACGGAGAGGGGACTATCCCAAACGCTACGGTACTACATAGAGTACGTTAAATGAAATATTACCACCTTAGGGAAAATTCTCGGAAGCACTTTAGGGGAGGCTGAATTGTACACGCTGCGCTGTTGGTCCTTTGACATTGAAATAGGTTATGCGGGTACGGGACCTGAAAAACAGTCCTTGGCGCTAGGAATTTAAAGGGAAATCAGTAAAACAGGCCAGATGCTGCACCTCGAAAGGGGAGGCTTGAGATTCTTATACACCCAGAAAGCCGTATCGTCAAGAAGAAGCTCTCACGCTTCCGGAAAAAGCGCCCAGTCGGCAAAAGAATTAAAAGAGTCCAAAGCAAAAGAATCGCATTTCCAAGCGAGCTCAAGTTGCCGGTCGGCGGGGGGAGGAGACAGCAGATAGAGGCCATTTTCTTAAATGGGTATCGGCAGAGAGGGGGGGGAGAAGGGAGGGGGGTTTGAGGTAGCTTAGTTGGGGCAGAGCGCGAAAGACCGAAAAGAGAAAGAGGGAAACGGAGAGACTTACACGACGTCTCTGGTAAACTCGAGTAAAGAGACGCAATCGAGAAAACGAGGAAAGGGGGAGGGTTTGAAATTGTATCGTGGAAGGAAAAAAAGGAAAGGATCAAGTTATTAGTAAAATAAAACCAGGCGGGCGATTCACTAGAAAAAAAACTGGAAAGGGACATGTCTAAATGTGATCGGGGAACTGTTTCTATAAGGCTTACAGGAAGGCTCAGATGCGTCCCGGGGATACCCAAGGTCTTATGGGGGAAACAAACATGACTGGGGAAGGAAGTGCTAAAAATCAACGCGAAAAAAAAAAAAAAAGAGTATTAAAAGATAAGGAGAAAATGGAAGAACTTCATGACGCCCAGGGGTTTTCATACGAATCGGGGGAGCCAAGAGACTAAAATATAGAAACAGTAGGGAAAACGGGCTGAATCACACCTGCGAGCTTACAAGGGACAGACGGGAGGTAGCGTGAGGATGAGCCCCAGGCTGCGAAAATACCATGACCGTAAAGAGTGGGAGTAGGACGTGACCGATAAACTGACATCGCGCACGGCCAGGTCCGCCTGTTTCCCGAGTTGTCCGCAGAAGTTCTCCACGGGCGCATACCATAGAAGTGTAACCATCACGCGGGCACTTGGAAGGGGGGGAGGGGATCGAGTCGGCCACACCCAGAGAAGGAAAAAAATACCGGACTCAGCCCACTCGGACATAAAGGAGTCAAGGTCGCAAAAAAGCCACCGAGACGCGGACCGGGGAGAAAAAAGACGGTACTTTTTCACGGCTTAGCTTGTCACATCAGGATAAAGGGAGAAAAGGTCAAGGCGGGGTACGAAAAAAAGAGACTAAAACTCAGCGACAGAGCTAAACGCTTCCTTGTCTTCCTGAATGGGAGAAAAAAAAACCTACTGAAAAAGTGACTGGTTTGCAAGCAAACTCGGAGTGAGGAATTCCCAGGGCAAACGAGGGGAGGGGGGAGGGAACGCATCCTACCAGCATAACTACTAAAAGGTCCAAGCCACAAAAGAAACGGCATGATAAGAAGCTCCAATAAGCAGGAACCGCGCGGTCCAAGGACCTGGAGTTGGGAAAGGATCTGGAGGGGCAAGTGAAGAAGCCTGTACCTCGTAAGAGGGGTTTATATACAAAAAGGGGGACCCCTCACAAAGCCGAATCACTCAGTCCTTCGTAACTGATTGGGTTACGGAACCGTAACAGGGAAGGGGTCAGCAAAAAATTGAAGACAGGGCACCGCCCAGAAGCAGGATACTCAGACACAACTTGGGCAACTATGACATTCAACATCAGAGTCAGGTCTAAGTCTACGCCGTACCAGAGGACCCGACAGAAAAAAAATAAACCACTACAAAGGGAGTAGAGGGGACAATAGGTCTTCATAATATCAAATAGAGTGGAAAAATGCTAGGACTCTGGGAACGGGGATAGGGCTGAAACGAACTGTGCCGTACAGAAGGCCAGTATGTAGACAAATTATCCCCAGGAGGCTCCTTAGGCATCCAACAAAAGGATACTGCTAGGGCTCCCGAAGAAAGGCCACTAAAGGGGACAGGGGAGGTCCTCTGTGCTAAGATTCTGGAACTAGCAGTAAGCAAGTTTACCGAACCTGATATTTCAAAAAAGACACAAACACGGGGGGAAGGGAGGTTTTGACCGTCCGGCCCGGTGAAGGCTAAGAAGGAGGCGGCTGTGCCGACCTCTACAAATCTAAGTCGGCGCAGATGGATACGGGCAAACCCACCTTCCTTGGAAGAAATGGTTAGGAGAGGAACGGTCCCAGACAAGTCTGATGGGGCTGGGCCGCGCCTACCAATGTCTCACAAGCAGGAAGGATGGCTTTTTAATCTCAAGTGGGACATTAAGAGGGGGAGGACTCTGACTGTAGGTGCCGCAGTCTACTGGGGAGGTGACGCGCAATAACTACGGATGATTGTTTTTGGGGGGGAAAGGGATCTTCAACGGAACGACCAGGTCGAGGTTATTCAATGATGAAGGGGAATGGGGTTCGATGAGGGTAAGAAACTTAACGCAACGGGGGAGCACAAGAAACAGTGAAACGGATGAAAGATCAAACATGAATAAAGAAAGTTTCCTTAAGAGCCGCCCGTCCCTGTCGAGGCCAAGGCCGCCAGTTACGGGAGGGGTGGGCTGCCCGTCATGAGATGCATGGGGCAGGTGGAGGGGTAATGCGAGGTTCGCACGAAACCAGCAAACAGGAGGCAAAGGCGATGCGTAAAAGGGGGTGGCGTGAATAAGAAGGGGGCGGGGTGCTTGTAGGCACATACCGGGGAAAGTAATCTTACAGGTCTCCTACTTGGAGTTGGGGACACCCAAACACAGAGGTCAATAAACTTTCGTCAAAGGGGGGGGAAACTCGCAGTAGGGTCGACGAAGTGTAAGATACAAGAAGAGCACACGTTGACATAATAAAAAGATAAATGGGGAAAAAACGCTTGACCACAAGGACGGCTAAGCCAAATTGCCTAGGGTCTCAAAACCGGCAAAAAAGCGGGTTTGCGGCATTCAAAAAGTCGTCCTTAATCACCTCAGGAGGGCTGAAACTTGGACGACCTCATCATAAAAGCCGGGACAGATGGAAGACCACACAAAAAGCCTACACGAAACGCCATGATAAAGGAAGTAGGACGAAGGGTCGAAACTGGAGAAATTCAGATCTAGGAGAGGGAAGGATCATGCAGTATATCGAATAAGGGAACTTGTTGAAGAAGCATTATTCACCTTTACTAAGGACAGAGAGCATCTCCTGGGAAGTCAGTCCATCGTAACCTGAACTTTCCCGTACGAAAGAGCTGAAAAGGTCAAGCGTATACGAAAAATAGCACCATCTTTGAGCAGAACGACAATAAACAAAAAAAAAGGGAGGGGAAAGGAAAAAAGGATCTTCAAAAAAAAGATACAGGGTGTTGGCGACTTCCTAGACGTACCACATCAGAAAGGTCCAAAGGGGTCATTTAGCTGAGGGAAACCGCGAATCTCCAGATGCCATCCAGTCCAGCGGAACTATCTGGGAAAAAAAAAACCAGGTCCATGCCGAATTTCTGATAGGCCTGAATAAGCAGACGAAGCTTTATGAAAGGATACAGACTTGGGGACTGGTAACAGCGGCCACTTTGAAAAGGTTTGCTGAAAAGTCCTACGACTCTATGGGGGAGAGTATTCCAGCACCTGATCGGACACGCAAAGATGGCTGAGGCCACTAAAAACACCGCTTCCTTTGGAGTTACAGGGCCACAGAAGAAAGGGGGTAAAAACCGTCGGGGGAAGGACGGGGGGGCGGAATGGATTGGACAAGGGGTGAAGAGGGAGACTTTGGGAAAAAACACGAAGAACAAACGGCGAGTAAACCATTCGGCGATGAGAAAATGGGGGCAAGGGGGTCAAAAATCGACTAGTCTAAGTCCACAGTCCAGGGGACGGGGGACCAAAATTACCTGTAGGAGTTGGGAAATACCCGGAATGAAATGAATTTCTCCAGCGGAGGCACGGTGGGGGGCAAGACCCGGGAGACTTAGGTTCGTAACCCTAAAGGAACAGTAACCAGCTCATCTGGTTATAAAAGAGGTTGTAAAAAGGCCCTACCACCACCCAAGACGTGTAAATTTAGTGGGGAACACCTCCTCTGAAAGAAACCTCAATTGAGTTAAACACGACTCAAACTCACACATTCTTACACTGACCCGATCCAGGGAATGGGACACACGACTAGGTCAATGCTGGCTGCGCGACGTGAAAAGGGGGGCTAAGGAAAAAGCGCACAGAGCCGGTCAGCCGGGGACTACAATCTGACAAAGTAAGAAGGAGGTGTGAAAAATTAACTTGATCTGTAAAAGGGGGCACAAGATTGTCTCGGAGGCAACTAGCCTCCCTAGTGGAAAATCTGGTTACAGAAACTGGAACTGAGGGCACAAACCCAAAGGAACGGCTATCTTGGGAAACTGCGGGTGTCCGAACTTCGTCCTTCCAGAGAGGAATACTGTACATAGTTTGTCTGCGGAGCATTTTATAAAAGGGGTCCTGAATAAATCAAAGGAGGCTGGATACAGGAGGCAGATGCCTGAGGCCCCGGGTCCGAGGAAAATAGAACCCGGGCAACGACTGATCCGCAGTCAAAATCTCGGAGAGGCAGGACGATTGAAAAGGAACAACCGGGTAGCGTGGTCTTAATACATAATTTAGGATTAATATCCGAGCCGTCAACGGACGTCAACGTTGAATTGTACAGGTCAAGAGCACATATAATTATGAACTAAAGAAGGTAAAGGCGGCACTGAGGCCAATTCAATCAAAATCGGAACCACAAAAGAGAGGAAAGATTGTATCAACGGGGGAAAAAAAAAGTCGTCCCCAAAGAAGTGTACTTAATGTCGGCAGTAAGTGAAAGTGAAGAAACACTGTCCTTTAAGACTACGCGGTCAATGCCGGGGGGGCGAACGTGCTTCAAGATGGTGTCAAGGACCATGGGAAAGCGTTCTCGTTAGTACTCCGTGACCCTCGTAGGGCTCAGGAAACAGGGCAAACCACGTAACAGACCTTCGGGAGGTCAACCCAAAGGGAAAGGAAGGATCTGGAATGAGACTGCAATAAACATAGCCGCACCGGACGGAAATGAAACTCTAAGGAATGATTACCGTACCAGAGGCTTGAGTCTTCGACTATCGGAGGCAAAAAAAGAAGGCCCGCCGCGTCAGCAAGACCGTACTCCAGGTAACCCTGAGAGGGTGGATGCAAACATGAAAGTGGGTCGTTGAAAGAAGGGTATCCATCCTAGGGGTCTGAAAGTTAGGAGAAATGAACGCTTGAATATTCCCGAGCGAGCACGAACAGAGAGACCTCGTGTACCGTCTGCACGACGATATGTCAGCGAAAACAAAAATGGGCTGGGATGCACATTTCCGAGGCGAATGAAACGAGGAGCCGCGTTACGATTACGGGCGCGTCAAGGTTCAAGGAAAACGAAAAAGCGCAGGGAAAAGTGGGCTAACCGTACCGGCCTGGAGAGGCGGGATAGGGGAGAAAACCTGGAAACAGGATAACGTGATGAGTACGATGTGAGAGACAGCAATCTGCTCCGGTTATTAAAAACACGGGGAAAGATAAAAAAAGATTAGAAAAAGAGAAGGGATTGGCTGACGCAGGAATCTCAGTGGAGGGGAAAAGAGAGAGATGCTCCTGAAAATTGCCAGGAAGAACTGGTCCTCCAAAAAGGGGAACCGTGTCCTGCCTCAATCGGCTTGAAGGATTCACATAGAAAAAGAGGGAATAGACCTCGAGGCCAGCAAGGACACGGGGGAGAGTAAAAAAGCCTAGAAAACCCTGTCGGTAAACCCGGAAAGGCGGGGCGTGTAAGAAAGTTAGGGAAAAAAAGGACCCGTTCTAAGCTCAGAAGAGTCTCAGAAAAAACTATAGCTTGACGTCCGGGACTAGTGTGGTCCGCAAAAAACGAGATAGTACCATACCTGTCAGGGAAATCGCCGTTAGCAGGTCACTCTCTTGAAACCGGTGGGAAAGGGCGTCTCTCGCAACAACTCATAATCATGCCGAACTACATCCAGCCGTCTAGAATTCTAGTATTCACTTCAGCAGAGCTATCAGGACACCGGAAGAGATTACGGCCTCCTCTGAAGGTCTGTCTAAGATCAGGGTTCTCTGGCGTCAGAGGTATAGCTAATACTTACGTTCTGGGGGGACGGGGGAAAAAAAACAAAAAAGTCGGAATATTCTAAAAGAAACGGCCGGGGGGGATGAAACCACGAGAGAATGGAACGGGTTGCGTAACACTAATCGAACAGAGGCACTTTGTGTGACCGCAAAAATCGGGCAGGTTCTTACGGGGCCGTGAAAGTCACTGAGCAGCTATGGGACTTGGCCTACCAGTAAAATATGTAATAAACTACACAGAATCTCAGGGTGGGATAGAACTGCCTCCACGAAATCGCCTTCCACTCACTCTGGACAGAGCCGGGGAAATATGTTGGGCCTTACCGCCAGCGGAAATACGTATCGCTGTTGGTATCGACTAAAAGTGGACCACTTGTAACAGAGTCAGGAAGCAATAGGTAAACGTGGGTTGTACGCAAGGAAAGGGAGTAGGGAAAAAATACCTCCAGTAAGAGGATTCTGGCCGAACTCGACAGCGGGTGAGACACTGGCAGTAAAAAGAAGTAATGGAAGGCCAGGGCATTCAGACTGTCGTCCAATCCAGGGCTTTCATGAGACAAAAAAACGTTAAGAGGGCCCAATCTCTGCATTCAAAAATGCAGGGGAGTGCGGGGATCAACGGGGGGAACAGGGAAGAGCGGGGAGAAACGTTTCAGTCAAAAGCATCTTGAATGGAGCCCAGCAGCGGCCAATTCTGCAAGGAAAGAAAAGGAACTCAAAGCTCCCTCACCCTACGGTCAAATGATTACGTCGGGACTAGAAAGGGGAAAAAAAAAGGGACGCACAGAAAGATATCAGCAACCGTCCTGTCAAAAAGGGATGGGAGAGGTTGTGAAATATCCGGTGGACAACGGGAGGCCAACAGGCGAAAACAAAGCGTATAGACCGTATAAGCCCCCGCGGGCGCTTTGGAAGACGCCGATGGGAATACGGTTCACACCGCCGGGTCCGGTGGTGGCCCGGGAGAAGATGTGACTGTCCGCGCACATCTGGGGGGGATTGCCGGCCTGCTACAAAAAATGCAAGGCGATGACCAACAAGGCCAGCTTTCTTTTACCTCAAATGCCGGGAATAAAACCAGGGAAATCGGGGTCTCGGGGGGAATAAAGGTGTCTGAAAGGGTTCCCAATAACCGTAATAGGGCGGTGGACGCTGCGTCAACCAGACTCGTGAGAACCTCTGCCGAGGTGACTGGAACGGCTTTGGAACAATACGCGCACCAGGGGAGCAAAACCCATTTCAACCAAAGTCTGGCAAAACGGAAGATCATGCCGTACGGGATAGCCAAGCGAACCTCAAGCAGTAGGATAGAGATGGGCATGGGGGCAAATCTCTAAGAATTTACCCACAGAGTACTAAAATATCCGGATGTTAACCGCCAATGCAGGGTCCGTTGCTGTGAGAAAAAAGTCTTCTAATCTCATCATCTTAAGGGGTTAAAAGAGTAGAACGCGAAAGAGATAAATGGCCCACAAGGCGGGTACGGGATCCATTGTCAGTGGACTGAAAAACACAAGAGGGTGGGATAGCATTGCCAGTCTTTTATACAGTGGGTAAATCCTGGGCCAACGAGAAACTCAAACGTACCTGAGGGGGAATCAAACAAAAACCAGAAATCAGGCCAACCACAAAAGCAGATTTAAAAAAAGGTTCAGAAATTCTAACTTGTCGGTCGAGTATCAGTAAAGTATATCAAAACTAGGAGGTCTGTGGACGAAGGGGGGACATGACGAACCGTTATCCTATGTGAAAAGTAAGATTCACTTTTACAATTCGGCAACATCTATACAACTAACGACGGAAACCTTCTACAGTTAACGTTCGGCTAGAAGCTCCTAGAAGAAAAACCGCTTTCGCCGAGCAAATCTAAAAAAACTCAAAAAAATTAGTAAGATCTGGCACGAACGGAGCAAACGCGTTGGTGTCGGCTTAACTAATAAAACTTTAACCATTTCATTGGTCCGGTAAATAATGTGGAAGAGACGCTGCACTAAAGATTGGTAACACTGAATTGAAGCGGACTAGAGCACATCTACATGTGCAGTCGGAAAAGAACAGAAGAGAGAGAAAAGATCCTAAAAATAGCTGGGTGAAAATCCTTCACCAAGAGCGTGTGACTGGGCATTGTTCTAAAATGTCGTGGTGGTGTGCAGCAGGGACGTGAGCGCAGCGAGATAATGTCTGAAATCATAAAAATCAATCCGTACTAAAACCTCTGTCTGGCAAAGCTTAAAGAATCGGGGACGTCAAACCACAGACAGGGGGATCCCGTAGCCGAGGAAAGGGTGGGCCATTGAGGGAAGGCGAAAAAAGAGCCACTGTTACTCAAGAAGGGGTCCGTTGGTTCTTGTAGAAGAACAGACCCGTGAAATAACAAGCTTCGAAGTAATACATCGGGGGGGGAACACCCTCTCACGACGACGTCAGAACATCATTACCAAAATCGGAAGGGGTCTAACCTTAAAAAGGGATGCGTGTTGGGACTATCCCACGTCAGGAGCCGGTGGAGGGAAAAAAGACGGGGAGTTCAAATGGGTGTGCCAGGGACAACTAGGAATCATACTTGACTTAAAATCATCATGGTCCAAGAAAAGGGTATTCACCGACGGGAAAGCACGCACAAAACACCGGCCCTAGCGTTAGAGGGGGTGGTGGAGAAGAGAAGTGACCTTCATCAGGCATTTCGGCCAAAATCAATGATAAGATAGGTCATCCGGCTGTCAAACTGGGAGCCATCAGCCGTGTCGAGTCACCTAAATAGCCTGCTTTGGAAAAGAAGAATGAGGTTGTCCGAGATCTCCATAGCGAAAAAATAAAAGTTGCAAACCAGACGACATCGTCGGTGTCTCCAGAGGAAGGGCAGTTGAAAAGGATGCCATCGGCTCTCAAAGCATCTCCAAAAACAGGACATCCTCCCTCTGAAGTTCCGCTATCGCATTTTGTGGAGCACAGGGGTCCTTAGGGCAAGCCCATGTAATACGGGGTATAGAGACGGGGAGGCCCGGGTACGTGGAAGAACAGTCGAAAACCGTCCTTGTGAAGGTATTGCCGGAAAAGGCATTGGGGGAGAAGAATTTAAGATAGCTGGTTTCTCGGGACAGGGCCAGCGGACAGCCACTGGAAGAGACCCCAGAGAGACATCCAACTAGAAGCTAGCAAGTCCACTATCACTGAAAAAGGGTAGGGAAAGAATAGGGCCCTCAGCCCGGGGGGGAGGGGGCTGTTGACGAAAGTTTAGGAGTTCCACTAGGACCGGAAAAGGCCGGGTAGGCACGTACGAGTAAGTAAGGCCATCGGGAACAATGGGCAGTCCGCATGTGACCATTCTGTAAAAAGGAGGCACACTCAAAGGGGCGTACACAAAGCCGGGTAAGATCGATTAAGGAAGAAAAGTGACCGGGTGGTACAACAGAGAGTCTAGCCCCAAGACGATAAGGGGTACGTCGAAGACCGAAGTACTGTCGGAATGAGTGTCGCAGCAGCAAGCTTTCCTGTAAGTGGCAGAATGCAGTGAGTGAAATAACTTGCGGACGACTCGACGTCTGGTGAAAGTTTGACCAGTGAGACTGTGCCAGACTTTGGTAAACCCGGTAACGCGACGGGCTCACGAGAGTTTCTTAACGCGTCGCAAGGGACCGTGTTGCTGTCAAACCAATCTTCATATCATGAATGCAGATCAAACCGGCCGCACTGCGCTGTCCGAAGCCATGGAATAAGCTCCTAGGACGCTTCCGGAAAATCAAAGGGCAGTCGACTTCCTGTGATGGAAAAAGACCTAACGAGCCGAAAGACAGATCATCAGAACCCGGTACGACGCCGGCGGTGGGGCGTGCTGGAATAAAAGGGAAATGGGGACAGTTCTGAAGAAAAAAAGGAAACGTTGCTGGGACATGAAAAAGGTGAGCTTCGAGGTTTGGCCGCGAAGTGCAAGAAAAGAAGAAAGTCTGTACCAGTTGCCATGAAACAACTTACCTAGAGGTGTCATGGGAAAAGGTAGAAGCACAAAAATCGTAGTAAAAGGCGACAGTAGCATGCGTCGAATAGGATGGCTCCCGGTACCCCGCGAATACGATTTCAAGGGTAGGCCTTCCTGCCGCCGTCGACCGTCGTCAAAAAGAACCCAGCTGTCTGCGAAAAAATGGACGCAGGGGATCCCATGGCGTAGAGAAGAGGGAACAGACAGGCTAAATAAAGGAAAACAAAAACCACGTGGAGAACCGGAAAGAAAAAAAAAGGTCGAAGGTGCGGGAAGCTCATATCTCTCATAAAACAACAAAGAGGAACGAGGAGTTCGTGACTTCCATAACGCACTTGGGGGCAGCCGCTCAGGGGGTAGTGGAAAACAGAAGCTGGGGGAAAGCAGATCTGAGGAAGAAGGGCGGTCAGCGTCGACAAGCAGAGCGGAAACACAGTTGAGAAAAACCTGGCCACTCACTACGGGGGGGGGTGGGCGCTTCGCCTGCCCGGCAGGAAGAATGCAAACCAAGGTGATCCTCCGGGCAGTTAATCGTCATGTGAACCAGTGGGGACCGGATCACCGTCATGGAGAAGAAAGGCCGTGGCCGCTCAAGGAATCCGAAACTGTGATGTGGTCCGCATACCAGCATAGACGAGCTTTCGTATAACCCAAAGACATCGTAACAGGAAGACTGAAGGAAAATAAGTTCGTAAAAGGGTGAGTATCGATCGGCCAAAAAACCAAAATCATCTAAGTCAAAAAACCTCCGAAAAAGCTCGATTAAGGGAGGAGTAGGATAATGGCAAAGTAGATTTCGCGCCGCCCGGTCGGGGGAACGGCGCTCGACGGTATGTTTCACGGAGCGGGCTGGACTTGGGTCAGCGATAGTCGATTCCCAAAGTTACGGTAAGCGTAATTAGCGCTTGGAAGAAGGAAACAAAAGGGGATTCAAAAGATCCTGAAGCCAGAAAGGTATCATCTATAGATAGAACAAGGAAAGCACCTCATTAGGTCTGGGGAACTATTTCATGGACCATTCAAGGCAAGGCTGTAAGACCGTTGGTCCGATAAAGCATTGTCCCGGAAAAGCATACCGCGGGCTAGGGAGGAAGAAGAATCCACAACAGTACTCCACCGAAGCTTCAGTCCTCGGGAATTCATGGTGGCAAGCAATGTACTTAACGAAATTACAGGACACGTACAACGGCTGTATAGTGTACCATGGATCACCGGGCCTCCTGAGCCGAGAAGGAGGGGACGGCCAAAAAGCAAAGTTTGCAAGAACAGAACTTGAAAGCAGTCAAAAAAAAAGGACTCCTCATCTGAGGGACACCCGGTCCCCCGCACGAGGAAAGGGGAAGGAACGGGCCGTGATGCAAATGCCCAGCCGAACTGGAATGGCCGAAGACCAATCTAAAATGCACGGGCGGAGTGAAGGATGGGACCTCAGGGTGAAAAAACGCGTTGACTTCGGAGCCAGAGGGTGCTCCAAAGGTAGGGAAGAGAAAAAACGTTACAATGGAAGTCCCAACACAGTCAGTGTCCAGCAGGAAACACCCGGGGAAATGATCTGAATACCCACCCTTTCTACTAGTGCGCAAGACAGCCGCATATGTCCTTCTCTAGATAGGAGAAAAATTTCAGGTCCCTTCTATAGAAGCTCCGCCGAATTGACCTGCCCTGAGAGAAGAGGAACTGTATTGGTTGGACAATCAAATGAATACGTTTCTGGGGAAAGGGAGAAAATCCGCGGAGGGCTGTGGGACGACCTAGACACAAATCAGCTTGAAAGCGAACGAGGGGGAGAGGTTCCAGCAAAGGCATGGGTTGCCTTACATGTCCTGGTCAAAAGCCTGACAGCTGATTGTGCGGTCTCTACCTGCTCGCCCAGATGGAAGGAGATGGAAAAAGCAGTGTCCGTCTTCACAGAGCCTGGTACACTATTGAAGAAGGTTGAGAATCGGCGATGTCCTCTTCTTTCTATAAAGGTGATGATTCCAAACACCGCCGGAGACTGATAACATTCTTGTTCACTTCGCGGTCGGGTAGACACTCCCGTAGGTGGGTTGACTACCTCGGTCACTACTGGGAAATTGAGGGGGAGTAGAAATTACGCGAACGATCAAACCCCAAACAGTGAACTCCTGAGGACCCGTAACAAAAAATATGAGCTGGTAGCCCCGCTGAAGTTCGGCGAGACCTCTCCGGGACCGGAAGGAAGGGGATGTTACATAACGGCGGGTTCATTGGAGTTCGAGACGTGTTTGCAAAGGCTAAAGAGGGGTGACACCAAGAAAGAGGCTGCGAAGGTAGCTCCATGGGAAGTTTGTGTAAATCTATCTTAGGGTTCGTCGTTTGACATAGAAGTGGCACTAAAAGAAAAAATTGTTCCAATGACCACTCAAGCCTTCCCTGTCACAACAGGAATCGAAACAGACCCAACGTTCGCTACTTCAAATCACGGCATCTCTTCGGGGGGGGGTAAACCGTAAACCTTCGACATCAGAGGAATCAGCGACCGGAAGGTGTCAGGCGGGAGAAAGCAGAGAAGCGAAAAGTACCTTAGTTCACGTCACACCAACTTCAGAATTGTAGCTTAAACATGAGATGGCAGTAAAGTTCTTCACCGAACCAATTGATCAGAGAATCCAGCTGACGAGTGTTAGGCCTCGAAGGACTCCGGTACGCCTGGGCTCATCATGCCGGGACCTGAGGGGCTCCGTTTAACAAAAGGGCATGAAACTTACCATTTGGGGAACAGGCTTCGTCACGCCTGCCAAAAGCCAGGGTTGCAAAAAACGTTACAGCAAAGTCTAGATCTCGCTGGGAAAGATTATTAGGGGGGGGTATAGATATGATGCTCCAGGCGGAAAAGAAGGTTTAATCAAAAAGAGGGGAAGAGGGAAAAAGGTCAACGGGTCAGGGAATTTAGTGCATCCTAAAAAATCATGAACCCGGCCTTCCGCGGCCGAGGCCGTCCAGGGCTTGAGCAGGAAACGTACACACTAAAGAGAGAAGTCCGTCGCACCGGGTCGAGGGTTAAGCAAGGCAAGGAACCTGTTGTCTGTCTGAGCGAAGAGGGGTTGTGGATTCACATACGTGAGCGGCAGAGATAAGTAGTCAAACCTTCGGGTCAAATCCCGAAATACTAGGAAGCAGGCAGGACGGACGCGTAAGAAGAGAAAGAAAAAAACTTGTGCCGAAAAGCACGGAAGTGGGATCAAGGCCATACCTTTACTGTGCGCGGTAACGGGACGGAGGGAGGGGGGGAGGGGGACACGGTACGAGAGAAAGAAAACTGTTAGAAAAAAGGAAAATTGACACGCTTGCGAAGTTGAGCGAAAGGGATTTTTGGAAGACGATCATTGCTGAAAGCGCTCACAGGACCGCGCGTAAGGGTAAGAAAAAGGAACGGCGCGTCGCACTGCCGGAGCTTTGTCAACAAGCGTTTCACTTAAAAAACTGGTGGATACGGTCGTGAAAAGAGAAGGGCCCAACCTGCGATACAGAACCTCGACTGGGGGTAGACCACAAGTCAACCACCTGCAAATACGAGTCGGACGTAGTGGGGGGGAAAGGAATGCGAAGCAGTCAAGCACGATCTACCGGAGTTCAGGGCAAAGCTCAGAGGGATACACAGAAAGAGACGGCCAATTGAGCAAAACGTTCCTGGGTCGAAGCGCCTGCCGGCAGCACCAGAAAGGAAGGAGAAGACCAGTACAAAGGAGCACAAGGATAGATAAAGCGGGGTGAACGGCTGCCCGAGCTCTCAGCGCGCCATCAGGGGGCAAATCTGAACGGAAAATAATCACTCTGTTCTCAAACTGCGTTTGGAACACTAGTTCCCGGGGAAGGGAGAAAATCTCCCTCCAGAGGTCTGGGTAAATGTGCATCACTTTGGAGGGCCGGAACGCTGAGTAGAAGAAGTTAGCCTACTGTCTTCTTCGTGGAGTAGACGAGTCCTAAGAGCGTCGAGGGAGAAAAGGGGCTGGACAATGCCGGGAAAAAAATTGTCCTTTCCAAGATCCCCTTTAACACGAGAGGAAAGTGAAAAGAATCTGCTCTTGAATGCAGAGGGGTCAGACAAGGGTAGCATGGTCTAAAAGGTCGGCGGGCCACGAGGACCGGCCCTAAGGGACGGTCAACTCTGACGTGGACCATTGTACAACGTGGCCCAAAGTCTAAGAAGCCGGAGGGAATTGAAAATACGGCCACTTGGAAACATCATCGCAAAAAAGTGCGTACCCCTAGTCCCGGAGAAATTAGCCGCGTGTAGGAAGGGAAACACTGCTAAAAAGTAAGATCCTCCTCCGAGGAGGTGCTTACTGGCACAAAGAAAGGATACGCAAATGAGAAATGTCATCAACTTGAAGGGACTCGGGGCGTGCGGAAGTCGAGCACGAGCCAGGGTAAAGGTGGAAAGAAATCAGCGTAACAAGGAAAAGACGCGGCGCAAGAGAAGGTAAGGTCCTGAACTCGGTCCATAACATTCCCAGGGGTGCTTGTCACACCCAGACCGTGAAAAAAGAAAAGGACGATAATTCTTATGCACGGAAAATCACGGTCAAGCTGCAAGGCAGCGGACCGAGGCAATGGGGAAAGTAACCAGCCTGCACTTCTCCTATCCGATCTTATTCAAAACAGCCAGCCGCCGGCCACCAGAAACAGGGGACGCCTGAGATCAGGCGCGTTGATCCGAGTGAGAGCATCGCCGGGAGCGAAGAGCTTGAGGGGAGGGTCTGTTTTAGGGACGAGATAGCTGAGCTTTGTGGCGGAGAGATGCATGTCAAAAAGGCAAGGGGTACAAAGAGTAAAATAGGGAATGAACACTGAAGAGACTTGTTCATCGACAAAATTTAGACCAAAGTCCACAGAACTCCGGCGGGCAAGACTGCGCGTATAAGAAATAAGACTTTCACATAACAAAAAGCTGGAACACTGGAGTCAAGGTTACTTATAAAAAGCCCAAATTTTCGCTGAAGCGACCAAAACCGCCTCTGCTGTAGCCGGGAAAAAGAAATTTCTGCGATCGATTTCTCACGCCGCCTGAGGTACAAGGCAAAGAAAAATGGTTCATAAACAGTCATGCCCCAGTGCGTCGGAATGGAAGGAGAGAAAAAAAGATCGTGAACAAAAATGAGGAGGAGAAAGAAGGAGAAGGGCAAGGACCTCACTTGCCAGGACGCTGGTGGCCGAAGTTTGTATCAGAACGGGTGCCAAGCATCGAGAGCATGTTCGAAGGAGTCGAAGCGACGGAATCACAGTGAACAGGGTGCCAAAACGGGAGGGGGTAGCAGGGAGCAAAGAAGCCACAAAAACTCACCCAGGGGGACGACGGTGGCAGCTGGTTGTACGTGAGACAGAAAGCGCACGAAGTTACCGCAGGTCGCAGAGGGGTCCAGAAAACTTCTGCTAGCGTAAGACGCGTGGGGGCAGGAAAGCACGGCCGTACAAAGAGGGTGACTTGGGTCCTGTAGCTCTCTTCGAACGCCTCGTAGCTAAGCAGAACGAAAAAAAAAAAGCAGCCGCTCGCGAAATGGTGCAGGGGCTTCTCTAAGCGGAGCCGCCCCGAAAGAAGTCTGACCGTCTCCACGTCCTAAGCTGCGGGAGGGCTTGTCATACAATCAGGAGGAACTGCCAGGTGGGGTGGGGTAAATTCCTGAGAATTTCAAGAGGACGAGCTGAACCGGAGACAGCTGCAGGTTGGCTCCGATCAAGCGAGAAAGACGGGGGGAATCAGAACGTAGGTGGAAGACTCCAAAATCGGCATTTGTCTGGAAAACGGAGTTCAGCACTGATGGTAGGACCGAAAAGAACGAGAGGGGAAGGAAAGAAGAAGGACACGAGGGTGACTAACAACGGAGGACGGGGGGGAAAAGGAAGTAATAAAGGTCACAGGGAGAAAACAATAGGTGTCCCGTTTCGTACAAAAAAAAGTTTCTAGACCAGGGGGAACAAACGCCGCGGGAGGACGTCCCGCCACGGCCCGAATAGGGAAAACAGGAGGACATTCCTATTTGTGAGGAGTCTTCAACTGAAGCCAAGGCAAGGACCCGTAGGGGTATCTAAGACAAAACCCAAGGAGAAGTGTGCCTTACAATCGAGCACGAGGAATAGTTTACGCAAGACAGTTAGGGGAAGAAATGGAGGGAAGAACTGCAGTGAATGCTGCATGGCACTCATAAAGGGACACTTCCGAGTTAAAAAAGGAAGAATGCCGTCTCCAAAAGGGAAGGTACCTACTGTTTAAACGTATGTCAATAAAGACAAGGAAAGACAAACCACAGTGATTATTGACATAAAGAAAGGACACATTTTAAAATTGAGGATAAGGCGGTTCAAGGGGAGAGGGATCAAGAAACCAGGGCTCAACCGTCCAGAGAAAAAGAGGGAACTATCATGCCAAAACTACAAGCTCAAAGAAAAAAATTATTTAACGTAGTCCAGAAATTTCCTTAGTTGGGGGACACGAAAAGGAAAAAAGGAAATGGGAAAACTGAACGCTTTATGGGGATAGTAAACGCACTGACCGGATGGACTGTCAAATAGTCGGAGGTCCGGAGGGAGGGGGGCCGATACAAAGTCTTTCAGCACTGGACTCCGAGTGGGGGCAGACTGTTGGACCAGAAAAGAGGCATCAAAGAAGCGGGGAAGAAAAGGGGTCTACCGATGGAGAACCTGCTGAACCGGCTGATTGGCGGCGGAAGTAGGAAAAAAAAAGGCCCGGGTCTGAGGAACAAAGTAAGTCCGGCGTGGCGGGAAAATAAGACAGGTTAAAGAAGCCTTGTAAGGAAGGCTCGGGAAAGAAATTGAGGTTGAAACAGGGGAAAGGGATGGAAAAACCATACCGACCGTGAGACTCGGGGATGGTTTCAACGTCTAAAACCCCAGGGGAAGTTCGGGAGGGGGGACTGTCACTGGCGGTGGCTAAAATAAAAAACACATCATAAAAAAGTTGCCAAGGAGTCGAAAAATCAATCAGGTAGGGACCTCATGATAGACAAAGGGACGATTAGGCGGAGGAACCTGCAGAGGGATTGTTTTCTGGATTGGGAAGTGATCAGAAAAAGAAAGAGGGTGAGAACACCAAAAAAAAGAATTTCTTAAATTACGCCGGTTGGTTAACTCAGAATTCCGTGGAGTCTTGAAGATATTACAGACCAATCAGTGTTCCCGCAGTGGGGAAGCTGAGAAATGAACGCCAAGTCAACCTGCAATCTTAAGAGGTACGGGCTCCAACCTGGGAGGATAAGATCTGTAGAAAAACCAAAAAACTGAACAGGAGAGCGTGTTGAGAAGAGTCACGAAAATAGGAGGGAGTTCAGAAGGGAGGGCTTACTAGGATACGTAGGAGCGCTACACTTAGCCGGAGTAACGAAAGAACAAAAACACAAGACTAGAAAAATGTCATGAAGATGCCAGAACCTGGATTAACCGCTAGAAAAAACTAGAGGAAAGAAATGATCATAATAAACGGTAGAAGGTTACTCCGCATCCCTTAGGCCCTGTTACGGCCGAGAACGATTCACAAGACACGGGACGCTGAGGCAATGTAGGCCACAGAAAAGGTTCATAAGGAACGGGCTGACCTTCCTCATTACGAGATCAAAAAAAAAAAAAACGAGGGAGTCAGGGGGAAAATTA
>Ga0179593_1370789_pt1 | contig 21917 bp, 22 predicted proteins | sample CZODoug2_1_08_16_FD_185931 | JGI IMG/M metagenome (GOLD analysis project Ga0179593, IMG submission 185931) | Vadose zone soil fungal communities from Angelo Coast Range Reserve, California, USA - CZODoug2_1_08_16fungal (PacBio error correction) | ecosystem: Environmental > Terrestrial > Soil >...
GGAATGGCCTGTGGATTTTTCGACCACGCTGGAGGGACCCGTGGGGGGGCAAAAGCTCGAACCCGCTTACGAAGCAGAGCACCCATCCTTTGCCCACATAGTGTAATAAGATTAGGAGGAACTCTCTATTTGGAGAAGTGGCCCCGGTTGGTTCGGGTGCCGTGCAGGGGGACGATCCTTCACTTTAAAACCTGTAAACCCTAATGAAGACCGGCAAGACTGGAGGAGGCGGAAGGGACTGACCCCATAATGCAGTCCGTAGTTCAAAACGGAATCAGGCCGAGGGACGAACGATCGGTCTCCTGACTTTAAGAGGGGAAGGTTGTCCGTAGAAGAAAAACACTGGGTGGGGGTGCACCCCGCCCCTGAACAGCCCTAGGTCAAGTTTCCAAGACACAAGGTAGACTGGAATACCGACTCGGGGGGTTTTCCCAGATCTGGAGGTCTCCAGTCCGATGAACAAGTCCTGGCAGAAGGATTCATGCCAAAGGGTGCAACGATCATGGATCCAAATATGTATCCTCTGGTCCAGAAAGTCTTGGTTGGTCATTAAAAAGAAAAGCCGGCGATTGAGGTTCAATGAATGGGTCCAGTCGGGATAAAACTGAAATCTTGATAGAAAGCTTCCGGGTATGGCCTGTGACGACCGTATCATTTCGCAGAAATTCGTGGGGAGTCACCATATGTTCTTCCGTAAAAACGACTAAGAACGGGTTTTTAGGTAATGCTAACAGTTTGACCGGTACTTGGGGAAAGAATCTTGCAGAAAGGTAAGGAGCGGCAACCCGAGTGGAACGCAGAGACAGAATCTCATACTCGTTCCTCTCAACCCTCCTTAAGTGCCGGCCAGGGGGGGGAGTTCGTTGGGCCCCTACCAGGAGTCCATTACTACGCACCACTGCGCAACAAGGGAAACAGCCGCCGAACATCGGGCAAACCGCAGAGTACTACGCGCCGTAAGAGTCCGAAAACTACCGGAAGCCACGGTAAGCACTCGCGGGCGATGGGACCTGACAGAAGGAAGGGAGGCAACGCAAGACAATTCGCTGGGGATTCTTCTGTAAGTCGGGCCCGCACGGACTGAACTGCCTTGGGGCTTTCGGAGCGACCGGGGTAGGCGGCTCGGTTAAAAAACGAATAAGTGACCCTTTTGAGACCACCGGACCAGGATATGGGCCTTTGGGCTAAGGGACACGCCAGAACAAGAAAGAGATAGGGGGATCTCTGAAATCGTCAGTGAGTTTCACGAGTGGGATCCGTCGTGGAAAACTAAGACATCTATTGTATAATACGGCGGGGAACGGGAAAAAACTGAGTGGAACGAACAATCCTAACAGCGGTGAGCATAGAATGAACCGTCGAACCCGGGGTTACAACATTTGCCGAGTTGATGGTGGGAAATCAACTTACCAGGGTCCGGTGGGGGGGAATCAAGACTGACACGGGAGTGATGAAACTAAAAAAAAAAATGGTTCCCGCCCGTACTTCGGCCAACGTAATTCGCCTAAGCTACTCTGGCAAGCAAAATTGGCTCCAAGCTACCTCTGAAAACGATAAAGGAGCAGAAAATCTAGATGGGGGGAAGGAAAGTCGCGAGTCCACGGAAGAGATTGAAAAGAAGGGGGTCCGCCAGTCAAGAAAAAGCGGACGAAGCGATCGAAATAAAACTTGGGGAAGCGCGAGCACAACGGACAAGAAGGATCTGATTGCAGAAAAGGTGAATCTGGGGAAGGGCCTCTTCCCAGGTTCACCGCGTTTGCAGTCAAACAACCTCTTCCGTCACATTCTTGAGACCCTACGTCCACGGAGTAAGGGCAGGCCCAGGAAGGTAGGGGTCACCGGGGAACTCAGCGATCAATGTTCTCCAAGGGGGCATCTCCGGCGTGTCAGTCCTCTACCCTATTCCCATGAAGGGGAAGGGTCCGTATCCAGAGACGGGAAAACTGAAAGAGGGGCCGAGGGGAAATTCAGGGCAGGAGCGGTCACCAGAGGCGTAAACACAAAAAAAATAGGAAAATAAAAAAGAAGAAAGAAGAATGGTTAACGAAGCCATGATTCAACTCTTAAAGCAAGAAAAAGGGGAAACCGCGCTTGGTCCTCTTAAAAGCCTGTGCTCGGGAGCGGAACTAAAAACGCCGTAGATGCCCAAAGTTAAAAGAATTCTCTCTCGTGCCCACCCGTTTTGACGGGGGTACCTTCCTGAAATTCAACTTACCTAAGGGCAGAGTCGGAATCCTGCTCCGATGTTGTCGAAACGCGGGACGGGGTGGGTCGGCCTCAGCTTCCACATAAATGGGGGGCCGAGAAAAACTGGGTAGGGGCTACGCGAGGAAACACTTAGGTCCCCTGATCGTGGAGGGGAAGCGGGGGAGCTGGGAAGATGCCAACGCAAAGAGTACTAAATTTAAGAAAGAAGAGGGAAATCGGCATTGTTACGGGAGGGAACCGGAGCGGGTCAGAGGTCGCGCACCTGGGAAACTGACGGCAGATAATCTTCGGCCTGTCCGGGGACAGTATCCAGGCGGAACTTTACCTTAAGAACGCACCGAACGCGTGCGACCCCACAGGGACAATGGCAATTTGATACCACAAAGAAAGCTCAAAAAGGTCCAACAAGGGTTTAACGGTTCTACTGGATTGGGGGACGGGCTGAAGGAGGGTCTTTCGAGGGGAGAAAGAGTAAAGGGGGGGGATGGTCCCCCTCATGCTTCAGCCGATCGAGGGTGTGAAAGAGAATCCAAAGTGAAAGAAAACCGCCGGGGTAGTGAGAAGCAAAATAGCAATTTCCCAATTTTTAGGGTGCGGGGGAAGGGACACCTTAGACGAAAAGTACTAGTACTTTTCCTGGGGAAAAAAGGGACCGGAGGGGGCATCGGTTAAGATTTCCGAATTACCCCTCTTCTCCAAGGCCAGACGATCAATGGCGTCGGAGGGGAAACAGCAAACGCACATACAACCACACATAAAAACACTCACCAACACGAGTAGAGGGGGGGACGCAGTAGGATTTACAGGCTAAGTGCTTCCTCGAATAAGTGGGATACCGTGTGAGGCAGGTAAAAAGTGAAAATAGAAAAGCGAACGAATCACGAAAGGGCTTTTGAATCGGTCAGAGGGCTGCGGCGGGACCGCGGGATCGAAAACCAGGCGGGCGGAACTGTGGAACGCGAGTCTGGTTGAAAAGCAATACCCACGCCGTGGGAGAAGGGGAACTAAAGATGTTATAGAGAAAGAAGGGAGAATTCCTGCTAGGAGGGTGACTCCATCTTGAGGAGGGGCCCGGCTCCGCGTCAAAATATAATGCTGCACGAGGCGAAAAGGACTCGTGACAACTTTTGTAAGGAGGGAAAGCACCCGGGGGGTATTCAAAATTGGGGACCAGGAAAAATCTTGTGGACCGCGCCAGAAGGTCTAAATGAGTAACGGGAGAAACAACATCCCGCCTTCGGGGGGTCGGACCAGATAAAAATAGGAGTCACAAATGATGGTACAAGGCCGACGGCCGCGTTCCGTCGCAAAAAAAGAAGGTAGGTATCGGAGATCGGAAAGAAATGGTACGAAGGAAGAAGGGGACGGAAAGTCTGTGTCCCTGCTCAATGGTTCATCGTCGCCACTTGCAAAGCGACTGAGAAAACACATCCGCTGGACCAAAAGGGGCGGTGAAAAACCGTCCGGGGGAAGAAGGGTTCCACGACAAGAAAAGAACTGGCTGCGTCAATGGCACAAAACACCGTTTCTGTCTGGAAAAAGCCACCCAGGCATTCACAAGGTCGGAACCGGCAATGCAAGAAGAGGAGTCATCTGAAATCCTAGTAAGAGGGGGGAAGGGACACTCAGAAGAAATAAGCTTAGGGAAGTGGGGCCCGGTCCGTGCAAGACGGAAGGCGCAGGAAAACTGCAGAGAAAAAACAGAAACCAGGGGGAAAGGAGAATCCCCAGTCCTAACCGAAGGATACCCCCGCGGGATTCAAAGGGTGAAAGGGGGCTCTATCGTACCAGGGAAACGAGTGCGGAACATTTCTAGAAATCGTAAAAACCGTGGCCGACAAAGCGCAAAAAAACACACAGCAAAATACGGCCAAAGCAAGACTCAACAACAAGAGAAAAAAAAAGGAAAAAAAGAGAGATGTTGAGGTCCTGGCCTGGGGGGGGGCGACCACGATGGGCGGACGAAGAGGCATTGTCTACTAGGTAAACCGCGTACGAGAAGGATCCACGGTTCACAACCGCTTTAATACCGCCGGAATGGCAGACTCCGAGGGAGGGAAAAGTGCCCTGGAAAGAAGGTTTGCCTTTAGAGATTCCAGGGAGAGACAGGACCGTTCCTGGGCCACACGAAAAAGTTACGTAAAGGAAGACGGGGTGCTGCTTATGAAAGTAAAAAACATCGTTGTCAATTATGGTCAAAGATGCCGCACTCAGGAGGGGACGATCCGCGCGCAGGGGAAGGAAGGGCATGGTGGAAGGAGACGTCGCGCCCTTAAACAGAAAATTGCAAGTTGTTTCAGGGGGGGAGTTGTGAGAACGGGACCGTTTTCCCGGCGCTGTCGGGAGAAAAGGCCTATTACCTACTTAAAGGGAAAAAGCAATTGAACAATGGGCTTAGGGAAGGCCTGCGCCCAGAACATAAAGAAAGCCCTGGGACTTTTTAAAGGACAAGATCTCTTAAAATGGGTACCTTCGGAAGGTTCGGGTCATCCCACGAGAGTGGGACCTCATTAAGGGGGGGCAAGTGAATCCTCTCTTAGCGCCCTTCTAAACCATGGGGGGTCCGTCCTAACGAGAAGGAAAGAACTGGGTGGTTAAGGGGCATTTTCATGGGGAAACTGGGAATAACGCGAGGAAACGCCTCTTTCCCAAAGGAAGTCAGGGTCACCGACTAATAATTTTCAAAGCTAATGGGGGGAGAGCCGGCGGTCGATAAATCCCTGACAGGGGAATGGGGGTTCCCCATTCTTTGTGGAGGGATTTTCAAACCGACTCGAGAGGAGTCCTCCAGGGCCAAGGGCTCGAAAGCAAATCTGTCAGAACGAACGCAATCGTCGAGAAATAACGCTCATCGTTCAAGAGAGGAAGGGCGCGAGAAGAAAGGAGGAAAAGGTAGAAACGATCGCGCGAACTTGGTAAATCCCGCCAGAAGAGTTAAAAACATACCGCGTTGGCTCGTGAGGGATTCTGGAAGGGAACGCCCGCAAATACCGGCCGGGCGGGCGAGGAGGGGGGGGGAAAAAGGAATCGCCATCAGGATCGATGTCAAGTGGGGGCTGCCCACGTACGTCCGGAATGTCAAGGTAAGGGAGAAAAGGGAACATTCTGACCGCCCGGAGAGCGATGCATTTAACGGAAGGCTGTCAAGGGGTATCCGGCCGGGAACTCAAACATCGAGTGGGTTAAAAGACTGCTTTTGGAAAAAAACCACTTGATCTTGTCACAAAACGCCCGACGGGAAAGGTTACGGCAGAAAAAATAAAGAGCCCCAGGGTTGAAAAACCAGGGGGAGCAGAGTTATGGTCAACGGCCCATGTCAAAGGGGGGGGAGAAATATGACGGTCAGGGAGGGAAGGGTCGCTGAACTCATAGGAAATGCAAGAACTCGCGGGACCCAGTTGGCGAACTATACCGCCCCACGAGAAGGAAATATGTTGGAGAAGGATCGGAGGCCAAAACGAGCGGGGAGGGGGGGAAGAAATCAAAGAAAACAGCGGAAACGCCGACGAAGAACTCAATTAGAAACGCGATACACGAAACGCACCGGAAGGAACTTAAGACAAACCCCCCCACACCACACCCCCGCGGAACAGGGGAGGGCCGTCGGGAAACCAAGAAGGAAGTTGGCCTCAACCACATTCGGAAAACAGCCTGCAACCTCGTCACCGGGAAAGCCAACGGGGGAAGGGAAATTGACAAAAAAAACGTCGACCAGGAAGCCGAGGAGGGTCGCGAACGGAAAACCGCGTGTCCAAGTCACGTATCCCAGAGCTACGTCCCGTAAAAGTAGGAACTTTTTAAAAGGTCAGGGCTTTAGGTCACCATGGAGAGAGAAAACAACAACGAGGAGGAAGAAGATGGTTACCTGTAACACGGGCCGCGGAAAAAACAGAAAAAAACCTGGGACCGTCTCTCGGTACGGAAAATTAAGACTTTCTGTAGGGATGAGGGGAACCAACAAGGGATGCCCACAACGGGAAACGAAAAAAGAGTGCCTTTTAGGACAGTTGCCCTGTCCGTACCGGACCTTGGCAAGGGGAAACCGGGTAAATAGGGTGGCTAAGGGAGGGGTGAAAAAAGGTTGTCAGAGCGCTGCCAAAGCAAAGGAGACCAGGTTTTCAGGGGGATCGCGAAAAGGCGAACAAGGGTCCCCCTGATAGTCTGGTCAGCTTTTCACTGATGCCAAAAGCCAGACCGGTGAAAAGACGGAAGCGGCAATAAAGCTGTCCTCTCAGGGAGGGGTCAAAGCGCAAAAGTGGTGTGGCTTTGAACAGCGAGCTGTAAAAAACTCAGGGGGCCGAAAGGCCTCGGACCTTTACGGCAAAAAGGAAAAACCCGAAGGCGCTTGCGCACCCCACCTGGAAATGGGACAAAGTTCAACAACTCGGGAACAAAAGGTTGAAGTGCTAAGAGTCGAAGGGCTCAAAAGGGGGGTCTGTCGAGGTGAGAAAAAATCAAGTTGTCATTCAAAAAAGTCGGGAAGCAAAAAAGGTCGATTCAAAGACGATCAAAAACGATTGCCCAGGGACAGCCAAGCATACATCAAATAAGAAAACGTACCTGGGGATGGCGGAAAAGGTCCCGGCCGCCAAGGGAACTACAAAGGAACTTTTCTCCAACGTGGGACCTAGCTAGCTAATGAAAAATCCCGCGGAGAAAAGAACCGCCGTTCAAGTATGCCGGAAAAGCAAAAAAGCCGACTACAACTGCCAACGAGGTCTGAGGGGGGGGGAATGACCGGGAAGAGTGCGGGCATCTACCATTCTTCCGACGGTGTAGAAACCGGGGTGCGTTGACGGTAGAAAAGGAATGACGTCGGCGAAATCTTCGGGGTAAAAGACTAGGAAAGCTGGCTGTCGTCTAAACCGCTGGGAGCGCGAAAAAAGGATAGGAGGTGACTCGATTAGGAGGGTCAAAACACTCACCAAAGAAACCGTGGAACACGTCACTGGGAAAAAAAGCCGGAGAGCTACTCTCGGCGTTTGCGAGATTCGGGGACTGGCCCTGCTCGGACGGGAGGGGAGACTAAAGGCGTCAATGAGCTACGAGAGCGGGGCGGGCATGAAATCCACCACCAGTGGCGGGGGGTCGGGGGCTGGAATTTACTAGATGGTAAACGGATACCTAAGGAAAAGAGCTGTGCGGGTCCCAGTAAAACCTGCCGCGTTTTACTGGATAATGGAAGGGACCGACCTGGAACGTGTACAAGGAAGGGCCCGATTTCCGGCATAACCAGCTTGGAGGGCAAGCGATCATAATTAAGGCCAAGGCCTGGGGGGGAGAAAGACTTCTGGGGGGTCCCTTCTCTCTGTTGAGATTCTACCGGGGAAAAAGTTCGCGGAAAAGCGCCGGGCCACTGGGGCGTAAGTCCGACCTGTGGGGTGAAAGGGAAAAAAACTTGTCTTGAAACTGCGCAAGGGGCGTACAAGGCGTCTCCGTAAAACATGCAGGACGCAAGGTCCCGGCACCGGAAAATATGTAGAAGAAAAAGGGGGAACAGAAGGGACGCAGATGGGACTCAAAAGCCGACCACAGAGAGCCTGGGAAAGTCGTCAGTCAGGGAAACGCAAGGCATAAACCACCTGCGCGACCAGGCAGCCTCAAGCGGAACGCTCCTACCTTAAGAAGGGGAGAACCGACTGGGGTATGACAGCGGTGGGCCAGGGGCGTCGTAAGAGGGGGGAAAAATTTCGGGAATCTAGACGGGTCCGCCCATCGGTGGTAGCCCACCATGAATAGTGCCGACAGCATTTTAAACCAAAACTGGAGAGGAAATAGTAAAAGAGGTGGGGGGGATGAATGGTTCGACTCACTGGGAGGCAACCGAGGAGGGGGCACAAACATCGTGCCCGCTGCAAAGGAACCAAACGGGTCCACCAAGAATACCTGACCGTCAAAGGAAAAGACGGATGGGGGGAAAAAGGTTAAACGGGGGGCATGGCCATGGTAGCGGTGGAAAGTTGGAAATCAGTCAGGCCTGTCCACAAGAAGGGGACTCCCTGAACGGGGGATGATGCTTAATGCGTTGCCTTGGCCCATAGAAAACCCAAGGATTTAAAACCGGATCCAAGAAGATGACCCGGGAGAAGGCAGTGACGGACCTAATGGTGGCAAGGCTAGGAACGCCCTTGAAGGACAGCCAGAGTTCAATTTTGTAAAAAAAAAAAGGGAGCCTTGGACCGCAGTGGGAAATATCGAAAAGGTCCTAAACTTACTATGAAGAGGGAGAAAAGATGAGAATGATTCAGGAGACAAGGGGCGAACGCGCCGGCCGGCCAACTCTAGAAAAGAAACCGTCTTTTTTCGGCTGGAAAAAAGGGGGTCCGTCGAACAATCAACGGCCTTCAGGGAGGGGGAAGCAACGACGATTAGGAAGGAAACCGGCCGGGGAAATGGCAGTTACACATAAGTTCTCACTAAATTAGGGTGCCGGGAAAAGATTGCTTCCGAAAAACTAAGAAAAAGTTGGGGGGGGGGCTTTCATGCCGAACTTGCCAGCCGAAGTGGCCCGCCGAGGGGGGGTGCAGCATTATCTACTCAAAAACACCTACCAAATATGTCAACGCCGAGTCGGAAAGATAACAGAAGGATTAGACGAACTCTCAGGACAAGGACAACAAGCGGGTTTCGTGGGTACCCGAACGAAAGAACAGTCCGCCGCCCTGTCCGCGCCACATCTCAACAAAGACACAAGGGCGAGGACACCCAGCTGAGGGGGGGGGGCGCGGCCGAAAAAAAAAAATCAAGAGACTACCTCAGGCCACGGTAATCCACGAGAGGGAGGCGACGGGAGAAAGAACCCATGGAAGGGAGAAAAGAAAACTCAGGTGTGGAGTACGGCTGTCGGAAAGTCCCGCCCGAAGGGGACCACGGCAGGGAAGGGAAATTTCGAACGCGTCAAGGCGGAAAACTCGTCAGAGAGAAGGTCCAAATGAACCCCGGACCCTTAAGGGGGGAAGTCTGGCTAAAAAGGCCTCGCTCCGACCAGGGAAAAGGAGAGCGTAATGCGCATGTAGAGGATGCCTTGCAATCGGGGGGTGATCCGTCGGTAACTCAAAAGAGGGGGATGACCGTCTTAGGGGGGGGAAAAAAATTAGATTGTGCGATTCCTACCAACGAAGAAAAGAGAAGCGAATCACCTCGGAAAAGGGTTCAACAATGGGGGACCGAGTTGATGGGAGAAAAGAACATTGTGGCAAGTGGGGGGGGCAGGCATTGACGGGCGGGGACCGGCCAGTTTCCGCACGAACGGAACCAATGACCGGCCCAAGAAAAAGTTGAGCAAAGGGTTAGAAAGTCTCCACGAAAAAACGCGAGGCAAGGGGCTGAGATTGAAATCTTAAACCCGGGAAAGATCTGGCCGTGGGGGTGTGGGTGGTGTGGGGGGGGGGGGGGGGGGTTTGGGGTTGGAACATCCGTCCCCGACGGGAAAAAAACAAGGGGGTGGAGGCCAGCGGGGCGAACTAACGCCCTAGCGGCGGCAAGCGTGGAAGGAGGAAGAACAAAAGATGGACCTGGCAGGGGGGAAAAAAGTCGGGAAGGCCATCTTAAAGAACCGCACGGCGTCCGGGGGAAGGAAAGGACGTTCTTCAACGACAATAAGCTGGCTCCGTATCCCTTGGGAATCTCCGCGTGCGGAACAATAAAAGGCACCGCACTGGCCGGTCAAGGAAGAAAGAGAGGGACCGGCTGTCAATTGGAAATGTTCCGTCGGCTTCGGTCAAGATCTCAATCAAAAAACTTGGGAGAGAGAGATGGTGAAAAACGAACTTAAAAATCCTAAGACCAGAAGGGGGGAAAAGGGAATCGTATATAAAAATACGCGGGGCTCGGGTCGCAGGTCACGCACGACCGGAGAAAAACGAAGGACTTCACGAGAGGGGGAGACGTTGCCGAAAAGCCTGGCAGGCCAACCGGATAAGGGGTGGAAGGGAAAGGGCCTGGGCAACGTCCTATGGTGCTGCAGAAACGCGGTGACAGGGGTAAGCGTCCCGAACGAAATCTCGGGCCGCGCTAAGGGCGGGCCGGTGCTAACGGAAAAAAGGAAAAAGATTCAAGAAGAAAAGACGAGGGAGAGGGACTGGCTTCCAACCCCGAAGAAAGTTAAGGGTACTCCCGGAGCACAGAATATCTCATGCCTGCGCGCCCGGGAGGAGGGAGGGAGAGGCAACTGGGAACTAGGGGAAAAGGGACTAAACTAATTGGTTCAGAAGAACGTCGGAAATAACAAAGGACGGATAGGCGAGTGAGGGACCCCCCCGGCTGTACTAAACAAAGAAAAGAAACCATGGGTCATTGGGCTCGAGGGTAAAATCGAAAAAGAAAAAACCGGAAGGGTCGGGCTCGGTGAGAAGAAAGGTGGTCGTAAACTCAAGGGAGTGGTAACACGCTATGGTCGAGGAACCGGACGAGAAGATTGGCAAAGGACAGCACGAGAAATGCAAAAAATCAAGAAGAGAAAAGGTTCCAGGGCTGGAAGGAAAAGGGGTCACCAGGAAGAAACGCCCAAAAATAGAATGGGAATGGGCAACACACTACCGTACTATCCGGGGAGGCCGCATTCCCCGGGTGAAGAAAAAAAAATCGCCGGGCCTGGCAGAGGATGGACCGCTCAAAAACCCTACAACGGGCCTCCAAAAGAGGGGCTTTTACCTTAGGCGGGCAGGCCCAAATTGGAAAAAAAGAGAGATGGGATACGTAAAAAAATGGAGTCGACGGGGGGGCATGAAGAAACGGGCTCGAAGTGCTGTGAGACCTCCGGGTTGCGGTCTTCTGAAAACGGAGGTCGAAGCCAGGTGCTGGGAACTGGGGGTGCCGCTGCGAAAAAAAACGCGCACGCCGTGGGAAAAGTGCACTGACGAGTGAACCGAAGGATGAGTAAGGAGAGGGCGTTTAAAAAAACATCGGAAGGGAGGGCCCGTAAAGGGCTCGCAGAAATTCTGCACGAAGAAAAATTCAGAGCCAAAGCTGTTAAAGGCAAGGGAAGACAAAAAGCTAGAAAGGGAGGAAGGAATACTGGTCCGCCAGAAAAGTGAAAGGAGGAAAGGGGTCCTCAGAAGAACAAACCGTCACGGCGGTTTCGTCAGATAGGAGGGATGACACGAACGTGGCTGTGAAGAAAAAGGCCGGAGAGCCGCGTGAACGGTCCGAAAAAAACCGGGCTTGCAAAAGGCGAGAGGGGCCTTGGGGATGGAAGATGAGGGGGGCGGGAAACTTCTGGGAAAGAGAGCGGAAGAGCTCAAGCGCATAGGAAGGGAGACAAGCCACTAAGAGTTAACCACTTTCTGAACGGGGCTAGACCTTGTCCCGCCAAGGGAAAAAGAGGGGGGCTTCGGCAAGAAAAAGTAGGAGCGGGGCACAAGGCTGCGTCAATGGGTTTTCTACCGGAGCGTAAAAGATGATTCATCCTGGTTAAACTATGAAAAGAGCCACCCCCGCAATAGCGTAAGGAGGAAAGGTCGTTGTTTTGGGGAAAGAGGGGCTACTTTCACCAGTCAATCTACCCGGGACTAATCCCGCAAGGTGAATCCAGAAAAAAAAGGGGTCTCTGTGGCACCCCCTACGTCGTGGCGAAGGGGTTGGGGGCAATTTTTTGGAATATGAGTGAGGTACCGGAAAAGTGAGGGAAATCAGCCGGGTAACTAACAGCTTTTAGCAAAACTGCCTAATCCAAACCCATCTCACTCTAAAACAACAACGTTAGGGAGAAGGGGGGGGGGGATACTGGTGCATTGGTGGAAAAAATGGCCAAAAGAGCATTGGGTTCTACTCTTGGCAAGATACTACGAAGTAAAAACACCTTTACCAACTTGAATACCCGGAAAGGTCGGCGAGACTAAGAGAACCGGTGGGAAGGGGGGGAGGGGGGGGAAAGGGGAACTCGTGTGCTATCCGGAAGGTCTTAAAATACCGGGCGTCCCGGAAGATCTGCGGGAGGGAGGGATGGAAGTTGAAAAATTGGGCGGAAGAGTGGTACCGATGGCCTATTCTGAAATACTGTAGAGAAGGAGCAAGGACAGGGGGGGCCAATCGAAAAAAGGGAGGAAAGGGACGCACCCGTAAAAAAAAAAAAAAAAAACATTTGGGGGGGGAAGTGGAAAGCTCGAAGGGAAACCTTGTTCACTCGAAGATGAGGGTCTAAAAAGGGAAAAAGTTTCCCTCGCTACGTGAAACATAAAGAAGGGGCCAACATAAAAGGGGATGAAAGGGGAAGGAATCCCACGAGGGATCAGCTGCAACCGTTTTTAGGTAGAAAGCTTCTCGGAGGGGGAGGGTCAAAAATAAAAGGAATGAAGGGGAAATCGACCGAAAGAAGGATAAAAACATGGACGGGATGTGGACGGACGCCTTACTACATGAGTCGACCTTTTGGGGGAGAGACGATATCAAAAAAAAAGGCCGTAAACGAAAAAGGGGGTTGCGGGGCAGACCACATCTTGGAAGGAGAGAAGGGGGGTTCCTTCGCCATATAATGATGCGCTAGCGAAAGAGAAGATGCATACTCCTATAATGAAAGACATCAAGGACTATAACCTCTGTCTTGGCCGGCACTGAGGGGGGTGGTTCTTGTTGTCAAAGAAAATTCAAACAGGGGAAACGAAAATGTCGAGAGGAAAAGCTCCCTCCCACAGCTTCTAGGACGACACATCATCTTGAGGGGGGGAGGGAGGAAGTTCATGCTAAGAAAGTCGAAACGTGGACACGATCAGAGCTAAGGGATCACATGCTTCGTGAAACGACAGACCTAAGGGGTCTTCTGTGGTAGAGGGATTTCGGGACAACGAAAGCCTTTAAACGGGAAATTGGGAAGGGCGGGCGAAGAGGGGGTGTTCTTCGAGTCAATCTTCTCGAGGGAACTTTGTCACAAAAAAGGAAAGTCTATGGCCAGGGGGAGGGAGAAGGTGACCATTCCGTCAAAGGCAAGGGAAATAGGGATGTCGGGAAATAAACATTTGATGGCCTGGTGAGCTTTTGATCCTCGGGGGAAAAGAGACCAAAACGGGGGGAAAGAAGACGTGTGAAAGGGGACCACCTTGTATTGTTAGGGAACCCGATACGAACAGCAGTTGGCACTCTATAAACCTCGTAAAACTTTCAAAAGGGGGGAAGAATTTGAGGATTCACCGGGCAACCGGTTAAGGGGTTGAAGGCGAGGAGTTATTCCGGGATTCAGACCGCGGACACTGACTGGGACCGAAGGGAAGAGTCGACAATAACGAAAATAACCGCTACCAAACAACTTGTCGTTTAGTGAGAGGATTCCAACGGAGAAGCTGAAGGGGGGGCAAAAACCGGAAAGCGAAAAAATCTTAAAAAGACGATCATTTACTAAAGGGGGTCGCAAGAGGGGGGGGCTACAAAAATAAAAGAAAGGAGCTCTTCCAACAGGAGAACCTCTTAACACGTTCACCGAGGGCATCACCAAAGAGAAGCAAAAGAACTCAGGCAGGACGTCCGGCAGAACTCGGGAAAGCGCTCGCCGGCCAAAAGGGACATCTCCTTCTTGTGGTAGAAGGTCCTCTACCATTCAAAAGGGAGGAGGAAGGGTCCGCCAAAAATCTTTCAAAGGGAAAGAAAGAAAGCGGGGGAAGTACATTTAGTCGGTGAACCATCTCGCGAAAAAACAACAAAGGAAGGGGGATTAAAATAGATAGGGGGGTTGAACTATCCATAATGGAACAAAGGGCCCCCAGAAAGTAAAGGTGGAAAAAAGAACTTGTAGCTTAAGGGAAAAAAGCGGGGGGATAGGGGGGGGAGACGGCCCTCCACAAAATGATCCCTTTAGAAGGGGAGAGCTCTTTTCCTTTGCCTGACGCAGGGGGTCCTCCTTCCCTTACTAAGTTGGCCATTTCCTCAATGCAGGGGGAAGCCGTTTGGGGGGAAAAGTTAAAGAGTGAAAACGGGTTCCAAAGGAATCGCTGCCACTCTTTCCTCGATCGCGGTCGGGAACGTGGGCAGATCTCTTTCGAAAAGGATTCCCGTTATAGGGGTAGGAGGGACCAAGCTGGAGAAAAAAAAGTTCGAAGAGGGGGATGCCCAAGTGCCTGCTGGATCGTTGAACTCCGAAAACTTCAATCTGCAGGTCAAAATGAAGTCGCCTCGAAAAGGAAGATTGGCTCGAAAGAAGTGGGAAAGCTAGCTATGTGCATTCCGGGAAGCAGGAGCCTTTCTGAAATGGGCAAGAGAAACTCTATCAGGAGGGGCTGTGTCTCAACCAAGGGGGAGGTGGCACCATTGGGTCAAAACAACTCGGCCAAAAAAAGGGTGGAACAATTTCTCGTTCGAGGAAGGCTCACTGCTTTTCGGGGGGAGAGGGGGTTTTCACGAACTAAAGATCAATTGGGGTCGGAAGAACGCAGTCTGTGAAGAAATCTATTTGTCGAGTTCAAAGAAGGGGAGAAATATTCAAAAATTAAAGAAAAAGAAACGGACAGGCGAAGGCCTAAAGATGGCACTTGAACATGGTTCTTTTCAGGAAAAGGGGTCCGCAAGTACGCCGGGGAAAAAGGCCCTAGGAGGGCCGGGGCTCACACGTTCCTTACTGACAAGCTGGGGAAAGACCGCACTCCCAGAGGTCGAAAAAAATCAGTCAGTAACGGGCGTTCCCAGAAGAAAAAGAATAAACAAGCGTAACGGTTCTAATGTAAAAAAAAGTCAATCATGAAAGGCGTCACTTTCTACTGCGAAATAGTGATACCTGGGAGGGGACAGGTAGTCTCGGAGCATAGCGCGCAAGTAGAAAGAGGACCGATTTTAGGGGCGACCAGTCGCTCAGCAGGGGCTGCGAAAGGGGGAAGGGGCTGCGTCGCCGCAGAAAAACACGGGGCCACTTAATATGGGAAGACAGACGCCGAGAGGCCTTCCTCTCGGGGCATCGGTCGGACGTGGCCACTGGAGAGGAGGCGTCAGTCTTACAAAGATTCTTGCCACTTTGTAGAAGGACTTGTGAAAACAAAGGGGAATTAAAAGAACACCCAGGGGGACTTCGTCGGTTTAGAAAAACCAGAGGGGAGGGCTCCAGAAGGAGATACCGAGTAAGGCTACAATGAAAGCCGTCCTTACGGTGTCTCAAGGATAGGAGAAGGGCCGTAAATGAAGCTGGTGGAACCCAACGGAAAGAAGGCACCTAATTGAAACACATCCGTATGGAACCCACGGATAGGGGGGAGGAGGCCGCGAAGGGAAATGGAAAGGAGTTTTCCCTTCGATGGAGGTTAATCTTCAGCCGAGGAGCGGCCCTTTATACCTCCAAAGCCCGGGTACCACTTTCCGGTAAAACCAGTCGAGACCTTTTTGACCTGACAGAATGAACTCGGGGAGGAGGAAGAAAGCGTCGCAAAAAAACGGCCAACATTAAGGGGAGAAAGTCGGCGACGAGGTGACCAAAAAATGGCGGCTCCGGGGGAAAGAGGGACGCAGATGTAAAGAAAACTAAGCACACAAGCAGATCAGGGAAGGGAAGGTAAATGGAGTTGTGGACAGGCAAAAGGCTCTTCACCCTTCACTCTACCGGACAGCCTCAAAAAGGTTCAAGGGGGAGAATAAAGAAAATCTCTATAAGGTGAAGGGCAAGCGGGGGGCCACTAGGTAGGACGCGGGCCACGAGTGGAGGGGACACTGAATCTACCGGGGGCCCTCCAGGGGGGACTCCACACTGAAAAAGGCCAGAAGACATCTCAACAAAACGATTAGTCTAATAGAGATGAGGCCATGAGAAAGGTGGCTCCAATATTGCGTAAGAAGGAGGAGAGGGGGGTCTGCGAAAGAGTGGGACCCTCCTACGAAGAAGAGCCAAACGTCCACCTATTGAATACCGCCGTAAAAAACGAGGGAGACGTTATGGAAGACCTTTTCCCTGGTAGGCGGGGGAGGGTCGCGTGGAAAGGGTGATATCCGGAAGGGAGAAAACAGAAAGGAAATTACCGGCCGATCGGCGTGGGGGGTGGAAGGGCCCATCTTATTCCATAGGGTCACTCCGGTCACAAGAGAGGAGGGGAAGGGGCGACCGACCGGGGGGACTCCTGAAAGGTTTGGGACGGGGACGCCGGGGGAGAAACCTGGAAGGCAGATATTTCAAGTTTTTAAGGGGGGAAAAAGGTCTCGACGGGAAGGGGGGGGGACCTTTGTCAAACTCTCGAGGAGAACCATGCCGAGGAAAGAGGAGAAGGAGACAGGGAGGGCCACAAAAAGGGGAATGAAACAAAAGCAGGAAGGGGGAAGGAAGGGAAGCCTCTTCGCAATTTTCGGAAGGACGCGGCTCGTAGGGAGGGGAACACTTCTTACCGGGTTCGGGCATCCCTAACTATTGGGGGGGGGAAAAGAAAACGGCGGCCGGGGGCCTTGCGCCGTAAGAGTAGAGACAAATTCTGGCCCCCAACCAACAGAGAAAATTCAACCCTACGAGAAGGTGGGCGTTCAGGCCGAACGTTGGGGCCGTCGCGTAAGGCGGGACCTCCTCAAGTGGAAGTCAAAGATCGAAGGAAAGAGGGCAACTACGAATATTGGTCCAGCCAAAGGCTAAAAGGAGGGGGAGATCCCTCTTCAGTTCCTGGGACAAGGAGGTGGTGAGGTCCAGTGAACAACGAAGCAGGGAACATGAAGACGGAACTGAGGCTAAAAAATCGGGAAACAAAAGGAAGGGAGAGGGGGCTCACCGCATCTTCGACGCGACGAGCTGCAGACGAGACTACCTGCGAACGGATCCCGCGTCTGCAAAAGGACTCTGGGAAAGAAAAAGGGAGCCAACGAAAATCGTGGCAAAAGGGTAGGAGAGGGGGGGAGGAGGTCCCGCCCTCTGCCCGGCAAGATAAAATGGGGGGGGACGACCGCGGGGAAGGGAACAGAGGGGAAGCTTCTATAAGTTCAACGGTGTGGCGAACGAAAGGAGGGAAGGTGATCGAAATGGTAAAAAACCGGTGAGCAACATCCCAGAAAGGGATATCGGAAGCTGTTCAATCGTTAAACGGGGCAATCGTGGACTTCTGTTGAAAGACGACCATCTATGGAGGGGGAAAGAACGGGGGAAACTCCATGGAAAGAGGAACCGAGCCCTACATCATTGAGCCTCGATAAACGCTTCCCTGTGTTCACAATTTTTCCATAGGGAGTGTCAAAAAAATGCCCAAGGGTTAATGGGGGAGAAAGCGCACTGCTTGCTGGTATGCCTGTCCAGTTCAAAGAAAGGCGAGGGGAACTGAACTGAATCCGATCTTGGAAGCACAAGTTGAGAGAACCGCTCACCTCTCACAGGCGAAGCAGGCACTGGGTAGAGGGCCATTGAATCAGGAAAATTCCAAAGGCAAGAGAGGCCGGGAAAAGTCAGAATCAGCGGGACAAGGCCGAAGATAAGTGGATGAATTTTTTAGGAAGCGCGAGCACCCGGAAAGAACGATAGGACGGACCAGAGGGGACGGAGAGGAAAGCTGGGGAAAAATCAGGCGTGCTCACCACTCGGAAGGGACCTTAGCAAGAAAACGTCGGCCACGTCGTTCGGTGAATAAATTAAGTAATCACTTCAAGAGCTCGCAAGGGGAGAAAAATCTAAACCGAGGGGGGGAAAAGGAAGACCAAAAAAGAGCAGGTAAAGGGACAAGAGAGCTGTCCCTGGTCTTTCTTTGACGGGGGATGTGCCTTCATGGATTAGGGAACCATGCTCTGACAACACAAACTTATTGATTTGGTAAGAGGGGGTGCCGAAGAAAAAAGGGGGGGCAAACAATCCCACATGGGAAGAGGAGAATGGGGATAGGACCATTCCTTTCTTTTCTCTTTGCAGAGGCCCGACACGCCGGAGATGCCAACCTTTAGACGCGAGCGTGGTTCCTTGGAAAAAAAGACCGAAGGGGCCCAGGGCCCAAAAACGGGGGGAAGGTCCTAACACCTAAAAGTGCCGATGTTGTGCTGAACAAGGCGGTGCCCTTGTTCAGAGCCTCGAGCAAACTCTTCCAGTATAGGAAGGGAGGGACGGGTGCGACACGCTTGCTAACAGTATTCCTGGAAAGTCGGAGGTAAAGGTTGCGAGGACTGGAGAACCCCGTCCATAAAATAGTCCGGTGACAGAAAACAGGAAGAAATCAATGGCCAGACGTCAGGGAATGTGAAGGGAGAGGGCGGAGCGGGTCATTAGGGGACAAATGGTGAAGGTACCTCTATCTAGGGCCGTTCCGGGAAGCGAGCAGGGACTGACTTGTCACTGCAAGAAAGAGAAGAAAGTAATCTGGAGACACCCCACCAGACATTGGGCCGGGACCGTGAATCACACATGAAAAGAAACTTCAATTTTTCAATTGGCTCTGTATGGGATCGGAAAGGGGAGAAAACCGGAGGGGCTTGGAGCGAGGGGTTTCAGCAAAAGAAAAGGTGTTTGGGCACCCCGCATATTTCATTCCAAAGATGGAGGGGGTCGAAAGGGGAGGGGGAGCCACGAGTTGAAAGGACAGACTCAAGGACATCAAACAATCAACTGGGGGGGCCGGGCTGGACCAGTACTTTTCCCCAGACGCAAAGGAAAATCGACGGGTAAAAAAAGGGGGCTCACCGTGGCCTTAAAGCCGCAGGGGAGAGGCCGCCTGGGGCCCCTCGGAACCATCAAGACCCGCCATGCCGTTATTAGGGACGGGACCTCGCCAAGACGAAAGAGCCTGAACGGAGGGGGGGAATTTGGACCTAGGCAAAATTCAAAGGGAGTGCGCCTAGTAGACCGTTTTTTGGGGAAGGGGGAGGTCTCTTAGCATGAAAGGGCATCGATAAATATGAGGTTCCCTAGAAGATGTGCTTTCTTCAAGAATAGGTCTCGATCCCAGGGGGAGTTGAAAAGGGAAGTAAGAGACTCCTTCGGGCAACGCACTCAACATAACTCTGGGTCGACTTCAAATTAAGGTTTAAGACCAGCCGGGAAGGATCAAAAAAGAAGGCGGTGGTCTTCTTCAGGCCCTGAGCGGGGGGTCTTCTATAATGTGACTGCAGATTCGTTCCTCGAGAAAAGGACAACTGTTTGGAAAAGGGAAGGAAAAGCCACCAAGGGTGTAAACTTCTTTTTCAGGACGGACCATCTGTCGCGAAAAGAAATGATGGAAGAAACGGGGGTTTCTGATTAAATTCATAAAGGGGAAGGGCGTGGACGTCAAGATCGTTGCAAAAAAGATGGATGAGCGAAGAAGATAGGAAAACCGGACGACGGCTAAACTCTTGAAAGTTGAAAAAAGAAGGCTGTCTCTGGGCATCAGTGACGGGTTCCGGCGACTGGGGAGGGGCAAGGAGGTGGAATATGCTCCCTGCTGGAGCTTCCTCCTAGGGAAGCCTAGACCAAAAAGGAAGGGAACCCCATTCTACCTTCTATACGTTTAACTGAAACGTTAATCGGATGAGAAAGGAGACCAAGAGCGACGTCCAAACCCAAAGAGCGAAGGATTAAAGGTCCGCTACCGATAGTAAGAATAGAGGCAAAGCCTTACGACTTTACTAAAAATAGTTTAAGGAAAAAGAAAAAGCCAGGCAGGTGAAAATAACCGGGATGACGGAAAGGAAGATTTCACACTTCACCTACCCTTACAACATCCCCGTGGGGAGGACTAATAAAGGCGGGGAAAACTCTTTACTTCAGAGCAGGGGGGGGGGGACCGGGGGCTAAGAAGGAGAAATTTCCAGATTGTTGATAGATTCTCGACAGGGTCGCAAGCGTGGTCTCAAACACTGGGGATATGAACGAAAAGAGCTAAAAACGAAAAAAAAAAAGGAGGAGGAAAGAAGAGGGGGGCTAGTAGGAAGGGGGGGGAGAAAAAAAGAGGTTCGGACCCTATATCGTTTTACGAAATCGTGGCCCCGCGTACGACAGACCCAATGGGGACCACCCCTTGAAGACCTATCGAGGGTAACAGCCGAGGTAGAGAACGGGAAAGGGGGGGGCTTCCCGGTAGTGGGAGAGAAGTGAAGGACCAAACTACCGGGACTTCAACTCTCTTCTTTATTGAGGATGGCCTTTACCAGAATGAGAAAGGGAGGAACCCTTATCCTCGTAGTACTAGACTGAGGACGACAGTGATAGACTGCCTTTGGTGGGGGGCCGCGACTCCTTTTAAACTGGGGCGAACAGTTGGGGGAAGGAAAATATAAGAAGTGACCGGGGGGCCGGTGGTCACTGCGCTGACAAAAACCTGGGCTCCATTGAAGGGATTCCGGCTACGGGGAGGAACAGCAGGAAGGGCCAACAATGCAGGACCGCCCAGGAAAAACACGAGGAGAAAAGAGTCATAACCGCTGGTTTTCTAAGGGGAACGCGGCTCGAGCCGGTTAAAACTTCTTCCAGGTCGGTGAAGCCGACGATATTGGGCAGGGGAAAAAGAGGGGCGGGATGGAACTGCCCCGTCGAGGGAGAGCAATTACTGGCAGTACCAGAGGGTTCCTGAAGAACCCGACGAAGAACTGGGTCTTGAATTCCGGGGAACAGGGGGTCCTCGCTAGGGGGACCTCGCCTAAATTGAAGAAGAAAGAGAGAAGGAGGGCAAGACGCAACGCACTAAGACAGAGCTCAAATCGGGAGAGAACCTCTCATGCCTTTCAAAAGGCGTGGTTGCGTGGGAGGGGGACCCCTGACACGTGAAATTCCCAACCAAAAAAAAAAAAGGGGGCAAACCACAAAAAAGGCGAGAAAACGGGAAAGAAGAAAGAAAGGACGGCTAAAAAAAAACCTCATCTGTCGAGCGGCCGGCGGATACTAACTAACCGGGGGGCACACGGTATCCCCTACGCGGCGAAAGGAAAGCCGCAATGACGAGACATGGGCTCCATAAAATTTAGACTGAGGAGGGAAGAAATCCTTCCCTGCAAAGTCTGTCGATGGTCTCCCTCTTTCAAGGCCTCGTCCAGCGGAGCAGAGGCCAAGTTTGGCTCCCCTTAAAATTCGAATTGGGAAGGAGGATCCGTCCGCCGGAGGGGAAAAAAAAAAAAAAGGCCAAGTGCGATAGGGGGGGGGAGAAGGACGAGGGCTGGGCAATAGGGGGGGAAGAGTTGGAAAATAGACCCATCTATTGGGGGTAAGACTGCGGGTGAAGAAAAAGGAAAAAATTTGTAAAACAACCCGAAAATAAATTTTAGCCTCGATCAAAGAGGGAGAACTTTTCACCAGGGGGGGGGGAAGGTTTCAAAGAAATGTGAAGGGGGGGGTGCCTCCTTCTCTTTAGGGATGCAGTCCAGTTCCGACAGGCTTGGGAAGGTTGCCGGGGGGTTGTGGGGGCGCGGCCACGGAAAGGACCCTACTCATCCGGGAGAAAGATGAGCAAGAACCGATGACCGCTGCGCCCGGCGAGAACATGACAGAAGGGAAGAGGGAGACTGAATCCAAAGGATGGGAGGGGGGGGGAAAGCCAGTCCCGAGACCAGCAGGAAAGTCCTAATAGGCTAGTCACTCAAAAAAAGAGGGAAAAAGCAGGCAACCGGAGAAGGGGGCACGGAATTGGAAGAAGGAGGATGACCCGTTAAACCTTTTCCATCAGAACAACAAAAAAAAAAGAGGGGGACTTAACTCAGGGAAGGCTACCTCTTCCAGCTTCAAACTTCTCATTCAGAGGCAACGGCACTCGCTAAAGATCAAGGGTTCATCTCACTGGCGGGTCAGTTCCTCGCCAAGCCAAGAAAAGGACCGGGCCGGAAAAGGAGGGACTTTAAAACGTGGGGGAAAGAGGGGGAAAGGAATTGGGGGTCGTTAGACAAAG
>Ga0179593_1500486_pt1 | contig 21916 bp, 22 predicted proteins | sample CZODoug2_1_08_16_FD_185931 | JGI IMG/M metagenome (GOLD analysis project Ga0179593, IMG submission 185931) | Vadose zone soil fungal communities from Angelo Coast Range Reserve, California, USA - CZODoug2_1_08_16fungal (PacBio error correction) | ecosystem: Environmental > Terrestrial > Soil >...
CATCGATGTCGATTGGGAGTCAGTCGAATGCATAAAAAAGGCAGCACAAAGGAAAAGAAACACCCCGCACCTCCGCACAACCGGATCACATAACAGCCCCCGAAAACAACTGCTACCCAGATCAAAAGAGAATCAAACAATCGGAATTGTGGAAGGGTGAAAAAAGACGCGCAAGATTTTAGAGAAAAGGACCAAAGTCGTTATTTCCATTGTTAGCGCAACGAAGGGTATCCGATAAAACTCCTCCCCTTTGGTCTGACACATGATAAACTTTAAAAATAAAAGACTCTTTAGCCGCCTTTAAGCCCCACACGAGGTAATTCTGGGTCTTCGGGGGATTTGGGGAGGGTTGAACGAAATAAGAAAGGGGAAACTTAGAATTGAATCCGAAAACTAGTGTTGGCCAGCAGTTGACTTGAAGAAGCATCAGTAAAAAGGAAATCTAGCGGGGAAGGAATCGGGGTGGTGACCAACGCAGGAAGGCAGGGGGGACAAGAACTACAGTCACACAAAACAAGAACAGAACCCCCTGTTTAGGGGGGGGAAAAAATGGGAACGGGGCCGAAGAAGGAGTTGGGAAAACTTACTTACCGAGCTATACAATGAACGGCCGTATCTGCAAAAACAGGGGAGCCACAGGTCACGTCGTAAGCATTCGGGCACTTAGGCCCACACCCGCAAGGAAAAGGCCGACCACTTCTCCCCGAATCCACCCGTGGTGTGGGAGGAAAAGGGCACAACCCTATTAGGAGACGTAAGGGGGATCCTTTATATTCGGGGACCGACGTGCAAGCACCGATCCTTTCGGTGGTCCTGTTATAGCTACACTTACCGGAGGTGGAGATGGAAAATTTCTTTCGGTCCTTCCACTTTGGTCCATGAGAAGAGGAAATGGGAGAAGGTGGGTTCAATAAACAACAGGCGCCGAGGAACAGTGGAGGAACGCAGTAAAGAAATGGGGAAAATGAAAGGAAATAAAAAAAAAGCCAATCCTCCCAGCACCTGAATGTTTTTTAAATAAATCCGGTACATCAGCAAGCACTATTGGGGGTGGTAGGTAGTGGGATGAGGGACGGTTTAAAAAAAACGCGGCAAGGGGGACCGAAAGTGCTCGGGAACGTTTACCGAGATCGCTCTATGATTACTGGGTGGAGGTGGTGGTGGCCTAGCGGCAAAACCAGTCCCATCAGCCAGCAGGGAGTGGAAGATGGGAACCACAGGGAAGAGGGGCGAGGGGAGGAGGGGGAGGATAATCCCTGTAAAGAATTATCAGTGCACCGCCTTTCAGGGTGGGGCCATTAAAAACAGGCGGGAAAGGGGAGAAGGGGAGAGGAAAGAGGGGTAACTGACGGAACAGATACCCTTTCGCCCAGCGGCATAGGGGGTTAAACTTTTGTTCGGAGTGGAAAGAAGGGAAACCAACCCGAAAGGGGCTCATCGATTCACATTTCTGCCAACCCCAATGGGAGGGGTCTGACTGGGAACGCAGCTGTTTAAAACCTGGTGTTGACTGGGGGAGGGGGGAGCTTAAATAAAAGTGCGGAAAGCAATCAAGGGAAGAGAAATCAACTGATCTGGGAGGAGCAGGTGTGCGGAAGCAGTCGAAGTGTCTGAAAAAATAGAGGGGGTCGGGACCGGAACCTCGTGGAGGGCCTACCGGGGGGAAAAGGCATCCACGACCAAAACACGAAGAAAAAAGGGGACTTCGGAAAATCGGGGTCCTCACTACGCCAAAGGAAGGACTGACCAGATGCAACAAAATGACTGCTGAACATAGGTAGGAGATGTTGGGGAAAGGGAGGGAGGGGAAAGCGGGTAAAAGGGCTAATCAGGTCGGGCCCACAATCACCTCCAGACAACAGTTCAATGAAAGGAAGGATGGGGATGAAGTACTCCACCAGGGACTTATTCTGGTAGAGAACATACGAAAAGGTATGGAGGATTTTAATGTTTATGTATCAAGTCCCGTCAGTTGGGACGAGGGTAATAAAGGGGTACTCCATCAGTATCGTCCGAGCAGGGGTGAAAAAAAATAAATAGGGGAAAGGGGGGATTCAAAGAGAAAAGGGAGGGATCATGAGTCCTACGCAACAGGTTACAAAAGCGGCGAGCACCAGGCCTAGGAGAAGTCAGAGAGGGGCTTATGTTACCAGTTACTAGCGACTCGGGGAGAGGGCAGGTGAAAGGGAGATATCAGAGAAAAAAACAATCCGAGAGGAACCAATTTTCGTACTCGGAGCCGAGTCTCTGGGTTGTCTATAAATAAGGAACGGTAGATTAACGCTCTCGTGACTTCAGATTCAGGGGGGGGAAGAAAAATAACGAGAGGAAAACGGTTCAAAGTCCCAGTAAAATAAAAGAACATGACAAGGAGTGGTCAAGTCGTTATTCCTCTGGTGGCGGGAGGCTTCCTGAAGTGGGGACGGAGAAAGGGGACAACTGTTTTTAGGCACGGGAAAGCGAGAGGGCAAAAGATACAGGGGGGGAGAGCGGAGGAGGGGAAGCGGGGGGGGTTTTAAATTCTCTCCGGGTCAGTTAAGTAAGTCATTTCCGGGGGTGGCTGCTAGACACTAGAGAGTCAAAAAAAAAGTTTCCTCTACCTTATAGCCAAACAGAGCTAAGTACTGGCAACTAAACGGTGGAAGAAAAAACATCCTGGGAGAAAAAGGGTGGGTCGGGGCGCGAACGAAAGGGCCATAGCCCGGGAGGGGAGGTAATCGGACCGCCAGATCTTAATGAGGATAAACAGTTGGTATCGGGGAGTAGGCGGGGCTCCCTTAAAAATTATTTAAAAAGACAAGGAAAAAAACTTCGGGAGGGAAACAGCGGAGGGTGGAAGGGGGGGGGACAGCAATTCAAACTTAGAGGAACCTATCTAGTGTTGAAGGAAAATGGCCGTTTGTGCGGCTCGCAAGGGAAAATCCTAAGCCAGGGGGGGAAAAAAAAGAAGGGGCGGAGGGGCAAGAACAGCAAGAAAAGGGGGTGTAATAAGCCGTATTGCCACATGTTTTAGCGGTTGCAGGACATAGGGGGGGCATGTCGTACCGTGAGACCACCCTGACAAACAGAGTATTGACGCGGAGCGCGAGGAACTGCTGAAACGCCCCCCCTCTTCTCATCTAAAAACGTACACTTCGGATGGGGAGAGGGCAAAACAGCATAGCATAAAGTCTCGGGGGGGCACAAGTGGAAAAAGAGGGAGAAATAAAAAGAACCGGGAGAAAGTTGAAAAAAAGCCCCATCCCACGGGCACACCTCAACACACTGCCGCAGGCTGCAGAGGGAGGACTCACGGCGGACAAAGACGACAGACACGAACGGGGGAGAGGGGAAAAACCAAAGGACGAGAACACACAGCAAACAACGTTCGACGACTATAAAGCAATCCGACAAACTCCTGGGGCTGAAGAACAAACAGTGGACACCCACTCCGGCCCAGCACACAGGGGCGCCGTGGGCCGCTATCTTCCGGAAAGGCATGACTACATGGGAGGGCATAAATTGACGCTTGGGAGCAAAGAAAAACCCGAAAGAAAAAATTGTCGATCCAGGCTTTAAATGAATCACGTGGGGTCGATATTAGTGGCAAATCAAAAGGCAAGGGTCTCAAAGGGATGGGGGTGACGGAAGAGGGAGGTCTCAGTGGTGGGAATACGGCAGGCGAGGAAAACGTTCGCACGGTCAGGGGCGGGTACGGGAGAGAAACAGAAACTCCAAAACAAAAAAGAAGTCCAGCTACTGTCACACAAAACTGGACTACAAAACGGGCCCGGGGGGATCGAGAGAAAGGAAAAGGAAGATACCTGGTCGGTGCAAGGGGACGAGGGATCATGCAGAGTGAACGAGCAAAAATGGCTAGCTTAGAGTAAAACGGCCGCAAGTGGCAGGTCAACCAGGGGAGGAGGCTGACCGAGGCTATGCCGAGGGACCAGGTCAACCACACGCGACAACAAAACGCCGCCCCGGTACCCGATGGGTCCCACTCCCTCCCCCGAAGGGGAAAAGAAAAAAACCTAGAGGACGCCTAGCGAAATCGAGGCTGCCATTTTCAGTCAACAACCAGGACACACAGGCAAGAGCGGACAGGGGAAGGAAGAGAGCCGTCTGTGTATCATTCCATTCTCCGGTCCGCCTAAATTCACTACAGGTAAAAATGGGGGGGGAGGGCTAAATACGCCCGCCACCCTTTGACCACCAGCGGGCCTCGGCTTAAAGCACGCAGGCCTCCTGCATCTCGACCCCAGGGGCTTTGTGGCCAACCGGAGGACGATCAAATCAAGAAGAGGCAATCTTTTTCTCACCCGCTCGCATGCGCCAGAAAAACCGGGGGCACACGAACACCGAGCGTTCAGGGGCAGTACCCGAAACCGCACGTCGGGCGCGATCGAACTCAAATTGAGCATGGAAAGGGAGGCGTTTGGCTAAGTCGTTTCAAGGCCCGCAAGGGGGGTCGGGAAAGGTTACGATAAGTCAGGGCTGACGGGGGAGCACTGTCTGGAGAATCTCACAGCAGCGGAGAGGAGGGGGATAGACAACACACAACGGAGAAATATAGCGCCCGACAAAGAAATACATATCGAACAGACGGGGAACGTCAGTAAGAGAAGGACAAGAAACGTCAGCACGGGAGATAGGACAAATGAAAACCGTGCGGGAAACCAAAGAAAAGAGGGGGGAAAAAAAAAAAAAAAAAAAAAAAGCAAATTCCGATCGGCATAGGGAGGAGCAGAAGCGAACGACTGCAGGGATGCAAAGTTAGGGCAAGGGGATCTGATGAAAAGGAAAACGAAAGGGTAAGAGAAGAGAATGGCCCTGCTATCTTCCAGCGCTTTAAGCCACACAACGTCCAAACCAATACCAAAGAAGCTCTTTAGGAGTATGGGGAAGAAGTAAAAGAAAACGAAAAAAACGTATTCCATAAACTACCCAATTGCGGCAGTGAGTCAGAAGAACCGATTGGGGTAAAAAGGAGCTAAGGTGAGGAAGTGGAAGTGAGAGAAAAGCTAATGGGCATTAATGGGGTAGAGAACAAAAAAGAATAAGTAAAACACCCCCCAGCAATTGCGACTGGGGTTAAACCGGGAACAGAAGCAGGGCGAGAAAGAATTGTACTCATGCCTGCCCAAAGAGAACCGAAAAAAATCCTTATCGGCAGTTAGGGTCGAAAAGAAACAGCAGGAACCAGTATTCCGTAAAATGTGTGTTTTGGGGGTGTGGTGGTTGTCTTAGAAGACAGAGACGTGGTGTGAGAGGTGAGAAGGAATGGGACGACAAAACGTGGCCGAAAGTGGCAAAAGTAACGCGCACACGGGAACGGGGGGCGAGGGGGGCGAGAAAGAATCCGGAAAAAAAGGGCGGTTATATGGATGGGGGGTACCTGTGATACTTCCCGTATTTGGGGGAAAGGGAAGTGGGGGGCTCGAAAATAAGGAAAGAAGTGATGAAGGGCCAGAATGGACTGATGCCGGGGTAGCTACGCACTCGCCACTTGACAATCTGTATGTTGAACAGAGACAGAAAAACCTTACAGGGCGTTGTTTGGAGGAAATCAGAGGGCAACCGGCAGCTGAGTGGAGAGTGGGCGGCGTTAATACCATATCCAAAAGTGGGATTAGATGCCGGTAAAATCCAGAAGGTGGGGACGGGTAGGTGGTGTCAGGGCAGCCGGGAAAAAAAATGATAGAGGGGCTTGAAGACAGGGGGAAGGAGAAGGGAGTAGAAATTGCAGGTTGGAAGGAGACCACTTGTAGGCCAAGAAGGGCGAGGGAGAGGATAAGCGAACTATGGATACGAGGATTAAAGGAAGGACACGAATGTTGGCCTGGATTGTTCCTTGCGCCCCCCGTCGCTTGCAGAAGCAGGGAATGTGTTCTGGGGTCGCCATGTATGGGATGTGTAGACGCCGCCCAGGAGTTGTGATCAAACTGGTATGGTGGGGGTTGAGAAGCACCCCATCCACCACGGAATATGCAAGAAAAAGGGAGAGAAAAAGGAAGAGGGAAAAAAGTCCAAAAAGTGGACCACTATCCTGGGGCTGATCCAGGCGTGACAACAAAACAAGGGGGAAGGAAAGAGCGATAAAGGGGAAGCGATGGACGGCGAACAAATCTGCCCCAAAGTACGGACTAAACAAAAAGAAAGGTAAGGGACAGACATTGGGACTACAATTAAAAGAAGGGGGGGGTTAACCGTCTTGTATGGGCAGGAGACGGAAAAGTCGGCGGCGGACAGCAAGCCCCCCACCCGGCCTGAACAAACGGAAACACAAACCTAACACAAGAGAAATGAGAATGAAAGGTAAAAAAGAGGGGGGAGGGAACGGGTTTGTCAAGGAGGGGGAGGCTTTAGCGGGTGACTGACGAAAGTATTGTATTCTGATCTTCTACAATTAAGCAAAAAGAAACTAGACGATTGTAGAGAGGGGAAAGGTGAAATAACAAGGGCCCCCAAGCGCGAAAAAAACAACAAATAAAAGAAGGGGGAAGGTCCTCAACTTTCAGGAGAAGCACAACTTAGAAGATATCAAATCAACAAAGTAGGCCTCCAAAGCAGGCAGGGCCAAGGACAAAGCACCGAAAAGCAGCGTAGATGGGTCCGGGAAGTTGAAAGAACGGTCTCCCCAGAGGGCAGTATACGGTTAGAGCAAAAAAAGCAACCAACAACGAGTAGTGGGTGAGAGATTAAGAATTTAGACGCTGGACGAGAAAGACGGGAAGAGGGGGGGAGCACGGTGAGAGCCAGGGAGCGATTCCTCATTCGAGTTGCAGTGAAGGTGAATGGGATGGCCTGTGAAAAGGTCGCATACAAGGGGTGCGTGCCTTCCCAGGGGAGTACGGACATTCTCGGAACAGGTTTATCAGGAGGGGGCAAGCGCTAGAGGAGGGAAAGAACCGCATGAAGCGGAAGACGAGGACAGCGTACGCGGCAATTAAAGTCACAACCAAACCAAGGGGGCGGGGTCGAAGCGGGTCTGTGGCGAAGGAATGGGAAGATCGGGGGGGGTGCAGTGGGCCGAAGATAAAGGGATCTAAAATTCATCGGAAGTCGAAAAGATGCAGGTTCAGACAACGCAAAGAAAAAACAACTGCAAACCAGAGGAAAGAGGAAACATAAGGCGCTGGCGCCAAAAACAGATTCTGGCTTTCGGAAAAGAAGCGGGGGCATATAGTACCAAAAGACAGCCCCACGTGATCGCGAAAAAACACGGGGAGAAATAGTCCAATAGCTAAGTCCTGCCTCTTCCCCGTATGGGAGCGACTGTTTGACAAAAAAACATTTGAAAGAAAGGAACCAAGGATGTGACGGGTGTAAATCCTACCGGGGGCCAAAGAAGAAAGAAGAATCGAGACAGATTGGCTTCTCTCAGGGGCGAGAGAAAAGGAAAAAAAATCCAAACACCATGGGAAAGCGGGGGTGAGCATACCCATACACACGGGGTGTGCAACAAAAAAACAAGGGCTTTAGCAGCTACGGTGACACGACCACTTAGTACAAAAAAAAGAAGCCACACGGAGAAAACCCAACAACTCGGGATCGAGGCCGTCCTTCACAAGCGAAGACACCGTGCCAACGGGGCGGAGAGTCAAACACCCCCCCACACACCCCCAAAGCACCTTCAGGGAAGGGACTGAAAACGCAGTGCTGTCCGTCGGTATGGGGAGGCTTATCGATCACGATGTTGGTGAAAAAGTTACAAAGGCTCGGTGAAAACAAAACGGCCACACAGGGAAGAAGGGATGCGGGGGGCGACATAAGTAAGGCGGGAAAAAATAATAGGATCGGAAAAATGAATTGCGTTTTTTAATCACCATCACCATCCCAAAGACGCAAGAGCAATTGCGAACAAAAAGGGGCGGGGCCTGCAGCAACAGTGACAAAAAAACTGGTCTAATGACGTGCCGGGACCAGGGGGGACTCGTCACCGGCTAAGGAAGACTAGGTGGCGTTCACGGGGGGAAGACGGACGGTCGGAGGGGGAGCAGGGCCAGCAAGATCATTTGACAATAAAGAACGTGAAAAAAATTCAAAGACCTCACTCGAGAACGTAAAAACCACCAAGGATCTAATGGGGCTGAGATGAAATTGGATACAAAAGAATTCAAAATGATTGCCGCTGGAAGGCAGGAGCAGTGGGAAACGGGGCGGACAGGGGCTGCGGAGGGGGTATGCGGGGGTGCACTCCGCCACACGTAGTATCAGGGCAGGCGCAGGAATGGGACGGAAACGTAAAAAACTAGAAAAAGCATGGAGGGAGATATGCTAAGGGGGGAAGATACAAAAAAGGAGTCGGTTAGAAACGCTTGGTCACGTGGTGGCGCTTCGGGTCGGGACAGGGCAAGAGTCAGGACGGCGTGTTGGTTGTGATAAAATCTGTGTAAAGGGTGAACGTCAATGAGAAAAGGCCGTTAGCTTTAGGACGGGGTTAGGAGGGGGGGGTGCATGGAAGTGGAACTTAGACGGACTTGTGGGGAGAAGGAAATGAAAAGAGAGGAAAAAGGTCCCAGGAGAGGCTGGATGGTTAATATACTGACAAAAAGGGGAAATCGTGACGGTGCGGAGGAAAAGCTGGGGAGGGGAGGGGATGACCTCTTACTGACAGGGTCTTGCGTGCCTTTTAGTGATAAGGGAACGAGGTTTTTCTTAACTGAATCTGAAGGAAGTTCTGACAGGGTAAGTGGTGAGAGTAAGGGTGAACAGATTAAACGTCGTTTGCAGGCTGGGACTCAACGGCTTGGAGGGGACCGCGTGAATGCTCAACTGGTGGGAGAGAGCAGGGGATCACTGAAGGAGGGAAGAAGGTTAGAAGCGATTCGGCTTTTGGGGGGGGGAGGAGGCCGAAGGTGGTGTCCGGAGGGTTATCACGGTTGATGGATATGAGGAATTGGTTGCTAGTCATGCGTGTGCCCTGGACATCGCGTTTAACTTAGGGGCGCACTAGGGGACAGGAGTCTATCCAGACTCACCCCACCAAAAGGGAAAGGCTCTGGTTTGTCTTGGGGGAGGATGGGGGAGAAGATCTGAGGCGACAAAGGAGAATGAACTGAAAATGAGCTCCGGGCACATATGAAATGCGTTCGAAAACCGAAAAAAAGAAGATAAAAACCATGTATCAAAACGACGGCTGAGGGTTTTCATAAAGTGTGAAATTTGAGTTTCGTAAAAAACGGGAGACAAAAATACCGTTCAACGAACTGCAAGTTGAGGGCAGGGGGAGCAGATATGATATCAAAAAAAGCCCGACACGAGGGGGGTTATATCCGCTTCAAAACGATCCGGAAGAGGGATCAGGAGGTAATCAACAAGACTAACTGGCTAACATATGGGTGTTGTGGGACAGGGGAGGTGGTTTAGTCCAATTGGTTTTGGGGGTGACTGTACGCAAACGCCCGCGTCTGCCAGATCGCAAAAAAGTTTGGTGCGGACAGCGGGGGAGACAAAGAAAAAGCGAAGGGGAAGTCACGAATCTAGGGATCACTAGTCAGGCTGGCCCAAGCGGCACCGGTTCAGGAAGGGAATGTATTTGGAAATCACAATCCGTCTGAGACCAGACTAATGGGGGATGTGGGGGAAGGGGTATCTTTGGGGGCGGGGGGAAGTGGTGGACGGGGGCAACGGGGATGGGGGGTAAAGTGGAATCAACAAAGGAGAATTTAATGAAGGCTATACCACTTGGATAGACCAGTACGGTAGTGATGATGTTGAAAGTCGCTTAACTTGGGGGTTTGTTAATTTCGTGATAAACCGGGAGTGACGAGACCGGGGGGATTTCTGTCATATGAGACTTACATGACGGATTTATGTGGTCAGAGGAAGAAGGAAAAAAGAATCAGAAGGACCCGGGCTCTAGACAAAAGAAACAAGCTAGGGGGGGGGGAAGAAAAGTTAGCCCAAAGGAGATAGGAGGAAAAGGGATTCCGGTTTAGATACAATAAAATAGGGAACACAAGCCGAATAATCGCAAGGACTTAATGGAAAGTCAATCAGGGTATTGCAAGGTTGGTTTGGGTTTTTTTTGATGGGGCATTGTGGAACTCTGGAACATCGCTCCCTCCCTGTCTGGAAAGGTGTTAAATGTAGAGTTGTAGAGAAGGGAGGTCGACGTTCGAGCCCGACAAAAAGGAGGAGAGAGAAAGAAAGTCAGTTAAAAAAAAAAAAAAGGAAGACTCAACACTCCACCTTTTGACTCGGTCCATTGGGAGGAGACTGGGGGGAACAAAGGGTAGGGTGGGTGTGAGGGATGATGCGAAGATGCAAGTGGGTAGCCAATCTTGGTGGAGGGAGACCCAATCGAAGCAGAACAGGGTCAGAGGGAGAAAGCGATAAAGCTGGAGAAGACATCGAGACCAGGGAGTCAAAGTGTGGTGGGGACACAGTTTTGCGGGGGTAATAACCTAAATGCCTTCAAAGGGGGAATTGGAAGGGGGAGGGAAAACTGTCCCTGTCCTGCTGGCTCCCCGAGGGCAGGGGGGTCTTGTGAGGGGGGGGGCTGATAACAAGCCGATACCGGAGAAACGAATACTGAGACACAGGGGTGGGGAATTATCAGCTGCGGACCAGTAAAAAGGAAACAACTTGGGGGAAATCAAAGACAAAAATCTAACTTACAACAGACAAACCCGTTTGAACGGGTTCAGGGTGAGGATCTCTTTTAAGCGATGAGCCCCATAGGAAGAAAAAGTCCATCTTCCTCTGCAAAAAAGTGTGTCCTGGGATTTGGGGTGTATGAAAACGGCTGCGGGGGTTGGCATGCACAACGAACTCGGCAACGGCAAGGTCGGGGAGAAGTGGAAGCGGCCCTGTTGGATGGTAAGTCAGAAACAGAAAAAAAAAGCGCCTAACTCAAATGACACTGAACCAGGGGCACAGACCCAACACACGCTTCGCGTTCGCGGTCGAAGGAAGGTAGGGAGAGGACCTTAGCCAAGGCAAAAAAAAAGGGTTAGACGCACGGGCCTTTCTACATAACTCGTTCACGGAAAGGACGAAAGAGGCTGAAAACCTCAAACCCCGCAGAGAGACGCAAATTAAAGCGGCATTCCGAGGCAGAATCAAAAAGTACGGACTTCCGCCCCATGGCGGCACTCTGAAGCTTCTAAGCATCAGGCGGCCGTCCCGGAAGGGCGAGCCAAAACGCCCTCCAAACGTTTGCACGGGGTCGATAAAACAAACTACGCAAGTTTTGGGAAAGAGAGGACAAGGGGAGAAAATAGTAGAAGTGTCTCGGAAAGTGCAAAGGCATAAGAAGGGGGGGAGGATGCCACAGTTTGCAGGTACCAGGTCGTATTCCTGACGTGTCAAGGGAGTAGGGGGAGTAATGGAGCGGGAACCAGGAAAGCATGCGGGGGGAGAGAAAGGGGTCTGGGGTTGGTCTAGCGGGGCTGCGGGGGCGACTACATTACATGAGGAAAAAAGGGGTTGGCGGAAGGTGAAATGAATATATCACAAGAAGAAATAAAAGAAAAGCTAACCACTAAGAAGCAGAAAGGGCGTTCATTCCGTGCTCAGCATTTAGAAAAAGGGAGGGCGGGTCTGAATGACCCGGCTCACATACCCAACTGGTCGCATTAAAACCTCGGCATCAGCTACAAAAAAAGGGAAGAAGTCTAGGCAGAAAAAAGGGGGTCAGTGTGTGGGGGAGTCAACACAGCAGGCATGAAAACAACGCCGGTTTAGAGAGGAAGGAGTTTGACGGATGACTCGTAGATTGTCCGTTCGTACCAGTCAGAGCACCCAGTCAAGCGAAGGGGGGGGTATGGGTGCCGTGTGTGCGGTTTGGTGCCCTTTGACCATGGGGGGGGGACAAGTTTAAATGGGCGAAGGGTGGGGGGAAGAGGGTGGGGTGTATCTGGCAGTAGATGGGCGGACATGGGTCGTGCGGCAGGTGTCCTAGTTGTGAGACGTTCTGGGGGACTTGAAAAAAGGACAAAAAATCAAACTGAACAAAGGGAAAACATGGCGGAATTGGCCAAAAGAGAAAGACCAGTTTTGACCGGGTGAAAGACATTAAACAGCAAGGAGACGACAGGAAGAATAGGACACAACCCCCCTTATCCGGGCAACACTCGTTGGACTAATATAGTGGAAGACTACAGTGGGCTCGCAGAGGGTCATGCTCTTTGAAATCAACCCCCGTACCCCGCACACGATCAGGCAAGGGCGAAAAAAAGGAAAAAGAAAAGCAATAATTCCTTTGAAATCGTAAGGTGGCCAGTGCGAGAAACCACCGGTCTGGGAACACCTATATAGGTTCACAAAACCTGCAAACACAACAAAAAACTGAAAAAGATAGGCTTCGGGATCGACAGAGAAACAGTACGGGTGAGGTGAGGAACAGCGTCAACAAAACACATCGCTTACACGAGGAATCTAGAAAAAAAGAGAGCGGGCTAAGCAGCGCGCAAAAAGTTCAAACATTGGGCCAGGGGAGAATTAGCCCAGGAATAACGGGAAAAGGGTACAACGGGCATGGCTTGCTTATCCGAGAGACCTGTAAGGGAGGACCGGAAAAACCGGGAAGAACTTTAGAGAAGTTGAGTAAATTAAAGAGACTTTATCCTCTACCACAGGACAGATGTAAAAGGGTGCCGAAGAAAGATGCCGATTGTCTGGGCCCCTTACAGGAGGGACTAGCAGTCGCAGCGGATGAGTGAAAAAATACGCAAAAACTCTGCTGCAAAAAAAGGAAAAACCCCACGGGGAGAAAATCCGTAAAGTGGTCAGAGGAGGAAAGGGGAATGCACGATTATCTAGCATTGTGCTGTGTGCTAAAGGAGGGATAAGATCCAAAGGAGTTCGCCCGGAACTTTGCAAATATCCACGGAAAGTTTTGTCTGGGAGAGGCTGGGGGTGGTTTTCGTTTGGAATGGCCTGAAGGCCTGAGAACGCTTGTGAACTCTCTTCACTATGTTGAAAGGGCGAACTACTTTAGGTGGAGGAGGGGGCAATAACGACCAAACCGTGTGGGGTTTTCAACTTGTTGCACGGCTTGTTGGGTGGGGGACGGGGGGAAGTACACTTAGGAGAAGGACCCCCCCGAACCCCCCCCTGAAGGACGCCAACACCAAGGTAAGTACCAAACAAAAACTAAGTCAAACACAATGTGGGTGTAAGGGATTCTTGCGAAAGGAAAAATAAAAAACAAAAAAAAGGATGGGGAAAAAAAAAAAAAAGAAAGGGCGCGGGCGAGAGGAGCAGTGGATCTCTTGGAAAACTCAGGTGAAGAAAAACTTGGGCTAAACAAAAGGACAAGGGGAGGACGAGGAGGGGCGAAGGGGGTATCTCGGACAAAATTGGGAATTGGAGTTTTGTCGCGTCGGGGGGGGGGGAAGAAGCTGTCTTGGGAGGTGGGCAGCCAAGCACGGTGGGGAGGCATTTGGGACGGTTTAAAGGACGTTAGGATTACAGGGGGAACTGAAAGAGTAGCTAACAGAGCATCAGGATACAACCACAAAGAGGAGGAGAGAGAATGCATCGATGCAGTTAGTAATCCAGCAGGAATAAGTAATAAATAATCGGAACTTACGGTGGAGGGACAAAAAGGAAAAGAAAACTGCTGGCCGCGCCCACAAAGGAGCCAGCGCGAGAAAACGGGAAGAAAAACTTCAAACAGTTGGGGGAGAAGCAAGTTCTGGGACCTCACAACGGCCAAAAAAAGGGCGGTAGGCCATGGTTGAGAAAAATAATGGGGAAGAAATGCCGAAAACGGGGGGATCGCAAAACCGAGGATCACCTCCAACAAAACAATAAAAAACAAAAAGTAAGATGGGAAGATCGTCTCATTTCCATAACGAATGGAAAAGACGTAAATGGGCCAAGATCTTTAAGAAAAATTGATGTTGAAAAAAAAAAAAAAAAAAAAATAAGTTATAAATCTGATTTTAAGACAAGGCCAGGGGGGGTGGGCCGGAAGGAAGCAAATAAATACTCACTTACTAATAGGGAAAGAAAGAAGCCGGGTATCCGGAGGGGGATTGAAAGAGCTAATTCCGGAAGTAAGAAAGGGAAAAATAAAAAGATACTCAAGAAAAGTGACTTCAGTAAAGGTGGTGAAGGTCTACGCATTGCACTTATGAGCATCTAGACACGAGAAAACCAATTAAGGGGATGTATTGAACCGAGAAAAGCAGAAACTATCCCCAGGGAGGGGAGGAAATTGGGTTGCTCCAATTCCTTCTCAGCCTCCTTGGGGGGTGGATTGATGTTAAGCGGAAATGACCTCGAAAAGTTAGCTCACTTTCCATGAAGACGGACTGAACCCCGTTACACCCAGAGAGTATAGTGTGTATATGACACCTACATATAGGGGTGGGAGTGGGATAGTGTAAGTTCACAGGCCGATCGCATTTATAGAGTTAAAACTACCATCATCCCGGGGGAACACTGGGAGGACCGGAGAGGGGATGAAGACGGAATAACACTTGGACCCATCTTCGGGAAACAGAGGAAAACCCATCTGTGTATGGGATGAAGGGAAAAGAAGGGGGAGGATTGATTAGTCCGGGCGAACAGTAGAGGATCCTAGACCTAATATTGGGTCTAACATGAAATCGCAGTCGGCCCGGGGCACCGTGGCGTCAGGGTGCATGGGGAGTCTGGAAGTTCAACGCGGGTAGAGGGGAATACCTTCCAGCGAAGATGCTAGCTTTGGTGGTTCCTAGGGCCGCTTCTAAGGGGGGAACGGCGGAAGAAAGCGATGGAAACTTAAAAAAAAAAGAGAGCCAAAAAAGTACGTGGTTATGTTGGGGGGGGGGAGGGAAAAGGTGGTGTTGGTTGGTTGACGTTGTGAATAAAAATAAATAAAAAACTCTGCTCATACATCCAATTTTAATGAGTCTGCTGGGAAAAAAGGAAAAAAGAGGTGTTCTTAAAGCAAAAAAAGAGTGGTTATCATGAGGTGGAACGTTTGTACGCGTAAGCCTTAATAAAAAGCTCAAAATGCGAATATTCACAGGGATGAAGCCGCAATTACCAGCGGTGAAGCATGGAACACAAGAGTTTCTCCAAAGGTGTAACCGGTCCTAACAAACCCACCATCGCGGAAATAAATCCAGATAAGAAAAACTCACCCGAAAGGGAATAGGCCTTCGCCCCCCTGCCCCTATCACAAGTGGCTACCGATCGTACGCTCACCGTAAGGGTTACAATCAAAATTGGGGAATATTGTTATCATAAACTGGATTTGGTTTCCATTAAAAAAGGTAGTCATCTGGGGGCTGGGGGAGAGGGAGGGTTAAGGGGGGAAGTTTCATAAAAATGAGAAAGGAACGCCGACAAAGAGAAATGACAGTTAAGATAGGAGACATAGGTTGGGGTTAAGGCGTAGCGGATCGCAAAAGGAGGGAGTTGAAAAGGACGGGAAGGTTTACTCGACAGGGGAGACGGTACTTTGGTGGTCCAAACGACTTGATGGGGAAAATCCTCCAGGAAAACCAAATAAATATGGAAAAGGTCAACGGCTTACGAAAGGGAAGTAACGGAATAAACCGATTTTTAGGAGGGAAATGAGCGTTCAGCCAGGCAATCTGGGGTGTTTAAAAACCAATTACGAGAACACCAATAAATAGTCTTGAAGGTGAAAGGGGTTGAAATCTCGATCTAAAAGGGGGGGGGAGAGAAAGATGGAGAAACTCGAGATACTAGAGCATCGTATAAAAAGAAAGGATACCATAGATTACTATTCTTGGTAACTGACACGTCATTCAATGGCGGGAATACCCCTGTAGAAGGGAGCTGCTATTGCCGTAATGGATAAAAGAAGAGGAAATCAGTTCTCATAGAGCTGCATCAGGGGGAAAGTGTGGCGTTCAAAGACGAAGGTGCGGGTGGCGAAGTCATGTAATCCAACCCCCTTTTTGTGTGGGTACCGTCTTCTCTCGCCGATGGGAAAAGTAGAGAAGGGAATCGACCATCATCCACGGGGGACGTAGCGAACAAAAACTAACAGACATTCCGAGCACTGGATGAGAACGTCTGAACAAAAAGCATCGAGTCCATGGATTGCTCGTGTTCCGCTTCTTAGGGGAAAAAAAGTTATAATGAAACTCTTATGGGGGTAGGAAATAGTTGGGGGGGGAAGGCGGAACCTGCACGTACTCAATTGTGACAAAAGAGACTGGGGAATACATAAGGTCAAAACTTGTTTTTTTTATCAAAAAAACCAGAGCAAGTAAGACTGGAATCACTCTTGAAGATTTGGCTCAAACTAGGAAGGAAACTAGCGCGTTCCGTATTGGGGGGTAAAGGCAGGTGGGGGGGGGGTCCCCAATTGGGGGAAGGAAAATCATGGGTGTAATGATGGTTGAGACTTGTCCGCGTCAGGAAAATGACACCTGCACTTCCTGATCAGAGGGGGAATGACGCGGGGGGGGAGATCTCGGGTTAACACTTGAAGGGGGAAAAAGTATAACAAAGAAAAGTGGCAGCAGCAAAGGGGCCTGTTGAATGGTTTGTCCAAAATTAATCAAGAAAGGTTTCTAGAGCGAAGGGGAGGGAGGAGAACGATCAGTCGGAAAACTAAGGGGGAAGATAGTTGATAGGGGATGATTCACGCTGACGACTCGTAAGGGTAAACGGGAAATACGTCGCAGGGGGAGAGGACAATAAGCAGTGAGAAGCGACGGACATGAGATTACGCCAAGGAAGGAAAAAAGGTTGAATCCATGTGCAAGATTAAACAATGTCCAACCGGTCCCCAAGGGGAGGGGACGCTATAAGGAATTAACACGGAGGGTCGGAAGCCGAGTTGGGTGAACCGAGCACACACCGAAGAGGGTTATCACTCTGAGCAGTCCTAAAAAAAGACCAGGGCGGAGGGAAGAAATGTTGAATGGGCGTAGGGGAAGGGGAGTAATAAGGAATGACGGGCATTGAGGTTCACTTATATTGGTGTTTTGTTGGGCGCAGGGAGGAGGGGGGGAACCCGCACAGAGTGGAACGGGCAGTAATGCGAAGGGCCAGAAGTCAGTCATCTATTAACCTCATTCACCTGAAAGAGTGCTGGGATCAGAACGGGTGAGGACGAAGGGTGGGGAAGGAGAGGCAGAAGGGCCAAGAGGCTGAAGAGGTAAAGGTTTCATTGGGCTGATCGGACTATACACCCCACACCAAACGACGGCATGCTGAGAACCAAACGCTTGTCGCAACCCGACTCTCCATACATCTTCACCTTTTACGATTCCGTTGGAAGAGAACTGGAAAAGATCCAGTCCTGGCAAGACCCTGGCCTAGGCGCGCAAAGAAAAGCGAGTACCCCGAGGAAAAACATTCTTTAAAAACGACAACGAATTCAGAAGGTGAAAAAAAGCGGGGAGATTGGGGGGCACGGAAAGGGACCCCCGTCGCCCTCGCCCTAAGATAACCAAGAGGGAACTTGTCCACAACTTCGCGAGGATGGCGGGGGAGCCTTGACTCAAACTGCCGCCACAAACAAGTGTGAGTTCCGGGAGGGAGATACTGTGGAGGGAGGTCGTCGTGCAGACGTTCATGATGGGGGTAGAACGAAGGGAGAGATATATCAAACGGAAAAAACTGAATTTTCGAAAGACCGCGGAAGAGCTCGGCCAAGGATCTCCAGGCTTGGGGACAAAACCGGAAGGAAGAAAACCGATGAGGAGGAGAAACGTTTTCTAACCATATTTCTGACTAGAAAAAAAAAACTCCCAAGTTAGGGGACCGGGGCATAAAGGGCGAAAGGAGATTAGGAAAATTTGGAAGTGGTGGGAAAAGCTAGGGGTGGGGTTCGTAGTGTTGCTTTAAAAACCCTCAATTTTAGTGTTAAGCAATTGGGGGCGATCACGGGGAGTGTGACTTCGGGGGGGAGGACGTCGCGTACGTGATTTTCTTTCGCTCAATACTGTCGAGTGGGGAAAGGCTAAAAACAAATTAGTAAGGTGAGATATCAAGGAGGAGAAGGGATGGGAGAGGAGAAGGTCGAGACTCTCAGGCATCAGAGTTGATAGAAAAAAGGAATGAAGAACCAAATAGGGTGTTAGAGCCCAACGAAAACCAACGCTACCCGGGGAGGAGCAAAACGCGCAGGAAAAAGGCCCAGGCAAAAAAAGAAAAGTAAAAGGGAGAGAGCCAAGAGAGGAAGACAGCATCCAGCGCACGCTCAAGGCGTCGGGAAGCCAGGGTTAGCGCAAAAGTAAAGCGATACAAAATAAAAAAAGGGGATCACCCACGCCTGCCATAAAATAAAAGATCTGGGAGATGGCGGATTGTAACAACGGACCGGAGTATTAACTAAAAAACGACGGGAAGAAGTGTGCAGGGGGAACAGAAAAGAATAGACAACGTCATGCAGCAACGGGCCAAAGGGGTGAAGTGACGCTAAAGAAGAAAAAGTGGGCGAAGTCAACTTCACATGGCGGCGAAAGTCTGCAGAGTTCCCAAGCTCGACGGCCGATCAAAGAAGAAAAATAACCCGAAAATGAAGGGTACTAAGGTTGTTAAGAAAAGAACGGGGATGTACGGCAAGAGAAATGCCATCCCAATTGCGGGTAAGACACATTATGAAAAAGGGCAGGAATCGGGCATGTTAAAAAGGGGGGGTAGGTTGTGTGGATGTGTTTGTCAGGTTGTAGAGTTGGTTGGTTCGAAACCAAAAAACCACCTAAACGACTAGAAACTAAAGTTGGGTCCGGGTTCTTATTGAGGAAGGCTAATGGAGCATACGTACACACGATACTCCGCTTGGCAAATGCAACAACTAACCAGCCAAACATCGGCGATACAAATTTCCTAAGCACATACAGCTCTTGTGAGAAGGAGGGGAAAGAAGCGCAAGGGTATTAATTTTATGGCACTTAAAAATGCTTCTTTGGTCGAAAAATATAGGTTGGGGTCGGAAAGCACCATGCTAGGAAGGGGGATTTAACGCCAGAAGGAAGGATAGGAGGCCTCGCGAAACGCCTTAAGTGTCTCAAGCCTCTTGGGAAAAACAGCTGAAAGAGCCAAGGGGGATAGATACGACGATAACACGAAACGCCGGTGAGGTGTCGACGCGCGTCTCAACACACACCAGACGGGCAATGCTCTCAAGGGACTTGGTGAGGGCGTAATTCGAAGGAGAAAGAATAGAAGTGGGCCTTGCAACGGTGCGGCCAGCTGTGAAAAAAAAGAGTTCAACGAAGTCGAAGCGACGGGGCGAGCCGAACCTTGCCAGACTAGTTCGAGCCAAAAAATGCCTCCCAAAGGCCGCGCCATACACATCGAAAATACTGTACAGCTCACATAAAAAAAAGAAACAAGCCATAGGAGATAAACACTAAAACTTCTTTTTTTGGTTTTTGTTTTTCGAAAAAGGGGGTTAAGGGATTGTCTTCCTAAGTGCCAAAAGGAGGGGGCTGGCTAAGAAACAAAGGGGGGGACTGTCTTTTTTGGAAGGAGGGGGCCCCTAGGTGAACCACGGTTGATCTTCCCCGCACTAGAAGTTAGGGGGGGCGCGTAACTCACCCACCAGCCTGGGTAGTTGGGAAAGGGGGGGGACGTTCGATCGCCCCCCCGATGCACGGAGGGGAAGAAAGCGATCAACGGGGAGAGAGCCAGGGAGACAGCGTGCCAGCGACAGTCCAAAATTTACCAAAAAAACCATGGGGGCGCCGGTTTAATGGCAAGAGAACCCAGACAAGAGGGGGAACGGCTAGGGGCGTAAACCCCAAAGTCACGGAAAGGAGCACCGAAGAAAAGCCAACTTGCAAAAGTTCTGGGACAAAGGATAAATCTAAAAAACCCCTGTTTGGAATTGTTAAGCTTGTGGGGTGCAAGCACAAATGACTGACTTTTGTTCCAGGAAATGGGTGATTTGGTTGATGGAGGGTCGGTGAATGGGGGGACGGTGAGGAAGGGGGGTTCTTAAGGAGGAAACAGAAACGCCGACGAAGAAATAATATGATAAGAGGCCTTGGAAAAAAAACATATGGGTGTCAAAAGGCTGGTCGCTTCCAAACATCCTATAAGATTACTTGGATACATTGCTTGGAGGGAAAAGAGATAAGAGAAAGGGGAAGAACTTATGGCGGAGGACGAGGCCATGAAAGGCCAAACCAAGCAGCCCAAGGGGACTATACCCGCGAATTTAATGCAAGAGCAGACGAATAGAAGGCGAAAAATAGCCAGACGCGGGAAAAGGGAAAACGATAGACATCGGGAGGGTTGAAATTACGAATCCCAGACTAATCAGTGATATTGGGTTCTCTACCGGAGAAAAAACCCCGGAGTAGTAAATAGAGAGAGCCAGTGCTCACCGAGCCGATAGACCGGGGGAGGCGCGGGGTCGACTAGGAGATGCCCAAGATCAGATGAAACGCCTTGACAAAGAACTTGTCGGCCCGAAAGCTCTGAAGAATCAGAGGCCAGTGAAGGGGATTACTACAGCTAAACAAAATTGGCTTAGTTGTAGGGCCGTGGCGAAGAAAGGGAAAGGGAGATCTACAACTCGCGGGACTAGGTCTATAAATAGAAAAAACTTGGCGTACCGCTAAGAAATAAGATAAATGTGGACAGTACTTAGCAAAGGGAGTCAGCGTTGTCGTCGACTGGTTCGGAAAGAAAGATGCAATTTGCGAAACTTCCAGCGAAAGAGAATCTAAGGCCATTTACCAAAAGGGGGGAGGAAGGTTTGGAGCAACACAGGAGCCGGTAGGGGGAGAGTGGAAAAAAAGCAGTGCCTATTTTCCTCATTTTCTCAATAGAAAGCCGTTCGTTCCTCGGAGTGGGGGAAGGGGGCCGGGGTGCTGGGGGGGCAAGGAACAGGGAAATGAGTGGGGGGCTCTGTAAAAATTGCAAGGAGGAAAAAAAAAAAAAAGCAGCCTGCTGCAAGAAGGGGAGCAGCTCTCATGATGGGGGCGATTAGTACTGACGTTACCATCAAGGACAAGTGAAAAGGGTTGCATAAGAGAAAAATTGGAAGGTGGGAAGACAGGAATTAAATAAAAGTACTTAGTCGGAACAAAAGAAACATACCAAGGAGGAAAAACAAAGGAGGTGGACGAAGGTCTGGATTTCTGGTTTGTTATCTATAAACCGAATAGTAACGCAGTTTTAAGAAAAGTGAGTCGATAAGGGCAGGCGTCCGAGGATCTAACATAAGAAGAAACGGGCGTTAAAATGGTACATCTGGCGAAGGCGGCAGGAGACTAGGGAAGGAGGCCCGTATCGTAGGGAATAGTTTCTGGCTCGGGGATGATCTAGAAAGCGGCGGTGGTAGACTCGTGGGGAAGAGGAATTCCATCCGTGTGCAAACATGAGATAAGTGCGAAGTGCCGTGAAAAATATAATGCCTTTAAGAATGCTACAGGCTAGGAGGGGGATCGAGTCAACGCGGGAAAAGGAGGCGGTAAAACTATAATAAGTACGATTGGCAAGAAGTGTGCAGGAAAGGGAAAGGAAAAACTCGAGAAATTCATCCTCAAGAGGAAGGGGGGCAGAGCAAGCATAAAGAGGTAAGAACAGTCAGCAGACCGAGGGTGACTATGGCGGTGAGGTTCGCAAGGGAGGCAAATGTCGTGGACGCTGTTAAACAGAGAAGGAATCAACCACAAGCGCGTCAAGACGAAAATGTCGAAAAACCATCTAACACTCCCTGTGGCGAAAGATCTTGAAGGAAGCAAAGTTGGACTCAAGAAAATGTCGAAGGGTACGAGGGCTCGGAAAGGGACAAAAACCCCCATTTAGGAACATCACAAGGAAGTTGTAGACGGGAGGGGAAGTCTTGGAGTTTCACCTGAAGCAAGAGGAGAAGCGTGGGCAAACCCCGAAGGGGGGAGTCCAATAGGAGGTCCCGCGTCTAGGGGGGAGGCGGGGAGCAAACTCAGGGCGAGACAGCTTGGTAGTCGGTATAGGCATCACCTACCGGTCGAGAAGCGAGATAGAAAAGGGTAGGCTGGGGGTAAAGAGGGGCCGAGAAGGAAAAAGGTTG
>Ga0179593_1349286_pt1 | contig 21914 bp, 25 predicted proteins | sample CZODoug2_1_08_16_FD_185931 | JGI IMG/M metagenome (GOLD analysis project Ga0179593, IMG submission 185931) | Vadose zone soil fungal communities from Angelo Coast Range Reserve, California, USA - CZODoug2_1_08_16fungal (PacBio error correction) | ecosystem: Environmental > Terrestrial > Soil >...
AAGAAAAAACTAAAAACGGCGACGAAAAAGCCTAACTTATGTGGTGGGAAAAAAACAGGAACAAAAAAAAGGAAGGAAGTTGAAGGCAGGTTGGGGTTAAAGAAATCAAGGGGAGGGGGAGTGAAACACCAAGGGGGGGATTCAAGAGGAACAGAAGATCGAAAAAGGTTGAAAAAAAAGGGTCAGGGAAACTTTTCTAATAGTCGCAGCTTAAAAACAAAGGGGACGCCAAGATGTTTTAGACTAAAAAGGAAAAGGAGGCGGCCACCAACGCCTGACAGAGCTTTTTACAAAAAGGCAAGGGAGAGAAAAAAAGGATGAGGCCCCGGTCACAACTGGTCAAAGAAAGGGTAGTGGAATGGCAAGAAAAAAGGGGCCAGGAAGGCCCCTAGCAGATTCCAAAATAATGGTTATGATAGCCAGGCGGAACAGATGTAAAAAAAAACACGGCTAGGAGCGGAAAGGGACGATGGACAGACATGCATCGAAATTAAAGAGGAGAATGAGGTCTCGATGCAGGGAAAAATGGCAGTTCGTAGGGGAAACTGCTAAAAAAATGAGAGGCATCAAAGAGGAAAAAGGAGAAGGGAAAGAGGATGGAACGTGGAAGAAAATGGGGGGGGGATAAAAAGCTGAGGCAGACTCTTCAAACGAAAATGGGACTCAAAAAGCGCGAGAAAGAGATGAGAAGAGGGAAACCTACTTAAAGCCTGTGACTTCGTCTCCGTGCGGGCTACACCGTAAATGTAGTGCTACAAAAAAAGTAGTGCGAACATTCAGGAGTCGCTAGTTCATCAGGAACCAAGAAAGGGTCTCATACAAAAGCCAGGCTCGGCATGAAAATAGGCCGCAACGTCGATTGGGGCCGCTGGAAAACGCCTCCTTAAGCTGGCTAAACAGACCGAGAGCCGTAAAGAGAAAGAGGCGCTGAAAGAAAAGTGAAAAAGGGGGGGGGTCGTTCGTAGACGCAAAAAAGAAGGAGGGCATCAGCTGAGCCGAACCCCTATAAAAGGAATGAGCAGTGAAAAATCACTTGAATGAAAGAAAAGGAATCGCGAGGAAAAATCCTAGGACGCTCCGACGTACTTCGAACTTGTCCGAAACCTTAGGGAATGTCTTGAAAAAGAGAGCAAAGAAAGGGGCAACAACAGGGAAAGGGAAACGTATTTTTCATACTACGGAGACTAGACCGTTAAAAAGAGAAAGCCGGGAGGACCACAAACGATATCGAAGGAGACTGGGGAGAAGACGTCGATGGGGGACCCGAAGGATTAGATCGAGAGGAAATCTGAAAACTGCACCTACGTCTGATGCCATTGCCCTCTCGGGTCAGGGGGGAGCGAAAGAAAACTGGAAAGAGTAAATGAGGCAAAGAAAAAAGAGGTAGACTGCAAAACCATTAAGAGGGAAGGACGGGTAAAGGGGGAAGACCGTGGCAAGAGAGAGGGAGGTTTGAAAAACGGCGCCTTGGCAAAAAGAGACGAGCAGGGCGGAAAAAAAATCATTGGCCCTGAAACTAGCAAAGAGAGGAAAGGATTGGGGTAGTAAAAAGGGGGGTTCGCCTGGGGGGAATACGCCACCAAATCAAAGGCCAGGAGGAAAGTGGTAGAGTGGCAAAAAGATATATCTGGCCGGGGGCGATTCCCTGAGACCCGAAGCCCCGAAAAAGATCGCAAAACTAAAATAAGAAAAGGAAGGCCGAAACGGAAAAAATTCGTGAAAGGGCTTCAGTCGAACACGGAGGAAGGAAAAACTCCTGACCTTTTGAAAAAAACAGACAGCGAAGAAAAAAAAAAATAGAGAGGAGGAAAGGGTGAATGACGCGGGGCCACGGAAATTGTAGAGGAGGGGGCCGCCGTAAGGGGCGATGATCGGGTAACGCGGAGAAAGAAAAATAGAGGAAACTCGAAGAAACTGGGGGGGAGAAACAAGATAAAGTGGAAAGAAGAGGAGCTCCTATTCGAGGGAAGACGCACTGGGGCGGAGGGAAAGGGGGAGAGTTTGGCACGCGCACTGAAGTTTAAAGATGTAGGGGCGAAAATGTGTACCTATCGGGGACTCAGGAGAAAGAGAGGGTCGAGGGAAGCTAGTGGTATGAGAAAATATTAAAGGAAGAGTTCCAAAGGCTCGCTTGGAGTTCATTCCTTCCGTTGCTAACAAGCTAGACAAGGAAAAGTTTACCCCAGGGGGACCAGAAAGGGGGGAAATAAGAAAGGAATTCTTCACGAGGGAGGTCCCCTTACGTGTCTAGGAAAAGGAAAAAGAAAGGGCGGTGGGCCGGAAAGAAGCATTCAGAAAAAACACCGTTTGTCTTATAGGGCGGTACTTTCAACAGGCCGCTGGGACGTTAGAGGGGGGGTCGAGGACCAAAAAAGAATAGAACAACACCACGGGGGGGGGAGGGGAAATATTTCTCAAGACGGTTGCGGGTCCTCTCAGAAAAAGCCGACAAGACCGCGCGAAGATCCAAAAAAGCGTTGGGGATGGCAATCCGCGTCGACAAGGTCGAAAAAGATGGGGGGAAAGGGCCCGCAGGAAGGGGGAATCATGTTCAACTAAAGGATAATGTTGAGAAGCCGATTGCGGAAAAAGGCAGAAAACACAAAACCCGAGTAACGTAAATCGAGGAACCGTCGGGTAAGGAAATCGAGGAAAAAAAAAAAGGAAGAAAGAATGATAGCTTTGAAAGGAAATCTCAAAAACAACAGGGGGACTAACTACATTAGGGGCGGACCTGCGTGTCCTCCAGCGCGTGAAAAATAGAAAAACGCTCAAAGTAAGGAGGCAGGCTCTAGGGGAGGGAAAGGGCTTCAAGGGGAAGAGGACAAAAATTCGAGGTAGGAAGGGAAAAAAACTCAAAGCGAAACGGCCGCGAAAGTGCACGTGTCGGGATCGTCAAAAAAGGGGTACGAAGGGCAAACAGAAAAAAAAAGGGGAAAAGCACTCAGGTGGGGAGAGCCTTATGGCAGTAACTGCTCTTACGGGAAAAAAAGGGAAACGAAGACCGTGTTGGAAAAAGAAGTTAACGGCAACCAGATACTTGAAATCACTTGGGTGCGGGGATAGTTCAACGTGAGGGGGTCGAATCTTACGAAGGAGGAACTGTATAAAAACAGAAAAACGGTCGGCCAGCGCTCAGGACTTGCCTTATGTCAGAAACATAGAGATTCCGAGGGGGAAGAAGAAAACCAAAGAAGTAAAAAACGTACCTACTATCATCATAAATTACTAGTGATGGACGCAAATGAAATCAGGGTCAAAATGAGTAAAAATGCTTTCATCTCGATGAATGAAAAACACGCGGAAGAATCAGAAAAGGGGAGAAAAGGGGAATAAATATAACTAAAACAACTCGTGAGATTCAGGAATAGAAAGGCTAACTTGCGCGATGGAATAAAAGAAAGCCCTATCAGAAAGGGGCTTGAAAAATCGATCATGAAGGGGAAAAAGAAGAAAGAGAGGTCGTAGAAACACACCGTTTGTAGAAGCAGGGTCCGAGAGGGAAGAATGCTGTTCGTCTCGGTGGAGGAAAAAATCGAAAAAAAAAAGGCTAAAAAAAGAGATGCGAGAAAAGAAAGGAAATTATCTGGTTCAAAGTTAAACTAGGGGGGAGCTGACAGCATGAACTATTTCAAATAGGGTGAAAACAAAAAAAATCTTGCAGGACAAGGGGCGGGGAACATGGGAGGAGAAAAGAGAGTCGTGGGAGGCTGGGGACAAAGATAACAGGGGGAGCGCGTCCTTCGGGGTTAATCGCGGGGTACGGACCCCGAAATTAAAAAGTTGGAGGGTGAGGAAAAAAAGCCGGATGGACTCAGAAGACTCACCCTATTAGGAGGTGATCTCTAACAAAGCGTGCGAAAGAAAAATAGGAAAGCCGGGGAAAAGAAAAACTGACGGGGGCAGCAAGGATGAAAGGGATTCTCGTTCATGCTAACTAGGTGGGGGATAAGACGGAGGTAAAGGAATGGGGGATATGCGACCAGTGTGTACGTCTTCAGAAAGGAAAGGGAGGAGCGCCCTCGGGTTCAGGGGGAGAGAAACGAGGGGAAAAGAATCGCCTGACTTTCGGAAATACATGGGAGAGTAAGGAAAAGGGCAGGGAGCCTATTAGCAGGGTTCTGAAAGGCCAGGTCGGGGCCTTACGACCAGTGACTGACCCTAAGAAATAAAAGGATCAGAAGGGTCCAAGGCAGATAGAGTGTAAAGAGGAGGGAAGGGACATGCCGTTTTCGGGAAAAAAAAAAATTAATGCATGCTCAGGGGAAAAGTCAAGATCAGCAGAGAAAACTGGAGACGAGAAAAGAGAAAAGAAAGGAAAAGAGAGCGGACAAGGCACTCAAGTAAGCCGTTTTCAAAAAAGAGGAGATCGTCTTAGTCTGCTAACGTCATGCCATATTGAAAGAGCTTGAAAAAAGCGAAGGGAGAAGAGGAAATGGGGAAGGAACCCGTTGGACGGCAGTTCGCGCTGTTGGGAAATCAGGCAAGGAAGTCAAGGGAGGGTCAAGGAAAAAGGAGACGGAAAAAGTAAAAAGAAATGCGTAAAAACTCTTACAAAAAAAAAACAAACAGGGTACTCCAAAAAAAAAGCTAAAAAAATCGAGAAAGGTAAAATCCTCTGCGGGGGGGGAATAGGTCAAAGTGTGAAGAGGTATGGTGTACGCTCGATGAACGGGAGAAAAAGGGACTGGAGCGTCTGTAAAATTCGCGGATGTCAGACGGGGAAAAAAAAACTAGAAGTGTACTCCTCTCAGAAATGTGGCCGGATTCAGGCAGAGAATACCTTCGAAGGGGGGACCGAGAAAACGACCGCCAAAAAGGGGAACGGGGATACCTGAAAAAGGAAACGTGTTCGGGGGAGCAGTTAAAACAAAAAAAACAACGCGTATGGGAAATAGGCCAGAAAAAGGAAACAGAGGTTTTTACAGGTCAGAACAAGGATGAGGAAAAGATGAATAAAGAGAAAAACGGAAGGCTAATCGTGCGCAATTGCTTTGGGGTGGCATACCCCAGCGGAAAAGGGAGGTGGGAAAAAGTGGTATGGAGGTCTAAAAGAAAGGGGGGAACAAACTTTCGAAGGATTTCGGGAAGGGGGGAATGTCAAGAAAAAAAAAAAAACCAGAAAAGGTGAAGACGGACAGAAAAAGGCGGATCTGAATGGGGAAGGGTCAAGTTCGAAACGGGGACAACAAAGGGGGAAGAAAGGTTTGCGGGGAGCGGACAAAAAGTCAAAAGCGTGAAAAAAAACCGCTCAGTGAAAAGTCTCACTCGCGCAGGGAGTTACAAAAAATAAAAAAGGACTCAAAAAAAAAAAGGGGAGGAGAAGAAAAAAAAAGAGAATGCAAAAAAACGCATTTGCTAGGGGGTAGAGGTAAGGGTCAGGGAAAAGGCCGGGGCCTTTTCGCAGCCAGAGCTACGTCTGGGGAAAAGCAGTGTTATGGCAGCACTAAGTGTAAACAAATGAAGGCTGAGGAAGAAAATTGAAACTCTTCAGTATTAAGAGGGGAAAAAGCAAGGAGGCATCTGCTGATGAGGCAGGTTATCAAAGAATTTCGGGAACAGAAAGTGGAAGAATAGAGTTGGTCAAAAGGGGCGTCGGCACCGGGGTGCTTGTAAAATGGAAAAGATAAAAAGAATCAAGAAAATGGGGCGAAAGGAAATTTGGAAGAGGAATTCAAAGTATACGCGCAGTTCAAAAAAACACATCCAGAGACTCTGCTAGGAGGGTAGGGTATCCTCTGGAGAAAAAATACGACGGGACTTGATCCTGAAGAAAGGTAGGAGACAACGAATATTAAAGAATGGGGAAAAAACGTGAACGAGGGACGAAGAATCTCAAGGTATTTAGGAAGTTGGCAGAGGAGCCGAGGAAAAGGTTTCTTCCTACAGAACAAAAAAGAAGTATGCGGGAGAGAAAGAGGGCGTCTGTCTTACTTGTTCATGGAGGAGGTCCGGCTTAAAAAAGAAGGGAACGTCATTGGATAAAAAGGGCACGGCTCCCTTCGACTAATGTTCGTTAACACGGCGAGGAGGGGGCAGTGGATGGGGGGATTGGATGAAAAAACTCTTGAGATAGTAAAAAGGTCTTTCAGGGTGGAAGACTCCCCATTCATCTATCGTGGGCCTGGAAGGTCAAAAGGGAAGATTAGATCTGAAAGCAAACAGAGAGTAAGGGGAAACAGGACTCTAATCTGGCGCTATTCTACGAAGGAAAGGGATTACCCCTTTTCTTCTGAGGACAGTACAAAAAAAGAAAAACTGCTGGAAAAAAAAAAGAGGAACTAAAGGGGTAACATTAAAATCATCTAGAAAAACTGAGACGGCCAAAAGCTTGTTTTGTCAGTGCTACAGATCATTCGCCGGGTCTGAACAAGACCGAGAAAAAAAGGCCTGCGGGGGGGGAAAAAAAATTCTGAATCTACTAATGTTAAAATGCTAACATTCTTAAGGGGGGGGATTCTCGGGGGGGTAGACACGATCTTTATCTGAAGTAGAGCGCTTTAAACTCATCTAAAAAGGAGAAAAAAAATCACGGGCGGAGGGGCCGGAGAGGAGATTAGCTTAAAAGGGAGGAAAGGAGAAAAGGCGGCGATAGGCTACATTCGGGGGGGGAGTTAAGAAAACTGGGGTATCGGGGGGAGGGGGGGGGAAAGTCGAAAAAAGGGGGCGAAAGTATGACTGGCTTCCCGGGAAAGAAGGGGGGGAAAAAAAAAGGAATGAGGGCGCAACTCAAAAGTCAAAAAAAAGTCGAAGCTCAGGCGGAATATTGGGCTTAATTTGTATAACGGGAAAAAAAGAAAAGGGAAGAGGGGAGGCGGCAGTTCAAAAAATCCGCAAAATCAGTTCCTTAAGAAAATAGGAATCTCCGACGTCTAGACCATATTAGAGATAGTATCAAAAAATAAAAACTAACGTCTTCGCAGGAAAAAAGAAAGAGCAAAGGGAAGGAAAGATGCTGGTTTTGGATATTTAGTGCACAACGGCTGGAAACTAAACATAAGAATTCAAACCGTCGGGACCAAGGAAAAGTCAGGAAACCAAAAAAAAAAAAACGAACAAATCAAAAAAATAGCAAAAAAAAAGGGGAGGGGGTACAGGAAAAAGAGGGGGGGTCGTCATTGGCTTTCTTAGGTTCTATAAGGTTTAAACTGGAAAGCTGATGTAGTCTTGGGGAAAGGGTAGAACTTAAATACTCCAGCTGGTTACATCAGACCTCTGGAAAGGGGGGGGCTACTAGAAAAGACGTCCGAGATGCACCTTTCTATCGGAAGGTTAAAAGGCGGGAGCCTGCGTGAGGGTCACTTATCTAAGGAATTAAACAATCCCTTCCTGAAAGGGGAACCCGGTGTGGAAAGAGGAGGGGACACCGGAAAAAAAAAAAAAGCTGCGTATGAGTGTGCGAGTCAGCAGTTCTTGGGAGGACGCCTAAAGGGGAGCTGCGCCGCGTCTCGGCGGATCAAAAGAGGAAAAAAGGGTTGAAAAAAGCGAAGCGGAAAAAAAAAGAAACGTACGTGCATAGGAGGGAAAAAAAAACACATCTCGAGCAGAAGGGGGGGCGGGGGGAGGGGAGCTCAAAACTGACAACTGAAGGGTGGAGATAAAACAATCTCAAATGAAATCAATCCGGAAAAGAAAAAAGGGGGGTGGGAGTTGCCAGTGCGGGGAAGAGAAGGGGCAAAACGTCTAGAAGGAGGCGTAGGACTAAAAAAAAAGAAGTTGGAGGAGGGATCTCGAGAGAAACAAAAAAATCAACGGATTATAGGACCACGTTTCGATTAAAAACAACTCTAAAAAAAAAGGGAAAAGACCTCGAAGGGTGACTAGATTAAAAAAGGGCTTGCGCTCAGGAGCGGGGGACTTTCACGAAGGGGGCAAAAAGAGTGAAGAAAACGGTCGTAGGGGGGGGGGTGGGGGGGGGGGGGAAGCGAGCCTCCGGGGGAAGTTGAAAAGGAAAGGGGTAGCATCGTTTAGAGCGGAGCGATTCAAGATTCAAAGAGGAAAAAACTAAAAAAGATTGGCGCGGTCAGAGCCGGTAACGCGGGAGGCAGTCGTCGATTGCCTTAGAGTCCCCATTCAAAAAAAAAAAAAGACATTTGTGCAGGAAGAGGGGAGCTTTCATAGGAGAGAGAATACATCATCAAGAAAAAGGGGGGTCAAAGGAAACTACTATTTCTTAGCGACTGAAAAGCATTAGTTCATAACGGGAATCAACGAAGGAGGGGGGAGACGGTAAGGAAAAAAGGGGGAAAAGATCGAATCTAGCATTGCACATGGGAAGAAGAAGAGCGCAACAAGGGCGGGAAAAAAATACCTATCCACGTGGCAATAACTACTGGAAAAGGGAAAAAGACAGAGAAGATAAACCTCTCAAGAGGAGCCAAGGGGGGGACATAAGCAGGAGGGGCAAGATACCAGGTTAAGACCTCTGCTGGTGGAATGCTGTATCTGTCAAAACCGAGGTGCAAAAAGGGAAAAGAGGGAGCGGCGAAGGGGTTCAAAACTAGAAAAGAAAAAAATGTCGGAAGAGAGAACGGCGGGCGGGCGTTCATGAGCTAGTTTAAAGAAAAGAGGATCGGGAGACACCAAGGCCAACAGACGAAAAAAAAAAACCAAACAAACCGTGGCTATGGGATACGGCTGGCCTGATAACAAGGGAAAATCATAGAAAATGAATTAAGAAGCGAAAAATTACGGGGTCTATTCTACACTCAACTGCAGAACAATTACTAAACTTAGAAGTGGGGTTCTTTCAAAAGAGGAAAAGTTGATTATACGTACTCTTAAAAAAAGGAGAGAAATCGCTATCGGCGTCGCACGATCTCGTGAGGCAAGCAAGGTAAAAAAGTGTCATTTCAAAACAAAAAAAGAAGGGAGCACGAGGGGAGGGGGGATACATTTCTAGCATGGCACGTGACGCTTAAAGAGAGGATAAGGGACTGGGTTGTGTGGCGCGGGTCGCAAAGGAAGCGAGTCCAAGTCATCCATCAAGGAGTGTAAAAGGGGGGGGGGAAAAGAGGAAGAACGGTATGAAGGCATCTCTTGGGTTCTAAAAATACCGTCACACAAAAAGCACTAACCTCCCCCTTCTGTTTTGGGTAGTCGGATCTGTAATAATTTGAAAAAGACGTGGAGCGGGCATACACACTCTGGGATGGACTGAAAGGACTTCCAAAAATTATCAATTCAGGTTGGTGGTGCAAAGGAAGGAAGGAGAAATTTCTCAAGAGGGGAGCATTAAACTAAGTAGGGCTGCGTGCACGGGGAAAAAATGAGTAAATTGGGAATACAGGAGCATCATATCTTGTATTAGAAAAAAGGTGGTCGCGAAGAACTGTGCGGGAGAGTTAAGGGGCGTCGTGGAGCTAGAACGAGAACCAGAGGATGATTCAAGCGAGGGGAAGAGGAAAGAGGGGGAAAAAATGGGGGGGTTTGGAATCTGATCACACGGCGCTCTACCAGGAGAGAAAAAAAACTATAGGGCAAGAAATTATTCAAACCACCTGACGGGATGGGAAAAAAAAAGGAAGAGATAATCATCCGGCAATGTAAGAACTTTGTGCGCATAGTCATAGTTTTATTTGGTTACTCGGAGGAAAACGCGGGAGGCCCTACACAATTGTCTCTTAAAGATCTGGGAGCTAAAAAGGGGAGCGGGGAAAATCGAAAGAGGAAAACCCGAATCTCTTCAGAAGAGGCAATATTTGGTCGAAGGGGGGTAGCATGGGGGGAAAAAAACCAAATGCGTCAGTCTTGGCCGGATCTACAGGATATGAAGCCTAACTAGGCGAGGGGGGTTCGGGTCTTTAAAGGGGGCGAAGTAGTTTTCTCTGAAATTCTTGGGAAAATCCGGAGGAAAGCTTCTTAGAAGAGAAGTGTAGAAAAGAACGATGAAGACAATCGTAAAAAAAAAGAGTCGCCGAGCCGGGTCTCTCATAACCTGTGTCTTTCATGGGCAAGGGGGGGGGGGGCGCGAAATGATAAAAGAAAAAGATATCGGGGAAGAGAGGGTCATTCTGAGAATTCGGAAAAGAGCGAGAAAGAGGAGGCTACTCCGCTCCGTTGTCCATGCCCGGGTTTTACGGGCCTCAAAATTTCTTGTGATAAAGCCGTGAAGGAAGAAAATGAATACTGTCACAAAGAAGGAGGGAGACGGCGCCACGGTTAGGAAAGGAAAGCAGAGGACTCAGAAGAAAGTAAACAGGATAATCCGCTTCCCGGGGGGCTCGTGGAAGTTAGAAGAATTTTTCAGGGGGAAATGAGTTTAGCGGAAGCAGAAAGGCTCGTCAGAAAAAAAAGCCGGGATCGGGTGTCATTGCTAGATTCGGCGCGAGTGGGATTTCCGACCATTAAAGGGAACTGGAGGGGTGATGAAGCAAGCCGCGGGAACTTGAGAAAAGGGATAAAAGAAAGGAGAAGGAGGTGTTACGCCCTACGAGGAACCAACGGCAACTGTACAAAAAAGAAAAAGGTCGACAGGAGAGGGAAAAGGTTGCCACATCCACAGCAGCGAGGCTAGCGCGGGTCTAAGGGGGCAATTCTAATGCCAAAAGGAGGAGAGGGAGGAGGGAGGATGAAACTGCAAAGAAAATCGTAATAGCTCTCTATCGAAAAGAGCTCGGGGGGGGGGGGCACTAAGACTGGCTATTTCAAAACTTATGGGGTGAAAAAAGGGGAGAGCGAAGGTGTGGAAGGTGAGGGGGTTTGGAAATCCTGTCGAAGTAAATAATGAACTAGGAATAACAAAAAGAGGGATCGGACTGGGAAAAGGGGTGACAGGCGATTGGAGCGTACCAAAAGGCGCAGATGTGGGGTTCTTAACGAAGGTCCTGATGCCTGGCCAAACTCTAGAAAAAGGTGAGACTTCTAAAAGAGAGGAGTTACGAAAGCGTGGAAAAATTTCTTGTTCGAACTGCGCGAATAATGCAGGTTAGCCTGAGGGGGGGAAGAGGGGGATGGTAATGTAAAGGGGAGGAGATCGCCGATCCGAGGGGAGTGACAAGCAATTTGGGGGGGGGGAACATTAAAAAAAAGATTCTAGGGAAATAACATCACAATTTAGAGCTTCTTAGTGCAAGGCAAGAGTTTGACTGAAGAGAGGGAAAAAAAAAATAGGGGTTCATTCTGAGGGAGTAACTTTAAGTAAAGAAAAAAACAAAAATACCATACAAAAAAAAAAAAAACCGCCATTAAAAAAAGAAACTGTCGAGGCTATTGTTTTTAATAGCTGGTCCTGGGAAGGCGGCTCGCCCCTTTAGTGCGGCCTTTACAGGCCTTCTCTTGAAGCCTTTCAAAAATCTGAATGGGAGGCTTTCTGGATGAGTCAATAACGGCCCCGGACCTCGCATCCGGCTCTAGGGGATAAAAATGGCAGCACTCCCTCCTCAAAGAATCTAAAAGTAGTGAACCTAAAAAAAAGGGTCAAAAGGTGCGAGGAACGGAGATTCTCCTGTTCTAAGGCCAAACTCGGGTGAAAGAAAAGTATCTTAGGTAAACAGAGTGGGGGCGATCAGGGCTATCGATATTTAAGGTTCCTGGAAGATCATCTTCTACTGCTTTAATTGAAAAGGGAGAAAAAGAGAAAATCTAGAAAAGAAAAGCCGGAGAACCGAAAGTAGCGGATGGCTCTAGGCCCTCAAACCAAGCATTGAGTCGTGCCCAAGGCGGGAAAAGGGTCGTGTCCAAAGGAGGAAAGTTATATGGAAAAGCATGTTGTGGGGGGGTGGGGGGGTTGGGGGGGGGGGGGGGGGTTGTGTTTGGGTGGGGGTTCTTATGGGGTGTGGGGGGGGGGGGGGGGGGGTGGGGGTTTGGTGGGGGGGGGTATTGGGTGATTTTGGGGGTTAATTTTGAGCGATGAAGCAGCAGGTTCAGGAAGAAACAAAAAAAAGAAGAGGAGAGTTCTCTTTCAGAGGAATTAAATATAAGGGGGGGAAAAAAAAAAAAAAATCAACGCCTTCCTGGGGCCGTTCTTCAAAAAGAACTGAACAAGCTATCGAGCGAGAAAAGTGTCTTAAATCCTCGTAAGGGGTGCGGAAGGGAGGGGGGAACCAGTCGCGCTGGGGCGTCAGCATCTTTAACTAAAGGTCCGGCAGATGGGGTCAAGGGGTAGGAGCAGTGGAAGGGGTGGGCGACCGCTCTCTCAGAAGGGTCGGAGGGGGGGGAAGAGGGAACCGCAGTGAAAGGCGAGATCTAAGCTCGTTTCGGGGGGGGAAAAAGGAGGGAAAAAGTGAGTGCCGCATTCATACGATGCAAACGATAGATTCGTAACCATCATTTGCAACTGAGACGGGGCTGATGCCTTGCACCTATATAGAAAGAAGGGGGAAAGGAGTGAAAACGCCCAAGGAAGAACTCTCTCGGTAAGGAGATAAAGAGTCGGCATCGATCGTGCGGAAACCAAGTATGCGTGGGGGGAGAAGTTCAGGAAGGACTTTACGGAAAGACCGAAGGGGGGGGGGAAAAGGCAGGCTAGCGTATCAATAAGTCGGATTAGACCGAAAGAACCCAGAAAGAGGGAGGGGTGGGGATGATAGGGGGGGGGGGGGGGGGGGGGAGTGTGGGTGTGTGTGGGGGTGGTGTTTGTGTGTGGGTGGGGAGGAGGGAGGATCTGGCTTTTTCTTGGGAGGTGGTTTGGTTCTTCAATCTTTTCCCTGTTCTGCTGGACCTTAACTCTCAAGCAGCCTACCTAGTTTCAGTCTATTAGAAAAAGAGAAGAGAGGAAGGGGACGTAGCTCTGTGCCCGCGAGAGATCGGGAGGAAATTACGCAGCGTCGGGATAGAAACTGGCACGGAGGGAAAAAAGGGGAGAAATCGTCCAGAAAACACCGTGCCTTGTCCGCTATAACAAGGAATCATTGAGAGGTCGACGGCAAGTGTAGTTGCAAAGCGCGTCGCCACGCGGCTGGGTGTCATTGATTAGGGAATGGGGGGGACGAGGGGGGAGAGGAGGAACTGTGCGGAGACGGAAATGGTAAGAAAGGGAGGGGAGGAAGAGGGTCGGGTGCAGTCCTGACTTAATTGTCATTAACACCGAATCACGAACTTTTAAAGGAACTGGAAGAAAGACCAGGGGAATCGGTATGAGGAGGGGAACGTTTTAGCACTGGGGGGGCTGCCGGGAGGGAAGGGGAATTTTTCACGAAGGTGGCGGAAAGTCAGAAGGATTCAAAACGGAAAGGGGAAAACCGCGTGACAGACTTTCCCATCTTCGTGGGGAAAAAAGGGAAAACGATAGGGGGGAAAAATCTTGCCCTAAGTTTAGCAGAGAGAGAAAGAAGGGGGTTGAAAAGAAAGGCGGGTGCCACTGCTAAGAATTTCGATACGCCACTTGAGGAAAAAACACACACCAACCAAAAAAAAAAAAAAAAAAAAAAAAACCAAAAAAAACTTTCCTGTCACTCGTGAAAAAAAAGTCCAGGGGGGAAAAAAAAAAAACAGTCGGGCCGGAATCAGTCCTTCTCGATCGCTCGCCCTCGTCTAGGGCGGGGGCGGCAGGGGGGAGAGTGGGAGAAGTACGCGAGAAAGGGAAAAGGGGAGGGTCGATCCTCTGGAACAACATACAACTATGTGAGGAGGGGGTGACGCCTCGACAGGGTAGGGAGGTCGAGAAGCGGGAAGGGAAGCCGGGGGCTTCTTATACCTGTGCCTTTATTAGGTAACACCAGGGTGCAAAACGGAAAAAAAGGAGGGGGAACTTTTGAAAAGAAAGCGGAAGGCCTCGAGTGAGCTAAAAAAGAAAGAAGTCGCTCTACTGTGAACGGACAAGTGGACGAACGCTTGTATCGCGCGCCGTAATGGAACGCATGAAATGCTCTCAACAAAAGAGATAAAAAAAAACGCGGGGGGGAACCAGGTCGAAGGAAAAATTCAAGATACAAGAGAGGCGTTGGGAAAATCGGGGGAAAAAGAAAGAACGTCTTATGGTAAGGGGTCGATATGTTTCCTAGGGATCACCTACATTAGGGGGGAGGGGGACCAAAGGTGGTCCACAGGAAGGAGCGTTGCAAAATGAAACGGAATAACCCATGCATCAAGGGAGCAGCGCAAGCCGGCTCTCAGACTCTCATTCATGCTACGGGAAAGTAACATTCGGGGAGAGGTTGACCGGAAAACATTCTTAAAGGACTCGCTCGCTTAAGTGAGGACCGTGCTCATCAGGACATACGGCGTTCCCGCACGTACGAGGGACTGCGCCAGGTTTCAATATAGGGAAGACGAGGGGGTGTGATGCAAAACAGGAAGGACTTGGAAAAGGGGGAGAAAAAGGGAACAGGGCTTCGCAATCGTACGTTCGGTGCACTGCAGAACGTCAACGCTAGAAGGGGGAAGGAATCCGAAGGGGACTCTGACGGTAAGCAAAGGATCTTGGGGGAGAGAGTAGGCAGTAGATTTTTATCTCCCCGTAATTAGCACTCGAAGAAGGAAAAACGCGAAAACGAACGCAGGGGGAGAAAACGCATGATTCAGGGGGGGGGCGGCAGAATAAAAAAAAGCAGAACAGGCAGACTAACTAGCATGTTAGACCATAAACCAATTTGTGCCTAGGTCCAAGCGGTGAGAAAGAGAAGGACTGGAAATCGGCTGCAGTTGAAACAAGGAGGGGGGGGGGTGGCAAAACAAACCAACGATAAGACGATTTGAAAGGGCGGAGGAAGGGAAGAAGGGGAAGCGACGGAACTTCGGAGGGGGGGGGGAAAATACTGGAAAGTGTTCCTCTGAACTCGAAGAAAAAAGGGCCATACTGCATCTGAGGTGAGGGAGGTTGGGAATATTAGAGGAGGGAAGGAGGGGGATGTATCATTTACCGGGGTCCACAAAAAAGTCCGTCAAAAAGGGGGGTTCAGAGGGAGGGGAAGAAAAGAAAACTCGGTAGTAGATAAGGGGAAATATCCACACACAAGAAGGTGAAGGAAGAAAAAAGGGGGTGGAAAAAACTTCTGTTTTTTTTTGTTTGGCGTAAGCTGAGGAGTGAAAAATTTAGAGATCAGGGTCCCTGGTTAGAAAAGGAAAAAGGGGGAAGGTATGCTAATTAAAGTCTCCATCGGCGCATTTTAATAGCGCTGATTTAAGAGGAGAATGAAGGGTAGGGGAGGGGAAAGGGGAGTGGTTAAGCATCGCTTACCAGAAAAGGAAATGACAAATGAGTGGGGAAGGAAAAAGCGGAGAGGCTGGTCGCGATCATACTCGGGGGGGCATTGCTCAAGATATCTTAGAAGCAATACTGTGGGTAAAGAGGATGCGGGTTCCGTGGGAAAGGAAAGATTGCGTAGGGTCTGCAGGGCAAGAAAGGAGACATGGCTTATCGTGGAAAGGGAAAAATTTTCCTTCGCGAGGGAGGGAAAAACTCCTGGTTAGGGTAAGGAGGAGGAAAAACTAGGATAGCTTGCAGAGAAGAATCTGTGTCTTCAGGGGGTAGCTTAAAGAGAGGCCAACGCAGGGGAGAAACGAAGCTGTTTTAGCAGGAGTCGCACATTGAATTCCGTAGGGGTTCCAGGAAAAGAAGGGTAGCGGGCTCTTGCCAAGTACTTTAGTCGGTTCTTGTTATTAATGCTCTCTATAATAGGGGGTCGCAGTTCGGGTGTCGTCTGACGAGAGCTCGCTGGAAGAAGGTAATGGGCTTCATCTAATATGACGAAAAAAACGTTTCGGAGAAGAAGAAGATCTCTCGACGAAAGGGGGAAGTGTTCGCTTTCAAAAACGAAAGTCGTTCCACATATACGAAGCACTGGCTAACAGATCGTCAGAGCAAGGGGGGAAGAAACCTTTCAAGAGAGGGTGGTTCCTTGGAAATTGGGGCGGATCATAAAGAGGGGGAGAAGATCGGATCAAGGCGATCAGTCGCGATCACCCCTAGCATAGGCGCGACAAAAAGGCTGAAAGAGGAAAACGGATCCGGAAAAATAGCGAGTCTCCCGCTTGTACGTAAGGGGGGAGGGGGGGGGAAAAACCGGAGAAAGAAAAACGGGCAAAAAGGACGACGTCGAATAGCGTGCAGGAAGGGAAAAAAGCGAAGCCAAAATCAACGAATCTTTGTATAAAATAAACAGCAAAAGGCGGGGGGGCGCAGGATCTAGGAGTACCTAAGAGGTGGGAAACGGGGACAGACTGAAACAAAAGGGGTGTCGTAAGAAAAACGAGACACGTCGGAAGGTGCAAGGAAGGGAGGGGGGGGGGGTCCAAACACCAGCAAAGTTGTATTGTCGAGAACGCGATTCCTGGCGGGGCAAAAATCGAGAAGGAAAACAAACGGGAGAGGGATATCTGATAAAATCTGGGTCTGAAAAGGGGGGCGAGATAAGCCACTGCTTGAGGTGGTGACGAGAAGCTCAAAACAGGGGAGGCGGGAAGGGACTTCCTTAAAGTGGGGTTTAGGAGGTAGACCATCGTGGTCTGCTGAAGAGTTCGAGGATCAGGCTAAAAAGGACAGGGGCGGAAAAAGGAAGCGGGATGCTGTTCAGAAGAATGACCATGGAGGAAGATCGACCAAAAAGGAGGAAAGAGTTTCTTGCCGCGAATGAAGAAGCACGAAAAAAGGAAAGGGAGGAAGAAAAAAAAAAATACTCCTGGGTAAAAAAAAAAGACTGCGTCCGATAGCAGGTAGCTGTAAGGAAAAACGGGAATAGATAAGAAAGAGGTCTGCGGCTGGGGCTGGGGGCTTGGAATGGCAGAAAGGAAGGATTGGAAGGACTATCGGGGAAGAGGAAAAAAGTTTTATAAAAGAGCGTTCTATGTAAATACAACCCATGGAGAGTAACTTTGTCCAATAATGGCCAGAGAGGGTCGAAAGATATGAAAGATGTATAGCTTATGAATTGCGTCGGTATCAGGTGGATAGGGGAAAATTCTTAACATATAACATATGCCTTCTTCAATGATGCGCCGCGAATGACATCCTGACAGGAAGGAGGAAGGGGGTGTAACATGGATTCAGTTCTTCAAAAGAAATAGAATGGATCAGAGTTGAAGAAAAAAGGGGATTGGAGTCCCTTACTCGTCTGGAACCAGCTAAAGGGAGAGATAGTCGTACCCTCGGGCAAAACTGGGGTCATTGCGGGACGTCATGATTACATGAAAAAGGGTTACAATGAAAGGGATGGGAGTTTAATAAAAGGGGGGGGTCAATCCTTTCAGCGTACCGAAAAGGGAGGCAGAGGTATGGGAGACGCTGAGACAGCGTCCTTTCTAAGAGAGCCAATAAGGTGGATAAAAGGAAGACAGGAAAAAGAAAAAATTTAAACAGGAAAGGACGTAATTCTTTAGGGAACGCTGCCAAATCAAGAAGATGGAAGGTACAGGGAGCACGCACAAATCCGGTGCTACCTCTGTCTTTCCATCTGTGTTAAAAAAACAAAAACAAAAAACAAGAAAAAAAACACAAACCCCACAACCAAAAAAAAAAAATTCTATACGGGGCGCAGGGAAAGCCAAACGGAAAAAGATCGGCGCCCTATCGACTAACCTATCGATTTCAGTTCTCCTAGTCGCGTACCTACACGAGCGGGGGCGGGCAAAGGGGGAGAAACAGGTCAGTACGACCAAGCCTATGGGATAACGCGAAACTGGGGGGCGAGCATAGTCCGTGTCAGGGCGTCAGAACGGCGCCCCGGCTTCGTTCAAATAGTGAAGCTTCTATCGCCGACTCAAAACAGAGGAGGGGGAGGGATGCGGGTGTTCAAAAAAAAAAAATCCACTTCTTGCAAAGCATGGAGCCAAAAAAGACAAAATTCGCCTAGCGAGGAATGGCCGCTACTAAGTGTCTGCTCCCGAAAAGATTCCTAGAAAAAACGGTTGACTGAAGGGGGTGAATTTGATCAAACTGCAAGCGATCTGCGCGTGACATGTCAAATTGCTGTAGCGAAGTCTAGACCAAGAGTGATGAAGCTTTACTTAAGAGGAAGGCCCTACGAGGAATCGGGAAAAGTCTTGTCTGGTTCTTTTCAGTGGCCGAGGCTTCGGCGAATAAATGGAAGAAAGAGAGGGGGGGGGGGGGGGGGGGGGGGGGGGGGGGGGGGGGGGGGGGGGGGGGGGGGTGGGGGGGGGGGGGGGGGGGGGGGGGGGGGGGGGGGGGGGGGGGGGGGGGGGGGGGGGGGGGGGGGGGGGGGGGGGGGGGGGGGGGGGGGGGGGGGGGTGGGGAAGGGGGGGGGGGGGGGGGGGGGGGGGGGGGGGGGGGGGGGGGGGGTGGGGGGTTGCGTGGGGGGGGGGGGGCAGGTGGGGGGGAAGTCTCTTGGAGGAATCTTGGGGAAGAGGGAGATGAGAGCGTCCGAATCGGGTTTATAGCGTATGTAGGGGGAAGAAAAAGGGGGGGGGGAAGCCTGTAATCTCCGAATTTTGCGATCGGGAGGGGGGAAAACTCAATCTAGTAGACTCGTTGCCGTAGGGCGCGAAAAGAGACGGCCGACCTATAAACGTAGTGTCCAACGGAATGACAAAGGGGGGTCACGTCCGGGCCAAAAATTCGCGGGGATTAGAAGGGGGGCGAAAAGGCGTCGCGAGACTTGGGACGTCTCCGGTGGTGAAGGACAGCCACAAAAGGAGGGAGGGGACGAAAAAATGCTGGTTATTGAAATGGGATGGTCGGCAATGCTGTCAGCGTGAAGGCCGCCGGGGAAAGGGGGACGATGAGGTATCCGCGGCGTAACGGTAACATCCTTTTGGGAAAAATTATACTTCTCCTATAAAATTGGGGGGACGGGGAACGAAAGGGAAAAAAAAACGGAGCTCAAGGGGCACTTGCAGCAGCAGGAATAGGCGTTGAGGGAATCCAGGAAACACGAGCCTGCCGGGTCGAGAACGCAAACATGTATGGGGAAAGTTCTGCCCCCTATTCTGCGACGTGCCAATAGTCGTCGGGGGGAGGGAGGGGAAGAGGTGGTCGGAGCCCATCAGGAGCTGCCGTATGGGGGGGGGGGGGGGGGGGGGGGGGGTCGTTCGTATGCACGAGATCCGGGGTTGTGGCAAGAAAGTAGCAGCACACCAAAGAAAAAAAATATACAAGACTTTACAAAAACGGGATGACTCTAGGAGCAGAAAAAGTCGGGGAGCGGGAAAATCGGCGAAGTACGTATTGGGGGCGTCCCCGCATCACTGCTCGGGAAACGTCGCCTCCATCACCGCAAAACGGGGTGGTAGTCCACGCCCCGCGTCAACCAACAAAAAAAAAAAAAACGTGCGGGGGAGAAAGGAAGGACGGGCGACATCAACAAACAAGGAGGATGAAAAAAAGAGAGGTCAGAGATCGGTCGATGATGGCGTCGAAAGAAAGTGCTCTTATCCAGCCGGGAGCTAAGAAAAGGGAAAGACCTACCAATGGCAGGGGGGGGGGGGGGAAGGAGCTGCGCCGGAAGATGGGGGCGTAAGACATCGTCAGGAAGAGAGGGGAAAAAGAGGGACAAAAGAGAGAATGTCCGTCACATGCTATCCGGTCACACGTTTTATCGCGCTGCGGACTGGAGACAGGAGCGTCAAAGAGGCTGTCGGGAAAGGAAGGAAAAGCTCTTCAAACTGAGAGGGCGAGGACACTGCGCGTACAAGTCTAACTAAAAAGGGACGGACTACAATTTCGTCATGCTGTCGCTTATCGGAGGGATCGAACACTGGACGGGTGCGGGGAAAGAGGAGGCAGAACTAGAAAGAAATCAGCGCGACAAAATATAAGGAGCCTCAAAGTCAGTGGCTGCGAAAAAAAGGGAGGAGTAGGAAGGAAAGAGGTCGTCTCGATTCTAACAACTATTTTGCTAAAAAAGTTTTCACGTCAAAGAGGGGGGCTGAAAAACGCCGCGGAAAATTCTACCTACACGTTAACTATTCCGCTGCGAAGCAGAGGGTAACAGTGGAATCGATCGAGTTTTTCAACAATTTTAGTCTGCCGCGATGTGGTCTATGTGGGAAAATACAGGACAAAAGCAATTTCGCAAACTGCGCGGGTGGGTAGTTAAGGTCATGAAATCAACGACTTTGGCAGATTTCTACCCTGCAAAAAACTCTTTTCCTTTTATCATAGAAGGGGGGGAGGAGCGGGAAGGGAACTAGCTAACGCTGCTCTCTCAAAACACGTGGGGGGTAGCAGAGCAGACGACGATTCTTCAACGATTCCATACTCAGGAGTGCACTTCCAAGAAAAAGACTATGGGGTTAGCTAAAAAAAAGAAGGGCGAGGATTGGCGCCCTGGAAGGGTTGACTTATTGGTACGAGAGGACAAGGGAGACTCAGGAAGACGCCACGTCTCGAGGGCTACGCTTTCACCTTAGAAAAAAAAACAACCGGTGCAAGATGCAAAGCTCACGAAGAACGTTCTACCGGAGCAAGGACTGAAGTAGGGGGGGAGCGAAGCCGTTGAGTCCGCATATTCGAAAGGTGGGGCATTGGAGCAGTGCAATGGAAAAAGAAGATAGAGCAAGGAGGGAGTAAGCGGGAAAGAGAGGAGAACGGTTCGTAGCTCTAAATCTCTGGGAGCCAAGGGAAAGGGAAGGAAGGCTATGAGCAAGGATACTTGCATTCAATTGATCGACGTAATCGAGCGGTTTCGTACCTAACAAAAAGCGGTTAGGGGGAGGAAGCAACCGCCGCGAAAAAGTCGAAACGGGGGAGTGGTGAAGAAAGGCGGCGTTCGCCATCTTACTTCCTGACATGTTCCTCGTAGCGTCGGGGGAGGGAAAAAAGGGGAAATCAGCGACCCTATTCGATCTCTGAGAAGTTCACGACTGGTGCTTGCGAAAACGGACCGAGACCCGTAATGAAGGGAAAGTCGTGATGAGCCGGGGTCACCGACTAAGAACTGGGGGAGAAGGGAGCATAGCCTGCAACAACGGCAGGTTCCTGCAAAAAAAAGGAATGTACGAGGGAAAGATTTTGATGTGCAAAAAAAAATCTTCCGAGGTTGTAGGTACAGACACGCTGGGAAGGGGGAAAACGTCGCAGTTATATTAAATCTTAAAACGAAAGTACGAGTTTTCTTCTGAAAAGGAGAAAAAAAAGAAGGGGGGAAGAAATAACTTAGGTCGGAAATCATTGTTCGACGCAGGTGGACAAGGAACCAGGGGGAAAGGAAGGGGGGGTGCAAAAGCTTCGGGCGCGTACTGGGTCTTTGCTCAGGGAGACTACTATTCGGTTGGGAGGGAGAGAGCTCGAGAGGAGATTTGAAAAAGAAGTTGTCGAACAGGGAGAAAGGCTGGGATGAAAGGGTACGGACCGGGTCTAATTCCGGTGGATTATCGAAGACGGCAAACTCTTGGAAAGGGCCGCCAGAGCAGAAGGAAAAGGGGGGGGGGGGGGGGGGGGGGGGAGGGGGATTTTAAGGGGGTGAAAACTCATGAATCCGCTTCAAGCTCAAAGAAAAATTAGAAGGGGAGTCTCAGAGCTATATTCGAAAAAATATTGGGAGTAAGAGGCCAGTGGCCAGCCCATTTTGTGGCTTTATGGTTGTATCAATGTAAGGGAGAGTGGCCGAGAAAACGGGGAGGGTCCCGGGAGGGGAAGGCCCAGACACACCTCGGGCACCAGCATAAGTGGGGTCCGACCACCTACGTAAGCATATGTAAAGGAGGGGACCGGCTAGGCGTAGATACGGAAACCGCTTGGGGAAAGGTGGGGAAGAAGAAGAGAAAAATGTAGAGTAGGGGGTTGACGCAGCGAGGCAAGGGGGAAGCAGCATATAACAACTGAAACTTCGGTGTCGGCTTATCTCAAGACGTTGGATTGCATCATTCAAAGAGCAAAAACGCGAGATGCGAGGGGGACGGGTATGGAGCTAATATTAATCCTTCGACATGAAAAAAAGGTGGTTACACTGATGAGGAGGGAACCTACGCCGTCCGCTGCCGTTCCCGAAACGGAAACCTTGAAAACGTTCGGGAGGGGGGGCAGCCACGTCGCAGCATGTCGGCGAAGGGCGATAGACCGTCCTCTAGGCGGTTTTGTT